>Ga0209067_10000980_pt1 | contig 17944 bp, 18 predicted proteins | sample ColStrG_CSR_2013_FD_187199 | JGI IMG/M metagenome (GOLD analysis project Ga0209067, IMG submission 187199) | Freshwater sediment microbial communities in response to fracking from Pennsylvania, USA - Cold Stream Run_MetaG_CSR_2013 (SPAdes)... | ecosystem: Environmental > Aquatic > Freshwater >...
CCGTGGGGGTACGGCCGGTCTCCCCTTCGGGGGCATCCCCAGCGAACTCGCCGACGAGGCCGACAAGTTACTGCGCACCGAGCCCGTCCACGAGCCCTCGCGCCGACGTTTCCACCAGCGTCCCAGCGACGCCGAGCGCGAGCCCCTCACGCTGTCGCGCATGCTCGGTCGCTACCCGCGCCTAGTGGTCGAGGGTTCCGGGCTGGTGATCATCACCAGCGTCCTCCTGCAAGCCGGACCGCTGCTCACCGGCTACGCGATCAATCACGGGATGGTCCCCGGCCACCACTCTCGGGTGGTCGTCCTCGTCAGCGCGGTGATCTATCTCGCGCTCGCGGTGATCTCGGCCTACGGACAGCGCGTCCAGGCCATCGTCTCGGGCACCCTGGCCGCGCGCGTGATGAACGACCTACGCGTGCGGGTCTTCACGCATCTGCAGCGGCTCAGTCTCAACTTCTTCACCGACGAGAAGGCCGGCGTCGTGATGAGTCGCATGACCAGTGACATCGAGAACCTGCAACAACTCATCCAAGACGGCATCAGTTCCTTCGCCCTTCAGGGCCTCACCATGATCGTGATCACCATCGTCCTCTTCAGCCTCAACGCGGTGCTCGCCACGTGGACGGTGGTGCTGGTCGTGCCGGCGTTGGTCGCGTTCTCCCTCTGGTTCCACCGCGCCTCGGAGGCCGGCTACTTACTGAGCCGCGACCGGATCGCCAACGTGTTGGCCGACTTGTCGGAGTCGCTCTACGGCATTCGCGTGGTCAGCGCCCACAACCGCCAACGCCGCAACATCGTCAATCACCGTCACGTGGTGGGGGCCTATCGCGACGCCAACTTCTTCACCGGCCGGGTCAACGCCATCTACGGTCCGGCGACGATCATGATCGGGATCCTCGGCCAGGCGCTCCTCCTCGGCGTCGGGGGCGACATGGTGCTGCACCACCAACTCCTCCTGGGTGACCTCGTCGCCTTCTTCCTCTACCTCAACCGCTTCTTCCAGCCCATCCAACTGCTGGTACAGCAGTACAGCTCACTGCAGCAGGGGCGCTCCTCGGTGATCCGCCTACGCGAGTTACTGGCGACCGTCCCCGACGTCGACGAGACCGCGTCCGCCGTCGACCTGCCCACCGTCGAGGGTCGGCTCACCTTCGAGCACGTGAGCTTCGGCTACGACCCCGCGCGCCCGGTCCTCACCGACGTGGACCTCGAGATCGCCCCGGGTGAATCAGTCGCCTTCGTCGGTCCTACCGGGGCGGGCAAGTCGACGCTGGCCAAATTGGCCAACCGCTTCTACGACCCCACGGCGGGTCGCGTCCTAATCGACGGCGTCGACCTGCGCGACGTCACCCTGCGCAGTCTGCGCTCCCAGATCGGCGTCGTGCCCCAGGAGCCCTTCCTCTTCGCCGGGTCGCTGCGCACCAATCTGCGTTTTGGTCGCACCGGCATCACCGACGCCGAGATCGACGAGGCCATTGACGTCGTGGGTCTGGCCGACCTGGTGGCCCGGCTCCCCGACGGCCTGGACACGGTCGTGCACGAGCGCGGTCAGACGCTCTCGTCGGGTGAACGTCAACTCGTCGCCCTGGCGCGCGCGTTCCTGGCGCGCCCCCGCGTGCTCATCTTGGACGAGGCCACGTCCTCACTCGACCTGCGCAGCGAGACCATCATCGAACGCGCCCTCGACCGCGTGCTCGAGGGCCGATCGGCGATCCTGATCGCGCACCGCCTCACCACCGCCCAGCGCGCCGATCGCATCGTGGTCGTCGACCACGGCGGCGTCGTCGAGGTGGGCACCCCGAGTGAGCTGGTGGCCCGCGGGGGCGCCTACGCGGCCATGCACGAGGCGTGGCTCGACGCCGGCGGTCGCGACGCCTCGCGCGCCACACCCGCGGCCGACTAGGGACCTTCGATACGCCCGAGCGGGGGCGAACTCCCCTACGCTGGCGTGAAGGGCACTAACGCCCTTCACGAGTTCAAAGGTTGGTGACAACGTGGTCACGTACCCCCACGAATCGACGGTCGAGGAGTTCAACCCCTGGACCCACGTCTCCTCGCTGATCGAGCGAGCCGGGCACCAGCTCGGGCTCGACGACGGCATGATCAAGCGCATCATCACGCCCGAGCGCATCCTCGAGGTCGCCGTGCCGGTGCGCCTCGACTCGGGGTCCATCGAGATGTACACCGGCTGGCGCATCCAGCACGACACCTCGCGGGGACCGGGCAAGGGGGGTATCCGCTTCCACCAGAGCGTCAACGTCGACGAGATCGCCGCGCTGAGCGCCGATATGTCGATCAAGTGTGCGGTGGTCAACATCCCCTACGGTGGCGCCAAGGGCGGCGTGCGCGTTGACCCCACCACCCTGTCGCGCGGCGAGCTCGAGCGTCTCACGCGCCGCTACGCCTTCTCCATCGCGCCGGTCATCGGTCCCGAGACGGACATCCCCGCGCCCGACGTCAACACCGATCCCCAGGTGATGAGTTGGATCATGGACACCATCACCATGTTGCGCGGCTACTCCGCGCCGGGCGTGGTGACGGGCAAGCCCCTGGCCATCGGCGGCACGCTCGGTCACGCCGGCGCCACGTCGCTCGGCGTGACCATCTGCACGTTGGCGTTGCTGCGCAACCTGGCTCTCCCGGTCGAGAACGCGCGCGTGATCGTCCAGGGATACGGCAAGGTCGGCGCCCCCCTGGTGCAGCTCCTCTCCGAACGCGGCATGCGGGTCGTGGGCGTCGCCGACGTCGCCGGCGCGATCCACGTCCCCGCGGGTATCGACCCACACGACCTGGCCCGCCACGTGGCCGAAGCCGGGACCGTCGTGGGTTTCGCCGGGGCCGACCCGGTGGACCTGGCCGACTTCTTCACGATCCCGTCGGACATCGCCATTCCCGCCGCGCTCGGTGGCGTGATCACCGACACCGTTGCTTCGTCGATGGCCGCGCGAGTCGTGGTGGAGGCGGCCAACGGTCCCACGACGGGCGAGGGGGCCGCCGTCTTGGAGGAGCGCCACATCCCGGTGGTCCCCGACGTGCTGGCCAACGCCGGTGGCGTGGTGGCCTCCTACTTCGAATGGGCCCAGGACCTCCAGGGCTACATGTGGGAACGCGAGGTGTTCCAGCAGCGCCTCGAGCGGACCATGCACGAAGCCTTCGACGCCGTCTGGATCCGCCACGGCGAGCTCGGCCTCAATCTGCGCGAGACCGCGTTAGCCGTGGGCGTCGAGCGCATCGCCGAAGCCACCCGACTCCGTGGACTGTTCCCGTGAGCGAGGGGCGCACGACGCGATGACCACCAACGAGGAGCCCACCCGCGACGAGCTCACCGCACTCGTCGCGTCGCTACGCGACGAGGTGGCGCGGCTCAAGGAAGAATTACGTCGCGCGCGCCGCGACCAACACGAGGTCCCGCCGCACTACCTCTAATCAGCCCCCGCACGGGTGCGGATTCGTCGCTACCAAGACGTGCGCGGCGTCATCCACGAGGCGCGCGCGAGTGAGTCGGCCGTCACTGACCGCCGCCACCACGGACGCGGTGGTGAGTGAGGCCGTCTGCAGGGCGAGGGCGGGTGACGCCGGATTGCCGTTGAGCACCTGATTGACCCCGGCCACCAACGCCGCCACCGACGCCTGCGCCACGCTGAGATGACGCGCGCTCACCGCCACCGCGCTCAACGCGTCGGTCATGATGAGCCCACCAAAGCCCAGGTCGTGTCGCAGATAGCTCACGACCGCCGGGGAGAGTCCGGCCGGGAGCGTGCTCAGGCCCGGCACGGTGGCATTGGACATCATCACCGCGGTGACCCCGGCGGCGATCGCCGCACGAAAGGGTGCGAGGCCACCGTGGCGCAGGGTCGACCAGGGCAGCGTGGCTGCGGGTGCGACGTCAGTATTGCCGGTGGCGCCGCCCAGACCCGGAAAGTGTTTCACCACGGCCAGCACGTGCGCCGACGTGAGTCCCCGCGCGAAGGCCACGACGTCAACGCCCACCCGCGCGGGCGACCCCCCGAAGGACCGCAGGCCGTCGGGATTGGCGCCACCGGGATACTGCGCGCGTCCGTCGACGTCGGCCACCGGCGCCAGATCGACGTTCAGCCCCGCGTGCGCCATCGCTGCGCCGACGCGCTGCGCCTGACGCGTGATCTGCGCCGGCGTCATGGTCGCGCCCATGATCTGGGCCCAGGGCCAGGTACCCACCAGGGCCGGGAAGCGAATGATCCCGCCACCCTCGTCGTCGGTCATCACCATCGGGGCGGTGCGAGCGGGCTCGAGGCGCGCCAGCGAACGCAGTGTGGCCGGCAACGCCGCTGGCGCGGAGGTCCCGAAGAGGAGGAACCCGCCGTACCCCTGGCGGGCGGCCTGCGTGAGACTGGCCAGACTCGAGCCCTGCGCCGACACCACGATGGTCTCGCGCACGACGCGCGTCAGGGACCACGTCGACACCAGGTTCGTCGCGCACGCCAGCGTCGACGTCGCCGCCGTCGCCGTTGTCAACGTGGTCGAGGTCGTGGTCGAGGTCGAGGTAGTCGAGATGGCCGGCGTCGCCGCACCGACGATGGTCGAGTGCGCCACGGTCACGACGACCAGTCCCGCTACCACGAACGAAAGAGCCGGGGCGACGAAAGGTGGTCGAATGCGCATCCCTCGAGCGTAGGACTGATTACCTCTCGCGACGGCGCAGCTCGTCTTCGATCGCCGCGGGATCGAGGCCACGGGTGCGCAACAGCATCAGGAGGTGGAACCACAGGTCCGCGGCCTCCGAGACCACGCGCTCGTCGCTCTCGGCGAGGGCCGCCACCGCCGTCTCGACGGCCTCTTCGCCCACCTTGCGGGCCACGAACGCCGGGCCCCGGGCGAGGGAGGAGGCCACGTAGGAGTCCGGCGCGTTGGCGGCCTCGCGTTGGAGGATCTTGCGCCACAACCACGGAGTGAAGCACGATGTCGACCCGTCGTGGCACGCGGGGCCGTCGGCGTGCACGCGCACCAGCACCGCGTCCTCGTCGCAGTCGAGGACGATCTCGACGACGTGGAGGTAATTCCCCGACGTCTCGCCCTTGTGCCAGAGCTGCTGGCGCGAGCGCGAGAAGAAGTGCACGGTGCCGATCTCGCGCGTGAGGGCGAGCGCCTCCTCGTCCATCCAGCCCAACATCAGCACGCGCCCCGAGGCGTCGTCTTGAATGATGGCCGCGCGCAGGCTGTCGCTCACGTTCTCTCCTTGAGTGGTCGCAGTTCGATCCCCAGCGCCGCGATCTCGCGACGCAGTCCCGGTAGTCCGGCCGGGTTCTCGTGCACGATCGAGGCCACCAGCGCCGCGTCGGTGACCCGTAGGGCGTCGGCCACGTGCTGGGCGTTGCCCGCACCCCCCGACGCGATGACCGGAATATCGACGGCGTCGCGCACCGCTTCGGTGAGCACCAGATCGAAGCCGGTCCGTTGCCCGTCGCGAGCGATGGAAGTCAACAGGATCTCACCGGCGCCGCGCGCGGCGGCCTCGACGGCCCAGGGCACCGTGGCAATGTCGGTCGCCTGGCGACCACCGTGGGTGTAGACCACGTCGGCCCCGGCGTCGATCGCCACGACGACCGCCTGTGAGCCGAAGCGCGCCGCGATCTCGGTAATGAGGTCCGGCGTCGCTAGGGCGGCCGAGTTGAGCGACACCCGGTCGGCGCCCGCCTCGATGATGCGCGAGGCATCCTCGACCGAGCGGATCCCGCCGCCCACCGTGAAGGGAATCTCCAGGACGTCGGCGACCCGTTCCACGACGTGGACCATGGTGCTGGCGCCGTCGGGGGTGGCGCTGATGTCGAGGAAGACGAGCTCGTCCGCCCCGCCGGCGCTGTAGTACTGCGCCAGCTCGACGGGGTCGCCCACGTCACGCAAATTGACGAAACTCACACCCTTGACCACGCGACCCTGGGCCACGTCGAGGCAGGGGATCAGGCGGGCGAGAGGCAAGAGTCCAGGAAGGCCAAACCGGCCACGTCGCTTTTTTCGGGGTGGAACTGCACGCCCAAGAACGATCCGCGGCGCACCGCGGCGCAGAGTCCCTCCGAGGTCGCGACGGTATCGGGCGATTCGGCCACGAAGGAGTGGGCGAAGTAGAAGGCGTCGCCCCAGGGCTCGACCACGGCCCAGCCCAGTCGCGGGATGCGCGGGGCGTCGAGTCGCACGACCAGACCCTCGAGGATCCCGAGGCCCTTGACCCCGCCGTCCTCCTCACTGGCCTGCATCGCCAATTGCATGCCCAGACAGATGCCCAGGATCGGTCGCTGCGCGGCGAAGCGCGCCCGCAGGGCGTCGGCGGCGCCGGTCTCTTCGAGGTGCGCCATCGCGCTGCGCGCCGAACCCACGCCGGGCAAGATGACGTGGGGGGCCCCGGCGATGTCGAGGGGATCGGCGCTGACCGCCGACGTGCGCCCGAGGTGGGTCAGGGCCGCGCGCACCGAGCGAGTATTGCCCGCGCCGTAGTCGACGATGATGACGTCACTCACAACGAGCCCTTGGTGGAGCGCACCAGGTGGCCGTCACGCTGCAGCGCCTGGTGCATCGCGCGACCCACCGCCTTGAAGGCCGCCTCGGCCACGTGGTGCGCGTTCTCGCCCGTCGCCGTGACGTGCAGCGTGATGCGCGCGGTCTGCGCCAACGACTCGAAGGCGTGCGCCGCCATGCCCGGATCGGGAGTGATCTTCAAGGTCGCCTTGGCGCGACCCGACAAGTCGACCACGGCGTGCGCCAACGCCTCGTCCATCGGCACGCGCGACTCGCCGTAGCGCGCGAGTCCCTTGCGATCGCCCAGCGCCTGATCGAGCGCCTCACCGAAGGCGCGCATCATGTCCTCGACCGTGTGGTGATCACCGGTTTCTAAGTCGCCCACGCCCTCGAGGCGTAGGTCCATCCCGCCGTGGAAGGCCAATTGGGTCAACATGTGGTCGTAGAAACCCTCGCCGGTGTTGACGTAGACCCGACCCTGCCCGGGAACGCGCAGACGGATGTTCAACAACGTCTCGGCCGTGGCGCGCCGGTAGCGCAAGGGCGCCACGGCGAGGTCCTCGCCAAGGAGTTCGGCGCGCAACGCGGCGAGCAAGAGGTCGTCGTCGATCTCGTCGCGGATCGAGATGCGCAGTCCGCGCTCGTAGGCGCGCAGCATGATGCCGTAGGGCAACATCCGGTCGACCAATGACTGGGGGTTGTCCATCGGGATGAACAAGAAGTTGGTGAACGACGCCAGAGGGGTGAGCCCGAGCGTGTGGAGCTCTTTGGCCACGCGCTCGCGCTCAGCCACCTGGGCCGTGACGTCGAGTGGGCTGGCGAGAGCCGCCAGGGCCAGGGCGGCGGACAACGACGACACCGACAAGGGTGCTTGGCGCGAGTGGATGAGGGCCGTGGTCGCGGGATTCGCCAGGGCGTAGCCCACCCGCGCACCCGCGAGACCGTAGGCCTTGGAGAAGGTGCGTAACACGATGGCCCCCTCGGCCACGCGAGCGGTCTCGTCGACCCCGGCGTAGTGGGCGTAGGCCTCGTCGATGACGAGCTGCCCCGACACCTCGGGCACCGCGCAGAGCTCGCCGGTCGGATTGTTGGGACGACACACGAACACCAGGTCGGCCGTGGCGGGATCGTTGACCATCGTGGCCCCGGCCATCGCCGCGGCGTAGCGGTACATCGAATACGAGTCACCCGGCACGCTGGCCACGGTACCCTGATCGGCGAAGAGCGCCGCTAACAGCACGATGAACTCGTCGCTGCCCGCACCCAGCGCGACGTGATCGATGCTCAGACCGTGGTGGTCGGCGATGGCCTGACGCAACGCGGCGTAGCGACCGCGGTCGTACTCGTTGACGTCCGCCAGCGCCTTGGCGAGGGCGGCGGGACGCGCACTGGCCGGCGGCGCGGCGGGAGTGTTGCCGTCGAAGCGCAGTATCTGCGAGGGGGCGAGACCGACGCGCGCGGCCAGCTCCTCGTTCGAGGGCGGCCACTGGTAGGTATCGAGGGGTGCCGGCGTACTCATCGGCGCGCCGTCGCCTTGTGCGCGACCATGCCCTCGAGTTCGGCCAGGGCCTCAATGGTGGGCGCGATCCGTTCGAGGCCGTCCTTCGAGACGCGCTGGACGGTCACGGGCTTCATGAAGGCCTCCAACCCGAGACCCCCCGAGACCTTGGACCAGCCGCCGGTGGGCAACACGTGGTTGCCCCCGGTCGCGTAGTCACCGGCGGGCACCGGGGAATACGGCCCCACGAAGATCGCGCCGGCGTTTCGGATTCTCCCGGCCAACGATTCGGCCTTGGGACCGAGGAGGGCCACGTGCTCGGCCGCGTAGGTCTCCACCTCGGCCAGGGCCGCCTCGAGGTCGTCACCCACGCGCACCACGAAGGCGCGCGAATCGGGACCGTGCTCCATTTGCGCGGCGAGCTCTTGCTGCACGATGGACTCGTCAAAACCGAGGTCGGCGACGACCACGATCTCGCTGGGTCCCGCGGGCAGGTCGATGGCCACGTCCTTGCTGACGAGCAACTTGGCGGTGTTGACCGCGCCACCTCCGGGGCCGACGATCTTGTCGACGGCGGCGATGGACTCGGTCCCGTAGGCCATGGCGGCGATGGCCTGGGCGCCCCCGATTGCCCAGACCTCGTCAATGCCTAGCAACGCAGCCGCGGCGGCCACCGCGGGGGCCCCGCTGGGCGGGGTGCACACCACGATGCGCTCGACCCCGGCGACTTGAGCCGGCACGGCTCCCATGATGAGCGACGACACGAGACCCTTGGGCACGTAGATGCCGACCGAGCGGATGGGCGTCCAGCGGCGTTCGAGCGTGACCCCGGGCGAGACCTCCAGGACGATGTCCTGGGGGCGCTGCGCGGCGTGCCAGGTACGCACCGACTGCGCCGCGTCGAGCACGGCGGCGGTGGGGATGTCGCCGTAGGCCACGGCGCGCTCGGGAACGTCGGCCGTGGTGCCGTCGAGTCGCTGGCTCCACTCCACGAGGGCGGCGTCGCCGCGGGCGCGCACGTCGCTGACGATCTCGTCGATGGTGATCGGTCGGTCGGTCTTCACGGGAGTACTCATGGCATCATTCTTTCGACGGGCAACGTGAGGATGGAACTCGCGCCGCAGGCTTGTAATTGGGGTAATAACGACCAGATCTGGGCCGCGGGCACCAGCGCGTGCACCGCGACGATACCCGGGGTGGCGAGGTCCATGACCGTGGGCGATCCAGTGGTCGGTAGGAGAGCCGTCACTTCGCCGAGGCGGTCCTTAGCGATATTGCACAGCAGGTAGCGCGTGGCGCGCGCGTTGATCACCGAGGCGAGCAACATCGTCAACGTACGCTGGGCCTCGTGGTCGCCCGAGCCGCGTCGACCCACCAGCACCGCCTCGGATTCGAAGAGCGTGCCGAGGGAGCGCAGACCGTTGGTGCGCAGGGTCGACCCGGTCGAGACCAGGTCGATGATGGCGTCGGCGAGCCCCAGGCGCGGGGAGATCTCGACCGATCCGGTGACGCGGACGATCTCGGCCTTGAGTCCCTGCTCGGCCAGCCACTGGGCGGCGATGCGCGGGTGCGAAGTGGCGATGCGTCGTCCGTCGAGGTCCGCGAAGCTCTGGGCCTCGTCCTCCGTCGACACCGCCGCCTGCAGCGAACACGTCCCGTAGCCCAGACGCAACAGCACGTCGACGTCGAAGTCGCGCTCACTCACCAGATCGAGCCCGGTGATGCCACAGTCGACGATGCCGTCCTGGACGTACTCGGGAACGTCGTCGGCGCGCACGAAGAGCAGGTCGATGTCGGCGTTGCGACAATACGTCTGCAGGACCCGCTCGCCGGGCTCCTGCGGCGCCACGCCGGTGGCCTCGAGCAGGGACCACGAGGGTTCGCGTAAGCGACCCTTCGACGGCAGGGCCATGGTCAGTCGTCGGTTCACTTGCGTCCTCGTTTCAGCACTTCGTCGTACCCACCTTCGCCGTAGCGCAACCAGTGCGCCACGCGCGTGACGGTGGCGGTGGAGGCTCCGGTGCGCCGCGAGATCTCCTGATAGGCCACCCCTTCGCTCACCAGCCGCGCGACCTGGAGTCGTTGGCCCATCGCGTCGAGCTCGGCCGTCGTGCACAGATCGTGCAGGAACGCGGCCATGACCTGGGGATCGCGCAGGCGCACGAAGGCGGCGACCAGCTCGTCGAATCGCGCCAGCGTCTCGTCGTGCGCCTCGGCGGGGAGGACCTTGCCACTCGTCATATCAGTATGCTAGCGTAGTAACACGCTGCTATGCAACTCATCCCCGCTATCGACCTCCTGGGCGACGACGCCGTTCGCCTCGAACAAGGCGACTACGACCGCGTCGTCTTTCGTCAACCCCTCGAGGACTTCGTGGCGCGCGTCGTCGCCACGGGCCCCGACCTGATCCACGTGGTGGACCTGCAGGGCGCGCGCGAGGGGGCGCTGCGCACCGACGTCATCGCTCGCTGCGCCGCCGTGGCCGGAAGCGTGCCGCTGCAGGTGTCGGGCGGGATCCGCAGCCTGGCGGCGGCCCGCGAGGTACTCGACGCCGGAGCCGAGCGCGTCATTCTGGGCACGGCCCTGTGGAGCGAGCCACATGCCCTGCGCGTCTTCGTCGACGCGCTCGGCGAACGCCTCGTCGCGGCGCTCGACGTGCGCGACGGGGAGCTCGCGGTGCGGGGTTGGCTGGCGTCGAGTGGCCTGGGCGTGGACGACGCGCTCGAACGCTGCCGTGCCGCCGGCGTGACGCGTCTGCACGTGACGGCAATCGCCCGCGACGGGACCATGCGCGGACCGGACCTCGATCTCTACCGTCGGGTGTGCGCGAGCGGCATCAAGGTGGTTGCGGCGGGCGGCGTGCGTGACGACCGCGACCTCGCTGACCTCGAGGCCGTGGGCTGTGAGGCGGCGGTGATGGGCGTCGGATTCCTGGCCCGCCTGGGCATCGACATGTGAATCCGACTGTTACACAAATGACCCCCTTCAGCAAACTTTTTTGATGATGGAGTGTGACAAATATGCCGACCCACATCGCGTTTCAGCCGAAGTATCTCCTACGCGCCTACTCCTGTTGGCGTGTCGGTTGACGCTTCGTCGGGGTGTGCCTTCGTGTCAAGCTTCTGACAATCGGGTCTGACCTCCCCTCCACGTCCAGTAACGGAGCGTGTCCCCGCCAGGCCTAGTCGGGCCAGGTTGATAGCCGCGTTCACGTCGCGGTCGATGCGCAAGCCACAGGGCTTGCATTGATACGTCCTTTCGTCGAGGGACAGTTTGTCTTTCACTGCTCCACATCGACTGCAGGTTTTTGATGACGGATAAAAACGTCCGGCCATCACCAGTGTCGAGCCGTACCACTCGGTCTTGTACTTGAGCTGGCTCACGAACTCCCCCCAGGCGGCGTCGTAGATGTGCTTCGCAAGTGCGCGGTTCTTCAACATGCCCGCAACGTTCAGGTCCTCAACGACAATGACGTCGTAGTTCTTCGCAAGACGCGACGTCGTCTCGTGGATGAGGTTCTTGCGGGAGTGGACGACACTCGCGTGTACCTGCTGAACACGAAAGTTGGCACGCTTCCACCGGTTGGACGGAGCGACATCCCTCCTTGGACCCTTACGCCGTGAAGCGATGCGTTGGACGTGGGCCAGCTTCTTCTGAGTTCCCACCAGATGACGGGGATTCGCCACCGCAAAAATATGTTGGCCATCGGGATTAGCGCCGGTGTAGAGGGTGGCGAGTCCGAGGTCGACACCGACAATCTTCTCTGGAGCCCGGGTCGCCGCCACCGAACGCTGGACCTCCACGGTGAAAGAAACGTTCCACCGGCCACGACGCTCGGAGACGGTGGCAGCCAAGATTCTCGCCGTTCCGCGCTCCAAGTGGCGGTAAAGCTTTCGTGTCGACTCGTAGGTCTTGATTTCTCCGATGCGAGAAACCCGGAAGTGATGGGAGTCAGTGAGACTGACCGCTTGGTTCGTGAAGCGCACCGAGCCACCCTGGCTCCGGGTCCTGAAGGTGGGAAACCTGGTCGTGCCCTTGCGCCAGTTGGCGAAGGCGTGGCTAAGGCGCTGGGTGGCATCGTTGTATGTGCTGGCTCCGTTCTCAGCCCACCACGGCGCCACCGTATCTCGGTGAGTCGACCAGAGGTGGAGCAAGTCGAAGTGGGAGGTACCCAGATATTCCTCTTTCGTCACCTCCTCGCCCGCGTCCTTGCGCCTGCGATTCTCATCCCAATTGTCCTTTACGAGACCGAGCAGGGTGTTGTAGGCGAAGCGTGATCCACCGACGTGGCTGCGCAGCAAATTCACCTGCCCGGGCGTGGGGTCAATGGCGAAGGAGTACGCCTGCGTGATTCTCTTGGGAGTGAGCGACGTACGCTCAAGAAGAGTTGTCGTCACGAAATTAGTATTGGCTCACGGTGTGACAATCACCACTCTCACCCTCAATCGAGGTTGGTGACGTTGTATATGACATATTGCCCTACCGGCTGACCACCACTCGCTTGTGAACGGTCGCACAATGGTTTATGGAACTTAAGAAAGGACCATGAACCATGAAGCGCAGAACCCTCGATCTCTTACTCACCTGGCTCGGTGCACTCCTCACCGTTGCCCTGTTGGGAGCCGGTTCGCTCCTGTTGTGGGGGTACAACTTCGCCAGTTCCCAGGTCAAGACGCAGCTCGCGGAGCAGCAGATCTACTTCCCGCCGGCCAGCGCGTTCGCCAACGCGAAGGTGGGCAGCGAAATCACGCCGTCAATGATTCCGTCAGTCTCCCAGTACGCCGGGCAGCAACTGCTTACCGGCGCCCAGGCCGAGGTCTACGCCGATGACTTCATCGCCGTGCACCTCCAGGAGATTGGTGGCGGCAAGACGTACTCGCAGTTGAGCGCCCTGGCCATGGCGTCGCCCAATGACGCCAAGCTCCAGGGCCAGGTGGCCACCATCTTCAAGGGCACCACCCTGCGTGGCTTGTTGTTGAACGCGTACGGCTACTGGACCTTCGGCCAGATCGCCATGTGGGCCGCCATCGGCGCCTACGTCGCGGCGGCGCTGATGCTGGTGCTGACGCTGTTGGGTCTCCGGCACTACCGACGAGTCGACGACACTTCCGTCCTGTAGTCCTACCGGAGTAGTACCAAAGAGCCCGGGTTCCCCTCCCGGGCTCTTTGCGTTGCCCGGTACCGTAGAGAGAGCGACCCGAACGACGAGAGGGATGTTCCGATGAGCGCTCACTGGAATGAGGTCTACGCCACCAAGACCGCGGATCAACTCAGTTGGTTCGAACCCACACCCGTCACGTCGCTGGCGCTAGTGGACACCCTTGGCGTCGCCGTGCACGACGGGGTGCTCGACGTCGGCGGCGGCGAATCGCGCTTCGTCGACCACCTCCTCGCCCGCGGGTTCGACGACGTCAGTGTGCTCGATCTCTCGAGCGCCGCGCTGGCGATCACCCTCGCGCGCGTCGCGTCACCGTACGTCACGACGTACTGCGACGACGTGACCACCTTCGCTCCGGATCGCACCTTCGCGCTCTGGCACGACCGGGCGGTCCTGCACTTTCTCGGTCCCGACCAAGCGAGCGCGTACGTAGCCACGCTGCGTCGCGTGCTCGCGCCGACGGGCGCGCTGGTGATCGGCGTGTTCTCCCCCGACGGACCCACCAGCTGCTCGGGACTGCCGGTGACCCGCTACGACGCGGCCGGCCTCGCGGCGCTGCTCGGTCCCGAGTTCGACATCGTGGACGAGCGGCGGGCGGTCCACGTCACTCCCTGGGCGGCCGAGCAGTCGTTCCAGTGGGTCGCGGCGCGTCGACGTGCATCAGAGGTATCTGCGCCCGTGCGGAGGGACGTCGACTGAAGTTTTGTAACGTTGAGTGATGACCGACTCCCCCGCATCGTCCCCGCGAACGGTGTTGGCCGCGCCCGACGCGCATTTCGAAGATCGCGACGCCCTCCTCGGTGACCTCGACGCCCTGAGCGCCCTGCTCGACGACACCTTGCGCCGTCAGACCTCCGAGGAGTTCTTAGCCCTCGTCGAGTCGGTGCGCTCGAGTGCCGGACGCGACATGCACCAGTCGTTCGCGGAGTTCGAAGAACTGGACCTGGCCACGGCCAGCCAACTGGTGCGTGCCTTCTCGATGTACTTCCACCTCGCCAACGTCACCGAGCAGACCCACCGAGCCCGTCAGGGCCGCAACCGGCGTAACGATGATGATGGTCCCCTGGCGCGCGTGGCCGACGAGATCCTCGACGCACTGGCGCGGGGCACGGTCTCGCCCGACCAAGTGCGAGACGCCGTCGCGCGCCTGGCGGTGCGACCCGTCTTCACCGCCCACCCCACGGAGGCGGCGCGGCGCTCGGTGCTCCTCAAGCTCCGCTCCATCAGCTCGCTCCTCGACGAGGCCAGCACCTCCTCGTCGCCCCTGCGCGAGTCACTACGCCAGCGGCGGGCCGCGGAACTGATCGACACCCTCTGGCAGACCGACGAACTGCGCTTAGAGCGACCCGAGGTGCTCGACGAGGCCCGCAACGCGCTGCACTACGTCGATCACCTCATGCGCTCGGTGGTGCCCGACGTCTTGGAACAATTGGTATCCAATATGGAACGCCTGGGCGTGTCCATGTCGCCGGTCAGTCGACCGCTGACGTTCGGCACGTGGATCGGCGGCGACCGGGACGGCAACCCCTTCGTGACGCCGGAGGTCAGTGAGTCCGTGGTGGACCTCGCGCTCGATTTCGCGGTCCGGGCGCTGCGCGCGATGTTGAGCAAGTTGATGGACGAGATCTCGGTGTCGGTGCAGCACGTCGGAATCTCCGACGAACTTCGCGCCTCGCTCGAGAGTGACCTGGCGCGCCTCAAGCCCGAATCGCGCTACCTGCGCCTCAACGCCGAAGAGCCCTACCGCCTCAAATTGAGTTGCATCCGAGTACGTCTCGAAGAGACCCAGCGTCGCATGGAGAACCGTACCCGTCACCGTGACGGGTACGACTACGCGTCGAGCCAGGAGCTCATCGACGATCTCATGTTGCTCTACAACTCGCTCATCGACCACGGCTCGGAGCGACTGGCGCGCGGCACCCTGGAACGCTCCATCATCACGGTGTCGGCCTTCGGCCTCACGCTGACCACCCTGGACGTTCGCGAACACGCCAGCGCGCACCACGCGGCGTTGGCCGTCTTACTCGACCGCCTGGGCGAACTTCCCGCCCCCTACGCCACCCTCTCGCCGGCCCAACGCCTCGAGGTGCTGAGTCGCGAACTCGAATCGCGTCGACCACTCGCCGCCTACCCCGCCAACCTCGAGGGCACCACTCTCAAGACGTTCCGCACCTTCGTGGCCATGGGCGAGATCATCGACCACTTCGGTGCCGCGGCCTGTGAGACCTACATCGTGTCGATGACCAAGGGCGCCGACGACCTCCTGGCGGCGGTGGTCCTGGGTCGCGAAGCCGGCCTGGTGGACCTGACGAGTGGCGTCGCGCGCATCGGCTTCGCGCCGCTCTTCGAGACCCTGGACGAATTGCACCACGCCGGCGAGATCTTCGAGACGTTATTGGCGGTCCCCGCTTACCGGCGACTGGTGTCGCTGCGCGGCGACGTCCAAGAGATCATGCTCGGGTACTCCGACTCCAACAAGGACGCCGGCATCACCGCGTCCCAGTGGGGCATCCACCTCGCGGAACGTCAACTGCGCGACGTCGCGGCGCGACACGGCATCCATCTACGACTGTTCCACGGTCGCGGTGGCAGCGTGGGTCGCGGCGGCGGACCCACCCACGACGCCGTTCTCGCCCAGCCCTACGGCGTCTTGAACGGATCGATCAAGATCACCGAACAAGGTGAGGTGATTTCCGACAAGTACCTCCTCCCCTCCCTGGCGCGAGAGAATTTGGAACTGCTCATGGCCGCGGTCCTCGAAGCGGTGGTCTTTCACTCCGAGCCCTGGGTCGACCCGCAGAAGCTCGACGTGTGGAACCAGGCGATGACGGTGGTCGCCGACGCCTCGCTGCCGGTCTACCGCGCCCTGGTGGGCGACCCGCATCTCCCGGCCTACTTCACGAGTTCGACTCCGGTGAGCGAATTGGCGAACCTGCACATGGGATCGCGTCCGGCGCGCCGGGTCACGGGCGACGACGGCATCGAGAGCCTGCGGGCGATTCCCTGGGTCTTCGGCTGGACCCAGTCGCGTCAGATCGTCCCGGGCTGGTTCGGCGTGGGCTCGGGCCTGCGCGCGGCCCGCGACGCCGGTCACGGCGAGGACCTGCGCCAGATGTACCTCGAGTGGCCCTTCTTCTCGACCTTCTTGTCCAACGTGGAGATGACCCTGGCCAAGACCGACCTGGACGTGGCGCGTCAGTACGTCGAACACCTCGTCGCCCCCGAACTGCACTACTTGTTCGAACAGATCGTGGCCGAACACGAGCTCACGGTGCGCGAATTACTGGCCATCACCGGATCGACGCGGCTCCTCGAGTCGCAGTCGCTGCTGGCCACGACCCTCGAGACCCGCGACCGCTACTTGCGCCCCCTGCAATTGATGCAGATCCAGCTCCTCGAACGCGTGCGCGCCCAGCGCGCGCGGGGCGAGTCGGTCGACGACGTCTTGCAGCGCGCGCTGCTGCTCACCATCAACGGCATCGCGACGGGTCTGCGCAATACCGGATGAGCCTCGCCCGAGGCGTTGCCGCGACGCCACCTCAGGCCACTTCGTTCAGGTCCAGTACATTGTTGCGCAGTAGAAGGAGTTGCATATGACGTTTGGGGTCGCGATTCGCGCGGGTCTCATGAAGTACGCGGAATTCACCGGACGCGCCTCGCGCGTAGAATGCGGGTGGTGGTTCCTCTTCGTGCTGATGGGTTGGGTGGCGACCTTGTTCATGGGCAAGGTGGTCTACCTCTGGGAGATCGCGATGGTCATTCCGAGCGCCTCGGTCATGGTGCGGCGCATCCACGATTCCAATCACTCGGGATGGTGGGCGCTGTTGCCCTTTACGAACATCCTGATGTGTTTCGCTCCCCCCGTCGAACCCAATCGCTTCACCGACTCGCGCGACGTCGCCTAGGGCACTCACACCATCGGCCCCGACGTCGCGTCGTCGGTCTAACTCGTTAGGATGCCCTACACGTAACCGACTCGAGGAGACCACCATGCCCGTTCGCACCGCCCGCACTCACTGGACCGGAGGCCTCAACGACGGCTCCGGCGTCGCGGCCCTCGTCTCGAGTGGCCTGGCGCAGTTCGACGTCAACTTCCCGCGTCGCAGCGCCGACGACGCCGAGGGCGTCACCAGCCCCGAAGAACTCATCGCCGCCGCGCACTCGGCGTGTTACGCGATGCAGTGCTCGGCGCTCATCGCGCGCTCCGGCGCCACTCCCGGCACGCTGGACGTGACGGCGGACGTCACCCTGGACGCCGACCCGGCGGGTGGTTTTCGCATCTCGGGCATCCACCTGACCGTGCGCGGCGTCATGGAGGGGATCGACGAGGCCACCTTCATCGGTATCGCCGAAACGGCCAAGGCCGGCTGCCCCGTCTCCAAAGCGTTGACCGGGACCACCATCACCCTGGACGCGGCCTTCGCCTAACGCGCCGGCCGCGACGGAGCTACTTGCGCTTCGCGGCGTCGCTGGCGCGCTTGACCGAGATGGTCAGCGCCGCGATGGCGAGGACCGGCAGGGCGATCACCGCGACCGTGTTGGCGTGCCACGACTCGCTCACCAACGCCACCGCACCAATGATGACCAGGGCGGCTACGAAGAGTTCCGGGGTGTCGCCCACCAGGAAGTCCCACCAGAACATGGCGAAACCCTTGAGCAAACGCACGGGGAGGGAGGGCTGGTCGTTCATGCGTTCACTTTCGCGTTGGTCGAGGATTTGGGCTTGATGAGGGCCACGAGGGCCCAGCACACCACGGCGTAGATACCGACGAAGGCCAGCAGGAAACTGTCGTTGCCGG
>Ga0209067_10000981_pt1 | contig 17914 bp, 14 predicted proteins | sample ColStrG_CSR_2013_FD_187199 | JGI IMG/M metagenome (GOLD analysis project Ga0209067, IMG submission 187199) | Freshwater sediment microbial communities in response to fracking from Pennsylvania, USA - Cold Stream Run_MetaG_CSR_2013 (SPAdes)... | ecosystem: Environmental > Aquatic > Freshwater >...
ACCTGGCATGGGAACACCTTGCAAGCATTCCGGCCGCAGCCGTCGCGAGCAACGCGGCCCAACGTCCATTTGTCGATCCGATTGATACCTGGCAGATTTGTGGCTCTTCGAGATGACGTAGACGCGGACGGAGAATGCTAAGGTTTTCGCAGGGCCGGCGCCGAGTTCTGAATTGCTCGCCGCAATCATTTTGTCTGCGGCGACTTGGCTGCTCCTCGCACTTTTCGGTTTACGGCCTTCGCTTCAGTCCTTTGCTGCGGGTCTGCCGGATTTGCCTCATTATCGCCGTACTTGAGGACAACCACCTTCACACGCTGACGGCCGAACTTCTTTGCTTCTAGCTGGCTGGGCATGTAGACGTCAATATGGTGTCCGTCCACCTTCCCACCAGTGTCTTCCACGGTGTATTCGCCGGAATACCGGCCAGCGCCATAAATCCGGATTTGGCTGTTTAGCGGCAATACTTTCCGGTCAGCGGCCACAGAGCCAGGATGGGACCACTTGCCGGAAGCGCTTGTGCCCTCCACCGAATAAGCGGTTGCGATGAAGTAACGGATGGTGGGTCGGCGGTCCGTTCGGGACGATCGCGGCGACGCCGAAGCCGGAGTCAAAAACACAAAGGCAACTAAAGCGTTGAGAAGTAGTCGCACAATGAGAGCCCCTCCGCGTATGTTTAGAAACGACGACAGCCGGTAATACGGCGTTTCTTATTGCATTCTCATGGCCGTTCCACGGTAAACGGCTGAGGCAGAGTCACGAGGGCGTCTTGTAGCGCCAGTTCAAGTGGGAGTGATGGAAACGGCCATCAGTCTGCTGTATTGCAAACAGGAGATATATTGTGCGAAAACTAGTGCTAACCGCATTGTGTGGAATTGCCCTTGGAATTGGCTCTGCTCGGGCAGAGATCGTGATTAAACTCAGGCCGCCGATTTCCATCAGGGAGCATAGAACTCACGCTCCGAGTCGGAGACATGTTTGGATTGCCGGATACCACCGCTGGGATGGGAACGCCTATGCCTGGCAAGCGGGCCGATGGGAAGTCCCGCCACGGGAGCATGCAGTTTGGGCGGCTCCTCGATATTATCACCGGCAGGGCGGTTACGTATTTGTTGAAGGCCATTGGCGGTAGGCAGGTCCATTCGAGACATGCAGAATCTGCTAACTCTGTCCTTTCGAGCCGTCCGTGGCGCTTGACCTCACATCACTTTGGTCTCTCCGGCTACCGTGGAAGTCAAATCGGCGTGTAGAAGGCTACCCACTCGTGGTTGAAAGCAGCGCAGTGGACATAGAGCGCCTGGCTTCAACAAGTGCAGGGAGGCGAGGTTGAGCGCGTTACCACTCGTATTTCTCGCAACTATCGCAGGCGGCACCGAGCGCATTGCTGCCGTTGCAAGCAGTGTCTGTAGGCAAAATCAGGTCGGCGGCTTGGTCGGTGGCGGAGGCTATGGACACCGCCGCTGGCGCAGTTAGAACCGCTAGTCGTCTTGACCTGCCCTAAAGAGTTGTAGCTGTTCCCCCATTCTTTTTCCCGCGGGCGTCAAACGTGAGGCTCCTGTAGGTTGTGGTGGTGCAAGTCTTGCACCGCATTAGGCAAGAAGTGCGGCAGGTTAGGCAGCGCCCTCGGACTTCGACGTTTTTCCTTTCACCTTTCTCAGCGTCGCGGTAGGCTTGGAGGCGATCTTTCTCCACGTTCGTGCTCATGAAGCACAGGAGGAGTCGCCGCTCATTATTATTTTATGAAGCCGCTCTTTGTCTCTTCCGGAAGCTCCAAACTCTTCGTGGGGCGCTATTGAGAAATCCAAACTTGCCAGCCCCGGCAATAGCGGCGACGAGTTCCTCGCATCGGGTTATCGAGACTGCGCTCTGTTGAATGCGTAGAAAAACACCGTCACGCTGAGACCTGCAAACAGATGAACCAGCGATCTTATGAGTGCCATCGCCGGAGTGACATCATTCAGGACGCCCGAAACGGTCTTGATGAAATCAGCCGCCAAGAGAATCGTTAGCAGAAACGTTCCGATCAACGCCAGAAGCGCCGCATTCTTAAGGCTCATGATCGCAGTATGGACGCTCTCGGCATCGAGCGCAAGCGTTGGATTGCCCTAAAAGGACGCACAGGACGATACATCCAGCCGCCTAGCCTTGACCGGCGAGCAACCACTTTCTTAATCTGTAAGCTGCACATTACACATAGTTTACGCTAATGGTGGTTCGAATCCAAGCCCGGGAGCCACGAAAAGCCGGCCCTTCGAATCTTCAACTTCCGGGACTTCACCTTTCGACACTCGACCTCCCAGTAATGCGCGAAATCCTGGTTCTTAGGCTACGCCCGACTGCTCTAGGTTACGCATTTGTTCATGATGTTGCGGAAGCGCGTGCGGCTGATCTGGTGATCGGCCACCAGCCGGCCTTTGTAGATGAGCGCAAATACGGCGTGGGGAGTCGGTGCGTTCTGGGCATCGCGCCACGACTTGATCTCGACCATCCTGGCCTTGATACCGTACTCTTGCTCCGCTGTCTCGGCGATTTCAGCCGCGAATTTCGCGATATGGGGACACTGACTTGATCGAATGATGGTCAGTCCTCGGCTGTAAGCCTTGACCTTCTCATCCCACCCCCCCTTGAAGGATGGGTCGGCGGCGCTCGCCTTGAGCTTCCGAATGAGTAACTCATAGTCGGGTGGCGCGGTGTCGACGAGTTCGAACCCGTTTGCCAGGAATACTCGACCGTCAGCCAGCCAGGGACCATCCCTGATGACGACAGCTACGCCGTTCATGCCGGCCTTTTTAGCGTCATTCAAGCAGGCTTCGACCATTACGCTTCCCCATCCTTGGTGCTGATGGCGCTTGGAATGATTCCATAGGCAGTGGATAAACATGTAGCCGCTGGCGTCCACTCCTCGCCAGGCAAACTCGCCCGGGAGGTATTCAATATAACCGCAGGGCTCGCCCTCCGGGTCGAGGAGCGTCCTTGCCCGCAAGCCGAACTGGCAGTTCGCTTGCAGCCAGCAGTATTTCTCCCGGCGACCAGCATGAGTGGCGCTCTTGATCCCGCAGCAGGGCAGCGCATCAAAGGTCGTTCGATCGACATCAACCAATCGCGCGCTATGTGTCATCGGGCCCGACCTTCCTGGCGATCGTCACTTTTGAGTTTACTCCTTCGTGCCGGTGTTCGCATCGGACGGGACCACGGGGTTGGGGCGCTGCTGACGCTCCTCTCAAGCGTAAGGCGCGACAATAAGGGCAGGACCGGTCATGTCACAGAGCACGTACAACTTGATCGCATCGCAGGGCGGCGTGCCGGTAAAGGCGTGGACTAAGGGTGTCCCCCTAGAGGACGTGGCCCGCCAGCAACTCCTGAACGCTGCGCAGCTCCCGTTCGTCTTCAAATGGATCGCCGCAATGCCAGACGTGCATTGGGGCATCGGCGCCACCGTCGGCAGCGTGATCCCAACCAAGGGGGCGATCATTCCGGCCGCGGTTGGCGTCGACATTGGCTGCGGGATGATGGCGGTCCAGACCAGTCTGAACGCTCGCGATCTGCCGGACAGCCTGAAGGGGATCCGCGCCGCCATCGAACGAGCGGTGCCTCACGGCCGGACCAACCGCGGCGGGGCCGGCGACCGTGGCGCCTGGCACGACATCCCGGAACGCAACCAGTCCATCTGGCTGGCCGAATTGAAACCCCGGTACGACGCGATTCTGGCGAAACATCCCAAGCTCGATCGCGGCAACCACGCCAATCACCTCGGCACGCTCGGAACCGGCAATCACTTCATTGAGGTTTGCCTGGACGAGTCGGAGGCCGTGTGGTTCATGTTGCACAGCGGATCGCGCGGCGTCGGCAATCGCATGGGGACCTACTTCATCGACCTGGCGCGGAAGGACATGAACCAGTACTTCGTCAACCTGCCCGACCTCGACCTGGCCTATTTCCCGGAGCACACCGAACACTTCGACGATTACGTCGAGGCCGTGGAGTGGGCACAGAGCTATGCCCGTTGGAACCGTCAACTGATGATGGAGCAGATCGTCGGCGCCCTGCGGAACTCCGGCGAAGTGCCGCCCTTCACCGCCGAATTGCAGGCGATCAACTGCCATCACAACTATGTGGCCCGCGAATCGCATTTTGGCGAGAATGTTCTAGTCACGCGCAAGGGCGCGGTCCGGGCACGCGTGGGCGATATGGGGATCATTCCGGGCAGTATGGGAGCGCGCTCCTACATCGTGCGCGGTAAAGGCAACCCGGAGAGCTTCTGCAGTTGCAGCCACGGCGCCGGCCGGGCCATGTCGCGAAACGAGGCCAAGCGGCGTTTCACCGTGGAAGATCACAGGCGCATGACGGAAGGCGTGGAGTGCCGCAAGGACGAGGACGTGATCGACGAAACCCCGGCCGCCTATAAGCCGATCGACGCCGTGATGGCAGCCCAGACCGACCTGGTGGAGATCGTTCACACGCTGCGCCAGGTGGTTTGCGTGAAAGGTTAGGTAGACTGTGCCACTGCTACTTTGACACCAACCGCACGGGTCCCAGCAGACCGGAAGGCTGCGCTTCGATCAGGTTCATATCTTGAGCCTGGAACTTCTCTCCGTACTTCGCGGTCAGTTCCTTGTAGTCGGGCAGCGGACCCTTGGCCAGAACGTTCATCGCCAGGTTGGCCACCACCACCCGGATCGAATTCTCACCGGTCCTGAGCAGCCCACCGACGTTCACCTCATACGGCGCGCACCACACCGAGCCAGCCCTCGCACCGTTCACGAAGACAACGGCGGCTTCGCGCACCGGTCCTTCCAACATCGCCCGCATGCCTGAGGCCGGCCGCCGCTCCGAACCCGGCATCACCGGCGCGCCTTCGCCGAAGTTCAGGTAGACGGGGTGCCCCGAACGCAACAGCGGCTGCGGCACGTTCACGGTCTTCTCATATGTCGCCTGGCCTGAGTAGTATTTGGTGCGTTCATCTTCGGTCCACGAACGCAACTGCGGTATCACCATCGACGAACCGGCCAGCGTCACCTTCCAGTCCCGGCTGATGTCTACTGGCGCCGGAAGGTTCGCGGTCGGCGTCATGCTGGCGCCGCCCGGTTCGTTGTCTTTCGAAAACAGCAGCACGCGCGATTCGTACGGGGCCAGGCTCAGTTGCTGGCGCGGCCCTCGGTCGGCCTTGGCCATCGTGCCTGTGATCGGGTTCATCCAGACTGCGCCCACATCTTCCACGCGAAATACCGCCGGGCTCTCGACCGGGTGGTTGCTGGTGTTGGCCAGAAAGTACATCTCGCCAAAGGCCAACTTGCGGTGGACGACGCCGATTTCTGGCGCTGTGGCCACATCCGCCGCCAGTGCGGCGTGCAGCGTCTCGCCGAGCTTGGTTTCATCGGCCAGAAGCCGGCTCTGGAACACGGTCCGCGACAGTTTCTGGATCTTTGGCGTATCGGTCTCCGCTTCCTTCAGCCCAGGCGCCAGCGAAGGCAAGCGGCGGGTCGCCACCACAATCCCACCACGCCGCATGTACTCCTCAATCTTGCGGTAGGTCGCCAACGGAATCCGCTGCACGCCCGGCAGAATAAGGATCGGGTGCGAGATGCCCTGGCTCTCAATAGCGCCATCATCGATGAAATCGAAGCCGTAGCCGGCATCCAGCACCTGGGGAATCACATGGGGCCCGAGCAGAACGTCCATCGCCTGGTTGACGGAGTCGCGCCCCAGCGTGAATCCGGCGTATGCATCATGGGTCGGCAGGTAGATCGCGACGTCGTTAGCCGGCTTGCCCTGACGCAGCAGGAAGCTGACCCGCTGCAGGTACTTCGCGATGTCGGGCATCACCAGATACCAGGGGTTGTGATCGTTGAACACGGCCGCGGCGTAGAATCGCCACCCCGGCTCTCCGGCCGCGGGCGGCGAATACGGCCAGCCGTGGCCCACCAACTGGTTCACGCCTTGCAGAAAGTGCAGGTCGGCCTCGGCCTTCATGTCGAGCGGCGTGGCGCGGAAGACCGGCGAATGCAGCCAGGTCCAGGTTTCGGAAGACGTCACCGGCCGGCCGTACAAATGGCTCGCCGAAGTGGCCCAGCGGGTGGTCGAAAATTGCCGCCACTGGGTGCCCTCGCCTTCCGGCAGGTCCACCAGCGCGTAACTGGAAAGCCTCACCGGAGGGATGCCGTACGTCTGCGACCGGAACTTGGTTCCGTGCTGGTGGGCCCACTCGGTAAGCGGCTTCAGGTAGCGCTCTTCGCAAAGCTCGGTGAGGGTTTGGCCCCAATCGTTACGGATCGCGCCGGTCTTGTCCCCCATGTCTCCTGCCAGTGCGGGCAGGTAGGGCTTGAGATCGTAACCGCGGCGCTTCTGAAATTCGGCGAGGAAGCCGCCCGTGAAATCGGAGCCGTAGACTTCCAGGCTGTCGCTGAATAGGGAGTATGGCGGCGTCTTGGCCAGCGCCCGTAGCATCGGCTCGCCGACAAAGTTGAGGTGCCTCTGAATAGCTGCGAGGTCGTAGTGATCGAGCACCCAGCCTTCGGCGCCGACGGCCGGCCGTTTCACGGTTTGCATGGTCCGGCTGGCAATGAAGTACAGCACGACTTCGCCGGGTTCCAAGACCTTTTCTTCCGTCAGCAACCGGATGCCTTCCGCCGAAAACTGCCGCCGGTCGCCCTTGGCCACGAAAGCCGCGAGGAACTCCTCGCCCTCGCCGATCGCCGGCATCGGGGGCAACCTGCCGTCGGCCGGAACCGGCACGCGCTCCAGCCGCAGTTTGCCGGCGGCTTGGGTAATCGGGATATGCGGCCCGCCGAAGGGCCAGCCGCTGCCCAGCGTCAGGTCCATTCGCAGCCCCAGTTCCTTGGCCTTCTCGCCGGTGAAGCGTAGGTCATCCAGGAATTCGTCCGAAAGGTATTTGAAGTTGCGGAAGCCCTTGGCCGGGTTGTCCACTTCCAGGGCGTACACGGGCTGCACTTCAAAGCCGCCGATGCCGCCTGCCCACATGACGCGCATTTCGCGCTCCAGTTCCAGTTTGGTCACCGACGGGCCGAACCACCACCATCGCATGTTGATGCGCGCGTCGTCGGGCGGGCTTTGGAAGTCACGCCGCAGATCGGCGACGTTCGCCGGCGCATCGGCCGCAATTAGCGCTGCGAGTGCCAGCAGCAGGAAAAGTACAGTACGGCTTAGTAGTCTCGAAGCCATTTGCCCCCATGGTATGCGAGCGCAGGTGGGAACGCCAAGGGCGCAACTACTCGCCGGTCGCGATCTCGATCAGTTGCAGCGCCGTCTTGCGTAGCGGCCGCATCAGGGGCAGCCCGGAGAGCCGGATCAGCGTGGTCATGCTCTTGGCCGCCAGTTCCAGCAGGCGTGTGGTGCGGACCTGGCCCGGCGACTCGTCAATCACCCAGAAAAAGATGACGCCCATCTGGAAGAACCAGAGGACGCCGGGAAGTCGCGGCGCCAGATCTTTCGGAATCTTGATTCCGCAATCCTCCAGGATGCGGCGGAACCAGACCAGATCAATGTTGCGGATCGCCTTGGTTTGCGAACTGAAGGGCGAGAGCGGATGCTTCGGGTCCGCACCGTTGCGCAGCAGCGCCCGCAGAACGCCGCGATTCGGCGCGAAGGTGGTCAGCTTGACCTGGATCAATGCGCGCAGCCGCGCTTCCAGGCCGCGGCACGGCGCCAGAGCCGCCTCGATCTTGGGCTGCATGTCAGCGCAAGCGCGCTGATAGAAGTCCAGAACGATGGCTTCCTTGGACGGGTAGTAGTAGTAAGCGGCGCCGGTGGCGACGCCGGCCTTGACGGCGATGTCCCGCATGGTCGCGGTGTCGAAACCTTCTTCGCGGAAGAGCGTGAGCGCGGTGTCCAGGATCCGCTGCCCAGTCTCCTTCTGTAGCACGGGCCTCCTGGCCTGTGTGGATTTCTCGGACCCCGGCGTCTCATCCAACATGCTTGCTATTATGCAACGGCGGGAGAGAATCCCGCGACGCCAAACCCAGGAATGCAGAGCCGGCACAGACCGAATTCGTTTGACGGAACATCCCGCAGCCGGAGATCATAATGTATTGGGTGGCCAAAACACGTGATCACCAACTTACACCGCGATACCATTATCAACGCGCTGAACGCGTTCCACATCGAACTGCCGTCATGGGGGTTTGCCAATACCGGAACCCGCTTCGGCAAATTCAACCAGCCCGCCGCGGCCACATCCACAGAGGAGAAATTCAGCGACGCCGGCCAGGTGCATCGCTGGACGGGCGTTTGCCCGACAATCGCACTGCACGTGCTATGGGATCTCCCGAAAGGCTTGGCCGATGTCGCCCAGGTCCAGACGCTAGCCGCCGAACACGGGTTGCGCGCCGGCTCCATCAATCCCAACGTCTTCCAGGATCAGTGCTACAAATACGGCAGCTTTGGGAACCCCGATCCGGAAGTGCGCCACCGGGCGCTGGACCATGTTCTGGAGAGCGTAGCGATTGCCAAAGGCTTAGGCAGCCGCGACCTTTCGCTGTGGTTCGCCGATGGCTCCAACTACCCCGGCACGCAGAACATCCGGCACCGCCGCCACTGGTTCGAAGCGGGTCTGAAGACCATGCATGAGCAGCTCGCTGGCGATCAGCGCATGCTCGTGGAATACAAGCCTTTCGAGCCGGCCTTCTATCACACCGATATCGCCGACTGGGGCATGGCGCTCCTCTTCGCCAGAGCCGCCGGCCCGCGCGCCAAGGTGCTGGTGGATACGGGCCATCATTACCAGGCGCAGAACATCGAGCAGATTGTTGCCTGGCTGCTGGACCTGGACATGCTGGGTGGCTTCCACTTCAACGACCGCCGCTATGCCGATGACGACCTGACGATGGGTTCGATCGACCCCTACCAGGTTTTCCGTATCTTCCACGAGATTCTGCACTTCGAATGGGAGACCGGCAAGCGCGCCGATATCGCGTACATGATCGACCAGAGCCACAACCTGAAGGGCAAGATCGAGGCCATGATCCAGACCGTGACCACCGCCATGGAGCTGTTCGCCAAGGCCTCGCTGGTGGACCACGCGAAGCTGGCAGCCTGTCAGAGCGGCTGCGCGCTGGTGGATGCCGAAGCTTGCCTGAAGGACGCTTTTTCGACCGATGTGCGGCCGGTGATTCGCGAGTGGGCCTTGTCCAAAGGCCTTCCGGCGGACCCGATGGACGCCTTCCGCCAGAGCGGTTACCTGGAGCGCGTCACGGCCGAGCGCAGCGCGAAGAATTTGTCCGCGGTCACCAGCTACGCCTGAGGTCTTCCATGCCGCGCTACGCTTTTCAACTCCGCATCAAAGCGGATGCCATTGAAGAATACGAACGGGAGCATACGCGGGTCTGGCCCGAGCTGCTGGCCAAGTTGAAAGAGGTCGGCATTTCGGACTACTCGATTTTCCGCCGCGGCCAGGAGTTGGTCCTATGCCTGCGCGTCCCGGATTTCGATCGTGCCTGGGACGAACTGGACCGCGACCCCGTGAACCAGAAGTGGCAACGCTTCATGAGCCGCCTGTTCGAGCCGGTGCCGGGGCTGGCGCCGGGGGAGCGGTTCGTTATGATGAAGGAAGTGTTCTATCTGGAGTAGGTCGCGCCGTGGCTTAGCCGCAATACGGTTCACTTAACGGCGAATGCCAACGCTCCCAACTCGTCGCCTTCGGGCCGTTAAGCCGGATTGCTGGTGGGTAGGGCTATTCTCGCCAGCATCCGTGGGATCCTCAATCGCCTGCGACGGTTCCCATTCCACGGCTTCAGCCAATTGCGGGTTGCCGATGGGGCTGCAATCACCGGCGCGCCGCGCACGTATTTCGATAGGGAGTGCGAAGATCAGTTGCCCGGCGCCCTGTACCCGAGCAGCAGTTGGGTCAACGGCGTCAGTCCATCCCAACGGCCAGAGGACTTGGGAGCGTTAACGAAATCCCAATATCCCTGATTCATCCAGCCGTCGATCTCGGACACGGTCGAGACCGTGAACAATTCGCCTGAGAATCTGGTGCGGATCAATCCGGCGACCTCTAAACAGGAACGCTCAGAGACCACCTCCACTTGCCCTGGGAGAGCATTGGAGGTAAGCCAATTCACCACGTCAGGTTGGGTGTCCAAAAAGTCCAGAAGACTCTGCCGGCTCAACGAGAACGGGTTGAAATTGACGACGAAGCATCGTTTCGCTCCAGGCGGCGGAGCCGTAAATAGACCTGCTCTCGGAGTTCCTTTGAGCCTGGAATCAACGCGGCGCGAGTGCGTCACTCCGCAGACCTTGCACTGCGAGTTGTATTCCATCGAGTCTCTGGGATTCTTAATAAGCTCGGCACGCAAGCTCCGCGCCTGAAACGCGTCATCGATCCATGCTCGGAGCTCGATGGCGGAGCTGGGTGCTACGTAGTAGCGAGCGTAGCCGCCGCGGCTTTCTGGCACACAGTTCATCTCGAATCTAGGAGGGAGGAGCGCTGCTTTACCTTGTGACGGAAGGACAATCCCTAATAGCCCGTTCGGGAGCGCATCAGCACTCCTACGCAGAGACGCTTGGATTTCCCAATCCACGTGCCGCCGACTGTGGGTACAACTGCCCATGAGAACCATGGTCACCGTTGCGTCGGCGATTTGCTCGGTCCGGATTCGGCTTATGACGTATTCTGCATTACTGCTCTTGATGAGTCCACGACCGAACGCGCCGACGATCTGGGGAAGAAACACCCGTTCGTCTTCTGCCCAGCGTTCGACGAACTCTTCAACCTCGAGCCGGTCCCCACGAAAATACGAAACGAAAACCTTGCGTCTGACCGGAGGAGCAAACGGAATCGGAGGAATTAACAATGACATGTCAGGGCCATTGTATAGCCATTCGCTCCGGACAACCGCGGCCGCAACCCGCAGGCTGGCTCATCGGTCCAATGTGGCGAGCCTGGAAACAATTCCTGGCGATATGGGCTGTTGTACTAAGCCGCTTGGGCGGCCGAGGCCTTTCCGGCGGCCCCGGCGGTGGTGAAGAATGGACGGGTGAGGAACCGTTCATGACGAAACTGCGTCAACGAATGATCGAGGATCTGCGGCTGCGAAATTACTCTCAGCTGACGATCCGCTCTTACACAGAGGCCGTGGCGGATTTTGCCCGGTACTTCAACAAGCCACCCGACCAACTGGGCCCGGAACAGGTCCGCGAGTATCAGCTTCACCTGGTGAATGAGAAGAAAGTCGCATGGTCGACCCTGCAGGTGCGCGTCGCCGCGCTCAGGTTCTTCTATACCCACACGCTGAAACAGGACTGGTTTGTAGAGAAGATTGCCAGACCCAAAGTCCGCCGAAAACTCCCGGTGGTCCTGAGCCGCGAGGAGGTGACCGCCCTGCTCGATGCCACCCCTAATCTGAAACACCGGGCACTGCTGGCGACGCTCTACGCAACGGGATTGCGCTGCGAGGAAGCGCTTCATCTTAAGGTCACCGATATCGACAGTCAACGGATGCTGATTTTGGTGCGGGAAGGCAAAGGTCAACGGCCCCGGCAGGTGATGCTCTCACCCAAACTGCTGGCACTGCTGCGCGCTTACTGGCGCTGGCGGCAGCCGCCCGACTGGTTGTTTCCCGGAGAGAAGCCGGGCTGTCCGATGCACCCGTCCGGCGTCCGGCAGATCTGCCAGCAACTCGCCCGCAAAGCCGGCATCAGGAAACAGGTAAGCCCCCACATCTGGCGGCACTCGTTCGCCACCCACCTACTCGATGCAGGCACGGACCTCCGCACCATCCAGGTTCTGCTCGGGCATGCCAGCCTCAAGACCACGGCCATCTACCTCCATGTCTCAGTGCGAAGAGTACAGGAGACACAGAGTCCCCTTGAAGACCTGGCGATCGCCGAGATCCTGACTCCGGACAACGACGGCAGAAGGCGGTGAGAGAACATCGGCTCGAAGTAGCCGATGTCATTCGAGAATACGGGGAGGAGTTTCTGAAACAGTGGGGACACACCCTCTCGCCGCAACAACGGAAAGCTCTCCATGACATCGGCGTCTGCCGCACCGCCGCCCTCGGCGGTCACGTTGAGGAATGCGACGAGTGCGCGCATCGCCTCATCGCTTACAACTCCTGCCGCAACCGGCACTGCCCCAGGTGTCGCGGCCAGGGAACAGTGGCTCGCGGAAAGGGCGAAAGAGTTGCTGCCCGTCCCGTACTGCCACGTCGTTTTCACCATCCCACAACCGCTTGCGCCCGTGGCATTGCAAAACCAGCGGGTTTGCTACGGCCTGTTGTTCCGCGCAGTGTCCGAGACGCTGCAGGAAATCGCCGCCGAGTTCCCGCGCTTCCGGGCGAAGTTAGGCTTCCTGGCGGTGCTGCATACCTGGAGCCAGCAACTGGTGCATCATCCGCATGTCCACTGTGTCGTGCCCGCAGGCGGATTATCCTCCGACGGATCGCGCTGGGTTGCCTGCCATCCGAAGTTCTTTCTGCCCGTCAACGTTCTGAGCTGCCGATTCCGGAAGAAACTGCTGGCCTTGTTGCGGCAGGCTTTTGCCGACGGCAAGCTGGAGTTCTTCGGACAGTTAGCCGATCTCGCTGAGCCTGCCCGATTCGATGCGTGGATCGAGAAGTTGAGGAAGACGAAGTGGGTCGTCTACGCCAAACCGCCCTTTGGCGGACCGGAGGCGGTTTTGAAATACCTCGCCCGCTATACGCACCGGGTGGCAATCTCCAGCAGTCGTCTGGTCTCGATGGAGAACGGCCGGGTCACTTTCCGGTGGCGCGACTCCAGACACGGCAACCGGTCCAGCACGATGACCCTGGAAGCGGTCGAGTTCATCCGGCGCTTCCTGCTGCACGTCCTGCCCGCGGGATTTGTGAAGATCCGTCATTTCGGTTTCCTGGCCAACCGCAATCGATCTTCGGCTCTCGTCCTATGTCGGCGGCTTTTGAACGCTTCAGCAGACGCCGCCGGCTCCGCTGCGGCCTTGCCTCGCGAGCCGAACTCCTCCGTTGAACACCCTTGCCCGGTCTGTCGTGTCGGCGTGCTTCGAATCGTCGAGTGGCTCTCGGCAGAGCAGGCCATGAACCGCCGGTCGGTTCGATCACCGACAGCGCGGGTTGATTCCTCATGACCGTGACTTTCCGGCTTCTTCACTTCGGCACTCCAGGCCCGCCTTGCGCGAAACCTCACTACTCGTGTGCCCGACCCGGAATCTCGCAGCTCAAAGCAGCCCGCAGAAGCCCTTCCACGACCGAGATCATCCGGTTTCAGGCCCCGATCCGAGCTTGCAGCCATTCGAGAAAGCAGATTTCACACCGGCCACTCAACCCGCTCGCGAACAGCACCCAAGACGCCGGACGATTCAATCCCCATAATCGGCATACCGGGGCTTAAGTACAACAGCCCGTATCGGCAATGCACCGGCGCTCAGCCTTCACGTCGTACCCCGGGTTTCGCTCCGCCGGCGCACTGCCGATACAGGCCTGATTTGTTATCGCCAGCTATCTTGGACATCCGTGGCCGCCTTCGTCGAATGCCAGCTGCCAACGCCGGATGCGGGTTCGATCCCTGTCTCCCGCTCCATGTTTTCAACAACTTACCATTCGACCCTCAAGCTGTGCTCCGTTCGTGCTCCATTTGGAGCTAGTGCAACGCTACCCGATTGAAAATACGCCGCTTCCGTTGCGGTGGTGTGCTCCGTTGGGCGGTCCCACCAACCATGCTGAAAACTGCGCTTCTTGAATGCCTTCGCTGCGATTCGGTCGCGACTGACTGCCAGCGGTACTTTGAAAGGTGTATACTGCTGCACAGCGGACATTAACTGTCCGCGATTTTATGCCCGATGATTGGCGCGAGCGCTGGCGCAGTTGGCTCAATCCAGGCAGCTACGCCCATCCAAACTCCCCGGCTGGGGGCTCGGGATCCGGCTTTTCGCGGACTCCCGGTTCTACTGGATACTCTTGGTCGCCTCTTCCCGATCCAAATTCCCCCGCCGGACGATTCATTCATTGGCAGACGGAAATATGGGCACTTGAACAGCGCGAGCGGGATGAGCTCGCACACCACGTAGAGAAACTTGAGACTTCTTTGGCCAAACAGTCGGACAAGCTCAGAGAGAGCATCCCGGACGGCTATCTTCGAACCCTCTACGACCTACAGGTAGGCGGCACAAAGGGAACATACGGGTCTGCAAAGTCTCTGATCGGTACAGGCGTTGATGCTGCGTTCCTGCTGCAAAAGCTGACCAGCCCGGTCGGCTGGCTCGATCCGGACTTGCAGCGAAAGGTACAACAGGGATTCTCCTTCGGGTTTGACATTGGGAAGGCTTACGCAGTTTTGGAATTCGGAACACTGCAAGAGAAGAAGCAACTGTTGCAGCATTTGCGGACCGTCGTGGAGGGCGTGTATGAGGACGCGAAGAATAGCGTTCAGCGGCAGTTGGCCGAGGCCAAAAGGACCGGCAAACAGGACGAATTGATTGCAAAATGGATCATGCGCATACTGCTTGAAGCTGGTACTGTCATGCTTGGTGCGAGCGGACTGAAGGGCGCTCGGTCAGCTGCAGAAGGTTTGGAACTGGCTTCGGACGGGAGCCGGGTGGCTCAGGCAGGCAAAGGTGCCATCAAGAGCATATCCGAGGAGAGCGAGGCATCCAAACTTACCCAATTCGCCGAAGCGCGGGAACTCAAACCTCCTACAAGAATAACTTTTGGCCATGGAGCTCGGCACCTCGCAGGTACAGGGCTCGAGCGGGGTCAAGTCGAGAATGCCATAGCGAAAGAGGTGCAAGCGACAGCTAAAGCCTCATCGTCGACCGGCAATTTTTGGGGAAAGGTGGTTGTCGAAGGTCAGGAAGTCTATTACCGTGCCTTCACGCTTTCAGATGGCACGATCAACATAGGCACTTATACAGTCGGAGCACCATGATATCCGAAACACGATTTCGACGGCCAAGCGATGCAGAAAAGAGCTTACTCAAGCGGTTGCTTGAGGCCGATTTTCCAGCACGGAACGAGCTTGCCCCAATGCTCGACGACCTTCTTGTCAGAACGATCGATGACGACGGAGGTTTGGAACTACGAAGTCAGATTCCCGGAACTGCAGCAGTCGTCAAGAGAATTCCAGTCGAGGCAGAGGCAAGGGATGAAGATCAAGTTGTGATCCATGCTCTCTTGCATACGAAAGACGGACGTCCCAGCGAATTGGAGGTTTTCAAAGAAGATGGCTCACGCGTGGAACGGATGCCGCCTGCATCAAAGTTTGAACTGATCGTCCTACCACCCGCACCCTCCTCACGGGGCAAACTCGATCCCCGTTAGAGTTAAACCGTGGGGCGAGGAGGCATTGCCGGACCTGCTTCGATCACGAACTACCGCGTCCTATAAGAGCGGTGCGGGGCGCGGGGCGAAAACAGGGGAATCTGTATCGCCAGACGAGATGCCGGAATCTTTGTTTCCAATTTACGGTCGTCTTCCCAAGCTGGACGTCGTGGGAGCTACCCGCTCATCGAGATCTCGCAACATGCCTTGCGTCAGGTCGACATTCACGCGGCGGACGGGCCTGACCACTGTGAACTTGTTGGTGAAATAGGCGGAAACATCTTCCCCCGCGAAGCCTTGTCCGCGATCTCGTCGGCGGAGAGTGGGGGCTTTAGACATTTTCGGCATAGCTTTTGGGGTCGTGACCGTGGCACTAACCGTTATATCATCGCCCCGCCCAGCCGTCGGCGGTCTTCAGCAGGGACTTCGGGACGGCGGACCGGTGCTAAACTCCGAATATGGATCGGGTTGAGGAGATCGAGGCCGCCATCGACGGCTTGCCGCCAGAAGAATTCCGCCGCACTTCTGAGTGGTTTCTTGAGCGCCAGCAGAAGTTCTGGGACGAACAAATGGATAGCGACTCTTCTTCGGGCAAGCTTGATTTTCTTTTCGAGGAAGCCGACGAATCCACCGATGAGATTCTTCGTGAGTGGCCACCCGGCAAATGAAGTCCGTCGCCACCCGGCGGTTCTGGGACCTCTTTCGCGCTCTACCTTCAGATATTCAGAAGCTGGCCGTAAAAGCTATCACCTCTGGCGGCGGGACCCGAATCACCCTTCGTCTTCACTTCCATCGGCTGAAAGGCAGTGACGATCGCTTCGCACCAGGCTGGGATGCACATCTGAGTCTTCAAAGTGAATCGAGGTTGCCTCAAGGACATTGGCGCGCAGTTCATCCCAAGTCTCCGCTTCCGTCAAGATGGCATGGCCGAGCGCGCGGGCGCAGTAACCACCTTCTTCCGCGTCGCGAACTTCGAAGATCAGCTCCATGCCATTAGAATACCTGAGGCCGAAGAAGGTCCGCTCGCGGACTCACTTCTGAGTTGCCTTCTCCGCCACCGGCACCGGCTGCACCTCGATCCCTTCGCGCACGACGTCTCCAGGGTTGGGGACGATCATATCCCCGTCCTTTAGCCCGCTGATGACCTCCAGCCGATCGCCATAATCCCGGCCCACCTCGATCTTCTGGAGATGCACCGTATGGTCTTGGCGGACCACGGCGACTTCGGTGCCCGTGCCACGCGCGATCAGCGCATCGCTGGGAATCAGCAGGGGCGCGTTGGCTCGCGCGCTAACCAGGTCTACCCGGGCGTACATACCGGGTAGCAATGCGCCTTCGGGATTTGGCACATGCACTTCCACCAGCAACGTGCGGCTGGCGGGATCGAGCGCGTTCGCCGTGCGCGCTACGGCGCCCGCAAACTGGCGCCCCGGCAGGTTGGCAACACTCAGTCGTGCGGTTTGGCCAAGCCGGACGGAGCTGGACTGCGCCTGCGGAACGTTCAGATACGTTCGCAGCGTGCCGGTCTGGGCAATCCGGAAGAGCAGGGTACTACCGGAGTTCACCAGGGCGCCGACATCCACATTGCGTAGCGTAATTACTCCGCTGAACGGCGCCTTCACGAGCAGATAGCTCTGCATTCTCTCGATGCGCGCCAGGTTCGCTTGCGCGGCGGCGACGTTGCTGCGTTGGACGCCGATGGCCTTTTCGAGCGAGTCCAGGCCGGCGGCGTGCGATTGATATTGAGCCTGATACTGGTCGTTCTCCTGCCGCGAGACAACACCTCTGCCGGCCAGACTCTTCCAGCGTTCCGCCGTGACACGGGCCAGCTCCGTATCCGTCTTGCCCTGCTGGTAGTTGGCGAGCGCCTGGTCCACCGCGGCCTGTGCCAGTTGCAGGTTCGCTTTGGACTGGCGCACCTGCTCCTCCATTTCGGGCGCTTCGATTTCGGCCAGGGTTTGGCCGGCTTGGACACGGTCGCCGATATCCACCATGCGGCGCAGAATATATCCGTCAGCGCGGGCCAGGATGGGGGCCTCAGTGATGGCCTGAATGTTGCCGGGCAGTTCCAACTCACTCTTGTCCGAAGCGCGCCGCACTTCGATTACCTCGACGCGCGGCAGCGCTCGCTCCTGTTCGTGCGTATCGCTGGCGATGACCGCTCTGCGTTTCAGCAGCGGAATATAACCGGAAAGGAACGCCACGAAGATGAGGACGGTCGCCACCAGGAAAATCGACCAGATCGTGATGGCGGACGGGCGCCACAGCTTTGGCGGCCCGGTTTCGGCCGCGGCATGGCCCGCGCTTTTCAACTCCCGGAGTTGCCGTTTAAGCTCCTCGTTCTCCTTTTGTAGCCGTTCTTGTTCCGGGCTCATCGGGCCTTCCCGCTTGTGTTTAGTTCTTCCAGTCTACGCTCATGGTCCACCGGCGGCTTGGTGCGCAGGTACGTATAAACAATCGGGACCACGAACAGCGTCGTGACCGTTGCGAACGTCAGGCCGCCGATCACCGCGCGTCCCAGGGGCGCGTTCTGTTCCCCGCCTTCCCCCAGGCTAAGCGCCATGGGTACCATTCCCAAAATCATCGCCGACGCTGTCATCAGAACCGGCCGGACCCGGGCATGGCCGGCGGCCAGCATAGCCTCGTGGGCG
>Ga0209067_10000984_pt1 | contig 17893 bp, 12 predicted proteins | sample ColStrG_CSR_2013_FD_187199 | JGI IMG/M metagenome (GOLD analysis project Ga0209067, IMG submission 187199) | Freshwater sediment microbial communities in response to fracking from Pennsylvania, USA - Cold Stream Run_MetaG_CSR_2013 (SPAdes)... | ecosystem: Environmental > Aquatic > Freshwater >...
CGGCATGCCGATGTGGTCGGTGAATTCGCTGGGCGCCGCGCCGGTGCCGCCCTCGCCGCCATCGATGACGATGAAATCCGGCGTGACGCCGGTCTGCAGCATCGCCTTGACGATGCCCATGAATTCCCACGGATGGCCGATGCAGAGCTTGAACCCCACCGGCTTGCCGCCCGAGAGCTCGCGCAGGCGGGTGATGAAGGCCATCAGCTCCAGCGGCGTGGAAAAGGCCGAGTGTTTTGCCGGCGAGACGCAGTCCTGGCCGAGCGGCACGCCGCGGGTCTTGGCGATCTCCGGCGTCACCTTGGCCGCCGGCAGCACCCCGCCGTGGCCGGGCTTGGCCCCCTGGCTCATCTTGATCTCGATCATCTTCACCTGATCGAGGGTGGCGTGCTCGACGAAGCGGTCGGGATCGAACTTCCCATCCAGGGTGCGGCAGCCGAAATAGCCGCTGCCCAGCTCCCAGACCACATCGCCGCCCATTTCCTGGTGATAGGGCGAAAGGCTCCCCTCCCCCGTATCGTGATAGAAGCCGCCCTTCTTCGCCCCGGCGTTCAGCGCGCGGATGGCGTTGGCGGACAGGGCGCCGAAACTCATGGCCGAGATGTTGAACACCGAGGCGCTGTAGGGCCGCGCGCAGGCCGCCCCGCCGATGGTGATGCGAAAGCCGGCCGGATCGGGGGCGGCGATCGGCGACATGGAATGGCCGATGAACTCATAGCCCTCGCCATAGACATCGAGCAGGGTGCCGAAGGGATGCTCACCTGGCTTTGACTTCGCCCGCTCATAGACGAGGCTGCGCTGCGCCCGGGAAAAGGGCGCCGCCTCCTCCTCGCCCTCGAAGAGATATTGCCGAAGCTCCGGCCGCACCGCTTCGGCCCACCAGCGGATATGGCCGATGACCGGGTAGTTGCGCAGGATCGAATGGCGCGGCTGAGAGAGATCGACCACGCCGCGCAGGACCAGGACGCCGAACGGCAGAGCGAACCAGAAGAGCGGCGGCCAATAGACGGCGCCGGCGACGAGGCTGACGATCAGGCCGACCACGCAGAGGCCGAAGATGGTGTAGCGGCTGGGGCCGGGCATGGAGAGTTGGGATTTCATGGCGCGTACGTCCCCCGAGGCGTGGCCGGCGGACCGCGGGCGATGATCCGCAGGGTCCGGCGGAGGGTTCTATAGCCGGTCGGGCCCAAGGAGTCCTGGGGGTGATTGGGGGGTGAAGTCGGTTTGAGCGCCTGGCCGGAACCTTCGATTTTCCGGCCTTTGTGTCGCCCCATTTACGCCATTCTCACCGTTAATCACCGTAAATACGGTGAGCCTATGTGACAGGATCGAGGCAAGATCGGTTCAACAGGGCGCTCTCCAGCTCGATGAGCGCGGTGCGCGGGTTGGCGGTTTCATTGAGGGCCGAGCGGGCGAGGCGGTAGGTGTGGGCCACCTCATCGTCGGAGTATTCGTCGAAGGATTCCACCTCCACCTCGAGCTGGCGATCGAGCAGGCGCTGCATGGCCGCGAAGTAGGCCGGCGCGTGATAGATGCGCATTCTATCCAGAACGGCCCCGCGATGGCTCTGGAAATCCTCCAGGATCGCCATCACGGCGCGATGCGACAGCCGGCCCCGGGCGCCGGCGCGGCGGCCAGGGTTGCCGGGGCCGAAACGGCCGTTGGCGTGGCGACCGGGGAGAGCGGGTTTTTCGGACATTGGACCTCGCGTTTGGGGGGAGATGGGAGGAGGTCAGGGTAGCGGGAAGTTTGCATTTTGTCAAGTTTTGAAAGGCGCGCACCCGACGCATTCGGCGGCCAGGGTCGACGGCGAGGCGCTGGAGATGCGCCGCTCTAAACGGGCCGAAATGCCGCCGAGACTGACAAGCCGATAGGCGCCGGCGCAAACGGCGCAAGCGGGGCAACAGTTTGGTGCGAGCCGACTGCTCGATTACCGCAGAAGTCTAAGGGCGACGTTTGCGATTCAGATATCGCCGGATGAACTCGAATCCGCGCGGAACCTCAACGGGCGCGGGCGTTACGGGCAATTCTGCCAAGATTCCGCTTTTCAGCCATCCGCGATAGATAGCCGCCATTTGGGATGCGGGTTCATAGAAGTAGCCCGCCTGCTCAAACCGTTCCACCAATAGAACGATCAGTCGACACTTGGCAGCGTCAGCGGCTCTATCGCGAAGTTGAACATCAATCACCGAACCAGAACCGCCCCAGATCGCGCCATCGCGATAGGCGGCTTCGAGGTCATCTGGGTGCGAGCGTGCTGTTTCGCCGAGCCGGATAATCACATCCGCTTGGGCCGGATCCTCGCGGAGCAACGCCGCGATCTCTGAGGTCAAATCCTCGATTTCAACGGAGAACTGCTCGCTTAGTGGGGGCACGCTCATTCCATAAGACTAAGCGCAATTGAGCCGGCTTTTCCAGCCACCTGTTGCGTGCGCTCTACGCGCCTCGTACGCCTGACGGCGCACTCGGAAGACTAAGACGAAGCTTCACGGCAAGTGCATCGGCACGGCGGTCGAGCTCCGCGCGGTGGTGCGGCTTCGAGCCCGCCTGTCGCCCCGACTCCAGGCCCCCGTGTCTCAATCCAGGGGTTCACTCCACCAACCCCTGCTCACTTCCTCAAAAAGGGGCCGCGTCCCCATTCTATGTCCCCTATTCTATGGAATACCGTCGGTTCAACTCTGCAATTCTTGTTGACCGATGCACCATGCACGAAATTGCCGAGCCTTCTCCATTTGTCCACGGATTGCAGGTTCGGTTGCGTCGGCGAAATGCTCAAGGAGTTGATCATATGTCGCGATCGCGGAATCGATTTGTTTCGTTTCGTGTTGGGCGACGCCCTTGTTGACGAGCGCCTTCGCGTTCAGTTCGCGGATTGCGGGCTCGGTAGCGTCGGCGAAACGCCCAAGGAGTTGATCATATGTCGCGATCGCGGAGGCTAATTGTTTCGTTTCGCTTTGGATGACGCCTTTGTTGTAGAGCGCTTTCGCGATGTGTTCGCGGATTGCGGGTTCGGTTGCGTCGGCGAAACGCTCAAGGAGTTGATCATATGTCGCGATCGCAGGGTCGAATTGCCTCGTCTCGATTCGGGCGGTGCCTTTATTGTAGAGCGCCTTCGCGATGTATTCGCGGATTGCGGGTTCGGTTGCGTCGGCGAAACGCTCAAGGAGTTGATCATATGTCGCGATCGCAGGGTCGAATTGTTTCGCCTCGGCTTGCGCGAAGCCTTTGTTGTGGAGCGCCATCGCGATCTGTTCGCGCATTGCGGGCTCGGTTGCGTCGGCGAAACGCTCAAGGAGTTCATCAAACGTCGCGATCGCGGCGTCGAATTGTTTCGCCTCGGCTTGGGCGAAGCCTTTGCTTCTGCTCGCCTTAGCCACTGCGAGTGAGATTGAGGGGTCGCCGTGAGCCAGCGTGCTGTAAGACGTGATCAGGCGGTCCCAAATCGACGCGGCCACCTCTCGTTCACCTAAGTACCATTTCGCAGCGCCGATTACATTCATCACTTTAGCGCGGGCGGCCACGCTCGACGCCAAGTCCTCGGCCTTCTCGAAAAAACCAATGGCTCCGTTGTGGTCCCCGGACTGAGCGGCCGCCACGCCGCGGATATACCAGTCATCAAAGGACTGCTCGGGGCGCGACGCCGCCGCCTCGGCGGCTTGAGTCAAGAATGCTGATTGTTCCGACGTGAGGCCGTCCCGGCCGGCCTTGCTGATCGCTTGGCCCTCGAACTTGGCGATGATACCCGCGATCCTTGTGTTGGACACCTCCGCTTTCGCGTGTTGTTCTTCGATGTCAACCAAATGAGTTTTCGCCGCCCCAAGCGCCAATTCTATTTGTTTAAGAATTTTTTCGCCATCTATCTTGGTTATTTGAAATTGTTTCTCATATATTTCGGTAAATTTCTTGACTTCGCTTTCCGCCTCGCTCCTAACCTCTAGTTTTGCCTCTTTCACCGCGGTTTTCGATGTCTGGAGCGTGAAAAAGACGACAATTGCCGTTATTAGCGTCGCAAATAGCGCGGCAATGATGCCGAAACGACTGGCATCAACTCCGCCAAACTGCGCCAAGAGCGCGATTTGTCTGTCCTGCGCATCCAATCTAGATTCCACGTCGTGGAGCCTCTCCGCAATTCGCGAGTCCGACGAATCTCTCGGCACAAGGACCATCGATTGTGCCGACATCTCGCCCACGGCGCTGCGAGCGTGGGTCGTACCTGCAGCTAACGGCGACGCAGCGACGAGAACAATCGTGGCGCTCAAGAATGCAAGCCACAGGATCAGCGGCGCTTTGACACTCATTGTGGTGCCCCCCCTTCGCCAACTTAAACGGTCGACACACAGAATTTACGTTCGGGTCATTCGTAGCGAAGCGCGCAACGCCATGTCGATGAAATTCGGTCACTCGAACCAGTATTCGGCCATTATACCGACCGGCACCGATCAGGACCCGCGCGCGCAGCTACGAAGTCAGGAGAACTGTGGAAAATACCGATAACATTCCTGCGCGAATGCAGACGACGGAGTAAAAGCCACACCTGTAACGCGAAATTATAGTGCCACGCAGCAAAAAAATGAATCCCGCGAATCTTTGAATTCGCTAGCTTAGGCGTTCCTCAATGGCTCAGTATCAACGCCCGGAACGCAGGGTCATTCTTGAAAGACTCCAGATCATTATCCTTTCCCACGCCGCTCAACATGTTCTGCAGATCACCTCGAACGCTTGGGTCGGCCTCAAGCGCGTCTTTTGCGGCTTGTAGCGCCGCGGCGCGGTGCGCGGAGCGCTCCGCCTCATCGCCTTGGGTGCGTTCATTGTAAGCATAGCTCTGTCCGAAAGCGGCCGCAGCAAGGACGTTGAGCCGACCACGGCGCTTGGCCGATCCCGATACGGCGGACTGTCCCGCCAGCGCGTCCCGAACGTGGAGCGCGTCGACAAATCCCGATGGGGGCGGTTGATAGAGCGCCACAAACATTCGCGTCAGCAAGGAGTCGGCCTGGTCGTCGCTGATTTGCCTTTCCGGCGTAGGAACGTTCACCTTTGCCAGCAAGTCGCGCGCCTCGCCGGGTCGGTCCGTCCGCGCAAGCAACCTGGACGTCAATCGAAGCAAATCCGGATCCTGCGTTAATTCATATGCTTTCTTGATGAGCGTGGCGCCTTCGCTCAGCTGGCCAAGCACGGTCAACGCGAACCCTCGTTGCTTGAGAGCGCTCGGGTCACTCAGGTTGGGCGGCTCAATCCCCAACGCCCGCTGGGCTAACGCTCTGGTCGCCTCCGGCACGAGTGCGTCAGGTCCCTCCGACGCGACCAGCCGGGCGCCTTCCTTCAGTACATCCAGCTCGCTGGCCGCCAGATTCGGATCACCGATCACGCGCTCGGTGCGAGCGAACATGATAGCCAGGAACGTGCGCGTCTGGAGGTATAAAGCTAAAAATCCTGTCGTGAAGAACAGAATGACGAGCACGATTACGATCGCGGCGACCCCGTGAACCTGCCCCAATCCAGGAAACCCTTTGACCGTATTTTCGAAGCCGTATCCGATGCCAACCAGCACCGTTCCAATGCTCTTGACCTGAACCAGGGTCGCACCGATCAGGACTTTGGTCAGCCAATCCGATACCTGTTCCAGATTGGTGTTGGATTGAGTGTACCGAGCTTCCGGATTCGTACCCTGAGCCGCCGCGCCCTTGGGGGGCAGATCGTTGGTGAGGGTCCGCGGAATGCCAAACAAGAATCCAATGACGCCTCCCACTGACGCGGCGGCCAGCGAGATCAAACCGCAAGCTCCGATCAACGCTATTCCAGCGAAAAATGTCTGAGCGGCCGCAAGGGCAAATACGGATACGATCGCAATAGCCGATATGACCCCAACCCAAGCCAGGGTGTAGCCGAGATCCCTTAGAATACTGCTTTCGGCTGGCGGCCTTTGAGTTGCTCCGCTGCTGCTCACTAGTTTACGTTGGATCCACTCGTAGAGGCTCATTTGATGAATTCCACCTCGATAAATATTAAAAACGATGACCCCTATGTTCATCACCTATAAAACGTGGACATACGCCACGTTTAATTGCTACAGCCCGTCAATTACGTGGCCAAGCAACAGGATAACCTAAATCTAGCGGGCCGGCCGCCCATGGCGCGTGATACACCCGTGAAATATTCGTCAAAACTGACAAGAATGCCCGCACTTGTTGGACCCAGCTCTCCCCCAATGCGCCAAGAAGGCCGTCCTGCCTCGGCGGCGACAGGCAAAACCGCGCTGAGCGTCAACGGTGCAGTCTAAATTTGCCAATCAACTGACCGAAAACGCCCATTACAGTGCTCAAGGACCTAGCTAAGTCGGCGATCAACTCTTAGTGTCCCTGGCGGCGGAGGGCTGGTGGGGACATGCGGGACGGGAACGCGGGTCAGTTACGGATGCGCCTGTTCGGCGCATTTCAGCTGTCAGCAACCGACGGTGCCCCGATCGGCGTCACGGGCCGGCGCGCTCGCGCCCTACTTTCCTATCTCGCGCTTACCCCTGGGCGATCCGCCAGCCGGGAACGGCTTTGTGGCCTCCTTTGGGGTGACCGCGGGGAGGCGCAGGCTCGCGCGAGTTTGCGCCAATGCCTGCTTGCTTTGCGCCTCGCTCTCGGGGACGCAAATTCGGGGATAGTGGCGTCGACCCGTGAAGACGTGTCCCTGATGATCGGCGGCGTTTCCGTCGACACCGATAACCTATCGGGCGCACTCACATCGAATGACACAAGCGCGCTGATCAACATCCTGGGCAGGATAGAAGACTCTCGGCTCCTCGACGACGTCGAGGTGGCCGGACCATTCCGTGACTGGCGGGACCAGACACGAGCACGGATTGATCGGCAGATCGCCGATGGCGTTGTTGATCATCTGGAGCGGCTGCGCGCGTCGGGTGACTGGTACGTCGCGCGCGCGTTGGCTGACACCTATTTACGGCGCGATCCACTTGACGAAACCATCGCCGCCTACGCGATACGCGCCGAAGGCGCGCTGGGGGCCACGGCCGGCGCGCAGAGGCGGTACCACCTCATAAAAGGCAACCTCGCCTCGGCGTTTGGTGTCGCGCCCGGCGAGATCCTGAGGTCGGCGCTGGCGGAGGCCTCTTCGGAATACAACCACCCCACGACCAAGCGGACGGGGACGCTGACGGGAAGTGGAGATGATGGGCGGAGCTCCCCGCCACCCGGTGTCCGCGCGCCAGATGAAGACGGCTCCGCCTCGCCCAATATTCGCGGCGAGCGTCCGCGATTGGCGGTTCTCGCCTTCGATAACTACGGTTCGAACGATAGCCGATCGAGCTTTGCTGACGCTTTGACCGACGAACTGATTGCCGGACTTTCAAAATCCGGTTTGTTTACTGTTGTTTCCCGCCAGTCCTCGGATACCTACAACCTGAAGAACATGCGGGTAAAAGCGGTCTGCGCCGACCTAGGCGCGGACTATGTTATACATGGCGCCGTCCGCATCATGGGCGGAACGATGCGTGTGACGGCGCGGCTGGTCCGAAGGAGCGACGAACTGACCGTCGCATCCGCCAGTTTCAGCCGGCCGGGCCTCGAAGACGCCGAGAATCTCGACGAGACCACAGCCATGATCGTTGGCGCGCTTGAGCCGGCGGTGCTCGAACATGAACAAACGCTCGCTCTGAATTCCCCCGAACGCGACGGCGAGTTCTGGAGCCTGTTCGTGCGCGGGCGCCAGCTCTTCTGGCGTTCCAATACCAAGGATGTGCGCGAAGCCGAACGTCTCCTCGAAAAAGCCTTGGCCGTACGAGCGGACGACGCCTGCGCCATGGCGATGCTGGCGCATTGTAAGCTCTACGACGTCTGGGTCGCGTCATCCAAGGACCCGGCGGTGGCAATAGGAGAGGCCTATCGGATCGCGCTCGTCGCGGTATCGGTCTCCGGCACCGACGCCTTCGCGCACTACACGCTTGGAGTGGTGCTCGCGATGATGAACCGTGTCGCCGAGGCCGAAGCGGAGCAGAGGCGCGCCCTCGAACTCAATCCGTTCCTGGCCGCCGCCTCAGGCGAACTAGGTCGCCTCTACGCCTTCGCCGGCCGAGCGTCCGAAGCCCTTGCTCACTCCGCTCGGGCGATCGCGGTGAGCCCGAATGATCCGCACGCCTGGCTATGGCACAGGAGTAAAGCCATCGCCCGCTTCGTGATGGGCGAATACGATGAGGCCGCCCTTAACGCCGCCGAGGCCTGTGCGCGCGGCCCCAGGCGGTTCTATCTGCACCTGCTGCTGGCCGCGTGCCACAGCGCCGCGGGCCGACCGGAGGAGGCCCACGACGCCTTCAAGCTCGGTCGACGACTGGCGCGCGAAGACCTCGGCGACACAACCTCGTCAAGCGGCACGAACCTGGTGACCGTTGAGACCCTGAAGATTGGCCACCCCTTCGCCGATCGTTCGCACCTCGTTCGGCTGGCAGAGGCGATAAACCTAGCGGCGACCCACGGATAACCTGCACATTTCAACAGATGTACGATGCTTCTGGAGGCGTACCCAAGATGGACACGGAACAAACCAAGCCAACCAAGATCGCGATCCTGGGCGGCGGCATGGGCGGACTGGTGACGGCCTGGGAACTGAGCTCACAAGAGGATTGGGAGCGCAAGTTCGACATAACGATTTACCAGATGGGCCATCGACTGGGCGGAAAGTGCGCCTCGTCTCGCGGACCGAACGGCCGTATCGAGGAACATGGCATACATGGATTTTTGGGGAGTTATTACAACACGCTGCCGATGATGGTCGACCTTTATGCGGAGCTTGGACGACAGGCGGGGGAACCCCTCGCCACATTTCAGGAAGCTTTTGTAGGATCTGGCTTTTCGATGATGTGGGAAATGGTCAGCGGGACGCTAACGCCGTGGCCCATCCGATTGCCGCCTAACCCCAGGCTTCCCAGCGATCGCGGATTCTACAAGGGATTGGCGACATCCATCGATTCTATATTCTCTATCGCGCGGGCATTGCTGTCTTCTTCCCAAATCATACCCCCGGCGATGCTGGAGTTGGTTACTGCTTCGCTGGACGCGGCCCAGGCCACCTTAACCATCCCAACGACCGAGGGCCCAAACCACCCGCTCGTGCCGATACTCGAATCCTTGAGGGCGCCTATCGTTGGGCAACTGGACAACGCCGCGTTACCGCCGGATCTCAGGCGCATATTCATTCTCGTCGATTACTTGACCGTCATGATCCTGGGCGCCTTGCTCGATAACGTTTCAGCCAATGGATACGGTGATATCGACCATGAGAATTGGTCGGACTGGCTGGCCCGGCACGGCATTCACAGGCTTACTCTCGCCTCGCCCGTGCCGATGGAAACCATCAACATCTGCTACCAGAGCCCTCGGGGCGACACGACCCGCCACTCCGCCATGGCCGCCGGCGCCTTTCTGAACTGGTCGCTGAAGTCGTACAGCTATCTCGGCCATTTTCTCTGGAGCTTTGGCGCGGGCACCGGCGAGACGATCATCGCACCGCTCTACATCGTCCTGAAACGTCGTGGCGTGAAATTCAAATTCTTCCACAAGGTCGAAAACCTGAAGGTTTCCAGAGAGAACCCAAAGGAGATCGACGCCATAGACATGGTCGTCCAAGCTCACCTCATAGATGAGGCGAATGAGTATGCGCCGCTGATCCACGTCCCCGTCGCCGACGGCACGGGTCGCCTGCCGAGTTGGCCCAGGCGCGCAAATTTCGATCAACTGGTCGAGGGCGACGAACTTAGGAAAGATGACATCGATCTGGAGTCATGGTGGAACGGCTGGCCTCGAGACGGACGGCCAGGCAAGACCCTCAGGAAGGGACGAGACTTCGATAAGGTGGTGTTTGCCATCGGACCCGCGGCGGCGCGCCACGTCTGCGCCGAATTGATCGCGGCGAGGCCCGAGTGGAAATCGATGGTAGCCAATCTGCCAGCCGTGCAAACCCAATCCATGCAGATTTGGCTCAAGGAAGACTATGCGACACTCGGCTGGCCCGAAGCCATGACCGGGACGGACACACCTTGCAGCGCGACATACATTGGAACCCAAAATGGCAACGAGGAATTCAGCGGGCTTCTGAGGTGGGAGGGCTGGAACCCGATCAATAAACCTAAATCGATCTGGTATTTTTGCGGTCTAATGCCGAGTTACGAGCCCGAACCGCCATTCAGCGACACCGGCTATCCGAGTCGCCAAAGCGAGCGCGTCAAATTCCAAAACATTCAATATCTTTCGTCGTCGATAGGCTGGATGCTGCCAAGAGCGACGTGCCAATCGACCCAGGGGGTGGGCGACCCTGTCAGCCTCGACTTCGACCTGCTCGTGGATTGGCGGGAAGACTGCGGCGATCCAGTTCTAACAGCGCGAGGCGCGCAGAGATTTGATAGCCAGTTCTGGCGGGCGAACATCGACCCATCCGAACTTTACATCACAACGCCGCCCGGGAGCACGGCGTACCGCCTGAAGGCGTGGGAGTCGGGTTTTAGCAATCTCGTGCTGGCGGGAGACTGGATCTACACGGGGCTGAATGTTGGTAGCTTTGAAGGAGCGACGATAAGTGGGAAGCTGGCGTCGCACGCGCTTAGTGCGGTTCCGGCACTTGAAAATATTGTTGGCTATCCCATTTTGTGAATCACTTAGGGTGTTAGCTGAATGATTCTACTTACGATAACTCCTACTACCCTGGGTAGGTTTGCCATTGCAGTATGAAGATCCTCCAAATGCGCGGGACTCGCACGGTTCCGACTCTCTAAGACTGAGACACAAGCCCAGCTCATAACTCACGCTTAATCAGCTTGCTTCTCCGTCTTACCCAAAGCGCTTTTAGCTCGCCATCGGTTCGAGAACCCGATCACCCTCCACCTAAACAAGATACCTACCAGCGCGTTTTTAACGCACACTTGACGCTCAAATGACGGCCAGCCATCGCTGCGCCTAGTATCAATACGCCTGACCGCAAGTTAATCGCGGCAGGCGTCAGTGCGGGAGCCGGAATGGGTTTGCCGAACACGAAGGGCGAACGGTCGAAAATCGGAGGCGGAAATAGGGGCTCAAACGACCTCTTTCTGGCTCATTCTAACGGTCACTCCAACGGGCCATGCGCCACGTGCAGCCCCAACAAGAAGTGTTCGTGTCGCTATTTTTGCAGTCGACTCTGTGCCCCCCCCCCAAGGGGGGCGGGTATGATTGAAATTTTTTGCGCCGGCGTGTCCGCGATTGTAATTCGAGGGGTGTAAATGTTCGGCTCAGACGTAATCGAGGTGGGTATTGGTGTCTCCCTCCTGTTTCTTTTTGTGAGTCTCATTTGTACCGCTATCCGTGAACTTGTCGAAGGTTGGACGAAGACACGTGCCATGGATGTGGAGCGCGGCCTGCGCGAGATTTTGGACGACAAATCTGGCACTGAGCTTGTGAAGAGCTTCTTTTCACATCCCCAGATCTTCGCCCTTTTCGCTGGCGCGTATGATCCGGCAAAACTGGTTGATCGCAACGGGCGCTCCCAAACCAAAATGCCGTTTTCGGGAAGGCACAACTTGCCATCTTACATACCGGCGTCGAATTTCGCGATCGCTCTGATTGACATTGTCGCCCACGGGGCCGTGTCGCCCGAGGCCAGCGTATACCCACCTCCCACTGGCGGCCTCTCGGTTCAGCAGGTTCGCGCCGGAGTTAATACCCTAGGTAGCTCCAAAGTTCAGCGAGCCGTTAGAACCGCTCTGGATTGGTCCGGCGGAGACATCGAGAACGCGAAAACTCATCTAGAGGAATGGTTCAACTCGAGCATGGATCGGGTCTCGGGTTGGTACAAACGCCGTACGCAAATTATCCTGTTTTTGCTCGGGTTGGCTGCCGCGTGCACTTTCAATATTGACGCGGTTCATGTCACCAAACGATTGATTCTGGACAAATCTCTACGAGCGGCAGTCATTGCTCAAGCAGAGAAAATCGGTGCAACATCACACGACGACGTGGCGAAGAAAGATCTTTCGATGCTCAGGTCGCAGTTCGATGCAATCGGATTTCCTGTTGGGTGGCCAGCGCCCCAGGGCGTGCATTCCGCGGAGGCGAGAACATCGCTCGTATTTGTAACGCTCCCCCACGGATGCAGTCTCCTTAAGCCGGGAGATCAGCTGGGTCTTGGTGCCAGCACATCAATGTTCCTCGGCTGGATCATAACCGCTCTTGCGGTCACACTTGGCGCCCCTTTTTGGTTCGATGTGCTAAGCAAATTCATGACGATCCGGTCGTCCCTTAAGCCGGCAGCATCCAGAACGGAGAATAAGCCAAAGGCTGACGGACGTGTGAACGACGGTGCCGGGGTCGCATTGGCCAATGCGCCGACGTTAGCACCTGCAGCCGGGGAGGGATACGTCGCGCGCGCATGGAACTACGGAGACCCCCAGGAGGGCGCGATATGAGTGCAGGCGATAGTACACCGGCCCCCGCACCCAACAGGGATCTTTCGCTACTCGCGCCTAAGTTTCGATTGGCCGTGGAATCTGCGCTCGCCGACTGCAAAGCGGCTGGGTACAATGCGATGGTATATGAAGGATATCGCAGCCAAGTCCTCCAGGCGATCTACTATGCTCGAGGGCGGACGGTGATCCCTCCGAAATCCCCAGTCACCAATGCGTTCAGCAACCTTTTTAGCTGGCACGGCTACGGTTTGGCGGTAGACGTTGTTGACGCCGAGAAACTTTGGGCACCTGACGGCGGCGAGGCGTGGTTCAAAGCTGTCGCAGACATCTTCAAAAGTAACAGTTGTAAATGGGGCGGGGACTGGACCCAACCTGACACGCCCCACATGCAGTGGGGCCTTTGCAAACCAAGCCCCTCAGACAAGGCGCGCGCGCTGCTGGCTAACCAGGGTGTAGCAGCGGTTTGGGCTGCTGTGGCCGCGAGTTGAAATGAAAGCGAGAATTGGTCTGATGTCGACAAAGGCTGAGAGTTCAACGGACACTAGAGCGGTGCACGGGCCGATTGAACAGAAAGAGATTCGCAAGATCGGCGAAGGGTGATTCACGCTTACTATTGGAACGATTGGCCGACATGGACGCCATGATCGCATTCGATGGACCTGCGCAGCCGGGTAATTCAGACTGTCAACGTGGGAGAATTGCGACGGAAATCCGCTGCGCAATTCGGTGCGAGAGCGGCAAGCGCGGTGCATTGGTGTGACGAGGGACACGGGCGGTGCCTAGGCCGAGCGGGAGGGCGAACGGGTCAAGTTCAAAAATGACCAATATCTGTCGCCATCGCTGGCATGGATGCTCCCAAACGCGATATGCTTATCGACCGAAGACCTCTGCGAACCGGGCGGCCTTGACTTCGCCCTTCTCGTAAATTTGCGGGAGACTGGATTTACACGGGGCTGAATGTCGGTCGCTTCGACGGTGGGACGACAAACCGGAATCTGGCGTCGTAGGCGCTGAGAAATACATCAGACTCTAAGGACATCGTCGGCTATTTATCATCGCGGCTGTCTTTATCACGACGGTTTTTACAATATCATTACCGCGAAATAATTAGTGGCGTAGCCCGATATCCGCAAGTCATTTTCGTCCTACTTTACCCAATATGCTTGAATAGACCCACTGTATCATTGGACTCTACAGTCAGATCGGTCGTCAGTTTTCTAAAAACGTCGCGATTACGGCTCCGTAGGCCAGTTCGAGCTCAATCCCCAACCGGACGACCCACCCGGTTGTTTTCGCGAGAGGTTCGATCGAACCACATTTTACGTCTTATTAACGCGCGACTAACGCAACGTTGACGACCGTGAGACGCGTACCCGGCCATTAGCTCGAACGACGCAGATTGGCCTCATGACTCGGGTTTCCATCTAATTTGCCTTGCGTCACGACGAGTGAAGCGAGGGGAATTTATGTTTACAAACCGCCAACGTCGACGCACCCCTTGGGCATTGCTACCGATCATTGTCGGCACGATTGGCCTGTCCGGGTGTGCAAACACATTGCATTTATTGGCCAGTTCACAGGATTCCAACATCGCCAATCCGGACGCGTTATATGGTGAACGTAACGGCGCTCGACTGCAGAAGTCTTTTACGGATGAGGTCTTCGGCACTCATCCTGACCGCGCATGGGAAAGGGGGTTGCGAGGGTCGACGGCCGTCAGCGATTGTCTAGGCTCTAATGGAATAACGTCCACGCAAGAATCGTCTGGGACGTATGCGAACGCCCAGCGGTGCACTCAACCAGACGGCGCAACCAGCAAAGGGACAGGCAACACCGCAGCGGTAAACGGCACGCAGCCTTCAACTTACGGAGCTACGTTGATAGCGTCCCAAGCCCACGTAGCGAGCCCAGAAGCGGCGAAAGCATATCTCGAATCCGGAATCGCGCTCTCGAACCTGGTCTGTCGGGATTGGTTCACCCGGCTTGACGTCGCTGGCACCGCCCTCAATCAAACTGCCGACACTGTCAGCACCCTAGGCTCGTTGACCGGTGCGTTCATGGGAGTCGCCGGGGTGGCGTCCTCGGCCATGGGGGTTACCGCCACCAGCTTCGGCTTTACAAAGTCCGCAATCGACAATGTCGATCGAAACTACATTGTTGCCGCCGACTTGGGCGCCGTTCGTGACGCGGTCGTGAAATATCGAGCCAATTACGCAAAGGAAATTGAGGCTGCAGACGCAAAATGGAATTTTTATAGCGCCACGAGGGTCATCTCTGCTTACGAAAGTACTTGTCATGCGATCTCGGTGAAACGTTTCATTGCCAAGAAACTAACGGTGGCCGGTGACCCAACGGGTACTACCGAGATCTTTCAAGCTGCGTCCTCCCGGCTTATCTCCGAAGCCCAGACCAGCTTACTAAATCCCCCAGTGCTCACCGACGCCAACCTGGCTTTGATTTACGCCTACTCATCGGGCCGGGGCTCCGCCGCCGACCAATCAGTCATACAAACCCAGTTGATAGATGCAGGTTACAAGGACAGCTCGGGCAAATTATCAGTGTTCACGAAGGGGACGGCAGCCGACTTCAATGCCTTGGTGCAGAAAGACGGCATGGCATTGCATCTCGGGCAACTCGCCGACGCCTTGGTATCCAACGCGCACACCAAGGTCCAGGCGCAGACCTCGTCAGAGACGGCGCTGCAAAACGATCTAGACAAGTTTCGAGCGTTATTCACACCTCAACCGGCGAGTGACGCTCCACTACAGGCGACGGATATCGAATATCTCTACGTTTTTGCGACTGTCGGCGCAGCGGACAGATCTAAGCTAGATCGCGCCAACATTCCCGCTTGGGTGCTCGACGGTAACTCGATCAAGTACGCTCCACATTACCCAACCGACAAGGATCAGGCGGCGACGCAGGGCGCGTTCGTGAAACTAGCAACCGACGAAGGCCTAAAGGTATACCTCGACGGGTTTGCCCAGACGGCTGTTAAGGCGGCTACGGGCGCAGCGTCGGGCGGAGGTGCAAGTCATCCCACAACAGGACAGATAAAGACCCAATCTGCTGCAAAAGCCGATGACACTTGGCCAATGCCAATGACACCCGACGGCCGACCCCTCGATCTTCCGCCGGACGTGACAACCAAAAACTAGCACCCGGCAAAAGAAAGGATCGGACCGATGAGTATTTCAGAGACATTCTCTCGCCGCCCGAATAGGTTCACCTTAACGTTGACCAGCGCCTTTACGGCGATTGCACTAACCGCAGCGGCCGGCACCAGCTGTGCGCAAGCCCCCGATGTATCGGCGCCAGCGAGCCTCGGCGCCCAAGCTCCCGGCACGTTATTGACGCCCGCAATGCAAATACCTGCCATCCCTGCAGTGATATCGCCGGTAGTTCCTCCTTCAAACCCAGGCCCCTCGATAGATTGGCAAATACACAACCGATTTCGCCTTTTCAATGAATCTGTCCTCAGTAAGGAGAACAACCTGCTTCAGGCACTAACGGGTGATAGCACTGCATATGAAGCGTACGAGTCTTACTCCAAATTCTTGGCATCGCATGTCGGTGCGATCGACAATCTCTACGAAAATACCACTTACGATCGAAATTCGGGAACATACGCACCTGGTTACCTATTGCCCACTTACCAGGAAGTCGACGCGTCGATAGAGCATCTACCGCCGAATCCAGGACAATGCGACTGGTATATTGAGTTAAATATTAGCGCTCATTCCGATTGCTCGAAGCCAACCAGGTTACGATTGCCTCTATCGCCCAAGGATTTTTCATTTGAGGGTTCGATTTCTGTGCGACCTGCAGGAGGCGGGCCTGGCACCGAGATTTCGAAGACAACGGTCAAGACCCGCGACATTATGATCGTAGGATTGGGCGATTCATACGCGGCAGGTGAAGGCAATCCCGACCTTCCCGCCGACCCCTCTATCTTTGCACCTCGTCCGCAGTGGCTTGATGCTCGGCCCTATGTCTGGTGGACGCCCTCGATTATTCCGCCCGCGCGCGTATTTGCGCCGCAGTCCGCGCAGTGGTGGAGCAACGAATGCCACCGCTCGCTTTTCTCTGGTCAGGTTGTCGCGGCGCTAAAAATCGCGGCGAAGAGGCCGCACGACAGCGTCACCTTCATTTCACACGCTTGTTCTGGCGCAGCGGTTCTAGACGGCCTCGTGTCCCCTCAACATGCCCCCCCAGGCGAGCAGCGTTTTGGACCAGCACCAGGAGCATCCTGGCGGAGAATTAGTGCACGACAACACTCGCAACTCGAAACTCTTATGCACGAGCTATGCTCGTCAACGCACTATGAGCCCTACACTCCTCAGTGGGACGCCTATTCCTTCTGGAAGGAACAGCGTAACGTCGACCGTTCGACCAACGCGACCACGCGCATTCCTACCTGCGACGCTCCGACCAGAAAACCAACACTCATTCTGTTGTCGATCGGCGGAAACGACGTCGGCTTTGCTGGCTTAGCAACGTGGGCATTGACCAATAATATTGTTGTCAAAAATCCGCAGTTTAGATATTTGCTTGCTGGATTTTCGGAGCTTGTCGGCGGCGCGTTGTCTTGGAACAATTTAGGTGTGGTGTGCCCAAACACATCGCCGGGCAACGCTGATATACGGTGCGACACCCGCCAAAAACTTCTGACGCTTCCAAACACTCGTTCCTTGTTAGACAACGACCTAGACCCTCTCATTGGAATCTCTAAACAGGCCATTCGGCAAATGTGGGATCCTGAAAGAACCGTGATCCTTCAAACCGCTTATCCAGATCCCTTGAACGACGAATTACAAGGTCCATGCGGAAAGACGCCAACAGTGGTGTTCCACGGTGCTCCTGATCTTGCGGTGCCTTGGGAGGCTGCCGAAAGGATGATTCCTGAACCAAGGGACAATACTGTCCTCTCATTCACAGATTCGGCTGCGGGCCAGGTTGCAGATGTCGCTTTCAACGGCGGAGATTCCCTCAACGGAAAAATCGTAAACACGGCTGAAGCCACCTGGAAGGTTGCGCCCGAGCCGACTGGATTCAAGAAGCACGGCCTCTGCGCAGCTTCACACCTCCAGACTCTGTCAATCGAATTTGGGTTTCCTCAGCTTGAAACAACAAGCGCGCGCAGAACTTGGTCGGATGAGTGGATGACGCCGCAGGGATGGCATCCTTATGAACGTCGGGCGCGTTGGTTTCGCACGGCAAACGACAGCTTCTTGACACAAGCAGTCGCTACCTCGCGCGGGTCGTTTACCGCAGAGTCCTTTACTGGGATTGGGCATCCTACTGCAGAGGGACAGGCCGCGATTGCGGACCAGATATCCGACGCACTCCCGCCGACGCTGAAATCTCCTGAAAACTGACGATCCCACCCCAAAGAACCGAAGCTCCGAACTTGAGCAGCTGATCCTATCCGAGCGCTGAACACGCGCCAGACTTGGTTTATGC
>Ga0209067_10000987_pt1 | contig 17876 bp, 18 predicted proteins | sample ColStrG_CSR_2013_FD_187199 | JGI IMG/M metagenome (GOLD analysis project Ga0209067, IMG submission 187199) | Freshwater sediment microbial communities in response to fracking from Pennsylvania, USA - Cold Stream Run_MetaG_CSR_2013 (SPAdes)... | ecosystem: Environmental > Aquatic > Freshwater >...
TTCCTGAGTGCCTATTTCGTGGCAGGCGCCGCCGGCATGCCGGTCTGGACCCGCCTCGCCGGGCGTTTTGGCGCCGCACCCGTCTGGGCCGGGGCCATGGTGCTTGCCGTGTGCACCTTCGTGTGGGCCGGACTGCTGGGTCGTGGGGATGCCTTGGCGTATGGGGCGGTGTGCGTGTTGTCGGGCCTGGCACTGGGGGCCGACCTCGTGCTGCCACCGGTGCTGCTGGCCGCCGCCATTCCGCCCAATCAGGATCCGGGCGCCCACTATGGTGTCTGGACCCTGCTGGGCAAACTGGCCACTGCCATGGCCGCGCTCAGTCTGCCCCTGCTCACTGTGCTGGGCTATCGCCCGGGCCCGCTCGGTGGTGGAACGGGTGCGTTGACCGTCGCGTATGCCGTAATTCCCTGCGCCCTCAAGCTGCTGGCGCTCACGCTCTTGTATGTCCTGGTCATTGCCAAGAAGGAGTAGTCCCCATGAACCTGCCCGTGCCAAACCTGCCCGCGCCTAGCCTTTGCACGACCGCTGGCAATCCCGCCATGACCGCTCGCCCCCTGCGCACGGCGGGGCGCCTGCCCCGGCTGATGCGGGGCATGTCCCTGGTTGTGTTCCTGGGCTTGCTGGGCGCCTGCGCCGGTCCCAGTGTCAGCCAGTATGCCGCCGAGCGACCCACACTGGAACTCGAGCGCTTCTTTGCCGGGCGCACGCAGGCCTGGGGGATGTTCCAGGAACGCAGCGGCGAGGTCTCCAAGCGCTTTCACGTGCAGATCGACGGGCGCCGCGTCGGCGAAGCCTTCGTGCTCGACGAGCATTTCGTGTACAGCGACGGCACGACCCAGGAACGCGTCTGGACACTGCGGCGCAGCGCCGACGGCCTGTGGCACGGCACGGCGCCGGACGTGGTGGGCGAGGCCCTGGGCAGCATCGCCGGCAATGCGCTTAACTGGCGCTACACGCTGCGCGTGCCGGTCAAGGAAAGCACCTATGACCTGCAGTTCGACGACTGGATGTTCCTCATGGACGAGCACACCATGGTCAACCGCGCCAGCATGAGCAAGTTCGGCATCGAACTGGGCCAGGTGACGCTTTTCTTCCGTCACGAGGAGTAGCGCATCGTGTGGTTTTCTCCGCTCAATCCTCCCGTGCGCCAGTGGCGCGGCCAGCGCGTCTGGCTCGTCGGCGCCTCCAGCGGCATCGGCGCCGCTCTGGCGCAGGCGCTGCTCGCGCGCGGCGCGCGCGTGGCCCTGTCGGCACGTAATGCGGCACAACTGCAGGCGGTTGCCGGCAGCTACGCGGCATCGACGGCGTCGCCGGCGCAGCCCGCACTGGCCCTGGTGCTGCCGCTGGACGTAACCCAGCCCGAGCAGTGGGCGCAGGCCCATGCCCGGCTGCAGGAGCAGTGGCAGGGCGTAGATCTCGTGATTTTCTGTGCCGCGCAGTACCGGCCCGAGCGTTCCTGGGAAGTGCAGGCGGCCGCGGCCCGGGGCACGATCGAGGCCAACCTGGCGAGCGTGTACTACGGCATCGAGGTCATCCTGCCCGCGCTGCTGGAGCGCGGCGCCGGCGCCATCGCCCTGGTCGCGAGCGTCGCGGGCTACATGGGCCTGCCCAAGGCATCGGTCTACGGACCCACCAAGGCGGCGCTCATCAACCTGGCTGAGGTGCTGTACGCGGACCTGCACCGCCGTGGCCTGGGCGTGTTTCTGATTAATCCGGGTTTTGTGCGCACGCCCCTGACGGACCTGAACGATTTCAAGATGCCGGCCATGATCGATGCGCCCGAGGCCGCGCGGCGCATCCTCGCGGGCTTTTCCCGGGGGGATTTCGAGATTGATTTTCCGCGCCGTTTTACCCGTGTCCTGCGCCTGCTGAGCCGCCTGCCGTACCGGCTGCGATTTGCGCTGCTCGACCGCATGATGGGGCGCTAGCGTGGAGTCCGTGCCGGCCCTGGTGCCACTGCTGGAGTGGTACGCCACGCTGAGCCCGGCGTCGCTGACGCGCATCGGTGAGTTCTACCGGCAGGACGCGCGCTTTCGCGATCCCTTCAACGCAGTGCAGGGCCTGGCCGCGATCGAGGCTATCTTTGCCCACATGTTTGTCGCCACGCAGGCGCCGCGCTTTGTCATCACCGATGCGCTGGGTGAGGGCGCACGTGCCTACGCGCGCTGGGACTTTCACTTTGCGCTGCGGGGGCGGCCCTACGTGATTCACGGGGCAACGCGCTTTGCCTTTGACGCACAGGGGCGCGTGAGCGAGCACCGGGATTACTGGGATCCGGCCGAGGAGTTGTGGCAGAAACTGCCGCTGATCGGGGGGCCCACCGCCTGGCTGCGCCGGCGGTTTTCAGCAGGCTAGGGCGCGCCGCCGCTCATTCGCCGATCGGGATGTCGATGATCATTTTCACGGTCCACCGGTCGGTGGACGGCGTGAGGCCGCGGCCAATTCCCAGGTTGATGTTCCAGGGCTTGCGATCGATGTCCAGCGCCAGGTACAGCGTATGGCTCTGGTCGCTCCAGGGATCCGTGTGGGTCAGGGTGCCCGTGTCGGCGTAGTACTCCAGTCCCGCGGCGATGCCGCGCGCCACGCTGCGCGAGACTTTTACGGAGGGCTGGAAGCCGGGTGCGTCATGCCGATCGGGGCCTGCCAGCGCAAATTCCAGCACGGGGTTGCAGGCCAGCAGCCACTGCTCGTTGTGCCAGCCGATCATGGGCCGCAGTTCGAAATTGCGCCGCTCGCTCTCGAAGCGGTACTGGACCTGGGAGAGTTCGCCGTTGAGCCCAGCGAACAGGCCCGCTTCCCCCTCGGCTGGCCGCACCGGCACCCACTTGAGGCGCAGCTTGGCGCCGGGCAGGCGCAGGTCGCCATCGGACTCATGCACGACGGGCAGGTAGGCCCCGGCTTCCAGGTCATGGCCCAGGCCGTAGGCAAACTCCGCGGTGAGGCGTACGCCTCCCCGGGCCAGGCTCTCTCCGGGATATTCCGGGGTGCTGAGGCCTACCGGCGTGGTGTTCAGGTGCAGCTGCAGGCCCGGTACGCCCGCGGCATTGAGGTCATCCACGTAGACCTGGATTTCGTCGGGCAGCACCGCCCTGGCTGGATTGGGCAATCCCGCCAGCAGGCATAGCAGCATCAGCAGCAGGCCACAGTGGCCAGGGCTGCGCACGGGGCTTACGGGTAGGGCGGGCAAGGAGGGGCAATGCGAGGCCGAAAGCATGCACCAATGGTAACAACGCCATCGCCGCGGGCAACTGCCGGTGAGGCGAATTTGCCGGGATATTTTTTTCGCTGGACCCTCAGGCGAGAATGAGATCCACTTCGCTTTGTGCGCGCAGCCGCGCTACCGTGAGGGTGCTGGCCAGGCGCGCCGCCATGCGCTCGTCAAAGCCGCGCTGGGGGTTGCATTCGAGCAGGTGCTCGCTGTAGGGGGCAAACCATTCGGGGCGGTCATCGAGCGCCCACCAGGGGCTGTCCTGCATCCCGTACAGGCGCAGCCATTGCTCGCATTCGGCCTGGCGGTGATAGGGGTGGCGTTTGCCGGCCGTGGAAAAATCGCCGAAGCGGGGCGTGGTGCCGATCACGCGCTGGCGCAGCGACTCGGGCAGGGGGTCGAGCAGTTCGTCACTGCTGCACTTGTTGCGCCAGGACGTGGACAGGACCACGGCGATTTCCGGGAAGTTTTCCAGCACGCTGGCCAGGCGGGGTGCGTTTTCGAAGAGACGCACGTCGGCCAGGCAGGGATCCGGGTGCAGGACGCCATCGTAGTCAAGGAAAAGGATCACGCGAAATCTCCGGTTTTCACAGGCCGAAGACCGGCCCATCCTCCTCCTTATCGGCAGCGCATCTGCGGATTTGAGGGATCCGCCGGGCTATATTTCGAAATGAACGCGAAAACCGCCCTAAGGGCTTGTTTTGACGGGCTGGTTTCGCAGGCAGGATGGCGGCGGCGAGCGGCCCGGGACCGCGCTTGCGGTGCCGGATCCGGCCACAGAGGGGCGCCTGCCGGCGCTGGCCATGGGCGCCGGCGTCCGGGCGCGGTACGCACTTGCAGATGCCGGGAGCATCCATGAACGAAAGCGGGCGGTCGGGGCAGCCAGGCGCCGGGAACAGCGCGGCCTTGCCGACCTTGTCGGAAGGCATGCGGGCGCTGGCGGACGCACTGGCGCAGCAGCCGGGGGCACTGGCCCAGGCGCGCAGCCTGTTCGCGGCGATTCAGGAGCAGGAGCGTGGGCACGCCCGGGCCATCGAGCGGGCGCTTGCGCTCGATGCCACGAGCGGTTTACCCAATCGCACGGCTTTCGTGCGGCAGGTTGATGGGGCGCTGGCCGACCACATACCGACGGGGGCGCCGGCGGTGGTCATGGTCATCGGCGTACGCCACCTCTCGACGGTGCGCGAGTCTCTGGGCCACACGGTGGCCGATGAACTTGTGCAACGCCTGGCCCAGCGCGTTACGGATGTCCTGCCGCACGATGCCTACCTGGCGCGGGTGGGCGACGATGCGCTCGCACTGTTCCTGGAAACCGGGCGCTCGGAACCCGAGGCCGCGGCCCTGGCGCGCCGCCTCATTGAGGTCATCGACAGTCCGGTGCGGGTCGTCGACCAGGACCTGCGCCTGATCGCCACGCTGGGACTGTCCGTGTTCCCGGAAGATGGCACCCGCGCCGAGATGCTGCTGGCGCGTGCGCAGTCGGCCATGCGCTTTGCGCGCGAGCACGGCACGCGCCTCTACCAGTATTTCGACGCCACGATAGGCCGCAGCAGCGAGCGGCGCCTGCGCCTGGAGGCCGAATTGCGCCGCGCCATCGATCGCGCGGAATTCCGCGTGCGCTATCAGCCGCGTTGCCGCCTGCGCGGGGGCCGCATCATCGGGGCCGAGGCCCTGCTGCGCTGGGACCACCCCGAGCGCGGCATGCTCGATGCTGACGAGTTCATCGACGTGGCCATCGATACCGGCCTCATCACCCCCATCGGCGAAACCGTGCTGCGCCAGGCCTGCCGCGATGCCGCCAAATGGCCGCGTGGCATTGCCCTGGCGGTCAACCTGTCAGCGCGGGAATTTCGCGGGGCCCGGCTCGAGACCCTGGTCGACCGCGCTCTGGCCGATTCCGGCCTTGCACCCACGCGGCTCATGGTGGAACTCACGGAGGCCAGCCTGCAGGGTGACCGCGATGACATGGATGTCACGCTCGTGCGCCTCACGGCGCTGCGTGACCGGGGTGTGCAGCTCGTCCTGGACAACTTTGGTACCGGATCGGGCAGCCTGGACCTGCTGCGGCGCTGCCGCGCCGAACACGTGAAGATCGGGGCCCAGCTTATCCGTGGCCTGGCCAGCGATGCCGACATGCACGCGGTCGTGCGGGCCATTGCCGTGCTGGCGCGCCACTTTGGCGCCACCGTGATTGCCGAGGGCATCGAGGATGAGGCGCAGCGCGACGCTGCCCTGCGTGCGGGCTGCTCACAGGGCCAGGGTTATTTTCTGGGACGCCCCGCCGTTGCCGCGCAGATTCACGAAAAGCTCGCCCCGCAGCGCGCCGTGGCGAGCGCGCGCGCATCGGCAGGCTAGCGCGCCGGGCGTTTGCGCCCGCCGCCGGCGCCGCTAGCAGCCGGTGCCGCCGTTGCCGTCGCTGTTCACGTAGCGGATGAGCGGCTGGGCGTCGGCTGCGGTCGGGGCCGTGTACACCACCGTGCAGCTGGCCCGCGCGCCGTTGAGGGCAATGGCGATCTGGCTCCCGGCCTTGGTGCCGCCCTCGCTCAGCGATACCTGGTCATTGGCGGTGTCCAGGCCGGTGGCGGCGACGATGCCCGCCGCCGTGGCGGTCGGATAGCCATAGACTGTGCTGATATTGGTGCCATCCACCGCAACCGCACCGCTCTCGCCCAGCTGGTTATGTACCTGCGCGGCGGCCCGGGTAATCTGGGCCGCGGCCCGTACCGAACCGAATATGGCCTGCTGCTTGGCGGTGCGCGCCTCCGAACCCATGTTCCAGAGACGCGGAACCGCCAGGGCCACCACGGTTGCCACGAACAGCAGGGCCACCAGGAATTCGACCAGGGTAAAGCCCGGCCGGGCGGCCGCAAGGGACTGTCCTGCCTGCCCTGCCAGGGCGGGGATAAGCGCTTTTGTGCGGAGGCTGGGCTTCATGTTGGGGACAGGCCTTAAAAATTGGATGGTGGACGGATCGCGACAGTTGTCATGCGTATAGGGGTCATTTTCAGTGGGCGCAGGTTTGGGGGATGACGGGAATATGGGGCGATAATTTGGGTATTTCCTCGCTGGTTCCGGCCTAAAGAATTTCCTTTTGCGGTTTTCCCTCTGAAGGACGCAACCGATAAAATCCCGTCCGACGACCCGTTCGGCCTAAGCCGGGGGGACGCAGACCCTCGGCGCACGCGCGCCGCGGCAGGCGCAACACGCTCAGGAAGGTTGGGACATGAACCGGGAAGTCATTGCAACGACAGCCGCTCCGGCTGCCATAGGACCGTATTCGCAGGCCATCCGTACCGGACTGGTCGTTTTTCTCTCGGGCCAGATTGGCCTCGATCCCCAGACCAAGGAGCTGGTCAGCGCGGACTTTGCCGCACAGGTGCGCCAGGCCTTTGCCAACCTCGATGCGGTTGCCCGCGCTGCGGGCGGCAGCCTTGCCAACGCCGTGCGCCTGGGTCTGTATCTCACGGACCTGGGCCAGTTCGCGCTGGCCAACCAGATCATGGCCGAACTCGTTCCCGAGCCTTTCCCGGCGCGCTCGACCATAGGGGTGGCCAGCCTGCCGCGCGGCGCGCTGTTCGAGGTTGACGCGATCCTCGTCCTCTGAGCGCCGCGCACCTGCACCTGCGCCCGGTGTTCCCATAACAGCGCCCGCATCCCCTGCCAGCGCGGGCAAGCCTGCCGCGCGGGCCGCTACGCCGGCGCAGCGCCTGGCGCGCATCGGTCTGGTGCGCGACTGGGACTTCCTGCTGCACCTGCCGCTGCGCTACGAGGACGAAACGCAGGTGGTTCCCATCACGGCGCTGCTCGAGCAGCCGCACGGGCAGGTGGAGGCCGAGGTCATCGATACCCAGCTCAGTGTGCGCGGACGCCGCCAGCTGCGGGTGCGCGTGCGCGATGCCACGGGCGAACTGCAGTTGCGCTGGGTACATTTTTACGCCTCGCAGCAGGCGCTCATGGTGCCCGGCCAGCGCCTGCGCATCATTGGCCAGGCGCGGCGCGGACCCTTGGGGCTGGAGATGGTGCATCCGCGCGTGCGCCGCATCGACGCGGCGGCGGCCTTGCCCACGCATCTCACGCCCGTCTATCCGACCACGGAGGGGGTACCCCAGGCCTGGCTGCGCAAGCGCATCGCCCGCGCGCTCGAGCAAACCCCCCTCCACGACCTGGTGCCCGGCGCGTTGCGCGAGGCCCAGGCGCTCATGCCGCTTGAACCGGCGCTGCGCCTGCTGCATCTGCCGCCGCCGCAGACCAGCCTGGCGCAGCTGGAGACCCTGCAGGCGCCGGCCTGGCGCCGCCTGCAGTTTGACGAACTGCTGGCCCAGCAATTGGCCCTGCGCCGTGCCCGCGCCCGCCGCCGGCGCGATGCGGCCCCGGTGCTCGCGCGCGGCGGTGCGCTGACCCAGGCGCTGCTCGAGGCGCTGCCCTTCACGCTCACGGCGGACCAGCGCAAGGCCTGGGCCGAGATCGAGCAGGACCTCGCCGGCGTGGCACCCATGAACCGCCTGCTGCAAGGCGACGTGGGCAGCGGCAAGACCATCGTCGCGGCGCTGGCCGCCGCGCGGGCCATCGAGTGCGGCTACCAGGCCGCACTCATGGCGCCCACGGAAATCCTGGCGGACCAGCATTTCCAGCGCATTGCCCAGCTGCTCGAGCCCCTGCTCCAGCCGCTGGGCGTGCACGTGGTCTGGCTGGCGGGCCGGGCGCGCGAGTCCGTGCGCCGTGCTGCGCTGGAGGATATTGCTTCCGGTGCCGCGGGCCTCGTGGTCGGGACGCATGCCCTGATCCAGGAGCAGGTGCGTTTCCGGCAGCTGGGACTGGCCATTGTCGACGAACAGCATCGCTTTGGCGTGGAGCAGCGCCTCGCCCTGCGTCAGGGCGAACGCATGCCCCACCTGCTGATGCTGAGCGCCACGCCGATCCCGCGCTCGCTCGCCATGAGCTACCTGTCCGACCTGGATGTCTCGGTGATCGCCTCCCTGCCGCCGGGGCGCCAGCCGGTGCTCACCAAGCTCATTTCCGGCGCGCGTCGCGAGGAGGTCCTGCATCGCATCCGCGACGCGGTGGCCGCCGGGCGGCAGGCCTACTGGGTGTGCCCGCTCGTTGAGGAGAACGACGAGATCGAAGCCACGGCGGCGGTGCGCATGGTGGCCGACACGCGCGAACTGCTGCCCGAGCTGCGCCTGGGACTGCTGCACGGGCAGATGAGCGCCGCGGAAAAGCGCAGTGCCATGGAGGCCTTCGCGGCGGGACAGACGGACGTGCTGGTGGCCACCACCGTCATCGAGGTAGGCATCGACGTGCCCAACGCCAGCCTCATGGTGATCGAGCACGCCCAGCGTTTTGGCCTGGCGACGCTGCACCAGCTGCGCGGGCGCGTGGGCCGCGGCACCGTGCAGAGCACCTGTGTGCTGCTCTTTGACGAGCCCCTCTCGGAGCTGGCCCGGGCGCGGCTGCGCGTGCTCTATGAAACGAGCGACGGGTTCGAGGTGGCGCGCGCCGACCTGCGCTTGCGCGGTCCCGGCGAATTCCTGGGGGCGCGCCAGTGGGGCGTGCCCATGCTGCGCTTTGCCGAACTCGAGGGCAATGCCCATTGGCTCGACGACATCCAGCAGGCGGCCGACGCGCTGCTGGCAACCGATCCGGGCACTGCCGCGGCGCTTGTGGAACGCTGGTTTCCCGGCGCGGCGCAGTACCTGGAGGCCTGATGCTCCCCGACCCCGGCCACGGCGCCCATTACACTGGCGTTGCCCGCGCTGCGGCCCATCCGCGCTCCTGCGCCTTGCCATGACACTCACCGAACTGCGCTACATCGTTGCCGTTGCCCGCGAGCGGCATTTCGGGCGGGCCGCCGAGGCCTGCCATGCCAGCCAGCCCACGCTGTCCGTGGCGATCCGCAAGCTCGAGGAGGAACTCGGGGTGCGGCTCTTCGAGCGCGGCGCCAGCGAGGTCACGCCCACCGACATCGGCGAGCGCGTCATCACCCAGGCCCAGCGGGTGCTCGAAGCCGCCGCGGAAATACCCGCCATCGCCCGGCTCGGGCGCGACCCGCTCAATGGCCCGCTGCGCGTGGCAGCCATCTACACGATCGGGCCCTACCTGCTGCCGACCCTGGTACGCCAGTTGCAGCGCGACGTGCCCCAGATGCCGCTCCTGCTCAACGAGAATTTCACCGTGCGCCTGCTCGAGATGCTCAAGAATGGCGAGATTGACGCGGCGGTCATGGCCCTGCCGCTGCCCGAGGCGGGCCTTGCCATGACGCCCCTGTACGACGAATCCTTCGTCGTGGCCGTGCCGCGCGGCCACGCCTGGGCGCGCCGCAAGGCCATCGGCGTTGAGGAGCTCACGGGGCAGACCACGCTGCTGCTGGGCAGCGGCCACTGCTTTCGCGACCAGGTGCTCGATGCCTGCCCGGAGCTCGACCGCGCCTCCACCGTCGAAGGCCAGCAAAAGCCGGTGGAGGGTTCCTCCCTGGAAACCATCCGCCAGATGGTGGCCTCGGGCATCGGCGTTGCCGTGCTGCCGCAGACCTGCGTGCCCGAGCGCGTGCGGCGCGACTCCCTCATCACCTACCTGCCGTTCCGGCGGCCCCTGCCCGAACGGCGCGTGGTGCTGGCCTGGCGCCGCAGCTACCCGCGCACGGCTGCCATCGAGGCCCTGTGTCAGGCGGTGCAGCGCTGCGCCTTGCCCGGCGCGCGCAAGATCGAGGCGGCCGCTCGGCCGCGCCCCCTGTGATGCCCGGCCTGGCCGGCGCGGCCCTGCGGCGCCTGGGGCTGTACGCGCGGCTTACGCGCATGGACAAGCCCATTGGCATCGCGCTGCTGTTGTGGCCCACCCTGGGTGCGCTGTGGCTGGCGGCCGGTGGCTGGCCGGGCTGGCGCAATCTGATCGTCTTCGTGCTGGGGACGGTGCTCATGCGCGCGGCCGGCTGCGTGGTCAATGATGTGGCCGATCGTCGCTTCGATGGCCATGTCGCGCGTACGGCGGGGCGGGTGCTGGCGCGCGGGGAGCTGGGCGTGCGCGAGGCGCTGGTGCTGGCCGCGGTGCTTGCGGCACTCGCGGCGCTCAGCCTGCCCCTGCTGCCGCGCGCGGACACGCCGCTGGCTTTTGCCGCCGTGGGTATTGCCGCGAGCTATCCGTATTTCAAGCGCTTCTTCCCGCTGCCCCAGGCCTGGCTGGGGCTGGCGTTCTCCTTTGGCATACCGATGGCGTACGCCGCCGTACAGGCCCGCGTTGCCCCGGAGGCCTGGGTACTGCTCGCCCTCAACCTGTTCTGGGTGCTTGCCTACGACACCGAATACGCCATGGTGGATCGCCCGGATGACCTGCGTATCGGTATCCGTTCCTCGGCAATCTGGTTCGGGCGCGCCGATGTGCTCGCCGTTGCCCTGTCCTACGCGGTTTACCTGGGGGGGGTTGCCGTCTTTGCGCGGCTACAGGGCCTCGGCCTGCCCTTTGCCCTGGGCTGGGCCGTGGCGCTCGCCTGCGCGCTGCTGCACCTCTACTGGATACGAGGGCGCCGGCCGGAGCTGTGTCTGCGCGCGTTTCGCCACAACCACTGGTTGGGCCTGGCGCTGTTCCTGGGCATCGTGGCCGATACCAGCCTGAGGCGCTGAGATCCGGCGCCCCGGCCGGCAACGCCCGGCCCTTACTTGCTCACGTTCAGGAACGGTATCGGCGCACCGGCAATGGCGCTGGAACGGGGGTTGATACCACGCAACTGCGCTGCTCAATCCCCCAGGGTACGGCCCATTTCCCGGCTGCGTTCGAGCGCCGCAAAGCAGGCCGCCGTAATGGCGGGCCCGACGCCTGCGGTGCGCAGGTGTTCCAGCGCCGCTGCCGTCGTGCCGCCCTTGGACGTGACCCGCTCGCGCAAGGTGGCCACGTCGTCACTGCTGGCTGCCGCAAGCTGGGCGGCACCCACGAAGGTCTGCACGGCAAACGCCCGCGCCTGCGCGGCGTCCATGCCCATCTGTATGGCTGCAGACTGCAGCGCCTCGATGAAATAAAACACATAGGCCGGTCCGCTGCCAGAGATGGCCGTTACGGCATCGAGCATGGCCTCATCGGCAAACCATACCGAGGGGCCTATGCCCGCCAGGACGGTGTCGACCTGGGCGCGCTGTGCGTCGCTGACCCGGGCGCTGGCAAAGAGGCCCGTCATGCCCTGGCCAATGAGTGCCGGCGTGTTGGGCATGGCGCGTACCACGGCGGCGCGCTGGCTCCAGCGCGCCAGGGCGCTGCTGGGTATGCCGGCGGCCACGGACAGCAGGAGTGGCGCACCCGCAATGGCCGCCAGGCCCGTGCAAACCGCCTGCATGTCCGTGGGCTTGACCGCGAGCACGAGCAGTTCGCACTCCCCCAGTTCGGGTACCAGATCCGGGGCCGTGCGCACCCCGTACTGCTGCTCGAGCAGTGCGCGACGCGCGGCGTCGCGCTCGACGACCAGGAGGTCCAGGGGCCGTTGCAGGCCGCCGATAAGGGCCGTGGCCATGTTGCCGCCGCCGATGAAACCGAGCTTCATTGCCGTTCTCCAAAGAGTGCGCTGCCCACGCGCACGAGGGTGCTGCCCTCGTTTATCGCCGCTTCAAAATCTCCCGACATGCCCATGGACAGGGTGTCGAAGCCCTCCCGCACGCCGGGCTCCAGGGATGCGCGCACCGCCAGGAACAGCGCGTGCAACCGGGCGAAGGGGCGGCGTTGTGCCTGCGGATCCGCCTGGGGCTCCGGTATGGCCATGAGGCCACGCAGGCGCAGCGCGGGCAGGGCCGCCACCTGCGTGGCCAGCGCCGGCAGTTCCTGTGGGTGGATCCCGCTCTTGCTGGCTTCGCCGCTGATGTTGACTTCCAGCAGGACCTGCAGCGGCGGCAGGCCGGGCGGGCGTTGCGCCGCGAGGCGTTGCGCGATGTTCAGGCGCTCGATCGACTGCACCCACTGGAAATGGGTGGCGATCAGGCGTGTCTTGTTGCTCTGGATCGGGCCAATGAAATGCCATTCGAGGTCCAGGCCGGGTGCCAGCGCCGCCACGGCGCCGATCTTGGCGACCGCCTCCTGGACGTAATTTTCGCCAAAGGCGCGCAGTCCCAGCGCGGCAGCGGCGGCAACCACCTGGGGCCCGAAGGTCTTGGTGACGGCCAGCAGGCGCACGCTGCCCGCGGGGCGGCCGCAGGCCGCCTCGGCCGCGCGGATGCGCGCCTGCAGCCGTTCCAGCGCCGGCGCCAGCTCGGGCGCCGGGGCGGTCGCGGGGCGCGGCTGTGGCACGTCGTGGTCCGCGCTATTTTGTGTGGAAGTACCCAAAGTCGACCGTATCTTTTCGATTGCAAACGCCGCGCTTCGGTAAGGTACCGGCTGGCACCGTGCGTCCGGGCAGCCGCTGCCGGCCGCACGGGAGGGCCGCGATACCGGATTCGGGCGTCGTACATTCGCGGTGGTCCCCGTCGCCCGGCGCATAGCGTAGCGTATGCTCAAGCGCGCCGGGTCAGGGTGCCGTCAACACCGAAATCAGTGTTAGGGATCGGATTCGAACGGATATGGATATCTCGGAACTGCTGGCGTTCTCCGTAAAAAACAAGGCCTCGGACCTGCACCTGTCGGCCGGCCTGCCCCCGCTCATCCGCGTGCACGGCGACGTGCGCCGCATCAACCTGCCGCCGCTGGACCACAGCGAAGTGCACGACATGGTGTACGACATCATGAACGATGCGCAGCGCAAGGCCTACGACGAGCAGCTCGAGTGCGACTTCTCCTTCGACCTGCCGGGTCTGGCGCGCTTCCGGGTCAACGCCTTCAACCAGGACCGGGGCGCCGCCGCGGTCATCCGGACCATTCCCTCGCGCGTGCTCACGCTCGAGGAGCTCCAGTGTCCCAAGGTCTTCGCCGACCTCTCGCTCAAGCCCCGAGGCCTGGTGCTCGTGACGGGCCCGACGGGTTCGGGCAAGTCCACGACGCTGGCGGCCATGATCGACCACGTCAACAACAGCACCTACGGCCACGTTCTGACCATCGAGGATCCGATCGAGTTCGTGCATGAGCCGCGCAAGTGCGTGATCAACCAGCGCGAAGTCGGGTCCCACACGCTGTCCTTTGCCAATGCCCTGCGCTCGGCCCTGCGGGAAGACCCGGACGTGGTGCTCGTGGGCGAGTTGCGCGACCTCGAAACCATCCGCCTGGCCCTGACGGCCGCCGAGACGGGCCACCTGGTGTTTGGCACGCTGCACACCTCCTCGGCCGCCAAGACCATCGACCGCGTGGTTGACGTGTTCCCGGGCGCGGAAAAGGACATGGTCCGCGCGATGCTCTCCGAGTCGCTCATTGCGGTCATCTCGCAGGCCCTGATCAAGCTCAAGGACGGCAGCGGCCGCTGCGCGGCGCACGAGATCATGATCGGCACGCCCGCCATCCGCAACCTGATCCGCGAGAGCAAGATCGCGCAGATGTACTCCATGATCCAGACCGGCGCCCAGTTCGGCATGCAGACCCTGGACCAGTGCATGATCGAGCTCGTGCGCCGCAACGTCATCAGTCCCGCGGAGGCGCGCATGTACGCCAAGAGTCCGGAGAGTTTCCCGGGCTGAGGCAGCCCCGTGCCCCGTCCGGCCGCCGCGCGCCGCCTCTGTTTTATGCCCCCTTCTTTTTAGCGAGTACCTGCCATGGAACGCGATCAGGCAATACGCTTCGTCCACGACCTGCTCAAGCTGCTGCTGTCCAAGAAGGGTTCCGACCTGTTCCTGACAGCCGATTTTCCGCCGGCCTTCAAGGTTGACGGGCGCGTGGTGCCTGTCTCCAACCAGCCGCTCACGCCGCAGCACACCTCGGACCTCGTGCGCGCCATCATGAACGACCGGCAGGCGGCCGAATTCGAGGCCTCGCGCGAGTGCAATTTCGCCATCAACCCCACGGGGATCGGGCGCTTTCGCGTTTCGGCCTTCGTCCAGCAGGGCAAGGTGGGTATCGTGCTGCGTACGATCGCCGAGACCATACCCACCACGGAAGACCTGCACCTGCCTGCCCTGATCAACGAGCTGTCCATGGCCAAGCGGGGCATCGTCATGATCGTGGGCTCCACCGGTTCGGGCAAGTCGACGACCCTGGCGGCCATGGTCGGTTACCGCAATGCCAACAGCCAGGGCCACATCGTCACCATCGAGGACCCGATCGAATACGTGCACCCGCACCGCAACTGCATCGTCACGCAGCGCGAAGTGGGCGTCGACTGCGATTCCTGGCACATCGCCCTCAAGAATGCCCTGCGCCAGGCGCCCGACGTCATCCTCATCGGCGAGGTGCGCGAGCGCGAAACCATGGAGTACGCGATCGAGTTCGCGGAAACGGGGCACCTGGTCATGTGCACGCTGCACGCCAACAGCACCAACCAGGCCCTGGACCGGGTCATCAACTTCTTCCCCGAAGACCGCCGCTCGCAGCTCCTCATGGACCTGTCGCTCAACCTGCGCGCGCTCGTCTCGCAGCGCCTCGTGGCCTTCAAGGACCGCAAGGGCCGCATCCCTGCGGTCGAGGTGCTGCTCAACACGCCCCTGGTCTCGGACCTCATCTTCAAGGGCGAGGTGCACGAGATCAAGGAAGTGATGAAGCGCTCGCGCGAGCAGGGCATGCAGACCTTCGACCAGTCGCTCTTCGACCTGCACGAGGCCGAGCTCATCTCGTACGAGGACGCGCTGCGCAATGCCGACTCCGTCAACGACCTGCGCCTGCAGGTCAAGCTCAACTCCAAGCTCTTCGGCGGGGTCGCCAGCATCAACCGCGGCATCGAGCACCTGGGCCTGACGGGCTGAGTTCGGCCGGGTCCGCAAGCTTGTAGACTCCGGGCTTGGCCGCGCCGCCGCGGGTAGCGGGCGCGGCCCTCCTGCCGCCCGGAAGCGCCTCGCCCATGAACTTCTTTGCCAAGCTCTATTACCGCCTGCGCAAGGCGGCCAAGGCGATCCAGCTCTATCTGGTGATTGCCGGGCCGGGCATCGTGGTGATGGTGGCTGACAACGACGCCGGCGGCATCACCACCTACGCGGCCACGGGCGCCAAGTACGGCTACAACCTCATCTGGTTCCTGCTGCTGCTCATCCCGGTCGCCTATTACGTGCAGGAAATGACCGTGCGCCTGGGGGCCGTGACCAAGCGCGGGCATGCCGAGGCCATTTTCTCGGGCTTTGGCGCTTTCTGGGGCTGGTTCTCCCTCATCGACCTGATGATCGTCGACTGGATGACCCTGGTGACCGAGTTCATCGGCATGACCTCGGCGCTGGAGATCTTCGGCATCCCGCCCTGGCTCACGACCGTAGGCGTGATCCTGCTGCTGGGAACGATCGTGCTCAACGGGCGCTACTGGACCTGGGAAAAGATCGCGCTGCTGTTCTGCGCGCTCAACCTGGTCTATATCCCGGGCGCCTTCATGGTCCATCCCTCGGTGCACGACATCCTGCACCAGGGTTTCGTGCCCAACTTCCCCGGGGGCTTCGATGGCCAGCTCTTCTTTTTCCTGATGGCCAACATCGGCACCACCATCGCGCCCTGGATGCTGTTTTTCCAGCAGAGCGCCGTGGTGGACAAGGGCATGCTGGAAAAGGACATTCCCTGGGGCCGCTTCGACACCTGGCTGGGTTCCGTGCTTACCATCGTGGTGGCCGTGTTCATCGTGGTGGTGACCGGGACGGTGCTGCGCGGCGTGGATATCGAGAGTGCGGCGCAGGCCTCCGCGCAGCTGCAGGAGACCCACCACTGGGTGGGCACCTTCATGGCCATCGGCCTGTTCGACGCGGGGCTGCTCGGGGCCATCTGCATTTCGCTGGCCAGTTCCTGGGCCTTTGGCGAGATCTTCGGCTGGGCGCATTCGCTCAACACCAACATCAAGGAGGCGCCCTGGTTCTACGCCAGCTACTTCCTGACCCTGGTGAGCGCGGGGGCCGTGGTGCTCATCCCCGGGGCGCCGCTCGTGCTCATCACGCTGTTCGTCCAGGTGGTCGCGGTCACGCTGCTGCCGGCCGCCCTCGTGTTCCTGATCCTGCTACTGAATGATCGCGAGCACATGGGCGAATACGCCAATTCGCCGCTGCAGAACCTGATCGGCGGCAGCATCGTGCTGGTCATCATTGTCCTGTCCACGCTGTATGGCATGAGCGTGCTTTTCCCCAGCCTGTTCGGATAGGAGCCCAGGGCATGCTGCGCAGTATCAAGGGTCTGGTGGGCAAGTTCCGCTCCATCAATGCGCGCTACCACACGCCGCGCATCGCCATGTCGCCGCTGGTGCGCGCGGCGCTCATGGTGCTGCGGGTCTATCTGCTGCTGCTCGTGCTGCTTATGGTGTACAAGTTCGCCACCGTCGTGGCCGCCTGATGCGGCCTGCCTCCGTCCTCAACCGCGTCAGCTGCACCGAAAGCCGCTAAGCATGGTCGCCGTCGTTGAACCCGCGTTTTTCCTGAGCGAAATCATCCGGCGCCGGGTGTACCGCCATTCGCAGAAGATCGGGCGCCTGCAGGACCTGGTGATCGTCGAGACCGGCAAGCTGCCCGAGGTGGTGCAGCTGCTGATCCACCGCCCCTACGGCGAACCCGCGCTGCTCGTGCCCTGGGAGAAGGTCGTGGTGATCTCCACCAACGAGATCGCCATCGACATCGACCGGCTCGAGGACTACCAGCACGCACCCGGGCCCGGTGCCATCTTGCTGCGCGACTACATCCTGGACAAGAAGATCCTGGACATGGACGGCCGCGAGATCGAGGTGGTGTATGACGTCAAGCTCGCCTTCCAGGCAGGCAAGCTCTACGCGAGCGAGGTCGATTTCAGCCGGCACCGGCTGCTGCGCCGGCTGGGCCTGCGCCACATGGCCAATTTCTTCGCCCAGCAGGCCGGCAGTGATGCCACCGTGTCCTGGCTCTATGTCCAGCCCCTGCCCGATGACCTGGGTAGTTTTTCGGGCAACGTTAAGCTCAACGTGCTCAAGTCCAAGGTGGCCGAGATGCACCCGGTGGACCTGGCCGACATCCTCGAGGAGCTCGACAGCAAGCAGCGCGAGGCGCTTTTCAATCAACTCGAGCCCGAGCACGCCTCGGAGACCCTCGAGGAGATCGAACCACGCGTCCAGCGCGAGCTCATGGCCACCATGCAGCACGACCGCGCGGCGCGCCTGCTCGGCGAGATGAGCCCGGCGCAGGCCGCCGATATCCTGGCCATCCTGCCGGCGCACGATGCCGATGGCATCCTGGCGCTGCTTGATGGCGAGGATGCCTCCAAGGTGCGGCGCATCGTCGAGCACCACGACGAGAACATCCTGCTCTTCGCGACCCAGGAGGTGATACGCCTGCCCGAAAAGACGCGGGTGCAGGACGTGCTGAGCGGTTACCGCGAACTGGCGCGGGACAAGGACGTGCTCACCTACATGTACGTGGTCGATTCCGGCGAACGCCTGCTGGGCGTGGTCGGGCTGCGCGATCTGGTCACGGCCGAGCCGGGCGCCAGCCTGGGTGAGCTCATGACCGAGCAGCTCATCGTCCTGCATCCGGACGAGACCCTGCGCGATGCCGTGCATGCCATTTCGCGCTACGGCCTGCGGGCGATCCCGGTGGTCAGCGAGAACCGCCAGCTCCTGGGCGTGGTTTCCGACCACGACGTGCGGGGACTTAAACCCCGGCTCGCCTAGGCGAGCCCCCGGAACCGGACGCTC
>Ga0209067_10000990_pt1 | contig 17822 bp, 18 predicted proteins | sample ColStrG_CSR_2013_FD_187199 | JGI IMG/M metagenome (GOLD analysis project Ga0209067, IMG submission 187199) | Freshwater sediment microbial communities in response to fracking from Pennsylvania, USA - Cold Stream Run_MetaG_CSR_2013 (SPAdes)... | ecosystem: Environmental > Aquatic > Freshwater >...
CATGTTATTTCCACCAAATTTTCATTTCACCAGACTTTTCGATTGCTCTCTTAGCCCAATATTTGGCAATAAATGATATTGATGGTTTCTTCTTTGAATTGAGCTTATTAACCTTGTCTTTTATTTCATCAATTTCTTTTAATGTCAGGTTTCCTGTAGTATGCATCACAAAAATGTCATTGTGCAACTTTAAATATTCTTCTCCAGCTTTCATTGAATTAGAAATGTAGTCAGCCTCGTCCTTTGTCTGATACATAAGAACTAGAAAGCTTGCAAATAATGAAGTGACTCCTATAATTTTAATTGTTGTGTCACCAAGTATGTCCAACAGCGAAAAGACCGAAAATGCAATGTTTATGATGACCAGGAAATAAACCAATATTCTCCTAAAGTCAGCTGACTTAAAATGTCCCTTTGCTGAGTATGCTGTACACTCCCCGAAGTATTCAATTGTCTCTTTCATTTCTTGGTCTAGTTTTTATTTGAGGTATGCCCTCCAACATATTGCTATAAAACATATGTCTTATAGCCTCAATATAAGAAATGAGAAGCATTGGGCTGAAATTGCACCCCTAAGCTCGAGAAACCTTTATTTTTCGCTAAATTTCCTCGTTTATATGGAAATATCTGGCACTTTAACTGTAAAACACTTCCTGTACACGGGCTTACCTAAGACATTTGAGCCAAGCAAAAAAGAAAGGTACCCAATTTACGTTCGCATAGGCCTTGGCAAAGCTCAATTTGACTTCAGAAGTGACTTTGAATCATTCCTTGCGAATAAGGCTAACTTAGACGATGCGGAACTAAAGGAAATCGGCTATAAGACCGAAAAAGAGTTCGATGCTGTGTATGAAAAAACGGGAACTGAGGTAGGAAAAGCCATTGAAACAGAACGGAAAATCATTTGGGAAATCAGTGACTTACTGCGTAAACACAATTATAATCCTACACAAAAAGGGGGAAGACAAATTATCAATCACTTCATGAAACCCCTGTCGGCAGTTATTAACGAAGGATGCATCTCTCTTTTGAAAGACACCTTATACAATTCTCCTAAACTAAACGAAGTGACTTCGGAACTTCAATTGGGAATCAATTGGGAGAGTCGGTTTGGTACTGTTTATAAACTATTGTCATTCCTTTCAAAAGGGCCCCTAGAAGAAATAATGTTAAAATTTAAAGAGGCTAGTGAATTGTTTCCATTCATCGCTGAATTTGAAAAATTCAAGCAAAGTAAGAGTCGGTCAGTAGCACTAAAAAATTCTAGCGACATAATCCTCCCTTATGAAAGTATCATGTCATATCAGTGGAAGTATTACGAAATGGAAAATGAATTCAGATCTTTTCTTAAAGACAAGAAGCTTAAATTAGATACAATTGACAATACTTCCTCAATAGTAAACTATTCGCTAAACCGTTACTTTCAGACGCTCAAAATCAGGGTATTTTCCGATTTGATATTCCCATCTCCTAGCTTAAAGCCATTACCCTTACGGTCATAAAAAGGCCAAATTTAGTTCAAAAATAGGCATTTTTGATTCAGGATATCCGTTTCTGAGCTCCCCTTGCGCTAATAGCAAGTATATTTGCATTATCTACTTGCTTTACTATATTTGTTCCCGTAATCGCTTCTGTTAATCACAAAAAGGAACAAAAAATAAATTAAGATGACCCAAAAAACAGTGATTGAATTACCTCAAGAAGACCTGATCGAGATCAGATCAACATTGAAAAAACTCTTAATCGCAGCAGAAAACACCGGCAAGGTTGAGCGTCCGGATTTTCTATCGAGAAAAGAGTTCATGGCGAAGGCCAGAATCTCTCACAACAAAATGAATACCCTCCTTAGATCAGGAAAATTGAATTTCACCAGACTTGGACCACGGATAATTTCGATTCCCCTAGAAGAATTATTTCGCTATCAACGCGGTGAAGTAAAATAAGCGTAGAGAATTCAATTCGCTAATTGCCTCATGTTAATTACTTCAGTCAAAGACGAAACATATCTTTTGGCAAGGCTCAATTCTCTGGATATGCTGCCAGAGCAGAATGAATTTGAGCTAAGCAACGGAGAGAAATCGCCATTCTTTGAAGCTGATGAAGAAGGGAATATCATATTGAACTACTTTAACTTATCCGGTGGTCATTACTCTTGGAAAAAATCGGGAGCTAAGTACCCAAAGCGTTTCCAGAGAGTTAGACTCAGACGACCAAAAGACGATCAGAAATATTCACAGCCCAAGGGAAGCCCACAATTTCCATTTTTCACTCCTGGGATAATTGACTGCTACAAGGAGTCCAAACCAATTAAGACTTTATTCATTGTTGAAGGAGAGTTCAAGGCATTCAAAGGCTGGCTTTGTGGTTTAACTATTATAGGAATCCCCTCGATCCATGGATTTTATAGTCATGAGCAAAAGGGAAAATTACATGAAGACATTGAGTCTCTCATAGTTCACTGCAAAGTCAGGCAAGTAGTGTTCCTTGCAGATGCCGACATCTTATCTACTCATTGGGCTCCTGGAAAAGACCTTTCAAAAAGAGCCAATAGCTTTTACTCAGCAATCAAAAATTTCAGGGAAAGCCTTGAGTTGCTACTCACTAATCCCCTTGAGCTAATTGTCTTTAGTCACATTCTGCCCAAATATGATAATGAGAATGCAAAAGGTCTTGACGACCTTCTTTCAACATATACTTCAGTCCATGATAAAATTATATCCGATCTCAATAAACTTCATCTTGCCTCAGATTATTTCAAGGGATTTATTCTTAACGATGTCAATACCGACTTAAAAAAGATATTCAAATATCTAGGGCTTAATAGTCCTGGAGAATTTTTTGAAACTTATAAGAGTGGCATAGGCGATCAAGAATTCATTTTCCGTGGAAGAACCTTCAAACAGGATTCCGAGAAGCATTCACTCGAAGAGATTCGATCCGAAATTCCTTATATCCGAGTAGGAGTCAAATTCTATAAAAAGATTTATACCCCTCAAGCAGACGGAAAAACTCTTCTCAATTTAAAGGAGTGGACTCGATCATGCATTGAGATGGATCATGGCAAAGAGTATGTCAAACAAGTGGAGCGATACGAAGACTGGTGCTACGTTCCAAATCATATTCAGTACCAGCAATCCATCAATGGGTTTTATAATCGTTACTACGCAATTAGTCATTTACCCGAGCCAGGCAAGTGCGAAAAATCCTTAGAGTTCATTAAACACATTTTTGGCGAACACTATGAAAAAGGACTCGACTATATTCAATTGCTCTATATAAAACCAACCCAAATTCTTCCGGTGCTGTGCCTGGTAAGCGAAGAGAGGAATACAGGCAAGACAACATTTTTGAATTGGCTTACCGCAATCTTCGGAAGAAACGCTACTATAAATCGCAATGAGGATTTTGAATCTCAATTCAACAGCGGATGGGCGGGGAAATTAATTATAGCGGTTGACGAAACTTTCATTGATCGAAAAAAAATCTACGAACGAATCAAATCATTGTCTACCGGAAAGACAATGAAGGTTGAAGCAAAAGGCCAGGATAGTGTAGATGCGGAATTTTTTGGGAAAGTAATTCTTTGCAGCAATAATGAAGACAGCTTTATTCCAGTTGACAGTAATGAAATTCGCTTTTGGGTCCGAAAGGTAATTCCTTTCGAAAGTGAAGACCCTCACCTGCTTTCAAAAGCATTGATCCCCGAGATTCCTGAATTCTTACAACATCTTTCAGAAAGACAGCTCACCACATCTCATCAAACTCGAATGTGGTTCAGTCATTCGGATATTCAGACCGAGGCACTGTCATTAATAGTTCAAAGAAACAAGTCCTACTTAGAGAAGGAACTGACCGAACAGATAACTGAGGCCCTGATTGATTGGGATCTGGATGAAGTGAAATTTACACTGACAGATCTTTCAACTATTCTAAATCAAAGTGGCATCCGGGAGCCTCATTTCAAAATCAAGGATTTGTTGACGAGAAAATGGAAGCTTGAATTCAAGAACTCGACCTACACCAAATGGATTCACTTAGAAAACGGAGAGCGAAATAGCTACACCGTAAAAGGGAAGCACTACACTTTTTCAAGAACACTTTTTGGGCTGCCATTAAGAGGATTGGACAATCAAATTCAAATTCAAAAATGCGGTTGACACGGTTGACAGAGATGATTTACACTTATAACTATATGATTTTCAAATATTTCAATATCAACTCAAAATCAACCAAGTGTCAACTTGAAATCAACTGTTCAAATGTGCAACAAAAGAACTGTCAACTCCTTAAAAATCCGGTTGACAATCAGTTGACCCTTAAGTCGCTAATTACCATCGACTTAATACTGTCAACCGTGTCAACCACAAAATCCAAAAGTTTTACGCTGCACAAAAAAAAATATCTCAGACGGCAAACGAAATAATTAAACCAAAACAATTATAACCATGAAACAATTTATCATTCAATCAAAAGGTGGGGCGGGAAAGTCGTACCTCGCAAAACTATTATCCTTGAAGGCTGAAAAGGAAGAGAGGGAGACCTACTTTCTTGATTGCGACAACTCTTCTGCCTCCAGTACTAAATTCTTTAACGGAATAAAGGATCGTAAAAGTAAATATGTGAAATTTTCGAGTTTCAATCTCCTTGGTCCGGATAAAAAAATAGATCGGACAAGGTTCGACACCTTTTTGTCTGAAGTGGAGAAACTAGAAAATGTTGTAGCTGACTTCGGAGCTACATCAAGTGATCAACTCCTTTACTACATGATTGAGGAGCAAAAAAACGGAGTTCTGGAAACTTTCGCGGAGATGAATATTCAATTGCTCTTAGTTGTTGCCGGTGGTGGTTCAGCAAAAGAATGTGTCGAGTTCTTCGGATTGGCAAATAAAATACCTGGTATTGGTTCCATCACACATCTTGTTGCAAACGAATTTCAGGGCGGAGTTAACGGAAAATCTGTGAAGGAGTTCACAAATTCAAAAATTCAGATTGGCAAACTTCATGATGATGCGAATAGTGAAGCTCAGAAAGAGTGGGACAAGCTATTGATCGATGGAGTAGTCTATTCCGACATTCTAAACATTACTGTGATCAGAAAACGCAGGATCGTCAATTACTTAGACAACATCTTTAATCAAATCAATTCCCTATGAGCTGGATCAAAAGTGAGAGAATTGAATTTATCAATGAGTATGAACGGAAATATGGAGTTCGTCTTTCAGAAAATGACGAAATGCTGCCAATTATCCATTTCATTTTCGATGCTGGAAAGTCAACTGATTCACGGCTTTCCGAAACAAAGAGATTAATTTCAAAATTAGAGCTAACCGTAAACCAGTCAGCTGAAATGATGAGTCCTAAGACTTATCATTTCGCTGGAGGGGAAGCATTGAAGTGGCAAATAGGAATTGGCCTCAAAATACTAATGGTAATAGCCGGGGTACTGGTAATATCATGGTCAGCCTATTTTTATTGGAGTTCACATAATGATTTGAAGAACGCTCAGCAAATACTTGCGTCAGCCCCAATGATTGAAGAGAATTTGCTTCGGAGTGTGCACATAGATAGCCGTGGGTATCACTTCCTTGAATTTAATCGACCAAAAAAAGATAGCCTACACTTCCTTAAAGAATATCAACTGATGGAGGACGGATCAGTCAGAGTTTATCTATATAAAAAATAAAGGTTTATGGAAAAAAGTCTAATCAAAACTTGGTTGCTCAATAAAAAACCAAGGGTCTATTCGATTATCGTTCAATCCTACTTTGACAAGCTTTCCAGCTTAAGGACCGCATTATTTATTGAGTGGCTTGCCTTGGAACTTGACTTGCCTATTGAGTTAATCAATAAATCCAGCGTCAGTTCAGCACTAAGACGTTATCGTAAGAGAATAAATGACAAAGAAGGCGCCATCCGGAAAAGATCGGGCGAAAAACACCGAGAAGAATTTGATACAGATATTCCTGATAAGATCTCCTTTCAATAGTCAAATCAAAAGTGAATCACGAATAAACCAAAGGTGAATATTTTGAATCAGCAATGACATCAATAGAAACATTTTGCACCATTTATAAATCAAAAGTGGAAAGTATAGTCAGTTTTAGTTCATGGAAGTGTAGGGGCAAGATTAAAAACCGAAACGGTTTTTCTCTTGTTTTTTCAGCTTCGCTTCAAAAAGGGGCAAGCCCCCAGCGGCAGGCCGCTTCACCCTTTTAACGCTTATCATGAACAAAAAAAAGAATCCTGACCTGGTTAGAAACATCCATTACCTTATCCGACTTAATAAGCCGGAAAACGAATCGTTCCATAATCTTTTAAAACAGGCAGGAGGCAAGAAGCCAATGCCCTTTATCCGGGAAATGCTCACGAAAGGTGTTGTTCTGGTTCCACTCAAAAGAGAGGAGAAAATCTCTGTTGAAAGATTGCTAACTACAATGATGGAGTATCGAACAAATTTCAAACGGCTAAGTAGTTTGATCAAGGCACATGATCCCAGCCTTAATTATCAAATCGAGGAGTTAGTGAGATCCATGCAAAAAGTAATTGACAGGCTATGATTGGAAAGATGAAGTCAAATATTAGTCTTAAAGATACTCTGGACTATAATATAAAGGAGCATTCGGAGATCATTTCGATTAATAATGTATTTGGCGAAAACTGGAAGGAGATCGAAATGCAGATGTTGGCCAGGCAAAAGCTCTATGAAGGGCGAGCGCAAAATCTTACTGCCCATATCTTTCTTTCCCCAAGTATTGAAGATGGCAAGAAATTAACTCTGTTAGACTGGAAAGAGATAGCTCATTCATTTCTAGAAAAGGCCAAAATTACTACTCATCAATCTATCGCATTCCTGCATCAGGACAAAGAACATTTTCATTTGCATATTGTGGTTAATCGCATCGATGAAAATGGAAATTTATACCGACATAAGAATGAGCTTGCACTGAGTCAACGCCTTGGCGATGAAATTGCAAAGGAAAGGAACATGATTCGAGCTTCAGTGGTGAGGAAAGAAAGGCAACTTGCAAAAAGGATGGGAGTTAATATCTTCGGGACGCAAGGCAGCATTGAGAAAATGCGAAAAGATGCTCGCGATGCCGCGAAAACATCTTTCAATAGCGAAAACGTTTTTACACCTCAAAAATATTTCGAAAGCCTTGAAACAAATGGCTACAAAGTAAAAGTCTACTTCGGAAAGACACCTGATAGAATTTCAGGCTATGCACTTGCCAAAAAAGGGGAGCGCCTTGATAAAGCATCGACACTTGGGAGTGAATTCACTATTCAAAGATTGACAGATGGCTTTGATCAAAATTCGAATGATAAATCCATCAAAATAGGTCCAGTCAGAAATCAAATCGAAAACATTTTAAATGAAAGCTTCACAGAATCCATCAAAGGCCAGAAGAATTTTTATTCGCTAAAATATTTTGAAATCATTCGATCAAAGGGATGTCATGTAAAAGAGCATTTCAAAGATGACACAAGAACGCTTAGAGGCTACGGGATTGAAAAAGACGGAGTGTTCTTTAACTCATCGGAAATCGGATCGGAATTTACATTGACTAGTCTCAAGAAAAGAGCAACGGAACTAATTGGGCAACACAATCAGGTGGTACGCGAAAGTGAATTCGTCATGCAGAGTAAATATTTTCCCGGATCGGAGGGAAAGCTAAATAAACATATCGAGGAGAACGTTTCCAAAGAATTAATTCGCGTCATCGATTTAGTAAAAATCGAAACTGATCTTAAAGAGTTAACAAGCGGCCATCGATATAAATCCCACAGTGAGTTTATCCGTGCGATCGAGGAGAAAGGTTATCATGTTCATTTACGATATAATAAAGGACAGTTGACAGGATATGCAGTCCATAGTGGCACAGAGCATTACCTAGACAAGGAAATTGAAAATGGGAAATTTGGTCTTGATAAATTGATTGAAAAAGGATTGTTCAGGGAAGCAAATGTCAAAATCAAAGATCACTTCGAAAAGTCAATTCAAGATACTCCGATATTAAAAACCGAAACGCAGGAATCTCTTGCGGAAGGAAATCTCGCTACCAATGTCAACAACTCCCTGAATGACACTCACTCTCATTTTATTGAACAAGAGAACAAAAAGAAAAAGGTACTTGAAAAAGAGCTGGCGCGAAAACAAATTGCATCTGAATTGTCGCAGCTTGCAAAACAATGCATCCTACAAAATAAATCTTTTGATGCAATGAAATTTCTAAACCAGCTAAAAAAGAATGGCTTCGATGTGATTGAACATCGAGCCCCGGTCACAGATATTCTTAGGGGATATAGTGTGCAAAAGTATGGTCATACTTTTCAAGCCTCAGAGATCGGAAAGAACTTTACTTTTAGCTCACTTCAAAAATTGGAAAGGGATTTGATAAAGCCTCAAATTAAAAACGAACCTCGTAATCTAGGCCTACCGAGATTCTAAGTTTTCATTGTTCATGGATAAGCGGAAAGTGTTGACACTTCAGTTACGGTCTGTTGTCCTAATATTTTACGTGCTTATTAATTCTCTCCACCAATTCTTCAGGGCCCATCTTGAGTACCTCAGCAATCCTGAAAATTGTCTCGATAGAAGGCATTGAAATTCCCCGCTCAAGCTTTGATATATACACCCTTTCCAAATCACAATAGTCAGCTAAAGCCTGCTGGCTTAGACCATGTTCTAGCCGTATTTCTTTCAGGACTTTGGCAAATACCTTTTTTAGATCGCTTTTCACTGAAAGCAATCTATCTTTTAGTTAAGGGCTCACTTGAATACTATAGTATTCAATCATTATATTTGCCTTATTCCAAGGCAATTATGCACCATAATGATAAGATTCAGAAAATAGCAGATTCAATTACTGACTCAGAATATGCCAGATATAGGAATTTCTTCATGGCAATTTTAATTGAGCTTGGCCCGGAAGGCTTCACCGTATTAAAACATCTAAAAAAATTGCCACATCCAACGGTGCCAGGACAGTTCGTCTATGAGTACCAACTTAGCGATGGGTTAACGCAGTTCTTTACTTTTATGGAGGAAGAATTTAAAGGCAAAGACCAAGATTTAAAATCTGCAATTACGTTGAAGGTCCTGGATGAGCTTTATATAAAACCATCGTTAAAAAATGATTGAAATGAACGAAGTCGATGATATTGAAAACTTGGATACACCTATCGGGAAAGAAATCCTAAGCTGTATTCTTCTTAAGAATGGCTATGAAATAGCTGAACTTTTAGAGAATTATACACTCGATGAGTTTATTGATGAGCGCTGCGAACTATATCTGAATACGTTGAGTTCATGTCTTACAGGGGATGGCTTTCATAAAGGGAACATTAGTTATACCGGTGCGGAAGAAATCGCACGTGCTGAAGCATTTCTAGGTCTTTAAAAAATTATAAACAGTATGACCGAAGAAGAGATTGAAGAAGAGCAAAAAGTTTATGAAGCTCAAGTGGCAAAACATTGGAAGAGAGTGGAAGCCTGGGCTCAGGCTTTGTATTTGGCTGCGCAACTGAAAGGTCTAAGTCATGTTACCTACGAACAAGTTCTTGATTACGTATATGAAAATAGTTCAGATGACTATGAGTGTGAACCGTCGCCAAGAGAGTGGGCGCGAATTCAAAGTATAAGCCACGGGAGAAATGATCAACGCATCTAGAACTGCTTATTAAGGGTAATCCTTGTGTTAAGGCAGGGAATCATAGAGTCCTGAATCTCTTTTAGCCATTTTCTTGCTTATCATTTAGGCTTATGATTACCTTTTGGCATTACATAGACCCCATTATTTAGGGGTTATAACGTATCAAAAAGTAATGGCTGGAAGCATGGCACCCCAGATTAGTCTCATTCTTATGCTGTATTTAATAACCTATTACAAATTAATTACTCCGATTGAGTATATTTACTCACTACATTGAGCAAATTGTAAATAATGTTCGAGAGGCCTTACACTCAAATACTTGCAAACAGGCTCAAAGAGCCAAGATCGTTCATTCAGGTTCTGATGGGGCCTCGCCAAGTCGGTAAAAGTACACTGACAGGCCAAGCCTTGGCTATGCTAGAAGTACCCAGTCTATTTGTCTCTGCCGACGCCGTTCCCAATAGTGGCGACGTTTGGCTTGAACAACAATGGGAAGCAGCTCGATTGCAACACAAAGCTTCCGGAGCAAAGGATTTCATTCTTGCTATAGACGAAATACAAAAAATCACTAACTGGAGTGAGATAGTAAAAAAACTATGGGACGAGGATACCCGCTCTAAAGAATCAATTAAAGTCATCTTACTGGGATCATCGCGATTGCTGTTACAACAGGGTTTGACAGAATCACTCGCTGGAAGGTTTGAGACTACTTACATTGGTCACTGGTCGTTCAATGAAATGCATAGTGCCTTTGATGTTACCCCTGAGCAATATGTTTGGTTCGGTGGCTATCCTGGTGCCGCCAATTTGATGAGTGATGAAGATCGCTGGAAAAAATATGTGAATGATGCCTTGATCGAAACAAGCATATCAAAAGATATTCTCATGCTTACCCGAGTGGACAAACCCGCTCTGCTTCGCAAGCTATTTGAACTTGGCTGTTTATATTCAGGGCAGATCCTTTCATATACCAAAATTGTAGGGCAGCTTCAAGATGCAGGTAACACTACGACACTTGCACATTATCTAAACTTACTCGATACTGCTGGGCTACTGGGAGGCATTGAGAAATATACTGGTGAAACCCTTCGTAAGCGCTCATCAAGTCCTAAATTTCAGGTGCATAATACTGCTCTTCTCAGTGCGCAGCAAGCAGAAAGCTTGAGAAATATAAATGAGAAGCCAGAAATTTGGGGACGATGGGTGGAAGCTGCCATTGGTGCACACTTGATAAATAATCAACTAAGCGAGGGTTACACGCTATCTTATTGGCGACACCGTAATGATGAAATCGATTTTGTTTTGGAGAAAAAAGGAAAAGTGATTGGGCTTGAAGTGAAGAGTGGGGCCACACAAAAAACTTCGGGGATGGAGGCATTTAAGCGGGAGCACAAGCCTGATAAAGTATTACTCGTTGGCAACAGTGGGATACAGTGGCAAGAATTCTTGAAAGTTTCGCCCGTTCAACTATTTTAATTTACAAGTAGAAATCAAAAACTGACACAGAAAGAATATTAAAAGATAAAAAATGACAAGCACAATTCAACGGGCGGAATTACAAAACAAAATATGGAAGATAGCCAACGATGTGCGTGGCTCAGTAGATGGATGGGATTTTAAACAGTTTGTGTTGGGCACGCTTTTCTACCGATTTATCAGTGAAAATTTTGCCAATTACATTGAAGGTGGTGATGATGGTGTTGTCTATGCAACCTTAGCAGATGATGTTATAACACCTGAAATAAAAGATGATGCCATAAAAACCAAAGGGTATTTTATTTATCCCAGTCAACTTTTTGTTAATGTAGCAAAGACAGCCAAAACCAACACCAATCTTAATACAGACTTAAAAGCCATCTTTGACGCTATTGAAAGCTCTGCAAACGGGTATCCATCTGAACAAGCTATTAAAGGATTGTTTGCCGATTTTGACACTACCAGTACACGACTTGGTAATTCCGTTGAAAACAAAAACAAACGTTTAGCTGATGTATTGAAAGGTGTTGAAGAACTGAATTTTGGAAATTTTGAAGACAACCAAATTGATCTTTTTGGCGATGCCTATGAATTTCTGATTTCCAATTATGCTGCCAATGCGGGAAAATCAGGAGGGGAGTTTTTTACGCCTCAACACGTATCCAAGCTCATTGCACATCTGGCGATGCATAAACAGGCAACCGTAAATAAGATTTATGACCCTGCTGCCGGTTCAGGCTCTTTATTACTACAAGCAAAGAAACATTTTGATAACCATATTATTGAAGAAGGTTTCTTTGGGCAAGAAGTGAACCACACTACGTATAATCTTGCACGTATGAACATGTTTTTGCACAACATCAACTACGACAAGTTTACTATTGCGCTTGGCAATACGCTTACCGATCCGCGCTATGGCGATGAAAAACCTTTCGATGCCATTGTATCCAATCCACCTTACTCCATAAAATGGATTGGTGACGATGACCCAACTCTAATCAATGACGACCGTTTTGCGCCAGCCGGTGTATTGGCTCCTAAATCAAAAGCTGATTTTGCCTTTGTACTCCATGCGCTCAGCTACCTCTCCAGTAAAGGTAGAGCGGTTATTGTTTGTTTCCCTGGTATCTTTTACCGTAGCGGTGCAGAGCAGAAGATTAGAAAGTACCTAGTAGCTAATAACTTTGTAGAGACCGTCATCGCCTTAGCTCCGAATCTATTCTATGGAACTTCAATAGCTGTAAGTATTTTGGTTCTTTCAAAACATAAGGCTGATAATAAAACTCAGTTTATTGATGCAAGCGGAGAAGATTTCTTCAAGAAAGTTACCAACAACAATATGCTTACCGATAGGCACATTGAAAAGATTATGGAAATGTTTGACAACAAAGAAGATATTGAACATGTATCAAAATCTATAGACAACAACAAAATTGCCGAAAACGACTATAACCTCTCCGTAAACTCCTATGTTGAGCCAAAAGACAATCGTGAGAATGTTGATATTACTAAGTTAAATGCTGAGATTTTAAAAACCGTAGAAAAGATAAATTCACTACGTATGAGTATTAATTCAATTGTAAATGAGATTGAAGCATGAGTTATTTAGATAAATTGTTAGAAGGTGCTAAGGTTGAATGGAAACCTTTGGGAGAGATTGCCGAATTGGTTCGCGGTAGTGGCTTACAAAAGAAAGACTTTACGGAGACAGGTGTTCCTGCTATCCACTATGGTCAAATCTATACTTATTACGGCCTGAGCACAACAGATACCAAGTCTTTCGTTTCACCAGAATTAGCTAAAACTTTGAGGAAAGTTGATACAGGCAATATTGTTATCACAAATACAAGTGAAAATTTAGAGGATGTAGGCAAAGCCGTTGTTTATCTCGGCAAGACGCAAGCTGTCACAGGTGGGCATGCCACAATCATTAAGCCTGGTCGCCTTCTATTAGGTAAATACTTCGCTTATTTCACGCAAACCGAAGAATTTGCAATCCAGAAAAGAAAATATGCAAAGGGCACAAAGGTTATTGATGTATCAGCTACGGATATGGCGAATATCCTCATTCCTATCCCATTCCCAGACAACCCGAAAAAATCTCTCGAAATCCAAAATGAAATAGTTCGTTTACTCGACTCTTTTACAGCGCTTACAGCTGAGCTTACGGCTGAGCTTACGGCTGAGCTTACAGCCCGTAAAAAACAGTATGAATACTACCGAGATATGTTACTAACATTTCCGAAGGATAATTTGATGGCATAATATGGGGCATTCATTAACGGAAATAGCTCAAGCACTGAAGGACAGCGATAAAAAAGTGCAGTTGATTTATGCATTTAATGGCACAGGAAAAACAAGGTTATCCCGTGAATTTAGACTTTTAGTTGCGCCTAAAGATGTTGAAACAGAAGAGGATCCAGGAATTAAAGTACTCTATTATAATGCATTCACTGAAGATCTTTTTTATTGGGACAATGATTTAGAGGCAGACTTAGAAAGAAAATTGATAATTCGCCCGAACGGCTTTACAGATTTAGCTTTCACTTTTCTTAAAGATCAAGGTCAGGATGGCAACATCGTTTCCAATTTTCAACGCTATACTAGTCAATTCATAACACCTAGATTTAGCCAAGACTTTTCTAACGTGACCTTTTCAATGGCGCGTGGTGATGATGAAAATATTGATAATATAAAGATCTCGAAAGGTGAAGAAAGTAATTTTATCTGGTGCGTGTTTTACAGTTTATTGGAGCAAATTGTTCAAGTATTAAATGTTCCAGAACCAGATGAACGTAGCACAGACAATTTCAATAAATTAGAATACGCCTTTATTGATGACCCGGTTAGCTCATTAGATGAAACTCATCTAATTGAATTGGCTGTAAATATTGCTGAATTAATAAAGTCAAGTACTTCGGAATTGAAATTCATTGTCACTACACATAATCCGCTATTCTATAATGTGCTTTTCAATGAATTTAATAGGGTAAAAAAGACTAAGAAATGGCGTTTAGAAAAGTTGAATGACGGTACTTTTTCTCTAGTCGAACAATTAAAAGACTCCCCATTTTCTTATCACCTTTTCCTTTTGGCTGAACTTGAAAAAGTCACACAATCAGGTGATATTCAAAAGTATCACTTTAATTTTCTTCGCAACATTTTAGAAAAGACTTCTACTTTTCTAGGATATGAAGAGTGGAAAAATCTTTTACCTAATGAAGGAGAAGGATCTCGCGAGGCATATTTTAACCGAATTATTAATCTCTCAAGCCATAGTAAATTTTCAGGAGAAGAAGTTTCTGTATTGACAAATCAAGAAAAAGAGGTATTAAAGCATCTGGTAAAAGAAATTACAAGAATATACAATTTCAAATCAGATGCTAGCCAGATCGTAACTGAAGAAGATGGCACAGTATAAAACCATAGCAGAATCGAATAATTTCATAGTGCTTGATAAATATACCAAGTACTCAGAGTTGAATGAGGCGCCTGCCGTGTATCAAACGGAAACGGCTCTTGAGCGAGAATTTATCCAAGACTTAATTGATCGAGGCTACGAACACCTTACTAGCCTTTCCACTATTGAAGCCATGCTGGCCAATGTAAGAGTACAATTACAGGCCCTCAATAACATGGTGTTCACAGATAGTGAATGGGCTCGTTTTATAGAGGAGTACTTAGATAAGCCAAGTGATAACCTTGTTGAAAAAACAAGAAAAATACACGACAATTATATTTACGACTTTGTTTTTGATGATGGGCATATCCAAAACATTTATTTAGTAGATAAAAAGAATATTGCACGTAATAAGGTTCAGGTTATTTCACAATTTGAACAAAAAGGAACACACACTAATCGGTATGATGTAACTGTATTAGTCAATGGTTTGCCCTTGGTGCAAGTAGAACTAAAAAAACGTGGTGTTGCTATACGCGAAGCATTTAATCAAGTGCATCGTTATACAAAAGAGAGTTTCAATAGTAAAAACTCACTCTATAAGTATCTGCAGATTTTTGTAATCTCAAACGGAACTGACAGCCGTTATTTTGCAAACACAGTTGAGCGGAATAAAAACAGTTTTGACTTTACCATGAACTGGGCAAAGGCTGACAATACTTTAATTAAAGATCTTAAAGATTTTACGGCTACATTTTTTCAGAAACACACGCTTTTAAAAGTACTATTCACGTATTCTGTTTTTGACACAAGCGATACGCTGCTCATCATGAGGCCTTACCAAATTGCAGCTACAGAAAGAATCTTATGGAAGATTGAAAGTTCGTATCAATCAAAAAGATGGTCTACCACCGAAGGTGGCGGTTATATCTGGCACACCACAGGGTCAGGTAAAACGCTTACCAGTTTTAAAGCTGCTCGTTTGGCCACGCAACTTGATTTTATCGATAAAGTATTCTTTGTAGTGGATCGAAAAGACCTTGATTTCCAAACGATGAAGGAATATCAAAGATTCTCGCCCGATAGCGTTAACGGGTCAGAAAGTACAGCTGGATTAAAGAGAAATATTGAGAAAGATGATAATAAGATCATAGTCACAACCATTCAGAAACTGAATAACCTCATGAAAAGCGAGGGTGATCTATCCATTTATCAAAAGCAAGTGGTGTTCATCTTTGATGAAGCACATCGATCTCAATTTGGCGAAGCTCAAAAGAACCTTACGAAAAAGTTTAAAAAATTCTATCAATTCGGTTTCACAGGAACGCCCATATTTCCACCAAATGCTTTAGGGGCCGAAACTACAGCAAGTGTATTTGGCCGTGAATTACACTCCTATGTAATTACTGATGCCATTAGAGATGAAAAAGTACTGAAGTTCAAGGTAGACTACAATAATGTTCGACCTAAGTTCAAGACGATAGAAGCAGAACAAGATGATAAAAAGCTAAGTGCTGCAGAAAATAAAACCGCTTTGCTTCATCCTGCTCGCGTCACCGAAATAGCTCAATATATTTTACAGAATTTCAAAATAAAAACCCATAAAAATCAGGGAGGTAACAAAGGCTTTAACGCCATGTTTGCAGTAAGTAGCGTTGATGCTGCGAAGTGTTATTATGATGAATTAAATCGCTTACAAAAAGAAAGAGATGAGCACTTAAAAATAGCGACTATCTTTTCCTTTGCGGCCAATGAAGAACAAAATGCCATAGGTGAGATAGTGGATGAAACCTTTGAGCCGTCAGCAATGGATAGCAGCTCCAAAGAATTTTTAACCAAAGCTATCAATGACTATAACACGGTGTTCAAAAGTAGTTATAGTGTAGACAGTAACGAGTTTCAGAATTATTATCGTGACCTTGCCAAACGCGTAAAGAATAAAGAAGTTGACCTGATCATTGTAGTGGGTATGTTCCTTACAGGGTTTGATGCACCGACACTGAATACCTTGTTTGTTGATAAGAATCTGCGTTATCACGGTTTAATACAAGCGTTTTCACGAACCAACCGTATATATGATGCCACAAAAACGTTTGGCAACATTATTACTTTTAGAGATTTAGAAAAAGCGACTATTGATGCCATAACCCTTTTCGGGGATAAGAACACTAAAAACGTAGTCCTCGAAAAGAGCTACAAGGAGTATTTACAAGGCTTTACAGACATTGCCACGGGTGAAGCACGCAGAGGTTATATTGAAGTGGTAAAAGAGTTAAATGAAAAGTTTCCAAACCCTGGTGAAATTGTAACCGAAAAAGAGAAAAAGGAGTTCTCAAAACTATTTGGAGAATACTTGCGCGTAGAAAACATACTACAGAATTACGATGAATTTAATAATCTCAAGGCACTTCAAACAATAGACATACATGATGCTGAAGCAATTGAGGTATTTAAAAAGTCGCATTACGTTACTGATGAAGACATAGCTGCCATGCAAGAGATAGAATTGTTACCTGAACGCACTATTCAAGATTACCGATCAACCTATAATGATATACGCGATTGGTTAAGACGGGAGAAATTTGGAAAAGAATCAGAAGAGTCAAAAGTTGATTGGGATGATGTAGTATTTGAAGTCGACCTGCTTAAATCGCAAGAAATAAACCTTGATTATATTCTTGAATTAATTTTTGAGCACAATAAAAAAAACAAAAGCAAAGCCGATTTAATAACAGAAATTCGTAGGGTAATTCGCGCTAGTGTAGGCAATAGAGCAAAAGAGAGTTTGGTAGTTGATTTTATTAATGAAACAGACCTTGATATCATTTCCGATAAAGCGAATGTCATAGACTCATTCTATGCATATGCACAAAGCAAACAGAAAATAGAGACAGCAGAATTAATTGCAGATGAGAATTTAAATGAGGAAGAAACTAAGCGTTATATAAAGGCTTCTTTAAAGCGTGAGTATGCCAGTGAAAATGGGACAGAACTCAACGCCCTTTTACCAAAAATGAGTCCTTTGAACCCTCAATATTTATCAAAGAAGCAAAGTGTTTTTAAAAAGTTGACCTTATTTGTTGAGAAATTTAAAGGGGTAGGTGGTTGAAGACAGAGTAAAAAAGCAAGCACAGAGCCAACCTATCTAATGGCAGACGTAAGAATTGTGATTGCCTACAAGTCCTACAATATGAATCCACAAAAATTTGAATTGCTAATTCACAAATTTTTTTGGAGCAGCCTGCCTTAATGTTGATGTGTTTGGTAAAGACGGCAAACGATATACTCCAAGG
>Ga0209067_10000991_pt1 | contig 17815 bp, 13 predicted proteins | sample ColStrG_CSR_2013_FD_187199 | JGI IMG/M metagenome (GOLD analysis project Ga0209067, IMG submission 187199) | Freshwater sediment microbial communities in response to fracking from Pennsylvania, USA - Cold Stream Run_MetaG_CSR_2013 (SPAdes)... | ecosystem: Environmental > Aquatic > Freshwater >...
GCTGGGAACAATAATACTTTTTATGGCCTTTATAGTGAAACTTCCACTGTTCTCTATACATTTATGACTTCCAAAAGCTCATGTCGAAGCTCCGGTAGCCGGATCAATAATTCTGGCTGCCATTCTACTTAAATTAGGCGGGTATGGTTTAATACGGGTATCAATTTTATATCCTAAACAAATTATTACTGCTGCTCCTACATTGATAGCTGTAGCAGTTATTGGTGCAATTTTAGCATCTGTAATTTGCCTTCGCCAGGCAGACCTAAAATCACTGATTGCCTACTCGTCTATTGGTCACATAGGAATCTTAATTGTGGGAGTCATATCCATAACAAATTGAGGTTTTATAGGCGCAATAATTATAATAATTGCACATGGTGTTGTCTCATCTGGTATGTTTTGCTTGGCTAACATTACCTATGAGATAAATCACTCCCGAAGTATAATTTTAACCAAGGGTCTTCTAACAACCTCCCCTAATCTTACACTTTTATGATTTCTATTAATTAGTGCAAATATGGCGGCGCCGCCTTCAATTAATTTATTAAGTGAAATCATACTAATTTCAGGTGCTCTCTCTAAAAACCTTACAATAGCATTAACCCTGGCTGTATTAAGCTTCACCACAGTAGCATACTCCTTATATCTTTATTCGGCAATGAGGCATGGCGCTGTATCTCCATTATCTAATCCTACTGTTCCTGCGTCTAATCGATATTACACATTAATAGTCTTACATTTTGCTCCTGTGATTGCACTAATTATTATACCATTACACATTACTAGTTATCTAATTTAGTGTTATAGTTGAGAATCAACAATAAATTGCAAATTTATAGACGTGTAATCCACTAACACCTAGTAGGATAAGCTATATTAAGCTAGTGGGTTCATACCCCAAATAAGAGTATTCTCTCCTACTAACCAGTTTGATTCTGGCTGTTATATTGACCTATTCAACTCAACTACATGTAAAATATTTATAACACAGTAGAAAAATCTATTAAATTTAAGAAATTAAGAAATGGGGATTGAGTTAGGACTGGCAAAATTCGTGCCAGCTGCCGCGGTTAGACGATGAGTCCAAGTCAATATTTAAGGAACAGTGATTTATTCAATGTGTTAAACTAAACATAATAATTGGGTCAAATCAGACCTACCTAATTCTGCTGTTAACATAAATAAAAATTCACGACATCACAGACTAAAACAAGGATCAGATACCCTTCTATTCAGTGACATAAAACCAAGCCGGATACTACAAACCCTGTTTAAAATTCAAAGAACTTGGCGGTATCTTATACAGTCAGGGGAACCTGTCCCTTAATTCGATAATCCACGAACGTCATACCCTCCCTCGTACATCAGCCTGTGTACTGCCGTCGAATGTATACCTCAAAGAGTGAGTGTACAACAATATTACTACTGACGTCAGGTCAAAGTGCAGCCAATGGGGGGGCGGAGATGGGTTACAATTTTAATAAGAGCCAACAACCCCTAAAAAGGGGTAAAAAAGATGGACTTGAAAGTAATAATTACACCGAAGAATTATGAATAGGAATCTAAGATATGCACACATCGCCCGTCGCTCTCGTCGAAAGATGAGATAAGTCGTAACAAAGTAGGCTTAACGGAAGTTGAGCCTGTTCGAGATATAGCATATCTAATGCTCCTTACTTACACTAAGAAAAAAGCGCATTGCGCTTATCTCGCAAATATACAAAAATCATATAACTCAATAGTTCAATAAAAACAATTATATATCTACTTATACATATTCAATATAAAGTACCGCAGGGGAAATATTAATTTAACAAAGAAACGATGTAACCGTGTACCTTGTGCATAATGGTTTTACAAGATTAACGACTAATCTAAAACCCGAAATCCCTTGAGCTATTAAAACACTGTTAAGAACTTATTACCTTCTGTGGCAGTAGAATTAAAAGATGTTTTAATAGGGGCTACATACCTTTCGCATGGGATAATAGCTGGTTTCTCAAAAACATTATAAATTAAAACAGGTACCGTTGTACCGTGTCACACTATAAAGGATAAGCTCTATAGTAATTCCTATACTAAATCAGGGTACTAATTTAAGTAGGCCTAAAACCAGCCACCAAAACTACGTTATAGTTTAATGACCCCTAAAATACTTCTCTCAATGGATAAAAAATTGAGAATAATAGATTAACTTATAATCCATTTATAAAATGTAAAAATTAGTATATGTTAAATTCAAAATTTAACCTTATTAATCCTTAGAGAAGGAACTCGGCAAACAAAGTTCCGACTGTTTACCAAAAACATTGCCGCTTGATAAGCAAATAAGCGGTACATCCTGCCCAGTGATTTATTCAACGGCCGCGGTATCCTGACCGTGCAAAGGTAGCATAATCATTTGCCTATTAATTGTAGGCTAGTATGAACGGACAAACGAGAACTTTACTGTCTCCTCTAAGTATCTAAAACTTTATATCCAGGTGAAGAAGCCTAGATAATATCGCAGGACAAGAAGACCCTATAGAGCTTTACCATTAACCTTAAATTATGAGCTAAGTGGTTCGGTTGGGGCGACCAAGGAATACTAAACATCCTTACATTTATCAGATACACTAATCATGCTAAAGATCCTTACTAAGATCACTGGAATAAGCTACCTTAGGGATAACAGGCTAATTCCTCTAGAGAGCCCTTATTGACAGAGGAGGTTGGCACCTCGATGTTGGCTTAGGATTTCTTTATGACGCAGCAGTCATAACCAGATGGTTTGTTCAACCATTAAACTCCTACATGAGCTGAGTTCAGACCGGCGTAAGCCAGGTTAGTTTCTATCCGCGAACAAAATAATAATCTTAGTACGAAAGGACCAGATTATTGTAATAATTACAGATCAAGAATTAATATAATAATTTATAATTATCATTATGAGTCAGCCCCAGAGCCCTAATACACCAGGATAGGCTATTAGCCCTCATAAAATATAATCTTATTCTCGCTTAAAAATCATTTTACATCAAATTTTATCAATAAGCTTAAAAATCAATTTACTGTGAAAAATTTATTCGCCACATAAAATTCATAAACTACTACACCAACTTACAGTAGCATAAAAAATTAATTCTTATTACAGATAAACCAATTCTACTTCCTCAAATATGGGTATACCTTATTTATTGACGCCTAACATTTAACTATGTGTGATAACTTTACCCTACACTCTTTATTTTACGCTTAATAACCTATTTTATGCCACCTGCCGGGGTGTCTCTTACACTATCAAATATTCTGATACATCTACAAATACCTCCAATCTATTTCTAGTACAACGTTAACCAGATATACCTGATTTAAATAAAATATCTACAGACATCCTCAAACCATAAATATACAAGCGTTCAGTCCAGTGGTTTTCTACAGCACTAACATAAACCTACCTCTTCTATCGCAATCTTCTCAACTTCTGGCTACTGGTGGTACTTCACTGCTAGTGTAGACCTACTTTTAAATTATTTTGTATTTAATGTATAAACATACCTATCCAAAATAAGATAGTTTAATCTTAATAGTAAGTTGGCAGAATAGTGCATTTGATTTAGGATCAAAATATGGTCAATGATCACTTACTACATGCGATGGCTTTATTCCACACTAATGATATCACTCTTTATTTTGTGCTTAATGACCTATTTTATAGCTCCCACCGAGGCACATCTTATACTGTCAAATATTTCCGATGTATTTACAAATATCTCCGATCTATTTACTAATACAACCATTAATCAGGCATCATCTGATTTAAATAGAACACTTACAAACACTTCTCAAGCCATAAATATACAAGTATCTAATCCAGTGACCCCCGAGCCTGCCTCACATGACATATTTTACGGTGTATCACGCGCAGCTCCCGGAACATTTGAAATAATAGTTCGTCGATGATATTTACGAATACTGTCAAGAGCTACTACACCTTCTACTTGAACAACACCGATAACCTCCTCAACTTCTACAATTACTAACGCTGCCAGTACTGCAGGCGCAAGAACCCTGCTCTTTGGATTTATTTACATGGCTTGAACTGTGGGCACATTTATCACAGGATGAAAATAATTTCTAGTTTTAGTGAACAAATAAAATAATATTCAACATGTGGCTATAACATAATTACTCGCTACTACCTAATTTATATATAAATAATATATTTCACAGTAATTTATATATAAATAATATATTTCACAGTAATTTATAAAGCAGTCACAATATCGACAACCCTATAAGCGTTGCATTATCTCACACTATAGGGTAAGCCCTATAGTAAAACCAGGTGCTAATTAAAGTGTAGCCTTCAAACCAGCCACATAGTTCATCAATTCAATAATACTAAAATATTTCTCTAATAGTAAAAATAAAAGTGGGGCCAACTTATAAATTGCCTGCAGGTGTAAAAATAAGCACATAGTAGATTCAAAATCTAACCTAACTAATTCTTAGAGCATGGTTCAATAAACAAGGTTTCAATTATTTATCAAGACATTGTTGTCAACTAATAAATAAACTACACATCCTGCCCAATGATTTATCTACAGCCACAGTAATTTATTATATAAGTGTCATAACTATTTTTAATTATAAGTGGTGCAGGGTGGATAGACAAGAACTTTGCTACTCTCCTCTAAGAACGTAAAACTTTGTATCTGACAAAGGAATCTTGACACTGTCGCAGGACAAAAAGTCATTAAAGCTTTACCATTAACCTTAGTTTGTGACTAAATAACCTGGGTTAAATGATAAAGAAGCGAAAAACTCTACACGGATTGAGTTTAGGCCGGCATAAGCCAGGTTAGTTCCTGTCCGTGAACAAAATAACAATCTTAGTATGAAAAGACCAGATCACTGCAATAACTACAAATAAAACTAATATATCTAATCTACACTACTATTATGGGTCAGCTCTGAAGCCGCTAATGTGCCAGAATAGAATAATTAATTCCTCATAAAATGCATAATCTTAAATTACTTAAAATCATTGTATTTACTTCATATTTAATAGTCGTCCTTATGCTAGTCATAGGAGATTACTACGTCCCTTTAGATACCTGTGATCTCCTTTCAGAGGCTTGACCAATAGCTCCGAATTTTATCAATAAATCAAAAGATTAACACATGATAAAATTTATTAAGTGTCATACATGTAACTCACCATGCCACAACCTAGTAACTTGCAACTACATAACAACTTATCTTAACCGTGCATAAAGCAGTCATATCTGAGACTATATTCACCATATTCATTAATGTCTAATATTAAATTACTTGTTTGCTCATAGTTTATAAAATATTTCACACCTGTAAAACCTAACGCTAACACAAATCAATTTATAGTTCATGCTTAATAATGTGCACCTGCTTCAACTGAGTACACATTATTAAGCATTTTAACAATTCATGAACATTTCCAATTTATTCTATGTAGCTATTGATTTAGACAGATTCCTCAAGTGATAAATACATACCCAGCTCAACGGTCTAATATTGCATACAACATATTCTAAATATACACATCTGAGTGCTTAATCTGTCACACTTCTACTTAACTAACACCGATAACCTCAACTGCTAGCTACTAGTGATACCTATATTGTTACAGTATAGGCCTACTTCTAAATTATTTTATACATTGAATATAAACACACTTATTCAGAATAAGGCAGCTTTAATCTTAACAGTAGATTGACAGAATAGTGCATTTGATTTAGGGTTAAAATACAGTCAGTGGTCCCTTACTATTGCCGCTTAGTTTATATAGAACCATTAATTTGCACTTAATAAGAGAGCCGTGCTCAGCTGCGGTTTGTCGCTTCGGAAGCAAAAGATTTTGAAAATCTTTATTAGATGTTCGACTCATCTACACTCCTGACAATGTGGCAGATTAATGCATCAGGTTTAAACCCTGCTTATGGGGGTACCCCTTTGTCTATGATTTTTAGTGCATGATTATCTATTATATTGAGCTACATTTTAGCCCTGATAGCCATAGCCTTCTACACATTAATAGAACGAAAATTCCTGGGGTATTTCCAAACCCGCAAAGGCCCAAATAAACCGAGCCTAATAGGAATTCCTGTTCCATTCGCCGATGCTATTAAATTATTTACAAAAGAACAATCAACACCATTAATATCTAATAAGTTCCCCTTCCACTTCGCCCCAATCCTGGGGCTTACATTAGCTCTTCTAATATGGGTCTTATACCCCCATACTTACCAGTCATTCTTTGTTACGTTTGGTGTGTTATATTTTTTATGTGTGAGAAGTATAAATGTTTACTCAACATTTATAGCTGGATGGTGCTCAAACTCAAAATATGCACTTCTAGGTGCATTACGTGGTGTGGCTCAAACCATCTCTTACGAGGTGAGCATAACACTAATCTTACTTAGGGCATTAGTTCTAACATCATCTATAGACCTGACCCTTATAACAATCAATCAACATTCATCCATTATAATAATATTTCCATTAATTACTGCCCTATGATTTATTACTAATTTAGCCGAAACTAACCGTACACCATTCGATTTTGCAGAGGGTGAGTCAGAATTAGTTTCAGGTTTTAATGTTGAATATAGAAGTGGTGTATTTGCACTAATTTTTATGGCCGAGTATACGAGCATTTTAGCTATGAGGATAATCACCGCAACAATTATATTTGGCAACTTAAACACTATATTTTTAAGTAGTATTCTATTAGTAATAGAAACCCTACTCATTTCAATTCTATTTATTTGAGTGCGTGCTACTATGCCACGAATACGATATGATCACTTAATATATCTTACCTGAAAAAGATTTTTACCTGTAAGTCTTAGTATACTAATCATTTTAATTCCATTAGCTCATTTAAGCTGGTACGACGCCGGATGAACGGATAACTCTGATGACGTTAATTATGGGTGTACCCCTCGTACCTGAACGGGGAGCTTGTTATAGCATCTAACTTTTAATTAGAAGAAAATAAACTTATTTCCGTTCCATGAATATCATACTATTTGCTTCAATATTTGCTCTCATCTTGACAACCATTACCTTTTGTGCAGCTCAAATACTTATAATACGCACAAACTTGGATCGAGAAAAATCGTCACCCTTCGAGTGCGGGTTCGACCCCAATCATAGTGCTCGAATTCCGTTTTCATTGCGGTTCTTTTTACTGGCGGTAATCTTCATTGTATTTGACATTGAAATTGTTTTAATTATACCAATTCCAATCCTTCACTTATTAGTTACCCACCCTACAGCCCTCTACGGGGCATTAATATTTCTAACAATTCTATTACTGGGGTTATTTCATGAATGAAATGAGGGCTCTTTAAACTGATCAAACTAGAGCTAACGGTAAATTTAGGAGCTTCTAACTCTTAATAGGGGGTTCGACTCCTCCATGCTCTTGTGATATTTATTTTACCTTCATCAGTGCTATTTACACTATTCTTAATTACTAGGACTATAATAGCCATCTCGAGCACAAATTGACTGTTCGCCTGAATTTCTATAGAGGTTAATATACTTTCATTCATCCCTATAATACTTCAACACCAGTCAAACCAAGAAATTGAAAGAGCTATTAAATACTTCTTAGCTCAAGCTATGGGTTCCGCAGTAATACTCTATTCTAGAATACTTCTGCAAAATCCGGGAAATCAACTTCTAATACAGAGACTATTAATAACTGCCCTACTTCTAAAACTAGGAGCAGCACCCTGTCATTTTTGATTTCCATCTACTATAACATCTATATCATGGATTAACTGCCTAATTTTATGTACGTGGCAAAAACTCGGACCCTTAATACTATTAATTTTACCTTTTACCAATTCATACTTCTTAAAACCTTTATTCATTGTAGCCGGTGTTCTAAATGCAATTCTGGGTGGATTACTGGGCATAAATCAGGCCCACATTCGCACCATTTTAGCCTATTCCTCTATCACTCATATAGGATGAATTATTGGTAGCTTCACAACAAATTTACCAGTGGTCCCAATAATCTATTTCTCATTATATTCAGCTATTATTATCCCAATATTTATTATACTACAAATCTGGGGCACCTCATCATTCTCCCAGATACCTAACATGTTAATAAACTCTTTCACCATAGCAGCCATATTCAGAATCACACTACTATCACTAGGGGGTCTACCCCCTCTAACGGGCTTTATCCCTAAATGACTGGCAATTATATTTCTTAGGGACACCAATTGAATTATAGTTACACTTCTATTACTTGGGAGTCTAATAAATTTATACTTTTACCTAAACCTTACATTTAATATGCTAACAATATCTTTCATTGGTATAACTAAAAAATTATATAGAAACCCCAGATCATTAAGACTTATAACAGTGATTGCCGTGAGGTGCCTTGGTGTTTTCCCGGTAATTTTATATGCGATGACTTTACTCTACAAATCACAAAGATATTGGCACTCTCTATATAGTTTTTGGTCTTTGAGCTGGGATAGTGGGAACCGGAACAAGACTATTAATTCGGTTTGAATTAGCTCAACCAGGTTCATTCTTAGGCAGAGATCAGTTATATAATACCCTAGTAACAGCACATGGCTTTTTAATAATTTTTTTCATGGTTATACCAATTTTTATTGGCGGCTTCGGTAACTGACTGATGCCTCTAATGCTAGGAGCCCCAGATATAGCCTTTCCACGACTTAACAATCTCAGGTTTTGATTAATACCTCCATCATTAATTCTACTAGTATCATCCGCGGCTGTAGAAAAAGGTGCAGGAACTGGTTGAACAGTGTATCCGCCGCTGGCAAGAAATCTAGCACATTCCGGGCCATCTGTAGATTTAGCAATCTTCTCTTTACATTTAGCTGGTGTAGCTTCAATCCTCGGAGCAATTAATTTTATTACTACAATAATTAATATACGCTGAAAAGGAATACGGCTGGAACGAATTCCACTGTTTGTTTGATCTGTAGTTATTACTGTTATTCTTCTTCTCTTAACCCTGCCTGTGCTAGCAGGAGCCATTACTATATTATTAACAGACCGAAATCTAAATACATCCTTCTTCGACCCTGCGGGAGGGGGTGATCCTGTTCTCTATCAACACTTATTCTGATTTTTCGGGCATCCAGAAGTATATATTCTAATTTTACCTGGATTTGGGGCTGTCTCTCACATTGTTGCACATAATACAGCCAAACTTGAACCATTTGGAACACTTGGAATAATTTATGCTATAATAGGAATTGCTGTTGTTGGATTTATCGTATGAGCACACCATATATTTACAGTTGGTCTAGACGTTGACACACGCGCCTACTTTACAGCCGCCACTATGATTATTGCTGTGCCAACGGGCATTAAAGTATTTAGTTGATTAGCTACAATCCACGGATCTAAAATTAAATATACCACACCCATGTTATGAGTTTTAGGGTTTATTTTCTTATTTACAATAGGTGGATTAACCGGCGTCTGCCTATCAAATTCATCGCTAGATATTATACTTCATGATACCTATTACGTTGTAGCTCACTTCCATTATGTCCTAAGAATGGGGGCAGTGTTTGCAATCTTTGCGGCATTTAATCATTGATTCCCTTTATTCACCGGACTAACATTACACTCTCGATGGACAAAAGCACAATTCTTTCTAATATTTATTGGGGTAAACCTTACATTCTTCCCTCAACATTTCTTAGGTTTAAGTGGAATACCTCGCCGATACTCAGACTATCCCGATGCAATAACTATGTGAAACGTCCTATCTTCAGTCGGATCTATAATCGCCTTTGTATCTCTACTAATATTTATTGTAATTTTATGAGAAGCCCTAGCAGCTCAACGTAGGGTTATTGCCAGACCCCACATACCTACGGCAATTGAATGAAGAGATATTCTACCTCTTGATTTCCACAATCTAAGAGAAACAGGCGTAATTACGTACCCAGAATAATATAAGTGAATGCCGAAGGCACCTATCTGTTAATTAGGCCTGTGCTACATATTGTAGCTCACTTAGATGACTCAATGAGGTCAACTTATATTCCAAGACGCTGCTTCACCAATTATATTACAAATAATTGCATTTCATGATCATGCACTTCTAGTGCTCACTTTAGTTGTGACGTTAGTAGGATATGCATTAATTGCTCTTATATTTAACAAATTCTCCTCACGATTCACAACAGAAGCTCAACAAGTAGAAACCATTTGAACTATTTTACCAGCTGTCACTCTTCTATTTTTAGCTCTTCCTTCACTTCGTTTACTCTATTTAACAGATGAATTAAGTCAACCATCTGTAAGAGTAAAGGCAATTGGACACCAATGATACTGAAGATATGAATATTCAGACTTCCCCTCAGTAGAGTATGACTCTTACATAATTCCAACGGAAGATTTAAATCCTGGTGAATTTCGATTACTTGAAGTAGACAACCGAATAGTAGTTCCAATACAACTAGAAATTCGTCTTCTTGTTACAGCCGCCGACGTTATTCACTCATGAACTATTCCAGCCCTTGGCATAAAAATTGATGGTATTCCGGGACGATTAAATCAATTAGGCTTTACAGTTAGTCGACCAGGTGTATTCTATGGCCAATGCTCAGAAATTTGTGGGGCAAATCACACATTCATGCCTATCGCCCTTGAAGCCGTAGATGCAAAATCATTTATTAATTGAACCTCATCATTCAATAACAACTAATGTACTAGTTAATAAATATCACTAACTTGTCAAGTTAGAGTAACCCCCGGGTGTACATTTATGCCTCATTTATCCCCCATATCGTGAGTGGTTGTTATAATAATAATATGAATAATTATTTTATGATTAATGACAGCCACATTTAATTTAAAAGCCCCTTACTTTAATACCAGCCCAATAAATAAAGTGCTTAGTATAAGAAATCAGTGATCTTGAACCTTACAAGGTGGTCGAGATTAAACAATAAACTGTAAATTTATAAACGGGTATAGCCCCCTTGTACGTTTTTAGTATAAAAAGTACATCTACCTTCCAAGTAAAGAGTTTACACTGTAAAAAACGTAATGCCTCGGCAACCATTCCACCTTGTAGATTTCAGACCATGACCCTTAACATCAGCTTTAGCCACCTTCTTATTAGCCGTAGGCCTGGCAAGATGATTCCACGGTCATGGTGTTTTATGCTTATGTTTAGCAATTACTGTAATAACTTTATCAATAGTTCAATGATGACGAGATGTAATTCGTGAGGGTACCTTTATAGGAGCTCACACATCATATGTGGCAAGTGGCCTCCGATGAGGTATAATTTTATTTATTGTGTCGGAGGTGTGTTTCTTCTTTGCTTTTTTCTGGGCCTTCTTTCATAGAAGCTTAGCACCAACTCCTGAACTAGGCTGCTGCTGACCCCCAGTAGGTATTACCCCTATTAACCCATTTAGAGTCCCCCTTCTTAATACCGCGGTTCTACTTGCATCAGGAGTTACAGTTACATGAGCCCACCATAGACTAATAGAAGGAAATCGAACAAACGCCATCCAAGCACTTTCACTAACAGTAGCCCTAGGAATTTACTTCACCTTTCTACAGCTTGGAGAGTATATTAGAGCCCCTTTCTCAATCACCGATAGAATTTATGGCACTACATTCTTCGTTTCAACAGGTTTCCATGGAGCTCATGTATTAATTGGTACCACCTTTCTATCAGTGTGCTTAATTCGAACCATTTTATCTCATTTCTCAACTGGTCACCATTTTGGATTTGAAGCAGCCGCTTGATATTGACACTTCGTTGATGTTGTATGAATTTGCCTTTACTTAAGAATCTATTGATGGGGCGCTTAAAGTATAATATAGTGTACGGCGCACTAAAGCCTTTGAAGCTTAAAGAGTGAGTTCAATTCTCACACTTATAAATGTCCTTATTAGTTATGACAAGAGTAGTTATCTCACTCTCTATAACCATGCTTACCTGCTCCAATCCCTTCCCAATAGCTTTAACAATTCTATTAATTGCTCTATCCACCTCAATTATTTACGCAATTATACATTCATCATGATTAGCCCTTCTTTTATTCCTGATTTATGTTGGTGGCATGCTAGTGATATTTTCCTATTTCCTTGCGGTGGCACCCAATCAACACCTTCCCAGCTCACACACCCTTTTAATTCCATTATTATCCTTTACTACCTTTATTATTTCATTTTTCATAATTACAGATTCATGAGTCAATTTTATACCGGTACATGTAAAACTTACATCAGTATTATTTCTTCCATACAATCTATCAGTATTAATCACACTTGTTCTAATTCTCCTATTTACCATAATTGTGGTAATTAAAGCATGCAAACTAGAAAAAGGCCCTCTTCGATCCTTCATGAGGTTATATGTTTAAACCATTACGAACCACACATCCAGTAATTAAGATTATCAACTCATCATTGGTTGATCTACCCGCCCCATTAAATATTTCCATTTGATGAAACTACGGATCTTTATTGGGCCTTTGTCTTGTCATACAAACTGCCACCGGTCTATTTTTATCGATGCATTACGTCCCTAATACTGATATAGCATTTATATCAGTCGCTCACATCATACGCGACGTAAATTATGGTTGGCTTATACGTGCGGCACATGCCAATGGAGCCTCAATATTTTTCATGTTCTTATATCTTCACACCGGTCGAGGCCTATACTACAACTCATTCAACCTAAAAGAAACATGAATTATTGGAGTTGTAATATTAATTCTAGTAATAGCTGCAGCATTTACAGGTTATGTACTACCTTGAGGACAAATAAGTTTTTGAGGTGCAACGGTAATTACAAATATTTTCTCAGCCATTCCATATATTGGACAAAATCTAGTAGAATGAATTTGAGGGGGCTTCGCAGTCGATAACGCCACTCTCAATCGATTCTTCTCATTCCATTTTCTTATTCCATTTATTTTAATAGCGCTATCAGCAATTCATATCCTATTTCTTCATCAATCAGGGTCAAACAACCCTATTGGGGTAAACTCAGACTCAGACCGTATTCCATTTCATACATATTACTCTATTAAAGATATACTAGGATATAGGTTGGCACTGATACTGTTCTTACTATTAGTTCTTTTTGCACCAAACCTTTTTACAGACCCAGAAAATTTTCTAAACGCTAATCCGCTAGTCACCCCCATCCATATTCAACCAGAGTGATACTTTCTCTGATTATATGCCATTTTACGATCTATTCCAAATAAATTAGGAGGGGTTATTGCACTAGCAATGGCTCTACTAATTCTTCTAATACCCCCTTATATAGCCCCTTGAACCAAGGTTGGGACAGAATTCTACCCTTTCAGTCAATTAATATTCTGAGTGATAGTGGGGTCTTGAGCAATCCTTACTTGAATTGGTGCACGACCTGTAGAAACCCCCTATATTGTTATTGGGCAGTTAGCAACAATTATCTACTTTCTTTTCTTTGTCTTAAATCCTTTAATACATTTACTATGAGATAAATTAATCAAGCCATAAAACTCTAAGTTAAATAAACTAAAGACCTTCAAAGTCTTCATTAGGTAATACCTGAGTTTTGCATGATACCTGACATTTTCTCAACATTTGACCCACAAATCTCTAGAACTTTTTTTCCATTAAAAACAATATTCATGGTGCTAACTCCTATAACAGTTGTAATTTTAGTTACCTCATTATTTTCAAATAATTTCCGTCTTTTATCAATTTTTATATCAACTTTAGATATCATGCATTCCCAATTAAGTCGAACATTATCCTCATCCCTCAAGGGTATCACCTTTATTGTTAGATCAACATTTATACTAATTATCTCACTAAACTTAATGGGCCTAATCCCATATTGTTTTAGCCTATCTAGTCATTTAATTATAACCTTGTCTCTGGGTATACCACTATGACTGAGCTTAATTATTTCTAGATTTATATTTAAACCTAAAGCCTCAACTGCTCACTTTCTACCTGATGGTGCCCCAGACTGATTAAATCCATTCTTAGTTTTAATTGAATCATCTAGTGTTCTAGTACGTCCTCTAACACTTTCATTTCGACTAGCTGCAAATATAACAGCCGGGCATATTGTCTTATCATTGCTAGGAATCTATCTTACTGCAGCCATTTTCTCCTCTATACTATCAAGATCCATTCTTCTATTAATCTCATCCTTTTATATTATGTTTGAGGTTGCAATTTGCATGATTCAAGCATATATCTTCTGTCTACTTATCTCCCTCTATGGGGACGATCACGCGCACTAACTAAGAGTTATAGGTTAATCAAACCGATAAATTGTGGTTTTATAGATGCTTCCAAGCTAACTCTCATATAGAACATTAAGCAATTCTGCACTACGGTTTCGGCCCATAGAGAGCTCACACGAGCAATGTTCTAACACCTAAATACATTATATTTAATTAATATTAATCAAGGCACCAAAAACCGGGGCGCCGGTACGGGCCCAGTCTGGGTCTGGGCCCGGCCCGGCGGGCCCTCATGCACGGGGGTATTTTCGTTGCACGCAATTCAGTTCAGAGCAATTTATAGAGGGCAAAAACCTTAAATTTACCCTGTTTATCCGAAAAACCCTTAGCTCACAGCGAATTTTGACAAATACATCAAATCGCTTACTGTGATTACAGTTTTCAGGGTTTCCGGGATAAGTAAGAAATCGCAATTATGGGGTAAATCCAAATAAACAGCCCAAAAATAGGGGTTTGTCGGAAAAACCTTAAAAACTTCTCCCAAAATTCACTATGAAATTTTATTGGTATGTGCCTAAGCTAATTTCGGATGCTCAAATTATCCGAAAATGGTTATGAATCTTATACTGTCGCGAATTTGTCGGAAAACCTTAAATCCCCTAAACGGTTAAAATATAAAACCAACAACAAGTTCAAATACCTATCAACAAGAAGAGCGCCCGCATTTTACATTACAGTGTGTCTTATATATTAATTAGCGGACATATGGCTAAACATTTATTAAATACAACATCATTAGCCCCCAAAATTTTAATCCTGTTATCTATCTCCATAGGATTCGGGGGGTTGTTTATACTATCAATAAATCTATCGATATTGATAGAGTGAGTAATGATAAATCTACTACTGACGCCTGTAAAATTTACTTTAATTATAGACCCTGTTGGCATAATTTATGCCTCGGCAGTCTTATTTATCGCGGCAAATGTAATAAGGTTTTCAAAATTCTATATGCATGAAGACCCTATAATTAATCGCTTTTCCGTTCTAGTAATATTATTTGTAGCATCAATATTAACTTTAATCTTTGTACCACATTTTATGGCTTTACTATTGGGGTGGGATGGACTAGGAATCACCTCATTTGTCTTAATTATTTACTACCAAAATCCAAAATCACTGGGAGCTGGGATAGTGACAGCATTAATAAATCGAATCGGGGACGTAATAATTCTAATTGCTATCGGTCTGACATTAAATCAGGGTCACTGAACAATTACACATATATGACTTACACCTAGTATACAAATTCAAGTAATAGTGATTATAGTAGCTGGCTGCACCAAAAGAGCACAGATACCATTTTCTAGGTGGCTGCCAGCAGCTATGGCCGCACCAACTCCTGTATCAGCCTTGGTCCACTCCTCTACTTTAGTCACAGCCGGGGTGTTTCTATTAATCCGTTTTTATCCTTTTCTACATTTGTGCCATTACTTTAACAAAATTCTCTTATTTACAGCCGTAATCACCATATTTATAGCAGGAATTAGAGCAGCAACAGAATGTGACATAAAAAAAATTATTGCTTTATCAACATTAAGCCAACTAGGGATAATAATGTGTTCATTGGGCCTAGACGCACCGATAATAGCATTATTCCATATAATTACCCACGCTCTGTTTAAGGCCCTTCTATTTATTTGTGCTGGTCAATTCATCGCCGACCATGCTCATGGACAAGACCTGCGATGAATGGGAAATCTATTAATACAAAATCCTGTGGCTACTTCAAGCATTCTAATTGCTAATATAGCCTTATGCGGGCTTCCATTCCTCGCAGGTTTTTACTCAAAAGATTTAATTATTGAGTACATATTAACAGGTGGATTTAATTTATTAATGCTAAATTTAACATTTATCGCAGTGGGTTTAACCGCACTATATTCAATCCGATTTTCTCTAATAATTATTTGGGCTCCGTTACATCATTCACCTTTATTTAGCTCCGATGAAAAACTTACCACTGGGGTACCTATAATTATTATATCATTATTTTCTATCGCTATTGGATCATGCCTTTTATGACTCATTCCTGTACAAAGTGCACCATTCTTTATACCTGTTGAATTTAAACTAATACCGGTAATAATGGTGTGCGTGGGTGCACTATTAAGGTGATACCTTTCTCTAAATACCACAATTAAATTAGCAAGCCTACTAAAATCACACCTGACTAACTATGCTTCATGTATAATATGATTTCTGGCCCCTTTATCTACACAACCGATAATTAATTCATCAATAAAATTAAGCCACCATCTATTAAAAACTTCTGACCAAACCTGATTAGAACAATTTAGAGCACAGGGGATTTTTTCCAAAATTACAACCTTCGGGACATCAATCCAAAGACTGGGCGTATATAATCCCACCAGATTGATTCTGAGCTCATCTGTTGCCACAATATACTTCTCCACTTTAATATATTTAACTTATTGCTAAGGTAGCTTATATAAAGTATATTATTGAAGCTAATAAGAAGGCAGTAGCCCCTAAGCATTGCTTGTGGTGTAATAAACACGTTAGCTTTTCATGCTAAAATTATATTAGTATCGAGCACAGATAGTAATTTAATTAAAATAATGACTTTGGGTGTCATCAACCGCTTAGGCGCTATCTGAGACTTAGAAGCTAATATGAAGCAATGACCTTGTAAGTCAAAGACAGGTTTACAGCCCTAAGTCTAATGATTTCTCTTTTTATGCTGGTTCAATTTATGCCTGTAATTATACTTATTACCTTAATTATGCAACAAAATCACCTCCTAATATCCCTTTTAGCATTAGAAGGAATCACCCTGAGTATAGTCTTAATAATTCCATTAACACTAGCATTAAACATGATACCCTTGGCCTCATCCTGTATTATCTTACTAACCCTGGGCGCATGTGAGGCAAGGCTAGGCCTTGCATTAATAGTATCCGCTTCTCGGACAACTGGAAGCGACATAGTAAACTCCCTATCCATGAATAAATGCTAATTACTAATCTAATAATTTCCTCCTTATTAACGCTTCCCATATTTAAAATTAAATCTTGAATTTATGTGATTATTCCCTTATTTACAGTTATTCCTTTATCTCTAAGTATAATTCAGTACTCATCATATGTATCAATTTCTACAAATTCATCCATAGACTTAATATCTAGAACTTTAATTCTTTTATCAATCTGGGTGACAACCTTAATGTTTATAGCAAGTGCCAAAATTGTAACAACAAATATTAATCCTACCGCATTTTCATTAATTACCTTACTTCTTCTATTAACATTAACCATGTCATTTAGTACCTCTAATTTATTTACCTTTTATATTTGATTCGAAGCATCCTTAATTCCAACTATGCTACTAATCTTAGTTTGGGGCTATCAACCCGAACGATTACAGGCAAGCATGTATCTAATAATCTACACTTTAACTGCTAGACTACCACTACTCTTAATTCTATCTATTATTTATATGTCTACTTACAATTTAATTATATTTTATCCTTG
>Ga0209067_10000994_pt1:0-7500 | contig 17782 bp, 8 predicted proteins | sample ColStrG_CSR_2013_FD_187199 | JGI IMG/M metagenome (GOLD analysis project Ga0209067, IMG submission 187199) | Freshwater sediment microbial communities in response to fracking from Pennsylvania, USA - Cold Stream Run_MetaG_CSR_2013 (SPAdes)... | ecosystem: Environmental > Aquatic >...
CCAGCAGGTCACCCATGTAAGTACTAACCAGGCCCGACTCTGCTTGACTTTGGTGTTCAAATGAGAACCAGTATTGCCAGAGTGGTATGGTCGTTGACATGAGATTGCTCATGACAATGCTGACACTAGTGCTACAGCGGTACTTTGACTTAGCCATTTTCTGATGTGCGTGCGTGTGTGCGTGCGTGCGTGCGTGATGTGTGTGCGTGCGTGCGTGTGCGTGCGTGTTGTGTGTGCGTGCGTGTTGTGTGTGCGTGTGGCGTGCGTGCGTGTGCGTGCGTGTAGTGTGTGCGTGCATGCGTGCGTGTGCGTGCGTGTGTGCGTGTGTGCGTGCGTGTGCGTGCGTGCGCGCGCGTGTGTGTACGTGCGTGTGTGTGTGTGTGCGTGCGTGCGTGCGTGCGTGTGCGTCCGTGCGTGTGTGTGCGTGTGCGTGTGTGTGCGCGTATGTGCATGCGTGTGTGCGTGCGTGTGTGTGTGTGTGTGTGTGCGTGCGTGCGTGTGTGCGTGCGTGTGCGTCCGTGCGTGTGTGTGTGCGTGCGTGCGTGTGCGTGTGTGTGCGCGTGCGTGCGTATGTGCATGCGTGTGTGCGTGCGTGTGTGTGTGTGTGCGTGCGTGCGTATGTGCATGCGTGTGTATCCCAAAAGCCCGCTGCAGCGGTACTTTGACTTAGCCATTTTCTCAAAAGCCCGCTGCAGCGGGACTTTGACTTAGCCATTTTTTTCTGAAAAGCCCGCTGCAGCGGGACTTTGACTTAGCGATTTTCTCAAAAGCCCGCTGCAGCGGGACTTTGACTTAGCCATTTTCTCAAAAGCCCGCTGCAGCGGGACTTTGACTTAGCCATTTTTTCTGAAAAGCCCGCTGCAGCGGGACTTTGACTTAGCCATTTTCTCAAAAGCCCGCTGCAGCGGGACTTTGACTTAGCCATTTTTTCTGAAAAGCCCGCTACGTGCGTGCGTGCGTGCGTGCGTGCGTGCGTGCGTGCGTGCTTTTCGAACGATAATGATTTCCATTGATTATAGATAGCCCCAAGAGGCGCCAAAAAATGTGCTAAAGAGTCTTTGCTTACCATAAAATTCCAAAGGAATACGGCGATACAAAGACCTTAAAAAGGCGAAGAAGGCATGGTGTCATTTGCGGAAATAATTTTAAAAAATTGCATCCCACTCTAGAGTGCTATTATAATGCACTGTACAGATCTGCTCGCTGCTGCTTAGGCGTTCACAGTGGTGCGTTAATAGACTAAGTGTATGCATGGTAATGAATTGCCAGCATTCTTTGTGGAAACAAAGTGAAGAGAAAATCCCATAAACCTATTTAGTAGAGCTAAGGAGAAAAGATATCAACTCAATAATATTACTGAGTAGATACGAAAAAGTGTGGAAATTTCCGTTGCAAGAAAAGTTGTACACTGCCTTTTCCACTCATGTTTAATGCCTCAATAATGCCGATTCGTATTGAGTATACATCAGAGTACATAGTTGTGTGCAAGCTGATCATTGATGCGCGCGTTGGAGAAGTCCAGAATCGATAATATCATTCCACGATGTAGCGCGCAGAAAAAAAATTTTACACGCAAATTTCACCACTCAAGTTGCTGAGATGAGTGCAGATTCGGATTCAGCACATGAAATTACATATATGTGTGCAAGCTGGTCACATAAAAAGTCATATTTGCGATGCTATTAAAAAAAGCATTTTCCCGCGTGTCTAACCACTCCCGACTTCGCGTGAGTTTGGCGTGGAGTTGACAAAAAGCTTTGCCACACTACCACACGACTTCACATGTGATTGGTGATGAAATTGCCTGCCTCACAGCGCTATGTGTCTGCCCAGCGCTAAGCAGAGGACATCTCTTGTCCTGCTGTCTGCCACAAGTCATCACACACACAGCACAGCACACACAGCGATCGATAAATCCAGCTACCACATATAATCGATAAATCTAGCACAAGGTTCGATTTTTTGCGTACCAAGATCCCATTTTTTCGACAGATTCTGACTAAGTACATGCTCTGACATACACCTACAGAGCAGACGGCATTTTATGAGGCATTGCAACTTGGAAAGCAGGCATTGGCTCAACAGGCATTGCTTGCGCCTACTTAGTAGACACAATGCTATAGATAATTCAATTTCGGAAATTGCAGCATTACTTGTGCCTACTTAGTAGACACAATGATATAGATAATTCAATTTCGGAAATTGCAGCATTGCTTGTGCCTACTTAGTAGACACAATGATATAGATAATTCTATTTCGGAAATTCACATTATTAATTTTACTTATTTTCATCAGAAAATCGATGCCAACTGTAACTGCTTGGTTGGCGAATAGCCATAGATGTTCAGAAAAAATTCTACTTTCCGAAAATATATAAAAAGTCAACAACACCTGGTATTCCCAGCAGGTCACCCATGTAAGTACTAACCAGGCCCGACTCTGCTTGACTTTGGTGTTCAAATGAGAACCAGTATTGCCAGAGTGGTATGGTCGTTGACATGAGATTGCTCATGACAATGCTGACACTGTTGTTGCCTGCTTGCGTGCGTACGTGTGCGTGCGTGTGTGTGCGCGTGTGCATGTATCAATCGATAGTGATTTCCATTGTTTAAAGATAGCTAATGATGTGCTAAAATTCCAAATGAATACGGCGATACTAAGAAGAAGAGTAATTTGTTTAACACTTGTTTTGATTATATAATGGGCCGTTCCCCGAGGTAATGCAATACGGGGCCAACCCTTGGAGAGGTTGAAGCAAGCTTCGATAGCCTCTCCCAGTTCCAAAAATTCCAATAATCTCATTACTTTCCGATGGAAAGTGTCTCAGAGATTAAACTGAGAAGAACAGATAGCGGATTGTATTTAAACAACCAGGTGATAATAGGTGCTACGACCAAATAGTCGAGCCAAATGTTACAGGTCTGCCGTCAGGTGGGGGGTGTGTTTGTCCCACCTTTCAGCCATTAAAGGGTGTGTCAATTGTCTCGAGTGCAACAGTGTGTGATTGTACGTGTGCGCAGCCTATCTATACAGTTGGGATATCACTTATCACCCGCCTGATAGCGGTAAAATGGGTGTGGTCTGTGGGTCAATGAGGTGATTCACCGTTGCTGGTAGTTCCCAGAGCCCGCTGAGGGTGGAATCTCCCATATTGGAAGTACCTCGTGCCCATCACGTGCTCCCAGAAGATAGACTTCGAGACTTCTATGGCGCCTTCGATGATGAGTCTTTTGAGGTTGCGCAGGTCCGAGGATAGTATGCCCGCCTTCTTGAGTACTTGGTCGTTCTTGGGATACCATGACCCCAAAGCTCCCACTACTACGGCATCGGATGTGACCGAGTAGCCTCGATTGGCCCATTCCAGCGATTCTGGTTGATACTTTGCTATCTTCAGTTGCCGCACCTCCTCCATTGCCTGGACGCTGGATTCGAACGCACATGTGACGTCTATGATGTAGATTTCTTTGTTCAGGGCGTCCATGGCCACGATGTCAGGGCGAACGCGACGGCCTGCAACGTCGCACACCTGATTGACCTTGATGTCTTTCCTGGGAAACTTCTTGTGGTCTAGAGCATTGACAACACGGCTCAATATCATGTTGTGCCTCGCTGTGATATTGGTTGCCAGTTGTCTCGGGCAGTGGCACAGTATGTGTGGTAAAGTCTCAAGCTCCGCCGGACACCTCCTACAGTGTTGTTGGTGGACTCGGTTTCCAGGCCTGCAGTTGATTGGTAACAAATTCAGGCGGGCGCGGTGGATGAATCCGAAGGCGGAATGGGATATGTATCTTCCGTCTCTCATAAATTGGTTCGAGGTTTGATCTTGTGCTGTGCAGCTCATAGTCTTCCCTTGATTCCTGTATCCGTTGGCAAGGGAGGCTGCATGTGAATGCTGGATAGATCTTCTGAGCACCCCGTAGACCCATTTTCTACCATCGATGGTGATAAAGGCGTCCTCATGTTCAGGGTGACGCAGTCTGAGGATAGGTTGCAGCTCATTGTCGAGGGTGAATCGTAGCTTAATGCTTCTGGCCAGTCGTCTTGTGCTGCTCCGGACCTCGCCCCAGAAGCTCTTCCCATGGCCTTTCCACTTTGTTTGTGTGCTCATTGTGCCGTTGAGGTATTCCATCATTCTATCCTTGTCTGGTATGTGACCAGTGTTGCGTTGAATGTGTGTTTTCAAGTCACTGATTGCCATGTCGCGTATCACCTTGTCAGTGGACGTTAGCAACCTGAATGCCGCAGTGATGGTGTGAATGTCCTGGTCTTCATGCGGTAGAGTGAACCCCAGCCCTCCTTCCTCGACGCTACCTTGGATGTAGTGGCGACTGCTAGCATTACTCAGTTTGCACGTTTTTCTAATGCTCTGCACCAGAACCCTATCCAGTTCTTTCAGGCTTGTCCTGGGAATCGGGTCGGTCCTTAGCCTGTATCCCAATCTGGGAAGAATGAACGTCTTTGTTGCATCCAACTTCTGCCAACCAGAGAGGTCGCTGTTGTGGATCTTGAGCAAGTCTGAGACCATACCTTTAATGGTAAGGTATGGGGTCTTTTCCACCTCTAGTCCCATTGACTTCCCGAGGTAGGAGTATGAGTCTCCTCTAGCGATTGATGGAATGTTCTCTTTGCCGATTTGGAATGCGTGATCTGTCGCACCGTTTTTGTTGACTACCATGGATCCACATTTTGACGGATTGATCGTCAAACCCATCTCCCCTAGGACCCGTTCCAGATGAGACAGTACGACCTGGCCGTTCTCTATCGAGTTGGAGAATATGACAAGATCGTCCGCGTAGGCCAGGATGCTCAGGTTCTGTTGATGGCAGTGGATCCCTTCCTCTTTATGAGCTGACTTGATCATCCTCAGCACTGGTTCCAGGGCTAGGTTGAAGAGATGGGGGCTTAGCGGGTCGCCCTGTTTCACCCCTCTGGTGAATTCGATGTAGTCTGATACCCCTTCCGCCGTGGTGATGTTACAGAAGGCCCCATGGTACATGTCGTTTATGATTTCGATGAGAGCTGGTGAATAGCCCGCCGCTTTCATGGTGTGCTGGATGAGATGGTGCGGAATGGACCCGAAGGCATTGGTGAGGTCAATCCATATGATCACCGTGTCTGTGTCTAGTTTTCCTGCTTCCCCGATCACTAGGTCTAGTGTATGGATGTGCTCCACACATCCTTCGACTTTGGGAATGAAGCCCTTCTGCTCCTGGCTGATTGTTGTTTCTAGCGTGGACGTTAGTCTCTTGGCCCATATCCTGGAGTACACCTTGTAGATGGTGGGGCTCAGCGAGATAGGTCTCCAGTTGCTGATCAATTCAGGCGGGCCCTTCTTGTGTATCAGGTGGATGTTGCAATGCTTCCATCTAGCTGGGATGCGCCTCCACTCTCTGCATATGTCGTAGATGGCTGCCAGTATGTGCCCATTGGGGTCTGCGGCCTTCAGTTGGTTGTACCTTATGCCATCCTTGCCTGGTGCGGTATTGCTCAGACCCTTGAAGGCGTTCCTTACCTCCTCCGATAGTATCTCTCCTTCCGTCACGTCCTGCATTTCCTGCTTTTGGACATATGTGGTCACCGTGTCCAAGTAGTCCAGTGGGTCAGTGTCATCCTGCATCACTTTCGTAAAGTGCGCAGTGATCTCTTTCATGGGTATTGGACAGCTAGGTGAGGGAGAACCAAGTAGGGCATTAATCGCTACTTTCTTGTTGGCATTGTACTGTGTCTGTAGCAAGCTAGCCCTGTTGTTGTTGAAGCCAGGTGGTGAAGTCTTCCTAGTCTCATTGTCAGTATTGCTGTTTGCTTCATCGCGTTTGGACCTGCTGTCGTTCCAGTCCTGAATTCCTTGCGAGCTTGCCGGTTGTCGTCCTCTTGTGCTGGCTGGTGCTGCTGAGCCGTGCCTGGGTGTGTCTTCTGGGAGTGGCCGTATCCTGCTTGCTTTTAGTCTCTTCCGCAGGTTTTTCCCCTTCCTAGTTTTCTTCCTCCTAGGGGGATTCTTCGTTCTGGAAGGCTTCTCTTTGGCCAGAGACAGGAAATCTTCTACAATGTTTTCAAATAGATACCACTCTCCTTTGCTTTCCACCCACTGTTGGATTTTATTAAGGAATAGCATTTCTGTCTCGCTCCTCTGCGACTGGGATCCCTCTCCATCTCGACTGCTGGCTAGGGGCTGTGATTGTAGGTGCACGCTGTTGTCGATTGGCTGATCCTTGCCCTCCTTGATGCACTGTTGTATCAGCTCCTTCACTCTGGTTCCCGCTTTATTTGCTGCAGGAGTTCTTAGCAGGGTGGACGGGTTGGCCAGATGCGTAGACTTGTAGTGTGGAATCAGAGCTTGCAGGCTGTCGGTCATGTTGCACGACCTACATTCGTAGTGGAAAGTCGGGGTCAGTCGGTGCTTCCTTCTCATGTGTCTATCCAATGGTTGGATGGAGAAGGCTTGTGACGCGTTTAATTTCCAACTACACAGTGGACATCTAAGGCACTCTATTGTTGGAGCTTTGATGAAGACCGAAATCTGTCCGTCTTGTGGGATGGAGTGTCTGGGGATCTCCATTGTCAGTTGTTGTTGCTGTTGACCACTCTGGTGATGGGCCATGTCGTGGTGTTGTCTGGAGGCTCTCAGAGTGCTGAGAGTTTTCCCACACAAGCAACAGTGGTATAGTAACTTCAGCTGGCGCTGATGTACTGAGCGGAAGTGGTTGAGTAATTTCTTGGTCGTCCCGGTGTTGTACACACTGCTCCAATCACAGTGGGGACAGCATACAGTTTTTGCTAGAGGGACGGCCAGGAGTAGCGTGGTGCTGGTGTCGTCTTCATGGGCCACCGACATGGTGTCTCTGTGGGGAGCGCAGTTGCACCTGGTGTGGTGTGCCTCTGCTGGCTTTGGGTCTGTTTGGTTAGTGTCTCGTGTAGTGATGGAGACATCTGGGGCGGTGTCCTTTGCTTGGTGTTGCCGAGTTCTGGGTTTGTTTAGGAGGGGCGTTGGTGGAGTAGTGGGGAGTCTAGTCATAGTCGTTGGAGGTGCCGTAGGAGTTGTCTTGAGGCTGGGCGCTGGTTGATTCCATTCCTGCCGTGGAGTAGGGGGCAAAGCTCGTGAGGTAACTGTGATGGAGGCGAAGCCCGAGCGGACATTGCTAATGGAAAGCGGAGCCGGTTGTTCTGAGTCTGTAATGATCGGTAAGCATAGTCGGTCTTTCCCCGGGTGGAAGATGGGTGGAAGGGGTCCCGTGTCCAGAATGGCGCAGTCTTCGTTTCGTGGATTGGGTCGATGCGGGTCTCGTTGGTGTGACCTGCTGTGCCGAGTGATGCCCTCAGGGTCACCAATGACACCGCAGAATCTACATGAGGCGACTAAATCCACATTCACGTTGTGCGTGAGTTTGAGGTGGCTTAACAGGCTGGCTGCAGGGAATTTGGGGCGTATGGTGTAGACCATCCACGAACAGAGAGGACACCTTAGTAGCGGAGCCACTGGTATTTTGATACGTAGTGTTCTCC
>Ga0209067_10000994_pt1:12500-17782 | contig 17782 bp, 8 predicted proteins | sample ColStrG_CSR_2013_FD_187199 | JGI IMG/M metagenome (GOLD analysis project Ga0209067, IMG submission 187199) | Freshwater sediment microbial communities in response to fracking from Pennsylvania, USA - Cold Stream Run_MetaG_CSR_2013 (SPAdes)... | ecosystem: Environmental > Aquatic >...
CAGGAAGACATCCACCATCGACACCAGTCAGCAAAACACTCTAAAGAGTATCTCACCAACAGCATCAAAGCAAACATCTATGTGCGCCCGTAAAGCTTGCCTCGCCATGCACAGCAACGCATCAGATCCATGCCAGGGTCTATAACACGAACGCTCCGAAGAGCGAACGCTACCTTCCACCCGACAATAGGCCAACACATCGCCGATCGTAGTGAAAGCATAGTGAAAACAGCCAACCAACGCATTCACTCGCCACGCACAGTTCGTTACCAAATCTGAAACGCAGCAAATGCACGCCAGAAGACATCAATCACCACGCCAACTTCAGCTCCACCCGTTTACCTCTGAGCGGTTTCACGCACTATTGAACTCTCTCTTCAAAGTCCTTTTCAACTTTCCCTCACGGTACTTGTTCGCTATCGGACTCGTGTTATATGTAGCCTTGGATGGAGTTTACCACCCGATTAGGGCTGCATTCCCAAACAACCCGACTCTTGAGTAGCCTCGCGCCACGCTCCGACAGTCCTTACGGGCCTTACACCCTCCTTGGGCCTTGAGCCACAATCACGCGGACTTAGAACCATCAGAGACACAGCAAGAAGCCACCCTAACACCACATTTCCCGATGCCTTAACGACATGGGATTCGGTTATGGGCTACTCCCTCTTCGCTCGCCGCTACTAAGGGAATCCTTGTTAGTTTCTTTTCCTCCGCTTACTGATATGCTTAAGTTCAGCGGGTAATCACGCTTGATCCGAGGTCAGGATAAAAATGTTGGAGAGTTGGTTCAAAAGTGTCTTGAACTAGCACCCTTTTAATGACTGAGACAGCAGTACACAATGCCTGCCAAAGTTGTGCAACAGATGTAGCAGGGCGCAACTTATCAAGCCGCGACCAAGACCGCTACACCGGCGCACAGTCTCAATCCAGGTACACGGACACTCTCAATGTACTCTGAATGTGATCAATACATTCACCTTAATGAGGCGCCACGCACAGTCTTCGACAAATGAAATGAAAACCATGACACCTCACAAGCCATCACTTTGGAACGTGATGATAGATGAACAACCGACCCTCGGACAAACGGGGCTACAGGAATACCATAGCCGCAATATGCGTTCGAGAGGTAGATGATCAAAGCGTCCTGCAATTCACACGAAATCACAAAGTTAGCTTTGCTCTTCCTCGATACACGAGCCGAGTGATCCACCGCTCAAAGTGAATCATTTTTTGCAACTGCTACACATAATGGTAGTAGCTGCCACGTTCTCGTCACCGCACCCACATGCAGCAACTCAAATAGGGTTTGAAACAGTTCATAAACCAACAATGACGGGGCGGACCATCAGAGAGATCAGAGCATAGCGCACATCTGAAATGATGGCGTGGATTGTCTAAAAGCGCATGAGTTTACGCTCCTAGGCAATCACCACACATAATGGTGGTCCATCTGCGCACTACACTTCTCGTCATAGTCTCATTAAACCTTGCACATTATGGGATCAGCAGCCAGAAACACAATGTCTAGCACCCATATATAAGCCGATCTTCCAAGTGTTTGGAACCACTTGTAGATGTACTGTAATAGTAGATACCCCATCTAATACGTCTGAGCACATCAATGTAACATGGGCATAAACCGCTACAATGCGACCAACGTTTACATCGACGGAATCGCACCATATGGCAACGGTGGACCAACTCACGCATGATGGCAATATCATCGTGAAGCTGGGTTTTTCAGAAACAATCCATTTTTGAAAAATGGGCAAACTTTCACTAACAGTGACACCTTCAGGGCACCCAGATAGTGAAAATATTCAGCAACAGATAATGATCCTTCCGCAGGTTCACCTACGGAAACCTTGTTACGACTTTTACTTCCTCTAAATGATCAAGTTCGATCGTCTTCTCATGACTAATGCAACGTTACCATCGCAAAAGCCTCGATCCGAGGACCTCACTAAACCATTCAATCGGTAGTAGCGACGGGCGGTGTGTACAAAGGGCAGGGACGTAATCGACGCAAGCTGATGACTTGCGCCTACTGGGAATTCCTCGTTCATGGGAAATAATTACAAGTCCCAATCCCTGAGGAGACAGTAATGCCAAGATTTCCCGATCCTCTCGGACCAGGTTTTAATACTCTCTGATACTGTCATTGTAGCGCGCGTGCGGCCCCGGACATCTAAGGGCATCACAGACCTGTTATTGCTCTATTTCGTGCAGTTTGAAGACTGCGAATCCCTCTAAGAAGTTAGCGCTGGCGGGAGCACCCGAAGGCACTGATACCAACGTACTATTTAGCAGGCCAGAGTCTCGTTCGTTATCGGAATTAACCAGACAAATCACTCCACCAACTAAGAACGGCCATGCACCACCACCCACTGAATCAAGAAAGAGCTTTTAATCTGTCCATCCTTACAGTGTCCGGGCCGGGTGAGTTTCCCCGTGTTGAGTCAAATTAAGCCGCAGGCTCCACTCCTGGTGGTGCCCTTCCGTCAATTCCTTTAAGTTTCAGCCTTGAGACCATACTTCCCCCAGAACCTTACTGTAGGTTTCCCAGGGACAGCCAGGAGGGTCAATAAAGTCAAACCACCCCCGATTGTTGGTCGGCAACGTTTATGGTCAGAACTAGGACGGTATCTGATCGTCTTCGAACCTCTGACTTTCGTTCTTGATTAATGAAGACATTCTTGGCAAATGCTTTCGCAGTAGTTTGTCTGGCGGCGATCCAAGAATTTCACCTCTAACACCACCATACAAATGCCCCCGGCAGTCTCTTTTAATCATTACTCCGGGTCCGAAAACCAACAAAATAGAACCGAAGTCCTATTCCATTATTCCATGCAAGACTATTCAAGCACAAAGGCCTGCTTTGAGCACTCTAATTTTTTCAAAGTAAACGTGCCGTGCACTCCATGGCACTCAGTAAAGAGCACCACAGAGCGTCTAACGACTGATGAAGGCGGAGAACGCACAGTCACAGAACAAGTCTGGACCGACGACTCCCACCTGAGATCCAACTACGAGCTTTTTAACTGCAACAATTTTAATATACGCTATTGGAGCTGGAATTACCGCGGCTGCTGGCACCAGACTTGCCCTCCAATTGATCCTCGTTAAAGGATTTGAATTGTACTCATTCCAATTGCAAGGCCTCGTAAAGAGTCTTGCATCGTTATTTTTCGTCACTACCTCCTCTAGCTGAGAGTGGGTAATTTGCGCGCCTGCTGCCTTCCTTAGATGTGGTAGCCGTTTCTAAGGCTCCCTCTCCGGAATCGAACACTGATTCCCCGTTACCCGTGATCACCATGGTGAGCATATCACTCACCATCGACAGTTGATAGGTCAGATACTTGAAAGACACGTCGCCAGCGTAAAGCCATGCGATCAGGTCGGTTATCCAGAGTCATCAACCCAACAGCCCGAAAGCTGGTTGGTTTTGATCTAATAAACCCGCCACAACTGTGAGGTTGAGGCATATTGGCATGTATTAGCTCTAGAATTACTACAGTTATCCATGTAGGATGAGTAAGATCTAAGAAACAATAGCTGATTTAATGAGCCATTCGCGGTTTCGCCGTACAAAGGCGTGAACTTATACATGCATGGCTTAATCTTTGAGACAAGCATATGACTACTGGCAGGATCAACCAGGTAGAACTTCACTTTGCCATTACTGACAAGTGAGTTGACCACTTTACATAGTGGAACTTTTCTGTTGCACCTCTGCACCGCATGCAGAACACCACAACACACTCTCCACATTACGCAACCCAGCCGAAGCACAGTCGGTATATTGGCCACGCATCTGTGAAAAGGTTTGTAGCTGAACAGTGCGTTTCAATGATAGGATTCGCATATCAAAGGCCATTCCAGCCTTGATTTTTGCACAACTTTCAACCAGATATACAACCAGAAAGAGAGCCAAACTTGGTCTCAAAATCAGACAACTGTAGCACACCAAACCGGTCACCTTTCGTGCGCTACACAATTTGCAGAGCGCTTAAAACGCACATGCAGATCGCAATTCGCAACTTCAGCTGAGGCACAAAATAACCAACAGAAAAGCAACCACAACAGAATAATGCTCATGCCTGTATTCCACTACTAGACCCTTTTGCATTACACGTCAAGACTGCTCCTCATATATAGTGTTGGGAAGGTTGTAATCTTAATATACAACCATACTTAGCACAATTTCTCAAAAGCCCGCTACAGCGGGACTTTCTCAAATCTACAAAGTGTCCACATATAACATAATATAATATAATATGATTATTCTTATATTATATTATATTATATTACAGAGGAGCAATTTGTCAATTTTCTGTCTGAAAACAACCCCCCAAATTGGTCCCGCACATCAAGACCAATAGGTATTTCGAAGGTTGTAATCTTAATATACAACCATACTTAGCACATTTTCTCAAAAGCCCGCTACAGCGGGACTTTGACTTAGCACATTTTCTCAAAAGCCCGCTACAGCGGGACTTTGACTTAGCACATTTTCTCAAAAGCCCGCTACAGCGGGACTTTGACTTAGCCATTTTCTCAAAAGCCCGCTACAGCGGGACTTTGACTTAGCACATTTTCTCAAAAGCCCGCTACAGCGGGACTTTGACTTAGCCATTTTCTCAAAAGCCCGCTACAGCGGGACTTTGACTTAGCCAAATTCACACCATGCCACGCCACACCACACCGCACTGCAGCACTGCAGCAGCGCAGCAGAGAAGACAGCTCCTCTATACATAGTGTCAGGTAGGTTGTAATCTTAATATACGACTTTCGCACCGCACCGCGTGCATGAAAGCCTGCTGCAGTGTGACTGCCCAAAAGCCCGCTGCAGCGGTACTTTGACTTAGCCAAATTCACACCATGCCACGCCACGCCACGCCACGCCACGCCACACCACACCGCACCGCACCGCACCGCACCGCACTGCACTGCAGCACTGCAGCAGCGAAGACAGCTCCTCTATACATAGTGTCAGGAAGGTTGTAATCTTAATATACGACTTTCGCACCGCACCGCGTGCATGAAAGCCTGCTGCAGTGTGACTTTGCTCAAAAGCCCGCTGCAGCGGTACTTTGACTTAGCACATTTCTCAAAAGCCCGCTACAGCGGGACTTTGACTTAGCACATTTTCTCAAGTCACACAAAAGCCTGCTACAACGGGACTTCACATCACATCACATCACATCACATCACATCACATCACATCACATCACATCACATCACATCACATCACATCACATCACATCACATCACATCAC
>Ga0209067_10000995_pt1 | contig 17771 bp, 9 predicted proteins | sample ColStrG_CSR_2013_FD_187199 | JGI IMG/M metagenome (GOLD analysis project Ga0209067, IMG submission 187199) | Freshwater sediment microbial communities in response to fracking from Pennsylvania, USA - Cold Stream Run_MetaG_CSR_2013 (SPAdes)... | ecosystem: Environmental > Aquatic > Freshwater >...
ATGTAAAAATAGCCCTTGAGCAAGGGTGGATTGGACTTATCATAAATTGCATCGTGTATTGGATGATTGTCGTCACGGCGATTCGAAATTATACCCAATTAAAAAGCCCCATATTAAAAAATTACGGCATAGGTATGGTCATGGTTTTATATACCATGATTATCGCCCATTTTACACAGGATGCCATTTATGAACATCCCAATGTGCTCGTTTTCTTTACCATCGCAGCGATTATGGTGAAAATCCCCGAAATTGATGCTCAAATGGAAAACCAAAACGGCCATGCAATTCTTTCATAGAATGAGGATAGGCTTATTTTAAGACAAGCATTTCCGTTTAAATGGATTTGGAATATTAATCCGGATAAATTTCAACGACGGAAACAGAGGTTTCAACGGATGGGCACATATTTCTATCGACTTTAAAAAAATCACAGAGCATTTCCCCTTAATATTGAATTAAATAAAAAAAATGCTCTATGGAAGTCACAAATGAAGGAAAATTATATCCAAATCCATTTACTCCAAAATTCCTGTCTGTAGTTAATACTTTGGTAGGAAAATCTAAAGATTCAGAACCTATGAAAAAAGTTTTAATAATTGAGGATTGTAAACCTTTCAGAAGGCTGATTGAATTTATTTTAACGAAGGCCAATTACGAAGTAATTAGTGCAAAGGATGGATTTGAGGCCATTTATATACTCAGCGAGGGGGAAGTACCCGATTTGATTATTACCGATATTGAAATGCCTAATTTCAACGGAGAAGAGTTAATCATCAATCTTTTCAATAGTGGTTTTTATAGCTATATCCCTGTAATTGTTTTAACGGGAATTGAATCCGATACCGTAAAGGAGAAATGTCTTGCCAGTGGTGCATTTGCCTATTTAAATAAGCCTTTTGATCCGACAGAACTTTTAAAATATGTGGAAGAAGCCATTGAGGCATCAAAAGCGAAACTTGAAAATAAATAATATCTAATTTCACTATACAAATGAAAAGTCCCCTTAAGTTTTTATTGTATGTAGGCCAGAACGCCAAATCCCTGGAGTCCAAATTAGATTATCATTCCATAGAGAAAAAAGTATTTGATAATCTTGAGGATCTAAAACCCTGGCTTTTTCTTAGAATATTAAAAAATGAAAGCTTACCGGAGGGCATAATTTCGGATATTCCAGAATCAGATAAAGATTTGGAGGCTTTTTTTGATGTCATTTCATTTCCAGATACCTTCAAGTCCATTCCATTTATCTTATATTCCTCAACAGAATTAGATATTCAAACCAAAAAGGCATGGGTAGCATTGAAAAATGTGGATGATATATTCGATGGGAATCTGGTTCCGGATAAATTATTTTCCCGGATTAAATTTCTAAACGAGTTCAAGAAAAAGAAGCTAGGATATAAGCCTGAGCAAGAGGATCCGGATCCGGTGGTTAAGGAGGATATTTTAAGTAAGGTTCTAAAGAGAGCTTTTGATATAGTTGTATCCAGTATTATTCTCATTGTAACCAGCCCCATTTTATTGTTGATAATGATCATCATTAAATTGGAATCTAAAGGACCTATATTTTACAAATCCAATAGAGCAGGCTCCAATTATAAAATCTTTAAAAATTTAAAATTCAGAACCATGTTTGTGGGTTCGGATGCTAAACTTAAGGAGATGTTACATTTAAACCAATACTCGGATAGTGGAGATGGGAAACAGGTATTTATTAAGTTCGCTTCAGACCCGCGAATTACAAAATTTGGATCCTTCCTTAGAAATACCAGCTTAGATGAAATACCACAGTTGATCAATGTTCTAAAAGGAGATATATCCTTAGTAGGCAATCGACCCCTTGAATTATATGAGGCAGTTTCCTTCACCAAAGATGAATGGGTGGAGAGATTTCTTGCTCCTGCCGGGATAACCGGTTTATGGCAGATTACTAAAAGGGGGCAAAAAGATATGACGGTTCATGAAAGAATCAATTTGGATATAAACTATGCCAATAAAAATTCCTTCTTCTACGATTTATGGATATTGCTTAAAACACCAAAAGCCCTTATTCAAAAAGAAAACGTTTAAACTCTTTAAATAAATTTAAAAATGGGAATCAATTTATCGTTGATTCCCATTTTTTTTTGGAGGAAAAATGCCAATTTAATTCATTCAAAATTAGGAACCTTGGTTTCCCTTGAATGAACTAAATATGAACAGAATTGCAATTGTATTTTTTGGGGGTATGATATGGGTAGGAGCCTATGGCCAATTAGCCCCTAAACCCTTTGGCCCAATTCCAAGCCCCAGGCAAATAAACTGGCAGGAGACCGAAATGTATTGCATTATCCATTTTGGTCCAGATACCTTTACCGATAAGGAATGGGGATATGGTGATGAGGACCCAGGAATATTTAACCCGGAGAAATTCGATGCTCTTAAAATTGTAGGCGCGGCTAAAAAAGGGGGGTTTAAAGGTATAATTGTGGTGGCAAAACACCATGATGGGTTTTGTTTATGGCCGACCCAAACCACAACCCATAATATCAGCCAAAGTCCTTATAAAAATGGGAAAGGGGATATTTTGAGAGAATATCAGAAGGCTTGTGATCAATTGGGGATGAAAATGGGGGTTTATTGTTCCCCTTGGGATCGAAATAGTTCTCTTTACGGTAAATCAGATTATATCAACCTATATAGGCAACAGCTAAAGGAATTATATACGAATTATGGCCCCTTGTTCATCGTTTGGCATGATGGTGCAAACGGAGGGGATGGGTATTATGGTGGTGCGCGGGAAGTACGCAAAATAGATCGATCTACTTATTATGGATGGATGGATACTTGGGAAATTGCCCGAAAATTACAGCCGGGTGCGGTTATATTTGGCGATGTGGGTCCTGATATTCGGTGGGTAGGCAATGAGGAGGGACATGCCGGTGAAACCTATTGGGCAACCTACACGCCTCATGCCCCGGAGGAAGGTAAAATACCGGCAAATGGTTTTGTAAAAGATCAGGAAGGAACCGAAGGCACTCATAATGGTCAATTTTGGATGCCCGCAGAATGTGATGTGTCCTTACGTCCCGGCTGGTTTTATCATCCTTCCCAAGACCCTATGGTTAAAAGCCCGGATAGTTTATTTACCCTTTATCTAAAAAGTGTGGGAAGAGGGGCTTGCTTGGATTTAGGTCTTTCACCGGACCCAAGAGGCCTTTTGAAGGACCAGGATATTGAATCCCTAAATGGATTAGGGCATTTAATTAGGGAATCATTTCGTAATAATCTAGCCAAAGGAGGGATTTTTAGAGCCAGTAATATTCGTGCCAATAAACCGAGTCTATATGGTCCAAACAATTTATTGGATGATGACCGTTATTCCTATTGGGCCACCGACGACTCCGTTACCCATCCCCGTCTGAGACTCATTCTGAAAAAAACCGAAAGTTTTAACCTGATTCAATTAAGGGAAAATATAAAACTGGGCCAAAGGATTGAAGGTTTTATAATTAGAGGTTTTATGGAAGGAAAATGGAAAACCCTGGCCTCGGGTAATAGTATTGGAGCCAACAAAATAATTCGATTGCCTTCCCTGATTAAAACCAACCAAATAGAGCTAATCATTACCGACTCACCAGCCTGCATTACTTTAAGTCAATTCGGATTATACCAACAAGCCTCTCTCTAAGCTCTCTACTTATTTTAATAAAAAAGGACCTGAAATGAATTTTTCAGGTCCTTTTTTAATGTAATCATGATAAATTCCTATAAATGGGTAATCTTTATGGTTTTGGTAGGAAAGACATCGGATTCAATTTTCAATATATAAATGCCTGATCGAATAGACCCGAATTCTGAATTAAGACTTTTATAATTTTGGCCTATTTCCAATATCTGATACGGTTCTGTATAAAGCAATTCCCCGTTTAAATCCAGGATGGAAATTTTATACTGACCCGCTATATCGGATTTTAAACTAATATTTAAATTATTTTTAAAAGGAACCGGGTAAACAATAGCCTGAGGAATATTCCCCTGTGAGAAGGAAGGAGCAAAAGCAAACTTATCCTTAAAGAAATCCGCAATGGTAACATTGGGAACATTAGGCGGTATTTGATGAGCTTGCACCACCAGGGAAGAAAGAATTCCATAGGTAGAGCCATTAGCCGCCTTGATGACAATATTGATTATTCCGCTTGAATTCGGCAGGAGATTATTAATTTGAACCGTGTTGGAAGAATTATTTGCCGGATTTAAATTTACGGTTATGCCATTTACGGTAAAACTGGTAATAGCAGGAGCAAATGGACTTTGCCAACTATTGAAAAACACAAGATCATAACTGGAGGATAGCGATAGGCCATATAGGGAAACTACAGCACTATCGGGGGTTTGAACATAGAATTGACCTCGAATTACCTTATCTGGATAAATTCCTGAATTCGACCCCGTCACAGCTCCCAGAGTATTGGCCCCATCAAAATTATGAGTTATCGCTATGCCTAGACCAGAATTACCCCCTACCGTGTTGGTTAGATTGGAAAGAGATAAACCCGTTGAAGGCAGTCCATTGAACGAATTCCAGGGAGCTCCTTCTGGCTGGTCGGAATCGAATTGAATATCCACAAGATATTGCAAACTGGTAGCATAAGCGATATTGCCAACCAGGGAAACCCCGTTATTGTTCTTGGATTTCAATTCATAAAAATATCCGGTATTGGCAGGAAGACCCGTATTCAAATACGAAGTAGCCGATCCACCAACTGAATCAATTAGGGAATATGGACCCGTTGAAGCAGAAGCCCTATATATATAATATAAATTAGCATTGCTTGCGGCCACCCAATTCAATTTAATAGAGGAAGTGGAACTTCCATGAGCAGTTAATAAAGTGGGTGGAGAAGGAGGTACGGAAACACCACTGGAATAGGATTGAAAAACCAGGGCATTTATAAAGGCTGTTGCCGAATTTATATCTTTCAATATTTTAAGCGTAATAACCCCATTGGCATCGGGTGAAATACCTTTGATACTGACGGTTTGGGAAGTATTATTCGTTCCATCTAAGGAGACCCTATTCGATCCAATAATAAAATCGGTAATAGCCCCTGACCATGGATGGGACCAACTCGAAAAGAAAGAAAAATTATACAGATTCGCCACATTCAAACCGGATATTTGAATTTTAGCCGTATCCGAATTACTATAGGAAAAAGCAGAGGAAATTACTGCATCGGGATAAACACCCGAATTATTACCGGTGTTCGCTCCCGTTGAAGGGGCTCCAAAATTGCTCAGAAGAGTCATGGTGCCTGAGGATTTTCCATTTTGATCCGTAAGGGCAAAGGTATTTCCCGAGGAAACCCTATAGCCGGTATTATTCCAAGGGCTTGGTGCCATATGTCCATTATCCCCAAAATTTATATAGGTATAAGTATATACGGTGCCGCTTATATAAACCTTAAAGTTTAGGCTGCTACTATCCCCATAACTATCCATAGCCTTTAAACTGAGGATATGGTTGCCACTATCCGCTAAAACAGGATTTAAAATTAAATATCCATCCCCATTGCCTAAATCGGTAAAATGAGCCGTTCCAAATAAACCGGTCATACTTAGGCTTAAACTAGAACCCGATCGTACAGAGGCAGAAACAAAAAGGGTATCCTGGGTATTGATATTATAGGAAACATTGGAAATGGCCGCAATAATAGGCGCTTTGCCAACGGTGCTTAGGGTGGCTATATTAGAGAATGGGGATGCACCCACCGAATTGGAGGCCGTTACCTTATAGGAATAAGTCGCCTTTCCTCTGGCACTAGTATCTAAATAACTGTTTTGATTGGGATTGGTTGAACCAGGATTAATTTGGTTATAGGTACCGGTAATCCCGTTAATCACCGTTGCTCGGTAAACTTGGTAACTGGTGGCATTATTGGCTGTATTTACCCAGTTTAATTTTACACCCGGTAATGAATCCTTCAAAACCAATGAATTGGGTCCAGTAGGAGCCGAGCTTACCTGCACAGGATTGGTATAGGACTGGAAAACTATTGCATTAATAAAGGCGGAGGCAGCATTTATATCTTTTGCCATTTTAATTATAATAATTCCTGCGGCATTAGGGGCCACGCCTTTAATACTTACCGTATTGCTAGAATTATTGGTTCCATCCAAACTTACCAAGGTTGAACCAATCGAAAAATCCGTTATGGCTCCCGACCAGGGATGAGACCAACTGGAAAAAAACGTAAAATCATATAGGTTCGTGGGGCTTAGGCCAGATATTTGAATTTTAGCTGTATCCGAATTACTATAGGAAAAAGAAGAAGAAGTAACTAAATCCGGATAAACTCCCGAATTATTTCCCGTATTAACACCTGATGCCGGAGCACCAAAATTGCTCAATAAAGTCATCGTTCCGGATGTTTTACCATTTTGATCCAATAAATTGAAGTTGGTTCCGGATGAAACATTATATCCCGTATTATTCCAAGGGGAAGGGGCGGTATGGTTATTATCTCCAAAATTAATATAGGTAGAGGTATAGGTGGTTCCGGAAATGGTAACCGTAAAACTTGAAGTACTGGTTCCACCAAAGCTATCCTTGGCTGTTAAAATCAAGGTATGTTTTCCTGTATCTGAAATAAGCGGGGACAAGGCTAAATATCCTGTTCCATTTCCTAAATCCTTAAAGATACTGCTACCAAACAAGCCAGACATCGTTAAATTTAGACTGGAGCCTGAGACTGGGCTGGCACTTACTTTAATGGTATCCTTAGTATTTATGGTATACGATTGGTTGGCAATGGAATTAATAATAGGTGGTTTATTGGCTGTAATTACCTTCACCTGATTTGAAAACCCTGAGGTTCCAAATGCATTGAGAGAATTAATTTTATAATAGTAGGTCGCATTTCCCATGGCACTTAGATCCAAATAGCTAGTGGCTGTCGAACTAATGGCCGTTGGGGTCAATAAGGAATAATGGGTCGTATCGCCGGTGGATCCGGTTCTATAAACCTGAATTCCGGTAGCGTTGGTGCTGGTATTCACCCAACTGAGTTTTTCCCCAGGTAAACTATCCTTCACCGCCAAATTAATGGGCGAAGTAGGCGCGGCTTTATTTAGGTTGGGATTTGAATGGGATTTAAAAACCAAGGCCCCTAATAAGGCATTGGCCGAACTCGAAGTTTTAGCAATTTTAATAATAATATTACCGTTCGCGTCAGGTATCAGCCCATTTATACTAACGGTTTTTGAGGAATTATTCTTTCCATCCAAACTTACCTGGGTAGACCCTACCGCATAGGTGGTAACCGCTCCTGACCAGGGGTTGGCCCAACTACTAAAGAAATTAAGGTCGTATAATAAAGTTTGATCTAAACCCCCAAGCTGAACAGAAATCGTATCTGAACCCGTATAGGAAAAGGATGACTGGGTAACTAAATCCGGATATATTCCCGAATTATTACCTGTATTCACCCCATTATTATCTGTGCCTGACCAGGTTTTTAATAAGGTTAATGTACCTGAGGAAACGCCATTCTGATTATTCAATTTAAATACCGTTCCGGAATTTAAATTCCAACCTGTATTATTCCAGGGCGATAAGGCCAAGTGCCCATTATCGCCAAAATTTAAATACGTAAATACGGTTGAATTATTAACGGTAATCCCAAAGCTGGTATTGGAGGTCCCTCCTATTCCATCGGAAACATTGGCATTTATGATATAAGATCCGGTATCCGTTATTTTAGGTTTAAATTGTAAACTTATGGTTCCATCCGAATTGACCTTCGCGGTTACAAAAGTGGGTAGAGAGGTAAATGACCAGAAGAGACTAACCCCCTGATTTACATCAACAGCACTTAATATCTTGGTGGTAGAATCACCCGAGGATAAGGTAAAAGAAGGAATAGGATTAATCGTAGGCTGGTAAACCTTATTCACAATTAAGGGAATGGTATCATACGTCGATCCATAAATAGAAGAAGCCTTAAGAATCATGGTATATTTTCCAGTATCTGCAATTCCGGGACTTAAATTCAAGGACCCAGTTCCATCTGTATAATCGGTTAATACGGCAAATTTAGGAATGGTAAGGGCGGCAAAGCTCACTTTGGCTCCAGAAGGATCCTTAGCATAAAGATTTAAATTTAATACCGAACCATATCGCATGGTTTGAGGTTGAATGGCCGTAAAAGGTGGAGGAGGTAAAGGTAGAGTGGTAATTTTTAAAGTATTAGAAAAGGGAGAATTACCTCCTGGATTTTGAGCCAAAACTTTATAATAATAATTGGTTAATGGAATCAAGGTACTATCGATATAACTGAAGTTGGCATTTTTCCCAACATTCAGGGTATTCACCAATTGGAAATTCAAACTATCATTTACCGATCTATAAATTTGATAGGTATAAATATTGGCAATACTATCGGTCCAGCTAATTTGGATTTTGGAGGTTGAAAGAGCCAAACCTGAGAAAGAATAGGGTTTTTTGGGAACCTTGGGTAAGGCCAGAGTACCGGCGGAACTGGAATTGGTAAAGGCTGAACTCCCTGAATTATTTATCGATTGTATTTTATAATAATAAAGAGTGGATGGGTTTAACCCTATGGAATCGACGTAGGAGGTTGAATTGCCCGCCAGGGTATTAATAATAGTATACGGCCCTCCTTGTATTGTGGAACGAAATATTTGAATACCGGTCTGATTGGAGCCCATAGAATCGGCCCAGGACAAATTGATTTTATTATAGGAAGATCCAGATGCCATTAATTTTAGCGGAGGTAAGGGTAAAGTTCCGCCAGGAATATTGGTACTGTAAATAGAATCCGGAATGGGTACCGGAGTAGATCCTACTCCATTCGCCGTATTCAACCAGGTTAAGTACAATTGGTAGCCAACATTACTGGAGAAATATGAAAGGGCAATGGAATGATCCCCTTTTGATAAATTAAGAGTAGCCTGAGGTGTACCATAAGTACCATGGGTTCCATCATTATTTATGGTAGGCGTAGCGGTTGGGCTATAGGGTTGATCGATAAAAAGGTCCGAACCCGCGTTTGAAGAAAGCTGAAATGTATAATTACCTGAAACCGGAATATGAAGCGTACCCGTATATAGAATGGCCTGGTAATTGACATTGGTTACCGGATCGGTATTGGGATTCGCCGTATTTCCAAATCCAGTAGGTATAATGGAATTAAAATTAGGCAATACGGCTAAAGCCACAGGGCTATTATAATAGGTATAGTTTAATCCATTATCCAAAATGGTACCACTTACCTGATTACTAGCCGGTGAAATATTTCCACTTGGATCGAAAGCCCTTACGCTAAAATAATAGGATTGACCTTTGGTTAATCCATATAAAGTAAAGTTTAAATTACTGGTGGTATAGGATTTAAACCCATTTACATAAATATAATATCCAGCAACCGAAACATTATCCGAGGAGGCATTCCATTGTAAGGTGGTAGAAGCCGTCCCCGGTAATACCGATAAATTAGAAGGGGCTGTTGGGGCTTGATTATCGACCTGGGTTAATACAGAAACTTCCGGGGAATTGGCAGAAGCCCCATTATTATTGACGGCTCGAACTATATAATAATAGGTTTTATTGGACAATAAATTCTTATCCAAAAATTGGACAGTATCCGAGGGTGTAATCCCTAAATAGGTATATGGCCCCCCCGAAGTACTCGCTCTATAAACTTCAAAACCTGTGTTATTATAGGTTTGAGAAGTATTTTTAACCCAGGATAATTTAACGCTGGTCAAGCTTGGAGAAAAGGCGGTTAAATTAGTCGCGGGAGAAGGTGCACCCGATCCCGAAGCGGATACTACTGTATAGATAGGGGAATAAGTACCTGAGCAACCATATTGTTGAGCTACGGTAACCTGATATTGACCGGCAGATTTGGCAACAAAAACTTGATTGGTATCGATTACAGTGGTAGTACCGGCCTTTACCCAATAATAATGGATAAAGTTTCCGGGCACCGTTAAGGTTACTCCCCCTTTGGAGGTGTCTGGACTAGGATAAACATTGCTTTCATTTCGGGAAAGAACAATAGCCGGCGTTACGGTCGGGGGCATTATGGAAATAACGGCGGGAACAGGTGACCAGGTAGACCAGGTGGACCCATTGAGATAACGAACGGAATAGGTTCCCAATTGATTCACTACCAATGAATTACTAATAGCTCCCGAGATTAGGGTATCGTTTCTTTTCCATTGATATCCGTCAAATCCAGGGGTTATCCCCAGGGTGACATTTAAACCCGAGGTGGAACAAAAAGCGGATCGTCCAAATAATACGGTAGGGTTTGCCTTGTTGGCATTCATTAAAAAAGGCCAGAAATTAGGCTGATTATACATATCATCCCAGGTATCATGACCATCTAGAGGAAAATAGGAATAGGTAATGGAGCCACCTACGGCATTGATAGAATTAACCAAGCTTTGTGCGGTACTGGGAAGAGGATCGGTGTCGAATGCCCCCTGGGATAACCAAATAGGGGTGAATTTATAATTGTTTAGCCCTTGGGTATAACTTGAACTAGCAGCACTCATGGGTATGGCGGCAGCAAGCCATTTTGGAATGGTATTTAAAATACTCCATATTCCTTGACCACCGGCCGACAATCCATGGGCTGTAATTCTTTGGGCGTCCACCTTACAATTTGAAACCATATAATTGGTAATATCCTGTAGGTCCTGATAATAAGTAGGTCCCCATTGGCCACCCGTATTTTGAGGAAATAAACAGAATGCATCGATGGTACCATTTAACTTAGCGGTTTGGGTTTGCTGTCCACCATGATAGAGTTGACGATCGTTATTATAAATGGTACCAGCCTCTCCCAAACCGTGAAACATTATAATCAAGGGATACGTTTTGCCATCGTTAACACCCGGTTTATAACTTGAGGGGTATTGAAGGCGGAATGCCATTCCATTGTAGATATAGGCTTTGAATGTAGAATCATTCCATCCGGTAATGGTGGGTGTAATTACCCATTTCCCAATGATTCCTGGATTGGGTTGGGTAGGTGGATTGGCGCTATTATAGGTAATAATGGGATCGGAAGGATTTAAAATTTGTGCCTTAAGCCCTATGTTCCAAATCATAAATCCTAACCATAAAAGCAAGGACCTGTTTATTGGCAAAATTAGTTTCAGGGAAGCGTGCAACTTTTTCATTTTGAGACATTTAGATCAGAAAATAAGCCTAAATATTTAGACAGTTTTCTGCTTTGAATGTACTACAAGATTTGCAGGAATTCTATTCAATTCGGTGAATGAAAGAAATTCATCGATGAAATATAGAGTTTGGTCGTTTAAACGAAGCTCTATGACCCGTGAATAATTTAGAGTGAATGGATTTCTAAAATAGAAAACCGAACCTATAACCAATCCCAAATATAGATAAATCCATAAGAATTCAGGGAGCCACATTTTAATATTTTCTAACAAGTCCCTTAAAACCTGTGAATTATGTCATCTAAGCTCTTTTCGAGCGATCCCATACAGCACTTTGTTTTCCACGAATAAAAAGGAGAAATCCTTGAAAAACGGATAAGTTCATAAAGACAAAATAATAGGGGATATAAAAAATCTTGTTCGCTTTTGGGCGGTTGGATTGAAGCCATCCTATAGTTGCCAGTAAATAGAAAATTGACTGAAGAAAAAATATATAGAGGTAGATGGAGGATAGAGCCAGCCCTTCATCCAGAATAATGACAAGATTGGATAAGAACAAGGTTAGAATAAAAACCGGGCAGAGTGTCCAACGTAAAACCTTATGAGAAATAAATAAAAAGCTAAGCCTTGGGTTTTTCCAGACTTTCCAAAGTTCACCCAACCGACCCATAGATTGAAAAGCTCCGGCCGCAATTCTAACTTTTCGTTTTTTCTCTTCCTTAATAGAGGCTGAGGAGGTTTCCTCGGCAAATGCCCCGGGTTCATAAACTATAGAATATCCCTTTAGATTAATCCTTAAAGAAATAATAAAATCATCGAGGATGGTGTCCGGCTCAATAAATTCATAAAGGGATTTTCTAACGGAAAAAAGCTCACCCGCCGCCCCAACAATCGAATAAAGTTTAGAATCCATCCTTTTTAAAAAGGATTCATACTTCCAATAAATTCCCTCCCCTCCGGATGCTGCCGAATTGGGCGCTATTTTTATTTTTTTTTCTCCCGAAACTCCCCCCACGTTGGGATCCTCATAATGGTTCGCAATTAATAGCAAGGCATCCGGATTTAAATCGGTATTCGCATCACAAAACACTAGAATTTCATGGTTCGCCAATGAAACTGCCCGATTTACCGCTGCCGATTTACCCGAACGTTTATTTTCATGCAAGAGCCTTATTTCAGGATACCGGCTAACGATATCCGGACTTGAATCGGTTGATCCATCGGTAACGAATATTATTTCCAATTTGGAAGGATCATATCGCAGGGCTTTAGAATTTTTAATTTTCTCCTCTATAATACTCTCTTCGTTGTAGGCGGCAATAATTAAACTTATGGTTGGGAAATTATACGCTTTATCTGAAACCACCCATCGCTTTGGTTTTAATTTCAGAATAATAAGAGAGATGAATACATAGCCACCATAAGAATAGATTATGGTAAAAAAGGATATCCAAAAGAATATTTTCATGGGGGGAATTAATTAAAGACTTGATGGGCTCTTTTTAAAAATTTTATTGGAAACATGGGATATCACTTTCGACGTCTCAATCCATATATAGGAATAAGAAAAATTTAAATATCGCTTGAGCATAAAATGGCCAAAAATTAAGCCTACCACCACCATGGCAAATGAATTGCCAGCCACTGAATTTATTGTACCAAAATGATAAATACAAAAAACATCACCAAGGACATTTACGGCAAGCATAACCAGAACCTTATACAAGGTTAGATTGGCCTTTCCAAGAACCTCCAGGGTAATGCCCAGGAAACGATCAAGAGGTAATAATAAAGCATAAATTAAAAAAATCCGTAGAAGGCCTGCCGACGAGATATACCCCTTACCGGCAATGATAACCATAATGAAGGGGGCAAAAATATAGCTGATAATAATGGTGGGTATGAGAATCAAGGTTAGAATTCCTACGTAGCGAAACATCACCCTTGCCATTTGATCCTTTGAGCCGGTGTTCAATTCACGAGCCATCTCGGGAATAGCCGTTCCTGCTATGGTACGTATAGGGAGCTCGATTAATTCGAGTATTTTTTCCGGGGCACGATAAACCGCTACCATTTGAGGCCCCATTAAATGATTAATGATAAAAGTATCTGAAGATCTTAATAGATTGGAGCTTACCCCCGTGACCATGGCATATTTGGCCATATTAAAAATTTCCAAAAAAGATTCTCGGGTGGATTTTATAATGGTGGAAACCGGAGCCCATTTCATTAATAAACAGATTATGGAACAGATTGACCAACTCAGAATATAGGCATAAAAAATATTGTCAACGCCTCCTTTTAACAAATTAATCCCTACAATAACCAATAAAAGAAATAAGCCATTATTTAATATTCTTAAAAATAGGATACTGGAAAATTTTTCCTCTGCCTGTAATTGGGCATAAGCAAAATTAGTAGGGAGGGTAACCATAAAAATTATTGGAAACCAATGTAGAAACAAGGTATACTCGGCGTTCATGAATTTACCCCAAATTAATAGAACCAATAAATCGATGAAAATAAGGGCCACGGTAACCATAAAAAAAACCCACCATCCTGCTCCCGAATATTGATCCTGTTTTATTTTAGGTGAACCCGCTATATATTTAATTAGAGGAGTAAAAACCGACATGGTTCGAATGGTCTCAGCTAATGTCAAACTAGCCATAAAAAGCAACCAGATTCCAAATTCAGACTTGCTTAGGGTGGCGGCCATATCCCTAAAGGTTAATAGGGTTAAACCCGACATAACCACATTATTCATTAGAGATAAAAAGTGTTTATTCTTAACTATCTTAATAATTGTATTAAAAACACCCATTTAGGCTTTTGTATTATTTGATTTCCTTTGATTTTCCTCGGTAAAAAAAGCATTCGATATTAAGGCAAAGCTATTTTCCCAGGTATGGGTTGATGCAAAATGGATTCGATCCCGAGCTTTTTCTGGTGAATTCTCCGCTAAAGCCTTGGTTGCTTCAGTAATAAATTCGGAATGTTCTGTTGCGAGGTAGGTATAGTTTTCAAATTCTCTCATGGCCTGGGTTTTTAAGGCCACAACGGGTTTCCCCATAGCCAGATACTCATCTATTTTACGGGGATAATTGCCAATCGTTATTGGATTTAAAATTTGTGGGTTTATACAAACATCAAAATTTTCAATATAACCGGGCAGGGTTTCCAATAATTGATTTCCCAGAAAGTATACATTAGGAATTTGGTGTAGTTCGGATTTTTTAAAATCTTCATCCTCCGGGCCTACCAAAACTAAACTCCAATCGGGCTTATTTTTAGCGATATAGATCAATAAGTCAATATCCAAACGTCGCTTTACTAAGGCACCTACGTACCCAATAATGGGTTTAGGGATATTTTTCATCCCCTCCGGAATTTCATAGGTTTTATCCGGATTAAATAAGCTTACATCACAACCTTGACCAATATAGTAACTATGTGCATTGTATTGAGCTGTGAAATCCATTAAATAATGTGAATTCCCAACACAAATATCCGCCTTACGAATGATTTTGGGTTCCAATCGGGTTCCGTTAGGCTTCCAATAATCTACACCCTGCAAAAAATCTCTGGAATAATATATAAACCAATCCGGCTTTAAAAACTCTTTCAAATAAAAGCTATGATAGATGCTTTGATCACTGAAAAGGATAATGTTTTTAAAACCTAATTCATTGAGGGCTTTCTGAATTCGCTTACTATAATTTTTATTATTAATTCGATTTACTATATCAAACAAAAATGGGATCTTAATTCCATTATGAGGAATGGTCACCACGTCCGCTTCCATTTGGTAGAGATTATCCGATATTTTGGTGATTTCCGGCCTCTTTCCGGTATGGGATTCTATTCTTTCCTTTAATTCCGGGCTTGGATTTATGGAATTAAAATCCCCCCTACTCATAGGAAAATTCACATATAAAACCCGATTTTTTTTGAAAAATTGAAACGACAAATCTTTTGCATTACTTCCAATCGGTTCATTCCATGGAAATCCAATAATTAGAATATCTCTGTTTTCAATGTTAGGATTGGAAGGATCGAACATAAACTACAATTTAGGGTTTAGGGAAAAATATAATATTTAAATTTTGAAATTCTATATGATTCCGGTTTATTATCTTTAGCAAAAATATCAAAATGATAGAGAAATACGGGAAAATCCTAAAATCCACTAAGAATATTTACAATATGTTTGATATTGTTTTAATTCTCATATTTTCCTCTGTACCCCTTTTTTTCCATTTTAATTATAAGATCAATATTTTCCTATCCTGGGAAGGAGCTTATCGTTTGTATCTTGGTCAAATTCCTTATAAAGATTTCGGCCTGCCCCTTGGATTTGGATATTGGCTTATCCCAGCATTGTTTTTTCATTTATTTGGCCCTTATCTAATTACCCTTATAAAAGCCCAGGTTTTTATTAATATTCTTTCAGGTCTGGCATTTTGGTCCATCCTAAAATCCTTTCAGGTCAATTCAGGCCTTAAAACCTTGGCCGTATTATTGTATTGCGTATCTTTTTCATTCAATAATTTTTGGCCCTGGTATAACCATACGGTTATTGTTTACCAGTTTATAGGCTTCGCCTTTTTATTTCATTATTTAAGAAAGGAAAACCAAAAAGTATTCAATTTACAGATTATCCTTTCCGCCTTTTTCTTTTTTTTATCCCTGTTTACCAAACAGGATGCCGGGGCTATGGGGATATTGGTGGGCTTGGGAATTGTGCTGTTTTATGGATATGCAAAAAACCACTATAAGGTGCCTTTAATCTTTTTGGGTTATTTATTAATCTTTGGCTTTCTTTTTTTCCTCCCCTTTAAGGCCTATAGAATTGGATATTGGTTTAATCATGGACAGCCCCCACATAGTTCCAGATTATCCATTTTGGATTTGTTAAATGGAATATTAGGAGGTTCATTATGGATTAAATTTTACCTATTGCTAATTCTTCTCATATTTTATACCCAATTTTTGCCGGTTATTAAAACGATTAGAACCAATTCCATTACACTTTGGAATTACCTATTCTTATTGTTCACTCTGGGAATATTGATGGAAGCCTTGATATTTCAGGTTTCAAGCTATGTGCCTCTGGATAATAATATTTTCTTTCATAGTTTCTCTTTTATTTTCATATTAACCTTTATACCATTTACGATTCCCTTTGAAAAAAGAAGTGTTTTTATCAGCCTAGCCCTTTTTATTCTATTTTGGTGGTCACATGTTTTATGGCTTTATGCCGGAGGAGTAAAAAATTGGCTGGCGAAACGAGGTCCAATCATCACGGATACCAGTATTACTATCAATACTTTTATGATTCCTCCCAAGGATCCCAGCCTGGTACCCGTTGAGAAATGGATTCCTTCACCTTTTAAATCTTTCAAGAAAATCCAAATGCCACCGGGAACGGTTAAAGGAATTGAAAAAATATTAAACATGCCTCAGGCACATAAATCCAATTTGAAGTTCCTGAATATGTCTGAGCTTACCCCTCTCGAATATGAATTAGGATTTATACCGGAAACCGGAAAAAACATACCTCTTTGGTATCATCGAGGGGTTGGTATGTTTAGTTCTCAAACCGAAGATTATTGTAAGAAAATTAAAAATTCTTATTACGATTTGGTTCTATTCGAATATATCCCGAATCTAAATAATTTTTTTCCTTTTAAAATTCAGGATACATTAAGGCAATATTATACCAAGGTAGATCAGTTTGTTGCACCCAGAAATCCCACAAACCAGAGTTTTATCGAGGTTTATATTAAGAAGAATTAGTGCTAAGTTCGCCTTTTAAGAAATTCGAATTATGAGCTTAAAGGATAAGATAAAGTCCAACCCCGGTTTAAAAAAATTGGCGCATACCCTTTTATACCCAAGAGGCCAAGCCAGACCAAGACTTTGGGTTAAAGTATTTTTAAATCCTTTTTTTCATAAAAGAGGCAGACATTCAAAAATTTGTTTTCAAACCCGAATGGATGTTTTACCCTTTAATTCATTCACTTTAGGAAGAGATTCTACGATAGAAGATTATTCCGTGGTGAATAACGGCGTTGGAAATGTTCATATTGGTGATAGGGTTCGCGTGGGACTATCTAATGTAATAATAGGTCCAGTAATTATTGAAAACGATGTGATTTTAGCCCAGCATGTTGTATTATCGGGGCTTAACCATGGTTATGAGGATATAGAAACCCCTATTCATGTACAAAAGGTTAGTACTGCACCTATTGTTGTCGAATCAGAGGTATGGATTGGAGCGAATGTGGTGGTAACGGCTGGAACTCGAATTGGAAAGCATTCGGTGGTAGCGGGCGGTAGCGTAGTAACCAAGGATGTCCCGCCCTATTCGATAGTTGCGGGAAATCCGGCCAGAATTATTAAATACTATGACCATGATCAAAAATCATGGGTAAAAAAGACTTCTTAAAAATCTATATTTTCAAGCTCCACATTATTCAAAATCGCCCCACCAAAACTTTCTTTCAAGTCTTTAAGGAAGGTAATGGAGTTTGAATCACTTTGCTTTATAATAGAGTTTGCTGAGAATACCG
>Ga0209067_10000996_pt1 | contig 17770 bp, 7 predicted proteins | sample ColStrG_CSR_2013_FD_187199 | JGI IMG/M metagenome (GOLD analysis project Ga0209067, IMG submission 187199) | Freshwater sediment microbial communities in response to fracking from Pennsylvania, USA - Cold Stream Run_MetaG_CSR_2013 (SPAdes)... | ecosystem: Environmental > Aquatic > Freshwater >...
GTTAAGAACAACAAGGAAATTTCTTTCCTTAAAGAAGTCAAAAAAAGTTTAAAAAGAAAAGGTAAAGTAGAGAACAGGAAGGAATATCAAAACATTTTTGGTTTACAAACTTTTGTTACTAGTTGGATTTTGTTACTTAAGACAATAACAAATCATCTTGATTCTTTCACTGTTTCAACTAATAGTTTACACGTTTGTTCTAAACAACAATATCTTAAAACTTCGTTCTGTAGGTCTACTACTCAAGAAAATAAGAAATTAGTTACCTTAACTGAAGATTTCGAAAAACAAAATCATCAAAAGTTTTATAAAAAAATAAAAAATACATTTTTTTTCAATTTTACGAATCCTCAATGCGCTGGAAAAAATGGCAGAAATCAATGTAAAGGAAGTCTAGGAGTAAACTTTTATGATGTGATTGGAACTATTTTTAAAATGAATTTTACAGAGTTTAGAAAAAATGTTTTTCTTTTTCAAAAAAAATTAGAAAATCCTTCTCACCCATTTGTAGATTTCGCGTTTGATCACGGTTACAATTCTATTGATTTTTCTCAAGAGTGCTTTCTCAGTTTTCGACAATTTTCTATCTTTTCGTTATTCTCTCTCAAAAACAAAGAACAAAAAAAACTTTTTAACCTTTTTTTTTCTTTGTTTACAAAACAAATTTATTCTAAAGTTCTAAAAACTTGGCTAAATTTAAAAGATCTAACAAGTATTTCTTTTTTCATGGAAAACAGCTCTTTTCTTCAATTCCGTACACTTTGGAATCAATATTACGGAAAAGTATGGGAAATAAAAGGAAAGTTTTCCACAAATTCTTTTGGTCAACAAAGTAGTCTTTATTGGCACGCAACTTTGTGCATCACTTGGTACGAATTTACAGCTTGTAGCCGCCTCTTTTTGAAAAAAAACCAACCAATCAAATTTGTTAGAACATCTCTAAAACAAAAAAAAGTTACGGCTCAAACAAAAATTCTGTTTTCTGATTTTTTAAAACTAACACGTTCGTCTGGCATTGTTTGCTTTTCTTTCGTAAAGAAGAGACAATTTCTTCAACCAAACAACATCTTATTTTCTTTGGTTCGACAAAAATTTTTAAAAAATATTTGCTTGAAACAAATCACTTCTATAAGCATTAATTCTACTTCTTTTGCTATACTCCATTTTCTTTCTTCTGCTTACTTGCTTTTATTACCCTTTTTTCTTAAAGAGCTTGTATTGCTTGCATTGCTTACATTGCCTAGTAAGCAATGCAAGCAATACATGCGCTCTCTACAAGGTTTGATAAGAAAAAAATCGGAGGAAATTAACCTCTTTTCCAGTAGCAAAATAACAAGAACAGAAAGAATAAATGTTTGGAAAATAAAAACTGAATTATCAAAGAAAGCACAAAAATTAAAGATAGAAAAATTTTGGAAACATCTTTTAAATAAACAAATTCATAAAAATTTCTTATTTAAAAAAACTTTTATGAAAACACTAAAAATTAATAATCAACTTTTTATCTCCATAAAAAAAAGAGTTCGTATGGTTTCAAAAAAAACGAAATTTTTTGTTGAGCCATTTTACGGCACAAAATTTTGTTTTTCTTCTGTCACAAAATTTCTGTTTTGGAAATTTCAAAATACCTTTTCTTTTATACAGAACATTTCGAAATACCAAGCAGACAATGTCGTTTTCAAAACAACTTTACCATTATACCAACTTCACAAACTTTACCTAATTCTTTCTACTAGTTCTTATGGTAATAAGAATAAGGAATGGCTTTATGTTACACAATTTCAACAAATTGTTTCTCAACCTTCGTTCCTAGAAACTTACCCATTTTTCTTTTCCTCTTACTTGCATTGCGTAGCAAGCAATGCAAGCAATGCAAGCAATGCAAGTAAGAGGAAAAGAAAACTAAGCCAGATAAGTAATCCTTCTTGTTTATCTCGTGTTTTGCTAGATCACCTTCCCGTGTGCAAAAAAGAAACTTTTGCTTTACTTTCCTCTTTTGACTTTTGTGATAAGCCCGTTTTTAATTTCTCTGAGAAAAAATGGTTTGCTCAAAGTCAAAGATGGGCCTTTGAAAACAAACCATTCAAGTTATGGAAGGAAACCTTACAAAGAAGAAAGAAAATCAAGTTAAACCATTACTTTATTCCTTTTTATCCTTTAACTGTGGTCAGTTATTTTTTAATAAGTCCTTTTTGTAAATTTGGGAGAAAAAATTGCCTATATAAAGAACAAGAGTTGCTAAATGTAAAAACCAACGCCTTTCTCTGGTACTCAATCCATGCAAACCTAATAACAATGAAATATATGTGGAACGTTAAGAAAGGTGAAAGACAAAAAATGTTCTCTAAAGTTCAATTTAATTTTCTAGGTTTTTTGTTCTATAGTAATAATCCTTTCAAAAAGTTTGATTTGATTCCGTCAAAAATAAATATTCGTATGCATTTAAAGAATATTAGTAACATCATAAAACTGTCAAAAACTAAAACTCAAGAAGAACTTTTAACAAAATTAACCCCAAAAATACGGTTATGGACAAGCCAGTATTGTAATGTTTCAACAAAAAAAATATTTCATTATTGTGATTATGTCACTTTAAAAATCATTTGGAAATGGGCTTGCAGAAGGCATCCAAAAAAGAGTAAAAAATGGATCAAATCTAAATATTTTATAAAATTAAACGGAAAAAAATGGATTTTTGGTCTTTATACAAAAAACCCTAAATACGTGTTGCCAAAGTTATCACTTTATTTGCGCCCTTTTTTATTTGCAGCCGCATCCTCTTTTTTGAAAAAAACACAATCTTTAAAATCTGTCTTTTCTTACAATTTAGATAAAGATAAAGACCTAACAGCTAAAAACAATCAAACGTTCAGTTTACCTGGTATTTTTTACTTTCCTCTATTTTTTCCGTATTTTTCTACCCGTCGCTTTTTCACTTATCATCACTGTAAATTGTTTGTTCCCTATAAAGTGAATAAAAATAAAACAGATAGAGGGTTTCGGAAAGAACAGGAAAAACAGTTTAATGTTCTTATCTCTAAAAAAAAACGACAAACAAATAAACCTATACGACTAAAACGTAAGTCTCACAAAAAAAGCTTGCTTGGCTTACCCATAAGGTTAGGAAAACACAAAATAACTATTTTCTCTACAGGACAACTTTTTGCTTGCTTTGCTACGCAAGCAAAGCAAGCAAAAAACCCCTTTTTGATAAAGAGAAAGATAAAGTACACAAGCAAAAAAAAAGCAGTAAACCAACCATCATTTTTCAAGAAATTAGAGCTAAAAAAGTTAAAACAAAAATCTTCTATCAAGAAATCTCAGCATTATTTTTGTTATTTATGTTTACCATATCACACAGATACTTGTTTAGTTTTTTATAATAAAGTTCAAATCAATAAATCGCCATATGATGGCGATTTTAACTATTGGTACACACGAATTTAATTCACTTTTTTAAAAATATTAGATTTTTAAGTACACATTACATTATACTCCTCTCAACTTTGCTTTTAAATGAAAATTTAATATTTTTAAAAAATTGATTTATTTATATTGTACAAATTTCTAGCCCCAGTCTCTACCCTTGTTTTTAACTCCCTTATATATTAGGGGGTTAAAAACAAGGGTAGAGACTGGGGCTAGAAATTTAAAATGACAAATGTCTACCAGAGTTTTATTCATCTTGGTTTTAAATAACTATTACTTAACTAATATATAGCCATCGAAAAAACGTTTTTTCCTTATTTTAACGGTAAGCCCCAACGCAAAAAAGTCAAACGATATCACATTTTGGGAAAATTGGTTGACATTTCTCCTTTTGACAACTATAAATTTTGCAATCTTCTCGATTTGACAAACTAACCTCGTTGCACAAAATTAAAAATTTTAAACCTTTCTTGAACTAAAAGCGTAATAAATAAACTTTCTTCAATTGTAGAAATTTAGACAAATCTTTCAACTTTTTACGTTCGCCCAGGCTTTTCGTTATATATGAACGTTTACTCAACACTTCTCATCATTTTAATAGGTTTAGACCTTATGTAATTGCTCATCGTTCTATTAACTTACTTCTCTATTGAAAAAAGTAGAACACTTTTCAACTTCACTAATCATTTGAGTTTTCTCTAGTAAAAACTAATAGAATTTTTTGTGACACAAGCCTTACTGTGGATTCTTAAAATTGATGTTGCATATCCTTTCACCCCCCCCCTTCCTACATTTTTACGTCAAAGAAACCTTAGTGAAGCAATAATAAAAAAGGGGTTGTCTAAAGTGGAAATGTAGAAAAAGAAGTCTTGCTATAAGAAAAGTTACTATCAAAATATTCTAAAGCTAAACTTATAAAAAATTTTTCAGACTTTCAAACAAAACTTTTTTACCAACTAGCTTTTTTCACACCAGGCAATAACCCTTCATGAGCTAATTCTCGTAAAAGGTGTCGAGAAAGACCAAAATGTCGGTAATAACCCCTAGATCGTCCAGTTATTAAACAACGATTATGCAATCGTACAGGTGAACTATTGCGCGGAAGTTGCTGAAGTTGACAATGTAATATTAATTTTTCTTTTAAAGAAAAAGATTTTTTGATTTGTTGTTTTAACAAACGACGTTTTTCAGCATATTTCATTACCAAACGTTGACGCTTTAATTCACGTTGGATCATACATTTTTTTGCCATAAAATTTTAAATTTATTTTTTATTTATTATTCGAGCAACTAAATACGAACCACTTATAGATTACTAAATAGACCAAGTCAAAAAACTAAAAACGAACCAAAATCTTTTTCTTTGCCTTCTCTTCCCACTACCTTTTCTTCCGTTTCCCTTGCGTTTTCTTTGCCTTCCCTCTGGTTGCATTGCTTACCTTTGGGAATGCAAGCAAGGGAAGGCAAGGCGAGGAAAACGCGTCACAGGCAAAGGAAGAAGCAAAGAAGCTAACCCAGAGAGGAGGAAAATGAAACAACCTTTCCTGTGCCTATGCTGTGCCTCACTAGAAATGTTAGCTTCTTCCCATGACTACTTTTCCCTTGCCGTTTCCTAGCTTTGCCTTCCGTGCCATAGGCAAAGGAGGCATGCAAATCAGAGATAAAGGAAGGAAAAAAGCAACCCATTGCCATTGCCATAGGCAAAGAAGCTAACCCGTTTCCTTACTTTTCATTTTTTTTGCCACAGGCGTTTCATTGCCTTCCTACGAAGGCAAGAAGGAAGAAGGCAAGTGGAAAGGGAAGTGAAGGGAAATGGAAAGATAATTAGGTTTTGGGAACTATAGTTCTAAAGAAGATCTTTTGCATTTTTTAACATAACTTCTTCATTTCCTAGATTTGCTAGCAAGATTTATGCTCAAAAAACCGAAAGAAATAAAAAAGAGAGAAAAGAAATACGTTTCAATTCAGTACAGGCACTACAGAACTAAATTCTAACAACATATGCTAAATTTTTTACTAGAGGTCCTAAAGCTATCCAAGCCAGTAAAAAAGAAATTTTTTCCCTATTAAGGATGTAAGATAGACTTTCGTTTCCTCATTAAAGCCTGCGTTCTTTACGAGGAAAGTAGTGGAGCAGAACTCTATTCTTTCAAAGAAATTAAAACGCCAGTGATGCTGAAATTTCTTCCGTAACAACAAATGCTTTTCATTATCAGCAAAGGTGTTAGTGGAAAAGATTTAGGATGAGGCAGACCCTTCGTTGACTTTTTGCCCTTGCCATTTCCCTTTACTCTTTCCCTTCCCATAGGGAAACAAAGCAAGCCTTCTTCCCATTTCCCAGAGGGAAGGGAAACGGGAAAGGAAAGGCAAAGAAGCTAAGCCATAGGTAAAAAAGCAACCCTTGCCATAGGCAGAGGAAGAAAACGAAATGGCAAGGGAAAGCAAAGGAAGAAGTCGCCGAAGGGTCTATTCTAAAAGATAAAGGAAACTATAAAAATCCAGATATTTATGAGCAAAAAGAAAAGTTCTAAACTATGGCGCAACAGTTTTTTTCAGAACTCCCACTCATTTTTTACAAAAGTGGGAGTCCTTTAAAGAAGATCAAAACCATCCTATCTAAAAAATTTAGAATAGTGAGAAGTTGATTTTTTAATAAACATAAAAAGTTTTTAATTTTCTGAAGCAGCTGTTTTTACATACAAAATAAGTAAAAATGAAGTGGGAATTAAAATAAATAAAGCCGTTGCTGTTAATCCAAAAATATTTACTTCCATAAGTTATTTTTTTAGAGTCAATTTATGAAATTTTATACGAATGAAATGGCAGTTTTAAAATTTAAACTTAAAAAATGTAATCATTCCAAAGAAAAATTTGGTTAAAATCTACCGACAAAATTTATTGCTTATATAAGCTCACTTGTATAAATGTTTTCATCTTAATTTACCGATAGAATCATTTTTTGAAAAAAAATCTCTAATAACAAACCTAAATCCCCAATCATCCTTATCCAGTTCTTCTATTTCCCTTGCCATAGCCGTTTTTTTCTATTGCCTTGCTTGTCTTGCCTTTCCCTTACCTCTGTTGCTTCGCTTACCATAGGTAAGGGAAGCAAACAAAGCAAACAAAGAAGTAAATCAGAGGGAAGGGAAATAAAGCAACCTTTCCCTTCCCTTGCTTTCCTTCCCTCTTGCCTTCTTCCTTTGCCTATGGCAAGGGAAATGAAAGGCAAGGAAACGGGTTTAGTAGCTCCTTCCCTTACCTATGGTAAGGGAAATGAGAGGAAAACGCCTATGGCAAAGGAAACAGCAAGGAAAGAGTGTTGCTTTGCTATGAAACAAAGAACTTCTTCTGTAAAAACAAGGACAACTTTTAATAAGTTATCTGTCTCTGTTATTTGTACAATTGGAAGTATTCCTTTGGATCCTTTTACAAGATATAAAAGTCAAGAAAACAAAATTGATTATCTTGTTTTCTGAGAAGTCGTAATTCACGTTTCTTAACATTTAATCTAAGGCTAACAATACATAAAGAGGAAAGCATGAAAGAATAAATTTTGTTTTTTTAGACATAAAGCTAAGAACTAAGAAATAGTTTCTATAAGATAAATAAGATAGTTACTTTACAACTTTTCTTCGACTCCTTGTTTACAATGACACTTTGTCTACCCACAACTACTTTATCCAAAAAAAGTTTTACTAGTCAAAGAAAACCTTCGCCCTAGCTTTGCAAAAGTTGGCTATTAGGAAAGCAGGATAGTAGGGGCCTTTCGCTTAACCCCAAAAGCAGTCAAGAGTTCAATCATCCAAGTAATTTCTCCGAAACGTCAAAAATCAAAACAAATAATTTTTTAGGGAACAAAGTTACTTTATATACTAGAAAAAGAAATTGTAACTATTAAAAAAAGTACAAAATTTTTTAAACTACAAATGAATTAAAAATTCCAACAGCAAAAACTAAAACTAACCATAAACTTAAGCCAGAAAAAATAATACTTTTATTCTCTGACCAAGCATTTGGAGACGCGAATACTACAGGCACACCAACAACCAATGCAAAAGATACAATGATTAAAGCAAGTAAAGCAAATTGAAGAATAAATGTCATGAAAATTTCCCAAATTCTTGCACTGCAAGATCTTTTTTGAAAGGTAGCAAATGAGTTTCTAAAAGCCCCTTAAATAAAAACAAAATCTACGCAAAATCGGAACCTTAGATAGGTAATATAAAAAAATCCATTTTCCTACCCTTTTTTTCTCTTATATCCTTTGTATAAGAGAAAAAAGGGAATAAATTAATAAAAGGAGCCAAGAAGATTGACAACATATAGAGATAACAATGCGCCTTACTTTTGTCTAAAAAATGCCACAGGGATGAAATAACTTGTGGAAGTTTAAATGATTTTGTAGGCCAGAATTAGTAAATCCAATGATCAATAAGTAAAAAGTCAGCCCAAAAATAGCAATAAGGGGTTAGTTACCAAAACTTTTTCTTTTAGAAAAACGAGCTCAACACTTTTTTTATTTGTTCTATTTAACGATTCAAAGATTAGGCAATTCTTTTTATAGGTTCTTTCTAGCTGATTTTAATTTTTTTGTACAAAAACGATCGAATTTAAAACGTTAAAAACTAATACAAAAACACGACATAAATTTATTAAACAAATTATCTAAGAATAACAAAAATTTTAATAAATTTAACTATTATACCTAATATAATTTCCAGAAACTTTTTTATCGTTTGCATTGTTTACTTTCTTAAATTGCGTCTTTACTTTTGATTGTTGTTAAAAGTAATTAATTCGATTCTTTCTAGCAAAAAAAGTTTTTTCCAATAATCAAAAACTCTTATTTAACTTTGAAAACAAGATGAGTTTGATTTTCACTCAAAAAATTTTTCTATAATTTTGTAATTGAATAATTGAATGAAGTTCTGCATTGTAGCGGTTTTGTCCATTAGCATTTAAGACGCTAATAGAGAAAATAAACTTTATCTATTGTAACAAGCACTTCTTTTACTAAAATGGAGAAAAATCATTTAGCCAAAAAAACAAAAGTTTTCCGCCCGTTCGAATCAAATTGGAAAAAACAAACGTCGTTAACAGAAATGCATTTGATAAGTAAGACGAATCTATGCGGGTAACTCCGCAATACAATTCCACCATTCGAACATAGAAAACCTTGATTTTAAAAGAGGGAAGTAACTTTCTGCATAATCCGCATTGTTTGTATACCTTTTCCTCTCTAAGGGAGGTAACAAAGAAAAATAATGTGATCCACCAAGAGAAAATTAGAAGTTAAACCAACCATAGCTATGCAAACCTTCTCCAAGAAGATTGACTCCTAAATAGCAAATCCAAACAATCAAAAAACCGAACGATGCTATCATTGCAGGTTTTTCTCCTTTCCACCCATTGTTTAAACGAGTATGTAGATAAATAGCAAAAACTAGCCAGGTTAATAAAGCCCATGTTTCTTTTGGGTCCCAACTCCAATAAGATCCCCAAGCTTCGTTTGCCCAAACAGCTCCGGATAATATTCCAATTGTTAAAAGAGGAAAACCGATCCCTAAGATACGATAACTTAACTGATCTAAACGTTTTGCTAATTGTAACAAATTCGTCGCGTTTCCCTTGTGAAGCAACCCATTTTGTTCTTTCCCTTGCGAAGCAACCCATTTCATTCCTTCCCATTTCCCTTCCCATTTCCCAGAGGGAAGGGAAATGGGAAGGGAAACGCCATAGGCAAGGAAAGAGGGAAGGGAAGCGGGAAACGCCATAGGCAAGGAAAGAGGGAAGGGAAACGCGAAGGGAAGGGATGAATTTAAAAAAAATGAATTATTTTTTTCAAACGACTTATTTTTTAATGACGATCTTACTAAATTTTCTTTTGTAAATTTAGCAGGAAATTTTTTTATCTTACTCAAAAAAAACTGATTTTCTTTTTCTAAATCCCGTCTGCGTAACTTATCTATAGGACGTAAAGGTTTTTTTGCATAAAATTTTCTTGGAGTTATTTGATTAAAATTCATAGAATGGGCCGATTTAGCAAAAAGGTAAGGAAATAAAATTTGATTTTGTTGGCTTACTTGCTCTGCTTTCCTTATGGTTTTTTCGTTTTCCGTTTTCTCTCCCATTTCCCTTGCGAAGCAACCCATTTCGTTTCTTCCCTTCCCATTTCCCTTCCCTCTGGGAAATGGGAAGGGAAGAAATCCAAGCAAAGCAGATGAAGTAAAAGAAGTAGGTGCAAGAGATGAATCAAACAAAAGTGATTTGGGTCTCAAAAAGAAAAAAGAAAACGCTTTCGTTCCATTAATTAATATTAAAAAAGCAATAGAAAGTAAAGACCCTAAAATAAGGGCAGTATAACTTAAAATCATTACCGTTACATGCATCATTAACCAATTCGATTGTAAGGCTGGTACAAGAGCAGAAGACTTTTGCATTTCTTCTGGTAAGCTAAAACTAGCAAAAGCATTTGTAAAAAGAGCACAAGGTGAAATAATCGCACCTAAAAACGGTACAGAGGGCATTTCGTAATATTTTCCAAAAATTTTGTTGTCTAAAAATAAATATAAAAATGTAAAGCTCCATGATAAAAACATGAGAGATTCATACAAATTGCTTAAAGGAAAATGTCCGGACTCAATCCATCTTAAAATTAGCAAACTTATTAAACTCACTTGAGCAAGAACGATATTGCCAAAAGCAAAATTCTCTAGCGAAATTTTTTTGAAAAAGTCCAAAAAAAACTTTAAAAAAATATTTGGTTTACTTTCAATGATAGCCACTTGCGAAGAATTTGATGCGTTTTCTTTTTCATACTTTATCTCTTCTAGATTAAGGGGATGCGAGTAAAAGAAGTTGCTACGAAAAAGGACAGAAGTAGGCGTCACGGTTGGAGATAAATCGGGCACAAAAAGAATTGCTTCGAGCCAAAAAAAAATCATAGATAAAAATAAAAAACAAAAGGAAGCATTAGCTAACAAATTTTCTATTTTAATAAACATAAAAAAGTCAAATTTTAATAAATGAAAAAAAGGATGAAAAATAATTATTTGAAGTTTTCTTTTCTTACGTACGTGCTTGGTTATTTTTTTCTTCTTCTTTAACTTCGCTTCAGAATCTCTAGAAAATAAATGAACCGTTGTTTTTTCTAGGAAACTAAAAATGAGTGTGAAGTGTTTCACTCATTCCAAACGTTCTCTTTCAAAATCTAAAAAACAAAATCAAAGACAAAAAACTAATGTAGCAATAAATAAAATTCTGATGACTTTAATGTGTTACTCTGTTCCCAATTTCTTTTTTTCGCCCTATTAGAGAAGAACAAAATGTAAGCAGTATTCTTCCTTGCTTTGCTTTTTTCCTAGCGAAGCAACCCGTTACCATAGGTTTACCATAGGTAACGGGGAGAAAAACGCCTTCCTTCCTTTGCCTTTCATTTCCCAGAGGGAAGAAGGCTTGCTTCTTTGCCTACGGCACGGGAAACGCCTATGGCTTAGCTTCTTGCCTTTCTACAAAGTCTTGCTTCTTTGCCTTCCCTTCCCTTTACGGGTTTAGCTGCGCTAAGAATCACTTCCCTTTTTTCTAGTCTCTATTTCTGACGATCTATCTATAATAAATAGGCCATTACTGGTTCAAAAAGGTAAGCGAAGCGCGCACGGAGGTAACAGGATATTAGAAGAGCAATATTTCTATAGGTTTTGCCACCAGCTATAACAGCATTTTTAGAATTTGTTTGAATCATAAGTTACGGGTTATTATTTATTATGACCTTAGCCAAAAATTGTAACCTCGTAAATAAAAAAAAATTTTTATTTTAGTTGAACCTCATTCAATAGAGTTATTAATCTTTGTTCATAGATAGCTGCTAGACAATGTTTTTTGTTTTTTTAACACAGTTTTAGTTAAAGATTTAACTTCTGAGAGAAAATCTTTAACTAAAACCTTTCCTTTAACACGGCTTTTTCTACAGATTTTTCGATTAAAGATTTCTAAATAAAGTTAGACCAAAAGAAAAGATCTTATCTATAGATTTTTATTTTTGGTTTCTATATTTGTCGAGAAGATCGTGCAAAAAAAAAATGAGTTAAATGATTATTGAAATTGCCTATCACCAAAGTCAAAGCTAGCTCTTTGATTGTTGTAAAAAAATTCTTTTTGGTAAAAAGGATCAAACGACGTTCTTCCTATTAGATGCTGGAAGTATTTTTTACAAAGATCAAAGTTAAGATCAGGACGAAAAAATGATATGAACGCTTTTTGAATAACAAAAAATTTCTCAAAATCTTAAGAAGTAATTAATGGCTTTGCTAATTTTTTTGTCAGTTATTTTATAGGGTTTATTAGATATTTTAAAATGTCCGTTGTCTAGAAAAATACAGTAGTTGAAATCTAAAAACGAACTGAAGTGAGGTCATCCTAGGAAGAATGAGCTTTTTACCACCCGTTGGGAAAAATAACGAACCACCAATTTTTTTCTCTTCTTTTTTCGGAATCTAACAGTCTCCTCCCTTACTTTGTTTACTCTTTTTTGCTAGAGTAGAAATTAATATCCATTAAGAACCAGAAGTTTAAGTTCCCCTTCTCTCTATGGCTCCAAACAAATTGTTACTTTAATAAGTCACTTCCAATTTTGCTTAGTAAAAACTCTTAACAACTAAGTTTCGTTGCATTGCTAACTTTTTAAATAGGGAAATATAATACACAATGTTTGGAGATTCTAGTTTCTTGCTCAGTGAGCACTCACTCATTTGCATCCTCTGCTAGCTTTGCCTTCCTTCCTTTGCCTGTGGCTTGCTTCGCTAGGAAACGCCTATTGCAAGGAGACATGCAATGCAACCCTGATTAGTATCCTAAAAGGTAAGAAGGGTTAAAAAATGTTTCATTTATATGAAGGGTTGCATTGCTTGCTTTGCTTTTTTCCCAGAAGAGGCAAAGCAATGTATACTCAGTTAACTCCTAGTAAACTATCGGAAAAAACTATAATTTTTGAGGAAAGGAAAAATCTGTTAGAAATATTTATAGTTAGAAACTATTCGTTCCACGAAATCAACAAATAATTTTAGTATCTATTAGTCTTTACGCTTGTTCTTGGCAAAGATAGTACTAAATTTTCTTAAAAGATAAGTTAAATAAATTTAGTACTATCTTTGCCAAGAACAAATAAAGAATTATGTGAATTTTTACTACTTTCCGAATTTAGCATAGGAAGAAAAAATTCGTAAATAAAACATCTTAATAAACGTAATGAAAAACTGATTTTTATAACCTCAAATTGATTAATTGTTCTTCCTATTAACTAAAAGAAATTTTATAATGTATAATAGTTAAGATTGTGTAAAAAGAACAGAACTTTCTTTGGCGTTTGGTATAGGCCCGTATCTAATCTAAAAAAAATACATTCCTTGCCTTTGGCTTTTCCTAGCGAGGCAAGCTTGCATTTCTTGTATTGCGTAGCAAGCAATGCAAGAAATGAAGCAAGGCAAGAAAGGGAAACGTCTTCTCTTCCTTTGCCTGTGGCTTGCTTCTTTGCCTACGGCTTAGCTTCTTTGTCTACGGCACGGGAAACGCAAGGGGGGAAACGGAAAAAGCTAGCTTTGCTAGGAAACAGAAAAGATAATTTATCAAGGTCAAAGAAAAGCTTGTGACAAAAGTCATAATAGGCCTGTTTTTAATTTTGATAATTGTTTTATCAAAATCAAAGATACCCAAACAAGAAAATTAGAATCTACCGCTAAAAATATGGCAAAAAACTCTAAATCTTCTTTATATTACGGCAGAAGAAAGGGGGAAATAAGGGTAATTTAGTAGAAAAAAAAAGTTAAAAATTTACTACCTAACCAACTTGTAAGCAAAAAAATCAAATTGTATCACTACTTAAAAAAATATTTGTTATTAATTAAAAATGATAATCTAGAATTAAGTATAATTAATTAAGAAAAAATTACAAAATTACTATTGTTTTATTATCTAAAAATTATTATCTAAAAACAAAAAGAGCAACTTAATTCATAAACAAAAGATTTAAAAAGACTTCACCTCAGTATTGAAAAAATAGTGTTTCTTTAGTAAGCACGTAGTGCTAATAATTTTTTCTGAATACTAAAATTTAGACCTTTAAAAAAGTTCTAGACTTTTAAAAAATCTGATGGTTTTACGGTGGCGAAAAAGAAGTTTAAGGAAACTAACCCAACTTTATCACTTCTCCTTCATTTTTTGAGTTACGTTTTAACCAGGGAGATATGTATGGTAAGCTAGTGTTGTTCTTTTAACATGAACAAAATAAAGCAAAACGTCTTCCAACTTTGTTGGAACCAAGAAAAATTTATAAATTGAATCTTAACGGCAAAGTTCGCTTTGCAGATTTAAATGAAAATAAGAAAACAATATGGCAACAAAATTGTTTCCAAAATTTAGTCAGGGTTTAGCACAGGACCCAACAACTCGAAGAATTTGGTTTGGACTCGCAGTCGCACATGATTTTGAATCTCATGATGGTATGACAGAAGAAAATCTTTATCAAAAGATTTTTGCGTCTCATTTCGGTCAACTTGCCATCATTTTTTTATGGACATCGGGAAACCTTTTTCACGTGGCTTGGCAAGGAAATTTTGAAACTTGGGTAGCCGACCCATTACATGTTCGCCCCATTGCACACGCCATTTGGGACCCCCATTTTGGACAACCTGCTGTTGAAGCATTTACACGTGGAGGAGCTTCTGGACCGGTTAATATCGCTACCTCAGGTGTATATCAATGGTGGTATACTGTTGGATTAAGAACTAACCAAGATCTTTATCTAGGATCTGTTTTTTTAGCTGTCGTTTCTGTTCTTTTCTTATTTGCAGGTTGGCTACATTTGCAACCCAATTTTCAACCTTCACTCTCATGGTTTAAAGATGCAGAATCTCGCTTAAACCACCATCTTTCTGGTTTATTTGGAGTAAGTTCTTTAGCTTGGACAGGACATTTAGTTCACGTAGCGATTCCTGAATCACGTGGAAAACATGTGGGTTGGGATAATTTTTTAACCGAGTTACCACACCCTGCTGGATTAACACCTTTCTGGACAGGAAACTGGGCAGCTTACGCCGAAAGTCCTGACTCTGCTACGCACCTATTTTCCACGTCGGAAGGTTCCGGACAAGCCATTTTAACATTTTTAGGAGGTTTCCACCCACAAACTCAAAGTCTTTGGTTAACAGATATTGCACATCATCACTTAGCAATTGCCGTAATCTTTATTGTTGCTGGACATATGTACCGAACAAACTGGGGAATTGGGCACCGTTTACAAGCCATCTTAGACGCTCATGTTGAACCTAATGGAAATATGGGAGCTGGACATAAAGGAATTTTTGATACAGTTAATAATTCCTTGCATTTTCAATTAGGTTTAGCTTTAGCTTCTGTAGGAACAATTTGTTCCTTAGTTGCTCAACACATTTATTCATTACCTCCTTATGCGTTTTTAGCTAATGATTTTACCACTCAAGCAGCCCTTTACACGCATCATCAATATATTGCTGGATTTATTATGTGTGGGGCATTTGCTCATGGAGCAATTTTTTTCATCCGTGATTATGATCCAGAAGCCAATAAAGGAAACGTTCTTGCTCGAATCTTAGATCATAAAGAAGCTATTATTTCCCATTTAAGTTGGGCCTCTTTGTTCTTAGGTTTTCATACTTTAGGAATATATGTCCATAATGATGTCGTGCAAGCATTTGGAACCCCTGAAAAACAAATTCTTATTGAACCTGTTTTTGCACAATGGATTCAAGCGGCACATGGAAAATCACTTTATGGTTTTGATTTGCTTTTATCTTCTTCAAATAGTGTGGCCTCTTCGGCCAGCCAAACTTTATGGCTTCCTGGTTGGTTAGAAGCAATTAACAATAATCAAAATTCATTATTTTTAACTATTGGCCCAGGAGACTTCTTAGTTCATCATGCAATTGCTTTAGGTCTTCATACAACAACTTTAATTTTAGTCAAAGGAGCTTTAGACGCCCGTGGATCAAAACTAATGCCAGACAAAAAAGATTTTGGGTATAGCTTCCCATGTGACGGACCAGGACGCGGTGGAACTTGTGATATCTCAGCTTATGACGCTTTTTACCTTGCAGTCTTTTGGATGTTAAATACAATTGGGTGGGTAACTTTTTATTTTCACTGGAAACATCTTACATTATGGCAAGGAAACGTTGCTCAATTTGATGAATCTTCTACCTATTTAATGGGGTGGTTGCGTGATTATTTGTGGTTAAATTCATCTCAATTAATTAACGGTTATAACCCTTTTGGAATGAACAGTCTTTCCGTTTGGGCATGGATGTTTTTATTTGGTCACCTTATTTTTGCAACAGGATTTATGTTCTTAATTTCATGGCGAGGATATTGGCAAGAACTTATTGAAACACTTGTATGGGCTCATGAAAAAACACCTTTAGCAAATCTTGTTTATTGGCGTGATAAACCTGTTGCTCTTTCTATTGTTCAAGCTCGTTTAGTAGGATTAGCACATTTTTCAGTAGGTTATGTTTTCACATACGCAGCTTTCTTAATTGCTTCAACTTCAGGGAAATTTGGATAAACAAAGTGTAATAAAAGCATTCTTATTACTACTATTTAAATTTTCTTTTAGTAAATAATTTTATAGAAAGGAAAAAAGTAACCCACGCTTTATACTTTATCTCTCGTAGAAGGGTTACTTCTGTGGTTTCTATTCCCTATGAGAGTGGTTTTCTACCACTCTCATAGGGAATAGAAACCACAGAAGTAACCCTTCTACGAGAGATGCCCATTTCCTCTTCTTTTCTAAAGAAGCATCTCTCTACAAAACAAAAAAGGAGTTGTTTCATAAGAGAGAGTCATGGAGAAAACTATGAAGATTATAATAATAATTTTTCCTATGTTATACACACTTTTACAAATAGGGTAAAAAAGTTCCTTTGACTATTGTTAAAGGCAATTCTTTGAGTTTTCTCAAAAAAGAAAAAAGAGTTTAATATAGTCAAAAAATTGCCTTTGATCATAAGCGGCCTGTTTCTAACTGCGATTCAAAATCATTTTTTCATTAAAGACAATCTCAGGATGTTGAATGCAAAACCTCTTTTTTTAATGGATCGACTGATTTCATTGTTGCTTGCCTTCTCATTGCCTTTCCCTTGCTACAGGCGTTTCCCGTGCCTTGCTACGCAAGCAAAGAAGCAAGCCATAGGGGTGGAAGAAGCTAATATTTCTTTTTTTTGCTTTAGCAAAGCAACCCTTGCCTTACCATAGGTAAGGGAAAGGAAGGGTTGCTTCATTTCCCTTATCTTTTTCCTTGCTATAGGCTTTTACTCCCCAAAGGGAAAGAAAGAAATAGGGAAGATTAATTAAATGATGTTTTCTAGATTTATAATGTCGTTTCACCAAAAAAAGAATTCACTCTAAAAAGCCGATCATTTTCCATAAAAACTCTTGTGAATATTATGGAAAAATGAATAAAAAAGGAATTCTCGAATATTTCTTTCTGGTTGATTTGAAAGAACTTTTATGTGACTTTGAAAAATTTCAATAGAGATACACCCTTAAAATATGACAAAAAACCAAATATTTTATTCTTAAACGAAGTCCAAGAGCTAAGAAATAAAACGATAAAATAAAAAAGAGATTAATAAAAATAGCTATTCTGTAACCTGTTGACTTTTACCTTTTTAACCTTCTTGGATTGCCAATACTTCCTAACTTTTAAGAAAAAATAATTTTATTTCGACACGTACTGAAAAGTAGATCGATATAAAGAAATCTATCGACTTTTGTTTCCCTAGCGCAGCAACCCTTGCTGCCTCCTTGCCTTGCTTGTCTTGTCTATGGCAAACAAAGCAAGCGTTCCACTATGTGGAGGAAGGCAGAGGAAGGGAAGTAAAAACAAAGAAACAATTGTAGAGTTAGTTCTTTTAACGTTGTACCATTTTACAACTTCTACTTAATTAAACACTTGTTTTCTTAGAAACAATAGACGTTTCCTGGGGCGGAAGGATTCGAACCTGCGAATGACGGTACCAAAAACCGTAGCCTTACCACTTGGCGACACCCCAAAAATATGTGATACGAAGTTTTAATCAATTTGCTTTCTACCTCAAATGATTTATTTTTTTAGCAAACCTGTTTATACAGAAATCTCTTATCTAAATCCATTCTGGATTTTCAGGCAAATTATTTTACAACTTACGAAACAGAAAAAAGATTGTTTAATTTTATTCACTCAAAAACGATAATTTTTTCTTTGTATTTTTGTGAAACGACCTGAATTTTATTAGTAGGTTTTGCTGATTACTTTTGTTTCCCTGTTACAAAA
>Ga0209067_10000999_pt1 | contig 17733 bp, 23 predicted proteins | sample ColStrG_CSR_2013_FD_187199 | JGI IMG/M metagenome (GOLD analysis project Ga0209067, IMG submission 187199) | Freshwater sediment microbial communities in response to fracking from Pennsylvania, USA - Cold Stream Run_MetaG_CSR_2013 (SPAdes)... | ecosystem: Environmental > Aquatic > Freshwater >...
CCCCCCGTCAATCCGACTCCACCCCCACTCGTGAGGCCCACGCCGCCGGATCCAGCTGCGTCAGCCGCCGCCGGGGCGGCCACCGCCGTGTCCCCGAGCAGGTATTCGCCTCCGTAGTACAGCGCCGCCAGTTCTGCCAAGGTCTTTGCCGGGGGCGAGCTGATGGCGGAGCTGACCGCGTTGCCCACGCCGCTGACGGCGTTGCCCACGCCATTGACCACGCCCGAGACGGCGTTGCCCGCGCCGCTGACGAGGTTGCTGATGTCATTGCCCAGGCCGCTGACCGCGTTGCTGATGCCGCTGCCGATGTCGTCTAACCATCCCATGATCTTCTCCTAATACGTGCCGGTGGCGGTGTTCAGCGCGTCGTGCACCGCTGAGTGCTGATACATCCAGTCATCGAACTGGTCCTGTTGCGAAAAGTCCACAACTCCGAGGTCAGGTGCCTGACCCAGGCCGAGCGCTTGGTACTCGTTTTGGTGCAGCGTAGCATGAAGTTGCAGCCAGTCAAAGAGCGCCCGTTTGTCCTCTTCCCCGATGTTCGGGTCTGCCTTCATCTGGCGCACCCAGGTGTCGACTGCCGCTTGGCTGTCCAGCGTGGCGTTGGGCAGGGAGAAGGCCTGCGCGTTGGTGATCACGCGGTCGATCTCTATGTGGGCGAGCCGGTGCCAGAAGAAAAAATCCTTGATGCCGGCCTCGTCCCCAAACCGCGTCTGGCTTTGTGGCTGGATATTCATCACCACCTCCGCGTCTTTTCTAGTTCGATGCCGATCAGGCGAATCTGGTTCAAATTGGCCGTGCCGGTGAGCGTCAGGCCCATGTACTTGCCCCCGCCGTTGTTCGCCGGCGAGGTGAACAGCTGGTAGCCCAGGTTCGACAGCGTCCAGTTGACGATGGCGGAGGAACTGTTCGTCCAGCCGACCGTGGCGTTGCTATTGTTGACCCAGGCCACGTGCTGCAGCGAGACGCCCAGCGTCGAGGGCTGCGAGCTAAACTCGGTGTCGATGGTCGCGCTGATGCCCGTGGTGGTGCTCGAGCCGTTGAGCACGGCGCCGACGCCCGCGATGAGGCCCTGCTTGTCGAGTATGGGCGTGCGCGCGTCCCACAGCTTGGTCTTGACCGTCCACGTGTTCGGGTTGCTCGCGCTGATGAGCGCGTACATCGAGTTGCCGGCCCAGCCGAAGGCCGACACGAGCCCATTGACGGGGAACGAGAAGGTGCAGCCGAGCTGCGTGCTGCCGACTTGCTGATTGGTGAACCACCAGCGCCCGCGGAACAGGAAAACGAGCATGCGCCGCGCAACAGGGGTAGCCTGCGTGCCGCGCACGAAGCTGTCATTGAAGTTGACGAGGAAGCCCGCGCACAGGATGTTGTTGACCATCACCGGGCAGCCGTAGATCGTGCTGCTGAAGTTGATCGCGCTCACCAGCCCATCGATCTTGTCGCTGATCTTCTCCGGTGTGGCGCCAGACATGATGTAAAAGCCCGACGCGTTGGCGAACGCAATCGTGCGCAGGTACGCGAAGATTGACGTCTGCTGGCTGCAGCCGATAGAGGCCGACGCGTTGATGCGCGAGAACTGCGCGATGCCCGCCGACGACACCGTGACGTTGTTCAGGATGTCGACCGAGTCGTCGCCGAAGATGTAGAGGTAATTGTTCGCCGCAAAGAGCGCGGTGATGTTGTTGTTCAGGTACGAGTCATTGATGGTGAACGAGCCACCACTGTTCGCCAACGAGTAGTACGAGCCCACGTCCGTGTAGGTCACCGTGCGCTTGAGCCCGACCCACACGCGGTTGGCGTACACCGCGATAGACGTGCCGGTGGCCGTGCCGGTTGTGGCTATGGTCATCGAGTAGGTCACCCACGCGGCGCCGATGAAGGCCTGCACGATTGGCGCGCTGTAGCCCGAGCCGCTCGCGATGAGGAAGGGGTTGCCGACCTGCCAGGACACGGTGAACGTCGCGCCCGAGCCCGTGCCGCCGGTGACCGCAACGGCGTTGCCCGGGGCTGCTTGGTAGTAGCCCGTGCTGGTGATCGAGATGCCGCTGATCGCGCCGCCCGTGACCGCCGTGACCGTCAGGATCAGCGGCTGGTTCTGCTGCGCGAACACCGCCTGGGTCGCCGTGGTGAGCGTGCCTCCGGTTGCGGTCAGCCGGTCGCCAATGGAGTAGCCCGTGCCGCCGGCAGCCACCGTCACCGAGACGGCGCTCGCGCTTGCGCCAATCGAGCCGCCCGTGCCGGTGGAGTCGAAGATGCGCAGCGAGGGCACCGTGCCGCCACTGAGCTGGCCCAGGTTGGTGTTGGACACCGCAGGCGAATAGAGCAGCCCCGACAGATTGGTGAACACGCCTGCCGCCGTCACGCCGTAGTCGTAGTATCCGGCCACGGGGTCGACGATCAGCACGCCGGTGTTGGACCAGGGCGTTGCCGCAGTCTGCCCGCTGGTGTACTTGCCGGTGGCGATCTTGGCCCACGTGGCACCAATCGTTGTCTGGCCGATCCACGCGTTGCCGCTGTTGGACCAGATCGCCAGGGTGTAGTCGACGCCTGCGTTTTTGAAGTCCAGCGAGAGAGTGGGCGCGCCGCTCTCGCCGGCCACCGTGACGTACGCCGTCGAGGGGCCCGCGATCACACTCAGGTTGCCCGGCCCCACCGGGATGACTTCTTCGAGCCAGGCGAACTCGTTGTCTCCAATCGCCTCGCGCGGCGACTGCAAATTGACCCCACCAAAGTCGCGCAGGACGATGGACTCCGCGGAGTGCTCGCCCTTTATTTTCTCTTTCGGGTCATTCGCTAGGTTGATCCCACCCATTGCGCCGCTGCCGCCGCGAGAGCCTGCCATGGTCAGACCTCATAGGGGTTGGGGACGCGTCGGGTGTAGGCGGCGGAGCACTCGCGCACGCGGCGCGAGTAGGTCTGGAGCAGCATCTCGGCCTCGCCAAACGCCTGCATGTTGAGCTTGGCGAGGTAGGCCGAGTAAAACTTGATGGGGTCCTGCATCACCACCGGTATTGGGTCGTTGGTGACGTAGTCGGCCAACGCGGTCGGCAGGATCACGCTGTCGATCTCGATGGCGTAGCTCTGGTCCGGCGGCGGGCCCACGTAAAACTGGGTATTACCGTACACGGACCACATCACCGGCTGGCGCTGGTAGGCCGTAGAGAGCCACAGCCGCAGGCGCGCGCTGAACGAGGTGAAGGGTTGCCACAGCAGCGCGTAGCGCTCGGACCCCCAGATCACGTTGACGCCCAGGATGTCGTAGGTGTTGACGTTGACGACACCGGTATTGATTACCGCGTTCGCGCCAGCACCTGTGTCGGTGATAACCGCCGTAGGGGCAGTGGTGTAGCCGCTTCCGAAACTCGTAAAGTTTATAGCGTTGACCGCGCCGCCACTCTGAGTTAGAGAAGCAGCTACACCACTACCCCCTCCGCCGCCCGTGAAGGAGACAGAAGGGTTCGTGTAACCCGAGCCTGGGGTGGTGATAACCGCGCCGGAGACCTGACCGAAGGTATAGACTTCCTGCCCCGCGGTGAGGTAGGTAGACTGCAAGGTGCGCAGGCAGCCGGTGTCCATGACGACTTGCCGGCGCGCCTCGTTGATGTACCGATCCAGCTGCGCGATGGACCAAATCTGTTGGTTCGGGTCGTGCAGCAGGTCGGCAACTTGCGTTTCATACAGGTTGAGCGTGGTCACTCAAAGCCCCATCAGATCAAGGCCGAACTGCTCGCGTCCTCGACACTCTCGACAGGGGCCTCGACCATTACCGCCCGGGTGAACACGAACTTTGCCAGCTTTTTCACGCCAGCCGGGTCGTCCACCCAGTTCTTGATCGCCGGGTCGTACTTGTTGGCCCAGCCGAGGCGGGACAACGTGTCGGTCTTGTCCGGCATGTTGAAGCCGAACATGTGGACGGCCGCATCCACCGGCACGGCGACACGCTCTTTCGGCGGGAACTCGTAGTCCCGGCCGTTAAAACGGTCGCTGTGGTGGAAGTCGTTCGTGTTGGTGACGAAAATTTCTTGGGGCATAGGTCAACTCAGCCGGTTGTGCTCAGATGAGCGGTTGCTGTTCGGGCTCCAAGGGTGCGGAGGGCACCTTGGGGTCCTCGGGGGTCTCCGCAGGCGCGGGCGCGGCGGTGACCGAGTCCTTGGCTTGCGCCAGGGCCTCTTTCACCTCGTGCAGCGCGCCAGCGGGGAACTGAACGACCACGCTGGCCTCGGGGTGGAACACACCCTCGAGTTGGGCCAGCGCGGCCTCGACGGCGGCGATCAGGCGCAAGGTCATGCTGTGCTCCTTAGAAGGGATACAGCAGCAGCGTGTCGGACGCGCCGCCCACGTTGACCGTGGTCACGGCAGCGGTGGACGGTGCAGCACCGGTCGAGAACGCCGCGAAGGTCGGGACCGCTTGGAAGTTGACACCCCCAAACGGGCCGGCCAGGGACGGCAGACCGGTGGTCGCGGCCACGGTGACAGGCGGGTACACCGGCACCGACAGCGCCTTGTCCAGCAGAGGGTTGGTGTTGGCGGCCGAGCCGGCAACCACACCACCCTGGAACACGCCCCCCGCGGCCACGTAACCGACACCAGGCGTGGACTGGGTGAAGCCCGTGCAGGTGAAGTTCATGATCGCGGTCACGGTCGGCGCTGGGTTCGAGGAGCCGCCGAAGGTGAACGTCGGCACTGCGGTCAGCGCGGTGCCGTAGAACAGCGGCCACATTGCCAGCAGCGCGCCAGAACCGACCTGCGCGGTGTTAGCAGACGCCCAGCCGAGCACTGCACCGCCACCAGTGACGTCGCCGGGCTGCGGGACCACGGTGATCATGGGCAGGCCCAGGAGACCAGCACCCTGTTGGGTGACGGTAACCGAGTTGATCACGCCACCGGAGATCGTGCAGACCGCCGTGGGCAGGATGTAGGGCTGCGCGCCTTGGTTGGGCGGGGGTGCGAACACGATCAGCGGCGGCTTGGTGTAGCTCGTGCCGCCCGAGGCGGTGTAAGCCAGACCCAGCGCGTTGAAGCCCGAGTTATTCTGGTACACCGTGCCGGTAATACCGATGGTCGTGTTGACCGCGCCGCCGACGATGGCGTTCCAGGCGGAGCCGCCGGCAGAGGGCGTGATGGTGAACACGCTGTTGCCGATGGTCGTCACGCCGTTTTGGATGACCACGGCCTGCGACTGGCTGTTGAAGCCATAGAAGCCGTTGGTGCCGCCGGAGCCGGCCGCCGTGATGATCGCGCCGATGGGCGTGCCCGTGGTGTTTGCCAAGCGGTAGTTCTGGCCATCAGAGGAGATGGTCAGGATCGCGCCGGGGGCCACGTTGACGTTGCGCCAGTACTGCAGCGCCTGGTCGTACATCTGCAGCGTGGTGTATTGGCCCAGCTGGATCACGTACTGGCCGGTCAGCGTGTTGCCAGCGGCGATCTGGGGCGCCACGACCGAGCCAAACGTGCCGATGATGCCTTGCCCGGCAGGCAAGGTGAAGGTCGCGCCAGCGGGCAGCGAAACCGGGATCGGCGCTGCGGGCTGGTTGACGAGACCGGAGATTTTGTTGAAAGACATGGTCGGTTACTCCTTAGATGGTCACGAAGGTGAAGCCCGTCACGACCGTGCAGACCTTGGGCTTGGCGCACACCAGCTCCAACAGGCTCAGAATCGCGCCAATGTAGCCGATCTGGAAGTTGGAGAGGGTGGACTCGAAGCCGGTAAAGGCAAAAGCTGCGCGCTCGTGGATGTAGAACGCCATGTAGCCCGTGTTGAGCAGGTACAGGGTGCCTTCCGGGCAGTAGGGATCGCAGTAGATCGGCACGCCGGCGACCATCAGCGCACGGAATGCGGAACGCGCACCCCAAGGCTCGTCGTCAAAGCCCTTGTCGGGCGTGATGACGTACGACTCGTTGGGCAGGTAGTCGTTTGCCAGGGTCTGCCAAGTGGCCGGGCCCATGACGCCGAAGGTGGGCAGCTCGCCGCCGTTCTTGAACGTGCCGGTGATGTACTGCATGACCAGCGCGCGGGTCGGGTTGACCGAGCCGGCGGCATAGCGCTTGGCCTTGAGCCAGGGGTTGAGCGTGCGCGACTGGTTGCCGTAGGACACCAAGTTCGTGCCGTCGTCCACCGCGCCGGGCAGGCCGATGACCTGCTGGTTGTTCGAGGTGTTGTTGTACAGGGCGGTGGCGACACCATCGCAGTACACGTTGCCTGCGTCGTTCATCCGCGCGGCGAGCAGCGGAATCACTTCGTGCGCGTCTTGCAGGAGACCCTCAAAGCCCAGGTACGGGATTGGGATCACGGCGCCCTTCAAGTTGAACTCGAGGTTGGTCACGCCAGGCTGCACAGCGGGCTGCGAGAACGAGCCATCGTAGCCCACCCACTGCATGTTCACGAACTGGGTGCCCTGTGCCGGGATGGTTACCGAGGACACACCACCGGACGCGGGCTGCGAATTCGCAATCAGCGCGGCGGCCAGGGGGCTGGTGTTGTATATCTGGACGACGAGCTTCTTGACGAAGGCTCGACGCGTCACATACTGCAGTTCCTGGCCTAGCGACCCAGAACCGCCTGCGGGCATTACGCCACTTCCGAGTACCGGCATAGTTCAACTCCTAAATGTTAATGATTCTTCCGCCGGTCAATCGGAAGGGTTCTGCTTTCAGTTTGCCATAGCAGGCCCGAGGCCCGCAACTTTTCCTGCTCGAATGTCGTTCAACGCGGCGAAAGCCTCGTTCATGGCAATCTTGTCGAGCGCTGCTTTGTTGCCAATTCCTTTGCCCCAGACGTCCTTCTCGGGCATGTCAAAAGTCGGGGGATTGATCGACGACGGCGTGGGCACCGCGGTCTGCTTCGAGGCCGCGTGCACGCGTGCTGCGGCGTCGTACGTGGGGATTGGGTTCTCTGCGTCGGTCATCAGCTTTTCGACCTCGAGCATGTCCGCCTCGTTGAGCTTGTACTTGGCCTTGGCCGCACTGCGCGCCTTCTCCATGCGCTCGCGCACGTCACGCTCGAGCAGTTTCTGCTCCAGCTTCTTGCGCTCGGCGCGCTCTTCCTCGATGGCCGTCATCGCGGCATCTTTGGCGTCAATCTCGGGGATGATCACCGTGGGGTTGAGCTTCTTGACTTGGCGCTGCACCAGCTCACGCGACGCGGGGTCGTTGAGCAGGGACTGCAGAAGGTTGTGCGACCCCTGGGTTTGGCGCGCAAACGCCAGGAGCTGGTCAGTTGTAAGATCTTCGAGTGACATGATGGTCCTTGGTCAAAAAGGGATCAGGTCGATTAAGACCGACCGCCGTTGGGCTTGCTGATGGTCAGCGGGTTCTTCTGGGCGACGCGGTGAGGGGCGTCCAGACCGCCAAACTCGGCGTACCGGGGCGGGTTGATGATCTGACCGTTCTCCTTCTGGGGATCGGTCGGCTTGCGCAGTCCGTCAGGACTGGGTTTGAGGTAGCGTTCGCCTGCCATGATGTTCTCCTAGCCTTGCGGCATCTGGGGTTGCTGAGGGGGTTGCGGGGGTGCGCCGGGTGGCTGCCCACCCTGCTTCATTTGCTGCATGATCATGCGCTGGATGTCGGAGCCACCGCCCATCTGGGGGAGCTGGCCGACCATGCGCATGACCTCTGCTGGCACAAGGTCGCTGTTGTCCTTGTCGGCGGCCAGCGGGGCCATCGAATTCAGGCACTTCAGAATCACCTTGTACTCTTTGTCTTCGGGCCCGAACGCAGTAAGCGCCTGCTCGAGCATGTTCTGCGCGATGTGCAGGTTGCTCATGGCTGCGGCCTTGAGACCCTTCTTGTCTTGCGGCGCGGCCGTGGGGCTGCCAGCAGGGGACTGGTGCCCCAGGCCGCCGGACGGAACCCCGCCACCACCGGCGGGCATGCCACCAGCAGGCGCGGGCCCGCCGGGTGGGGGCGCGCCGCCACCACCTTGCTGGGCCATCATGCGCTGCATGACTTCGGGAGGAACGCTCACGAACGTCCCCCGCGGCGCTTCTTGCGATACGTGTGGTGTCCAGCCATGATCAGCTCCTTGCCTTGCGCTTGGCGCGCTTCTTCGCGCGCTTGTGGGCGTACATGCCGCCACCGCCTCGAGTCCGTGCAGGTAGCGTCATAGTCAGCTCCTCGTCTTGCGACGGCTGTGGGCGTAACGACCGCCACCGCCGCGGGTTCGTGCGGGTAGTGCCATGTTAACCTCGTGTCTTTCGACGTTGGTGGGTGCGGGCGCCCTTGGGTTTGCCGGGTCGTGCTACAGCCATGACTGTTCTCCTAGCCTTCCCGACGGCGGTTGCGCGCACGGGCGCCCGGGCGCGGCTTTGCGCGTGCGGGGGCTGCGGGTTGTGCGGGTGCTGTTGCCATGGGTAGCGCTCCAAAAATTAGGTGCCCACCCCGGCAAAGGGGTGGGCGGGGGTTTTGCAATTGCAAGTCAGACAAGGGCTTTCGCCCCTGCGCTTACTTGCGCTTGCTGCGGCGGTGCTTGCGGGCCATGATGGACTCCTTCTATACCAACGGGCCACCCGAAAAAGGGGCGGGCAGCCAGACCCCAGTCAAACCAAATTCTTATCCGCGCGACTTCGAGCGGGACGCGGCGCCACGCTTCATGTGCACCGAATACTTGCCCCGGGGCGACTTGTTGTAGTCGCGCTTGTAAGCCTTACCCGGCTGGTGAGTAGTCCTCATTTGTGTCCACCTTTCTGCGCTGCTTGCGCTTGCTGGGCCTGCATCTGTTGCTCGTGCGCTTTCTCTTCCTTTGCCTGCAAGACTTTAAGCTTCTTCTGCAGCACTTGCAAATTCGGCGGGTCGTACATTTCGAGAAAGGTCTCGCGGTCGATGACGTGGGCTTCCAGCATTTTCTCGGCATCGACTTTTCGGTCTTCCACGAAGATCGGCGAGCTGCTATGCGCGTCGACCTTCACCTCGTAGTCGGTTGTAAACTGGCTGGCGATAAAAGGCAACTTTTTGGATTCATCCGCGGGGTCCACCGCGAAGAAGCGCTGGTCAGAATGGTCCTGCACGTTGCGCAGCATGAGCGTTGCCAGCTCGCTGGCGCACTCTTCGAGCATGGTGGCACGCGCCTTGGGCCGGCTCGACCCCAGGCGGGCCATGAGATCGGCCTGGCCCTTGGAGCGAACGCCAGACTCGCCCTTGCCCTGCAGGATGTGGCCGATGCCCGCGGTGTCGTCGAACATCTTGTCGATCTGGTCGAGGGATGCGAAGACGTTTTCCGGCATCTTCGGTGCGTGCGTCTCGATCTTGGCCGTGGGGGTGTTCATGCCCAGGATGCCGCCGGCGCGCTTGAGCGCGAGCAGCTTCTCCTCAGCAATTCCGGTGAGGCCTGAGCCGCTGATCGGGGGGTCCGACTGCTTCTTTTGCAGGTTGCGAATGTTCGCCACGTCCTCGGTGCGCCAGTCCTGCAACCAGGCCAGCTTGGCCGAGAAGCTGTCGCCCCAGAAATAGTCGTACAGGTTGGACTGCGGACGGATGACCACGAAGTGCGGCATCTTCGCCACGCCAACCACGGCCTGCGGGCGGTCGTAAATGACCACCGAGGGGCTCGCCATCGAGACGATCTGATAGTCCTGTGTGTCGTCATCCCAGACGTACAGGTCCACCATGTCGACCATATCGGCCTCGACACGGGGTGCGTAGTTGTAGCTCGCACGCCCGCCGGCCAGGCCGTTCTCCACCGTGCCGCCGGCCGTGCCGTAGGTTGCCGCAATCGAGCCGGAGACCCCTCCCACCGGGTTGGAGAGGATGAGGCGCGACATGCCCTCGCTCATCCCGGACGTGGCGCTGCTGCCGCCCTTGCCGATCTGGGCCATGATGGTCGCGCGCCGCGGGTTGCCCAGCAGGTCAGAGTTGAGCTGCGTCTTGGTCGTGGTGTAGCACATGCAGAACGCCTCTTGGTCAGAGAGGTCGACGATGTCCTCGCGCAGCACGCCGAACTGGTGGGGTTCAACGAGGTAGGTGCGGCACTGGTTCATACGCCACTGCGCCTTGATGATCATGGAGCCGAACACCAGCGACCACTTGGCCGCCAGGCCAAAGCGCATGTGCGTACCCGAGGTGCGCCATTGCTCGGTGATCTCGTCGGAGAGCTTGGGCACTTTGAGCACGTCGGCGTCGTCGGCCGTGGTGCCCAGGTGGATGGAGAAGCGCGTGCCCTCGGGCGAGTAGATGAAGCTCGCCAGGGTCTCGATGGTGCTCTCGATCTTGTTGTACGGCGCGCCCGACTCGTCCGAGGTGCCGAACAGGTAGTAGTTGCGCGCGGTCTTGTAGAACTCAAAGCGGTCGGCGCGCGAGGCCAGACACTGGCGCGTCAGCTCCTCGTAGAGGACTTTGCGCTCGACCGGGTCTTTTGGGATTTTCACTTGACAAATCCTTTATCCCCCGCGGCTCGGGTGATCTCTGCCTTGGGTAACGGGGTGCTCAGTACGGGTGAGGTGTTCGCCAGCGCACGCAGCCCGTTGTTGTTGGTGATGTAGGGGTCGCTCGGGCCTTGGCCAACGGAGGCCACCAGCGGCGCCTGGGCGGCCTGGACCATCTCGCCCATGGGTTTGCCCATCACGGCCTTCACGTCGTCGCCCCAGAGCAGCTCCTGGCCGATGGGTGCGCGGCCCGCGAATCCCTGCTCGCCCGCCCGCGCGGTCTTCCAGTCGGGGATGTTCATCATCTCGGAGGTCTTGCGCAGGCCGGCGTCGAAGCGCGCGTACTTGCCTTGGCTGACCGAGACGGGGGTGCGGAACTCGCGGGTGACGTTCTCGGAGTCACAGCCCATGTGCGGGCAAATGGCGTGGGTGCCCTCGAAGCCGCCATGGCGTGCGCACTTCCACTCTTTAATTATTGCCATTTTGGTGACTCCATTTGATTAAGGTTGCGCCCCATGACAAGTCGACTTTCGCCCTGGGGGGCTCTACGACGCCGGGCTTGGGCGGGATTCTGCGGATTACATACCGGTCTCCTTCAAGTACCTTGACGAGTAGACCCCTGTCAAATAGCTCGAAGAAGTAGGATAACTGAAGCTGTAGGGAGTCGTCCACTTCCCGCCCTTTGTGCGCGCAGGCGGCCAGCACGCTCAGGCCTACGCCCGTGTGCTCGGCGATGTCGCGCAGGCGCAGCTCCTTGGTGGGTTTGGACTGCCCCCGCCGGGGGATGGTGACCAGCAGGCGCTGCTGGATGAGCGCCTTGGGCATGACGTAGGCGGGGGCGATGCGCGTCATCGTGGCGCTTTGAACTCGATGCCCTGGCCGGTCAGGTACTTGAGCACGGCGCGCTCGACGGTGGTCTCGGTGTGGGGCTCGCCCGGGTCGCGGTTCTCGAGCACGTAGGCGCGGTTGCCCACGCGCATCTCTTCCATCAGCCAGTCGTTCCACGCGACGACCGCGATGGCAAGCGCGATAACCCGGTCATCCTTGGCGCGGCCCTCGCCGCCGATCTGGTCCCCGTTCCTGTGGATGTTGCGCAACTGGCTGATCGTCGCCAGCGACTTCAAGCGGATCATCTCGCGCTCGAAGTAGTTGCGCAGCGTCGACATCATGCGTATTTTCTCTTTGGCGTTCGTCTGCCACTGGTACGCAAATGATCCGAATAGCGCGTCTTGCTTTTTCCAAAGGTAGTCGCGCATTCCTCCCACGACATCATATAGGCCGAGTCGTGGATCGCCTTTCTGCATACTGCCAGCAGCACGCTTGAGGTTCTGTAACTCATTGAACACTGCACCACCGGGACCCTGCATCTCAAGGCAAAGCATGGCTCCTTTGTAGCTGCCTGCAAGGTGTGCGATGGCCCACGCATACTGAGCTTCGTTCCAATCAGGAGTACCAACTTCTGCGACCTGTTCCACGCAGTCCGCGTAAACGCGCAGTACGCATATGGCAAACTCATCTGCCCATTCAGAAGAACCATAGGCCGGATCCGCGCCAATGACGTAGACCCCATTCTCGACAGGTAGTTGCCAGATCTGGACCTCTGCATTGTCCTCATTAGTCTCAATAAATTCCGTGTCTTCATAGTGCAGCCCAAACTTGTAGCGGAAGAACAAAGGCTCGGGCATCTTCATCGCGTCCTGGTACGCGAGGTTCACCCGCTCGCCGGAGAAGAACTTCGAACCTGAGAGCTGGAAGGCGTACTCCTCGGTGGGCGGCATCTCCTGCAGCGCCATCATCTCGTCGCCCTTCATCTGCTCTTCGACGTACCAGCGCCACCAGGCGATCTGCTCGGGCTGCACGTTGTAGCGATAGCGCTCGTACACGTCCTTGATCCACACGCGCTCGTCCGAGGTGGGCGTGCCGTCCCAGTAGGTCTTGAAGTCGGTGCTGTTGCGCTCCTTGCGGTAAATCTCGTTGCGCCACCAGCCGATGAAGATCGCGCGCTGCGTCTTGGACTTCTTCGCCGTCTCCCACGTCTCGTAGAACATGTTGTACCCACGCGCGGTGGACTCGAAGATGTAGAGCCGGTTGGGGTTCTGCTGCGCCAGCGTGTTCATCAGCGAGGCGTAACCCTCCTCGTCGCCCCAGCTCGAGCACTCGGTGGCGTGCATGAAGTTGCCGGCCTTACCCCGGCCGAGGTTGCCCTGCTTACGTGTGCCGGCCACCAGGTACACCAGCCGGCTGGAGTTCGCCAGCGTGAGCTGCGTGCGGTTGTGCCCGCCGCCCTTGGGCTTGGCGCTGGCCGGCAGCGAGTCGATGTACTGCGTGAGGTACGAGCGAAAAATCTCTCGGTTCTCGTCGGTGTCGGTGACGAGCAGGCCTTGCAGTCCGGGGTTCTTGAAGAGCCAGTACAGGTCCAGCGCCAGGCTCACCGTGCTGATGCCGAGCTGGCGGCCCTTGAGCACGACGAACGTGTGCACATCCTGCTTCAACCCGGCGGCGACCTCCTGCACGAAGTAGCGCTGTGTGCCAAGGAAGGTGAGCGGCACGCGGCCCTTCTCCTTGGTGTCGACCTTGAGCTTGCTGCAGAAGGCCTCGAAGCGGGCTTGGTCAAAGTCGCTCATGACGCGGGCCCTTCAACGACAGCCACCTTGATAAGCTCGATCACGCCAAGCAGCGTGATGAGGTTGTAGCCGGTATTGAACATGTGGTACTGCTGGCCCTTGCGCATGGCCAAAACAACCACCTCGTCGGCGCCCCAGTCCAGCGCTTCCTTGAAGACGCTCTCGACCTCTTCCTTGCTGCGCGAAGTCTGCACGGCGATTACATTGGTCATGGGCAATGCGTCAGGTAGTGGATCGCCAGCGCGCGCGCCTCGTCGGTCAGCGGCGCGAAGACGCGGATGACGATCATGTCGCGCTGGTAGTAGGTCGCCAGCGCATCGTCGCACGCCGGCAGCTGCAGCTCCACCGGTGTGCGGGCCGCAAGGTCCATCACCGTTGGCGGGTTGGCGTCAATGGTCTCCGGCGCGCGGTAACCCGGCGGGAAATATTGGTTACCCACGGAACATCCCCGGCGGTGCTTGCATGACCTGGCTGCTCTGCTCGGTCTGCGCGACCTTCTGCGCGTGCAGCTGGCCGAGCACGTTGCCGGCGGCCTGGCGGCGAATATGGTTCAGCTCATCCTTTGTCAGGTCGGCGTGGCTGGGCAAGTCCTCGATCAGCCCCTGATGGTACGCCTGCTCGTACAGCGCGTTGGAGATACTCAGCGCGAGCGCGCTCACGTCCGCCGGGGAGTTTTGTGCGGCGTGCGTCGCGTTATTCAACAAATCAAACTGCCGCATAAACCCCGGCGTCTTGATTATCTCCATCGCGAATTTAACCCGCATGTCCATTACGCAGCCGTCGGGCAACGCATTGAGATAAGGGGTCGGGTATTTGAGTGCGGTCATTTAATTCTCCATACACGGGTTGAGGAAGGGGATATTGCTCGTGCAATGAATTTGGTTTTCGGGTGCTCTTTCATATAGGCGTACATCTTTTTGCGCACCGTATTGAATGCCCGGGGGAATCTGCCCGCGCCGCCGACCGGAATCATGTTGAAGGCGTACTCCATGGCGGGGTTGGGGTTCACCTCTGGCGGCTGGCGCTTGGGGACTGGCGGCGGGGCCTTCTCCAACGCAGGCTGAAGCTTGCGCTTTTCAGGCTCGGATTCGGATGGGTGTTCCATGAAGCGGTACTGTACAGCACGGTACGGGGTTGCGGGTCGCTATTCTCGTTTTTCTTTTTGGGGGGCTTGTGAGGGGCCCCCGTTCATCACTGACAAATGTCCAAGGAGTCCCCGGAATCTGTGGGGGAAATGCAACAACTGTGGCGCGGATACCACAAACCGAGCACCGAGAATTGACGAGCGCGCGGTCGCGGCGCCGAAAACGCGCCAGTCGCCAGGCGCCGGGCCCAAATGGGGGCTCGCGGACCAGGAGCGCCGGCCTGGAGCGGGGGCCCGGCGCGCGGGCCGCGAGTAACGCGCCTGGGGCTATCGGAAACGCGTTTTCGATAGAAAAATACAATTGGAAAGCAGCTGCTAAACACCGATAATTCAGTCACCGGGCTACTCCGGTGCAACTGAAGGGATTCAAAAATGGCTCACTCTGACATCCGGCGCGCATATAGCATGCATGTGCTGCGCGCCTACATCGAGGGTTTCACTCCTCTGACAATCGCTCAATTCTCGCGCCGTGCGGGGGGTGCCAAATAATGGCTTACTCTATTCGGGAAAAATTGGCCTATAGCGCCGCCGGCCGGATCATTGCAACTATTGTTCGCAATGCTGTGTTCCCGCAAAGCCGGGTTCACTGGGTGCAGCAAGCTTTCGCAGATATGCGTTTCGGGGGGCTCAAATAATGGCCACCGATCGCATTCTCTCCAATATCGCAGTGCATGGTTTCGTGTGGGCCCGTAACGCCGAAGCGAAGCGATTCCAGCGCGCCGGGCGCAGTGCCCGCGTAGCGCAGACCATGGCGCATATTCTCCTGACTTCCATTCTGAAGGCTAACTATGAAAACCGAGCGCTGGTTTCTATTTGACTGTCACGGCCAGGCTATCGGCCGGCCTGGTGGATACGCGACTAAACGCGGCGCGGACTGGGCAGCTGAAGCGAAAAGCAGTACCGTGCGCGCTGAGATATGGCGCAGGTACTATGCGCAGGAGCACACAGGCAACAATTTAGTCTGGTCCGCGAAGCTTCACGAGGTTTAAAGTACAGTCCGATACCCTGCGCGCAGGGTATCCGACCGGGCTTTTCCGGTGCAACACCTAAGGGTTTTATATGTCTCAATTGTTTGAAGCTTCGCGTCAATGGGCTAACCGGCCGGCGGATCAGCGCTTTACCTCGCTCCATGCGCTGGGCACACATTTTTCCCAGCTGCGCGACGATTCTCGCGCTACTGTTGTCAGTTCGCGCCGGGTCCAGGCCGCGCCGGCTCGTGAAGACGAGAAAAACGGCCTGGTGATTTACGGGCCTAGTGGCTCAGCCTATGCGCCTACGCATCACGCGTTTGGCCAGCTCTCCCAGCTGGCCGGCGCGCCGGCCGGATACTTGCGTACGCTGCCCGCGCCCGTGGCCGCAGACTGCATCAACTATGGCTTGCAATTCTCGCGCGACGTGGAAGACGTCGGGTTACTCTTGCAACGCGGCGGGACCCTGCGCGCTGCGACGGGCCCGCGTTATGGCCGCATCTGGAACGATGATATCGTGCGCGGCCTGGTCGATACTTTTGGCGACGGCATAACTGGTCGATTCAAAGTACCCGGGGAGTTCGGCCAGGATGTCGCAGTTACCAAAGCGAACACCACGCTATACGGCTCTGATCGCGATATGTTCGTTTTCCTGGCAGACGAGCACAATCGCATCAGCATCGACAATCGGCGCGACGGCCGGCCGGGCTCGCTCGCCCGCGGTTTCTTTTGCTGGAATTCCGAGGTTGGTTCGGCGACCTTCGGGATTAAAGCTTTCCTATTCGATTACGTCTGCTGCAATCGCATTGTTTGGGGCGCGCAGGATGTGCAAACCTTGACAATCCGCCACACTGCCAGCGCTCCCGATAAGTTTCTTGAACAGGCCGAGCCCGTGCTCCTGGCGTATGCCAACAGTAGCGCGCACGCCCTGGAAACCACACTCGCAAACGCGCAGCGCGCGCGCCTGGACAATGTAGATGAATGGCTCGCAAAACGCTTTGGCGCCCGCACAGCTGACAAGGTATCGGCCGCGCATATGGCCGACGAAGGCCGGCCAATTGAGACAATCTGGGATGCCGTGACCGGCGCCACAGCATACGCGCGCACCATCGCGAACCAGGATGCCCGCGTAGATTTTGAGACGGCTGCCGGCTCGCTCCTGGACCTTGTTTAACCCCTAACCCTAACCAGGCCCGGCCGCTAAAAACGCGCCGGGCTTTTTTCTATGTATCACCTAACCCTGAAGTCAACCAATAGCAAAACGGGCCCGATACCGGTAAGTGTTTCGAGCGCTGAGACATGCCCCAGCGCGTGCCCATTGTCCGCGGGCGGATGTTATGCCCAGGGGGGCCCGCTCGCCATTCACTGGCGCAAAGTCACCCAGCGCGAGCGCGGGACTGACTGGCGAAAATTCTGCAAAGCGATCGCCGGGCTACCGGCCGGCCAGCTGTGGCGCCACAATGCGGCCGGCGACTTGCCAAGCAAGGATCGCGTGCACATTGATCGCGTGAAGTTCATGGGCCTGGTTATGTCTAACGTCGGCCGGCGCGGTTTTACGTACACCCACTACGATCCGCGCGCCGGGGAAAACGCTGCACTCTTGTTTCGAGCGAACGCGGCCGGATTCACAGTCAACCTATCGGCCAATAATCTGGTGCACGCGGATCAACTCGCCGACTTGGCTTGCGGGCCTGTGGCCGTGGTGATGCCTGAAGACTGCGCGCGGCGCACGCTGACGCCGGCCGGCCGGCCAGTAGTGCAGTGCCCTGCGACGTATCAGGAAGGCCGCAGCTGCGACAATTGCGCGCTATGCGCATCAGCCGAGCGCAGCGTTATCGTCGGGTTTCCTGCGCACGGATCAGGGAAACGCAAAGCCGAATCCGTTATCCGTTTGTACAGGAGCGCAGACCATGCACAGGCTAATTAAGGCTATCGCCTGGGTGTCTACCATGACTTGCGGGCTCGCCTTAATGCTGGGCTCGCCTGACGCCGACGGGTTACTCCTGGGGCTCACACTCTTCGCGCTGGGTTTTGCTTTGGTATTTGACTAGCGCGCCAGTAGCACATAAAAAAGCCCGCAGCTGCGGGCTTTTTTACGCCTGGCTCGCGCTCCTGGCTCGCGCTCCTGGCTCGCGCTCCTGGCTCGCGCTCCTGGCTCGCGCTCCTGGCTCGCGCTCCTGGCTCGCGCTCCTGGCTCGCGCTCCTGGCTCGCGCTCCTGGGATTTTGTGGCTTTTACGCCACACCCGCTCCAGGACCAGGGTTCCCTAAATGCCTGTGGATAACTCCTATGTAAGGGGCCCTTTTTAAAATGAAAAATTCCAAGCTCTGGGCCCGATTCGCCGGTCTGCATGCGCGAGCCCTTTTCCCTATGTTCTCCTTCTCCAACCTACTTCTCAACCTTCCCTACAGAACGCTATACTATATATAGCAAGCCCCCTGTATTACCCTACTGTCCCACTTTACTATTTCTATAACCATCCACTTAGTAAAAGGTTGGAGAATGGAGAACATAAGAGGCGCATCAGAGGGAAAACTGCGTTCTCCAACCTGTTTTTGAGGTTGGAGATGCTCCAACCTAGGTTGGAGAACCTACGCCCTCCCCCCGCCAAATACGCAAATTGCGTCCCTCACGCCCCCG
>Ga0209067_10001001_pt1 | contig 17702 bp, 13 predicted proteins | sample ColStrG_CSR_2013_FD_187199 | JGI IMG/M metagenome (GOLD analysis project Ga0209067, IMG submission 187199) | Freshwater sediment microbial communities in response to fracking from Pennsylvania, USA - Cold Stream Run_MetaG_CSR_2013 (SPAdes)... | ecosystem: Environmental > Aquatic > Freshwater >...
GTTAAGAAGACCTTAATATTGCCCGCCGTGTCGTCCTCCACCGAGAAATTAAAAGGAATTTCTTCGTCGGAATGGTAAAAGACACCTCGCCATTTACCAATCGGCAAATCATTGGAAGAAGTTGCGCTGCAGCCTTGCAGCAAGACCAATACAAGTAGAACGAATAGTGCCGATAAATTTTTCATCTTTTAGGAAATCAAGAGTCTAAGAATTGGATTCATTTTTTCGGGTTGTAGTCATTACGTGCAGTTTTCGCGCAAAAGCTACCAGGCGATTCTGCAAGTCCCCACACCCCCCTCCAAATAAATCTGCCGTAAAAGTAAAACTTTTTTTAGTATAACTATAATGTCTATCGTTTTTATAGACTATAATTGCAGTAGATTTGCCTTTAACACTTTGAGTCAATCGATCCTGATAGCATCTGTCGTCCCTGCCTTTGCTCTTTTGGCAGGGTTGGAATATTTCGTCGCCTACCGGCAACAAAGAACGGATCTATTTAGTTATAGCGGAAGTATTGCCAATATCTCAATTGGTATAGGCGAGCGCTTACTCAACTTGTTTATCACCGGAAGCTTTTATACTCTTTATAATTATATACATAATCATTTTGCGTTGTTCCAAATTTCATCGGCATGGTATGTCTGGATAGGCTTGTTGCTGACAACCGATCTGGTTTGGTACTGGTATCATCGGCTCGGCCATGAAATCAACTTGCTTTGGGGGGCCCATATTGTACATCACCAAAGCGAGGAGTTCAATTATACCGTATCTGCAAGGATCACAACTCTGCAAGCCATCGTCCGGAATTTATTCTGGTGCATATTGCCGGCGGTTGGGTTTCAACCGTCCATGGTTATTGCTATCCTTGTGGTCCATGGCACGTATTCCTTTTTCACCCATACGCAATTGATTGGCCACCTGGGTTGGTTGGAACATATTTTAATAACCCCCTCCCATCATAGTGTTCATCACGCATCAAACGAAAAATACCTCAACAAAAATTACGGGGATATTTTTGTTATCTGGGACAAGCTATTCGGCACATTCCAACGCGAAGAAGAAAAGCCCGTCTTCGGACTCACCAAACCGCTGCATCGAAGGAGCTTTGTTTGGCAGCACCTACATTACTATTTTGAATTGGCCGAAGCTTGCCGCCGAAGCAGGAGTCTTCCTAAGTCTTTGAAAGTAATTTTCGGTCGTCCTGAGGCGCTTGACCCAAGTATTCGTTCCAGCTTGGAGCAGCGTCTCCTCCCGGAGAAAAAACACTTTCGATCCAATTTTCAATTCAAGGCGTATCTCAATTTGCAAGTAATCGCATCGATGGTAGGTCTCGTCATTTTCACCGTTGGATTTGAAAAGCTTGATGCCCTACAAAAAATGTTTGGTGTCGCGCTCATGATCATCACCCTAATAAACTGTGGAGCGTTGCTGGAACAACACAAATGGATATATTATCTCGAAATCATACGCATTCAGATTGTTGTTGCCGCCTTCGGATACTGGCTCGCCAGTCCAGCGGTCGTTGTCATTGGCATACTTGCCGCGCAATTAATGTCAGATTTTAATTCCATCAAGCGCAGATATTATGAATTTTTGTATCAAGAAGCTCAATCCTAAAAAATTATTTGCATGATCAAAACATACCAAAAATTCAGTTTGGGCGAAGTGATTAGTAAGGACCAAAAAAGGTTTTTCAATGAAAATGGCTTCATTCATTTTCAGAATTTTATTACGCCTGCGGCAGTTGCGTTGATTATCAAAGCCGCCGAAGAGGTTCAAAAGAGATGGATTGAAAATGCCGTGAAGAAAATAAATGGTGTCCCCATCAAATACGGTGTCGATATCGATGGTACGCCCATCGTGCAGCGCTTTGCATTCATCAACCAACACCACCCCGTGCTGTCCGAATTTTTGCGAGATCCAAGATTTCGAGTGCTCCTGAACTTGGTGGGCGCCGAAGCAAGGCTTGGTGAAACGGAAAAAGACGGAATGGTTTTCAATCATTATGTCAACGGCCCGGGAAGTAAGTTCACACAAATGGGTTGGCACGTGGATGGACTTCGTGATATTTTTCAAGGCACGAAACTGAACCCGATGCTCAATGTAGGCATTCACTTGAGCAGCCAGAAACCTGATAGCGGAGGGCTGCGAATAATACCCGGTTCGCACAAGCAGGGACTATATGATCTTTTGTTTCGCAAAGCCCACTTCTTAAACAACGAGGCTGACAAAAATGAAGTCCCCATCATTCCCGACGCCGGCGATCTAACGATCCATGACGGAAGGCTTTGGCATCGAGTAGCCAAATCTTCCGTAGAAGGTGAAGCCAGTCGAAGGCGGGTGATTTATATTCCAATTATTACAGGCAAATACGAACCTAAAAATGAACAAAGCCCTACACTCCTTTACCAACGGTTTGCGGGCCTCGTGAAATAAAGGGAAAAAAGTCTCGTGGCCGAGTGGTTAGGTAGGGCTCTGCAAAAGCTCTTACAGCGGTTCGATCCCGCTCGAGACGTCAAATTATTCAGTCCGATCACACGCGGTGCCCACGCGTTGGTGATGAAATTGATTGTTGGGGTCACCACTGCCCACGCACCAGTTTCTGGGTAGTAGAGTGGCGAAATGTCACTGAGAGTTTCCCATTGGCCAGGTTCAGCAAGATTTGACTATTTGCTTTTGTTTCTGCCGCCGCCAATAAAAAATCCGATCTTAACCGACAAGTAGTTTTTGTTTACCATTTCGTAGTGCCCCATCATGCCCGCGTTCGGGTAAAAAATATAGTCCTTCATTGGCTGAACGAAGTTATACTCCGCCATCAGTCGAAAGTGCCCGAGGTCCCAACCCACGCGTGGATAAAAGCCGATGCCGTTTCGCTGATTGTAGGTGTCGGTGTTGCTCATGATGAAATTATTACTTGGATTGAAAATCCCGAGTCCCACGCCGACGAAAGCACGTTTAAAAAAATAATAGTGTGCATTGATGCCCATGGACGATACGGGATTGTTATTTCCCCCGTAGGATGAAAAAATTGTCTGCGCTTCCATTCTAAAACCAAGCTGCACCCTGTCATGCAGCCGGTAGCCGGGCTCCATCGCAAAAGACCCAATAGGGAATGACTGATCATCGGGTAAACCGAATTGCACGGCAAAAAGAAACTTCCGGTACTGTTGCGCCTGAACATTCGTCATGGCCAGCACAAGGGCAATGAAGAGTAGCTTTCTCATATATAAATGATGAAGAGACGCAAAAGTTCTGATAAAAAAACCAGAACCACCTACTCTAAAGTATTTATTTCTCCAAGGCATCACCCGTATGGCAGGACGCTGCCGCGAGTGAGATGCATCCGCAACACGGAATCAGCCGTGCGCGTCGGGCGAGGTTCCTATTCATTTCGAAGCGCCCGGGTCGGGTTCGAGGATGCGGCATGAAAGGAAAGCCCACTAATGGTCAGACATGCTATGGCCAGCACTGAAAATCCCGCCACCAAAAAAGGGCCCGCGCCCACAGCAATGTGTTCTGTGAAATTGGCAAGCCACCTGTCAATCAGATACCACGTCACGGGGACGGCAATCAAAAAAGCGATGCCAATGAGCACCACAAATTCACGAGCGATCAACACCATCACGTGCGGCACAGAAGCCCCCAATACCTTCCGGATGCCGATTTCCTTCACGCGCCGCTCCACCGAAAACGAAGTCAATCCCAGCAAGCCGAGGCAACCCACCACGATGGCGAGACCTGTGAATACGCTCGCCACCCGACCTAGTTGAGCATCGGCCTGGTATTGCTTGTCGTAAGAGGCATCCAGAAACGTGAAGGTGTAGGGCAGATGGGGCGCCGCCGACTTCCACACAACGCCCACCCGCTCCACCGTCGCCGGGAGGTTGTTGGTCTTCAGTCGGATGGCGAGCCGGCCGACCCGGTGGGTAAGCCTAAGCAGCAGAGGCGCCACGGCATGATGCAACGAAGCATAGTGAAAATCCTTCGTCACGCCGATGACCCGTCCGTTATTCCACTGGTTCACCTTCCGCCCGATCGCATTCTCGCGCGTCCAGCCAAAATCTTTCACCGCCGTTTCGTTCAATATAAATGCGGTGGTATCGTCGGCTTTGTTGTCGCGCGCAAAATTTCTGCCGGCGAGCAGAGGGATTTCATACCCGGGAATAAAATCGTGGTCGACAGAATTTGTGTTGATGTTCGTAGGCGACATCTTTCCTTCGGAGATTTCTATTTCCGAATACGAATTATTGGTCGGCTGGCCCGGAACCGTCTGTGATCCGGCCACAGAGACGACGCCGTCCACTTTCATCAGCTCATGCTTCACCGCGTCGAGATGGTCGGTGATTGCCTTGTCTCCGTTGGTGGGCACGATCAGGGTAGCATCTTTGGTAAAGCCCAGGTCGCGGTGGCGCACCATCGTGAGTTGATTGAAGACCAGTAGCGTGCCAGCCACCAGCGTGATGGAAATAGCAAACTGCGCCGTGACCAACACTTTGCGGAAACGTTGGTGACTGAAGAGGCCCCGGGCGGCGGGTCTGAAGATCTGCAAAGGATGAAACCCTGAAATCACGAGGGCAGGGTAAGCACCCGACACAATTCCCAACAAAAAAGCCAGCGCGGCAACCGCTCCCACAAAATACCATGGGCTGGGGAAAATAGAAAAATGAAGTGACGTCTCGAGCAGACGATTGAATACGGGAAGTGCCAACCACGTCAGCGACACACCCAGCAACGATGCCGCCAGCCCTACGATAATAGACTCGCCCAGAAACTGTGCCATGAGCGCGCGGCGTTGGGCACCCAGCACCTTGCGCAAGCCAACTTCTTTCAGTCTCCGCGACGCGCGGGCCGTAGCCAGATTCACATAGTTGAACGAGGCGATCACCAGGATGAATACAGCGATGATCGACAAAATATAAATATTGTCGACGCTGCCTCTTTTTCCATTTTCCCAGGAGCGTGGCGTGGCGAGGTATATTGACGTAAGCGGCTGCAGCGGCAGCTCTTCATAATACATGCCTCCTTTTTCGATATGGCGTTTGATAAACCCGGCCATTGCGTGGCGTACATTGCCTGCAGCCGGCCGGTCGCGCAACAAAAGGTAGGTGTGAAATCCATTCCAGAACCACGAGCTTGTTTCATCCCGCTTGTTGTGGACACTCCACGTGCTGAACGAGAGCAGGAAATCAAATCGGAAGTGGGAATTCTCAGGCACATCTTTGGCCACACCGGTCACGTTAAACTGGTCGTTGTCCATCTTCAGGAGTTGCCCCATGGGGTCGGCGTTCCCAAAATATTTTTTGGCCATCGATTCCGTGAGGACAACGGAAAAAGGCTGGGTGAGTGCGGTCTTGGGATTGCCTTTCACGAGCGGAAAGGTGAAAACATCAAATACGGTACTGTCGGCGATAAAGCAGTCCGGCTCATAAAAGGCGTTCTGATCTTTGGCCACGAGCAAATTCCATTGCTGGAACCGTACGTAGTTTTCCACTTCCGGAAAATCCTTGAGCAGCGCAGGGCCCATGGGCGGTGCGCTCGTGGACTGAAACAACAATTCATTTTCGGTGCGCAGATTTTCTACAATCCGAAAAATCCGATCCGCGTTCGTGTGATAGCGGTCATAACTCCATTCATGAAAAACATACAAGGCGATGAGGATAAAGGAAGCAAGGCCAATCGACAGGCCGAGGATGTTGATAACTGAGAATCCCTTGTTCCGAAGCAGCGAACGGATCGCCGTGATAAAGTAGTTTTTGAGCATGGCCTTAGGTGAGAATAATGAGTCTAATAGATCTATACTTGACCTTGCAGCGAAGGTTACAAGTGCGAATTAAATTAATCCACCGCATTTTCCATGCCTATCGCTTCCGACCGCGGTGCTTAGGAGTCATAGCTAGGGAAATCTTCGTTTCAAACGCAAGCTAAGGCAATGAAGGGTGAATAGAAGACATATCAGTCATTGATTGAAGTTCGTAGAGTCAGCCAGTGAAAACACCGATCAAGAGCAAATCTAAATTTGAATCCGTCTTGTTATTGGGACACCTACTCTTCTTTATTCCGACCGCAGACTCACCACCGGATTGGTCAGCGCGGCCTTGATTGCCTGAAAGCTAATGGTACCCATCGTGATCAGCAAGGCGCCACCTGCCGCCGACACAAAAATCCACCATCCTATTTCGGTCTTGTATTCATATTGCGCCAGTCCATTTTGCAATAAATAGTACGAGATCGGGATGGCGATGCAACACGCCAGCGCCACCAAACTGACAAACTCTTGCGACAGCATCCGCCATAAGCTGATGACGGAAGCGCCCATTACTTTGCGAATGCCAATTTCCTTGGTGCGCTGCTCCGCCACAAACGAGGCAAGCCCAAAAAGACCGAGGCAACTGATGATGACGGCCAACACGGCCAATACTGCGGCGAGTTTACCGATGCGTTCTTCATTCGAGAATTTGGCCGCGAACTGCTGATCTACAAATGCGTAGTCAAACGGAACGTCGGGGATCACGTCGGTCAACACCTTTTCAATTTTTGGCAATGCGTCAGTCGCCGCCATGCCGGGTGCGATGCGCAGCAACAAAACCCGTTCGCTGCCATAGGTCATGTAGATAGCAGGCTTGACGGGCTCGAAGGGAGAATTCATCACCATGTCTTTGATCACGCCCACGATGTGAAAATCCTGATCGGCACCCCACGCACGGCACGTCCAGTGCAAGGTTTTGCCAACGGGGTCTTTCAGTTTCATGTAGTCGGCGGCCGCTTCATTCAATATCATCGCCGACGAATCGCTGGCGATCTCTTTCGAAAAATCACGACCATTGACAAATTGCCACCCCACGGTTGTACCAAAGCCAGGTGAAACATTCAGCGTGGCAAAATTGGCTTCGAACAAGGGGTCCTTGCCTTCCCAATTGAAGCCACCGTTGCCAGACCAAGTACCGGTTAAGTCACCACCCGACTCGGCGATCTCTGTGACGGCGCCTGTCTTCTTTAATTCCGCGCGCAACACATCACCGCGGGTATTAAATTCATCAGACTTTTTGCGAATCGCCACCAGCCCCTCACGCGTGTATCCCACCGGCCGGCTTTTTACGAACATCAATTGCTGGTAGATTGCCACGGTGCATACAATGAGGATCACCGAAACCGCAAATTGAAATACGACCAATATCTTCCGCGGCACAGCGGAAAAACGACCCGCCCGAAAAGTTCCTTTCAAAACCGCGATGGCATTGAAGGAAGAAAGATAAAGCGCCGGGTAACTTCCGGCCAGCAAGCCCGTCAGAAAAATGAAGATGATGCTGCTCAGCCAGAACCATCCTTGCGACAGTGGCAGCGTTATTTGCTTGTCGGACAATTGGTTGAACCAAGGTAAACTGAGGTAGGCCAACCCCAGCGCCAGGACAAAGGCAAGCAGTACCACCAGAAATGATTCACTAAAAAATTGCCCTACCAACTGTGTGCGGATGGAACCCATGGTTTTGCGGATCCCCACTTCCTTCGATCGCTTCTCGGAACGCGCGGTGCTCAGGTTCATAAAATTGATGCAGGCCAGCAGCAATACAAACACGCCGATGGAGCCGATAAACCGGACCATCTGGATGGGGCCATTTTGAAGCCGGCCTTCTTTGAATTCGGAATACAAATGCCACCTGCGCATCGGGTTCAACTCAATGTCGTAGTCATATTTCAGTTCGTTCTTCATGTAGTCAAGATGCTCAATGGCCTTCATCTCCGCTTTCTTCACCGCGGCCGCGGCTTGTTCGAGGGTAGTGTTGGGTGCGACTTCCACATAGGCCATCACAAAGTGATTCGCCCAATCCTGTTGCCGGATCCAAGGGTTTTCGGTTAAGTTAAAACTCCAGGGCTGGAAAAATTGAAGCCCGTACAATTGCGTGTTCTTGGGAAAATCCTTGAACACCCCCGTGACGGTAACTTCTGTCTTCGTGTTTACTTTCATTGCCTTGCCGACCGGGTCCTGGTCGCCAAAGAAAGCCTTTGCGGTGGATTCGGAAATCATGATCGCATGCAAGTCTTTGAGGCCTTGCCAGTTTCCGTACACCATTTCCCAAGTGAACATCTCGGGCGCTCCTTCGCCGATGTACATGCCGCTTTGGCTCAGTCGCTTGTCGCCGGTAGCAAGAATGCCGGCGATGCCGCTGAATGGAAGAATGTGTTTAAAATTTTGTGCATAGTTATTTTGAAGTTCTTCGATGAGCGGATAAGGTAGGTAGGTTTGTCCCTGGTAGTACTTCCCCTCAAATTTTCCGGCCTTCGCCACCTGAGCGATGTGGTCATAGTTTTTAAAGTAGGTATTGAACGACCACTCGTCAAACACCCAAAGTCCAATGAGGATGGCTACGACCATTCCGGAAGCCAGGCCGATGATATTTAGTGATGCGTACCCCTTGTTTTTGATGAGGTTCCTCCACCCGATTATAAAGTAACTTTTGATCATGGTTGTTTGGTTTGAAGGTGTAGATTTTCTTTTTAAGGCAAAGGGCTGAAGGAAGCAAATCACATTCCAGAGGAACAAAAAATCTGCTTTTCGCTGCCCTATCTTTTTTCGCCTTCTTTCATACAGTTCCAGCAAGTCGCCCAGCACGGCTTCAGCCAGGTGGTCGTTGCAGTACCACCGGAAGAAGCGGATGAATATTTTAGGCGGTTGCTGCATCGTTGTTTGTCGTTGGTCAAGGGTGACGAATTGTTGGGGCTAAAAATCTGTTGTGCCGATTAAGTGCTTAACACAAAACTTTCACGACGTCCACACCACTTTTGGCACTTGCTTGTACATGGCATTGCGGAGTTCTTTGGATTGGTTGAGCACCTTGGTGCCGGCGTGTGTGAGTCTGTAGAGGCGCTTGTCTCTGCCGCCGCGCGTTTCGGTCGAGCCTCCCAGGTGTGATTTCAGATAGCCCTTCTCCTCGAGCCGCACCAACGCCTTGTGCACGGAACTCATCATGACGGTGCGTCCGGTTTGCTTTTCCAACTCATCGGCCACTGCCAGGCCATAGGCGTCGCCGAAAAGAATGCCCACCGTCAGCAGGACCAATTCTTCAAATTCTCCGAGGTAGGTTCCCTTCATGTTATTTGTTTCACCTTTGCCTATATACTGGTAAAAAAGGAAAAGGTTGCAGGTGAATAAGTAATACTGAATAAAAGTGTGATCCCAAATTCGCGCACCGATCGAAGGTGTATCAATACCGGACAGTTTGAGTTTACAGGAGATTGCCAAGGTCATGCTAGGAAGTTAACGCTTGACAAGGGGTGACCAACGCGGCGGAAAACAACGTGTTGAAGAGGACAAACTAACCCGCTGCTTTGTCTCGACTAATAGCTTGCCACGTTGGTTTATCGATTCGGAAAATATTCACCTGGTTATTGTGATAGACCGTTTGCTTGTCAATATGCATCCCATTCTTGCGTGCCACGTTGGCCGACGGGTTGTTAGTTAGGCTGATAATGGATATCAACGAGTCGGCGTAACCATTTTCGAAACCAACGTCACGGCACTTCGCGGACGTTTCCGTGGCAAACCCCTGGTTTCGGAAGCCCGGCAACAGGGAATAGGCGACTTCTAATTCCATACGGCCGTCGACCGTTTGCACCAGCAGGCCACCATAGCCGATGAGCGCACCCGAATGCTTTTCGATCAGGGCATTCATGCCACCTTCGTCTTTTTCATAACGTTCGGCCTGGCGTGCGAACCATTTTTTGCATGCCACTTCAGGTTCTTCATCGTCATGCTTCCAATGCGCAAATGATGAGGGGGATTGAAAAAAAGCCAGCCATTGATCGAAATCAGAAGGCATTACACTTCTGAAACGCAGGCGGGCAGTTTCTTCATGGTGCAAGAGATATTTCATTCTCTGAAAACCTAATTTAGATTCCGGTACGCCATAGGCGTATGCCCCACATGCTGCTTGAACAGCCGGGTAAAGTGCTGGGGGTATTTAAAACCCAACTCGTAGGCGACTTCGCCAATGGACTTGTGTGCATCAAAAATTCGCTCCTTGGCCACATCGATAATTTTGGAATGAATGTATTCTTGCGCCGACTTGCCGGTTTCCTTTTTTATCAGATCGCCAAAATAGTTCGGCGATAAATTTAACGCGCTCGCACACCACGATACTGCGGGCAACCCGTCCGTCTGTGGTTTTTCTGATTGATAGTAGTCATTCAGCAGACTTTCAAACCGCTCCAGAATCCCCCGGTGGGCTTGATCGCGCGTGATGAACTGGCGGTCATAAAAACGGAGGCAATAATTTAGAAATAATTCAATGTTCGAGGCGATCAGTGTCCGGCTGTGTTTGTCGATGGCATGTTTGAGTTCGTATGCAATTTTTGAAAAGCTATCCAACACGAGCTGGCGTTCCTTGTCCGAGAGATGAAGTGCCTCGTTTACATCGTAAGAGAAAAAAGAATAGTCGTGAATGTGTCTTCCCAGGTGGGTGCCTTTGAGTAGATCGGGATGAAACAACAGCGCCCATCCCTTCGGCTCAAACGTCTTGACGGCCGGCAAGACGCCCATCACCTGGCCCGGTGCAATGAACACCAACGTGCCATCCTGATAATCGTAATGACGGCGGCCGTACTTCAACTCGCCACAGTGCAGTTCCTTGAGATAGACGGCATACACTCCAAAATTAAACGTTCGGGCAGGCATGGGCTGGGCCTGCGACAAATCCAGCACCGTCACCAACGGATGGAGCGTCTCCATGCCCCGCATGGCGTTGTATTGCGCAACGCTGTCGATTTTCACAATTTCTTCCATCTTGATCTATTTCAGATACGAATTTAGGCATTCCCGTCAAGGGCCCGGCATGCCGGGCGGCGGATCAGTAATCATGGTATAAAAACCAGTAATCTGTATAACTCGGTGCGTGCCAAAAGAACCGATGTTTGTGTCGGAAAGGGAGTTGACGGGCAATTACTAACGAAAAAGATATGGAAAAGAGAAAACTTGGAAAAAGCGGACTGGAAGTTTCGGCCATCGGTCTTGGCTGCATGGGGCTCAGCTATGGCTACGGACCCGAAACCAATACCAGCGATGGAATCAAACTAATACGCCGGGCATTCGAGCTCGGCGTGACTTTCTTTGACAGCGCCGAAGCATACGGTCCTTTCAAAAACGAAGAACTGCTGGGCGCTGCACTGGCCCCCATACGCGATCAGGTGGTGATCGCCACCAAATTCGGTTTCGAAAAAGGAAAGACCGACCTCGGCATGAACAGCCAACCCGACAACATCCGCCGAGTCACCGAAGCAGCTCTCGTGCGGTTAAAAACAGATCGCATCGACTTGCTGTACCAGCACCGGGTTGATCCCAACGTTCCGATTGAGGACGTGGCCGGCACCGTGAAAGAACTGATAAAAGAGGGAAAGGTATTGTATTTTGGAATGTCCGAAGCCGCCGCGCCAACCATTCGCCGCGCTCATGCCGTGCAGCCGGTGGCGGCTTTGCAAAGCGAATACTCGTTGTGGTGGCGGGAACCCGAAAAGGAAATATTGCCAACACTCGAGGAATTGGGAATCGGGTTTGTTCCCTTTAGTCCATTGGGCAAAGGATTTCTCACCGGCGCCATTCACGAAAATACAACCTTCGATCCAACGGATTTTCGAAACGTCGTGCCACGCTTTGCGACCGAAAATAGAAAGGCCAATCAAGTCGTCGTCGATACGCTGCGTGACTTTGCCCAAAAGAAAAACGCGACGCCAGCCCAAATAGCCCTCGCCTGGGTATTGGCCCAAAAGCCCTGGGTGGTGCCCATACCAGGCACAACAAAGATTCATCGCCTCGAAGAAAATCTTGAGGCGGCTGCCATCACGTTGACGCCAGCCGATCTCCAGGAAATCGAAATTGCTTTCGCTAGCGTTGAGATTCAAGGAGCCCGGTACCCGCAACATTTGCAACAACGCGTCGGAAAATAAAAGAGTGCACACTCAATTTTCAAATGAAAACAATCCTATGACGAATTTCAATTTCATCTGTCTCATCTTCTGCAAACAGAGACTTTCGCGTCAACGTCACTCGGGGCAAGGACATAGGGCATCTCAACAAAACTAGATCTTAGCCCACACGGCGGCACCACACAATGAGGATGCCATTTATTCGAGAAATCATCCAAAGGCCACCAGACAGCAACTGCCGTATACGTCTTTCACACGACACCCCGCCCGACCAGACTTTCGCACTTTTGCCCTGATGTTGGAAATGTTGGAAAGAAGTTTATGTTGTGTAGTTCTCGTGTGGATCGCGGCAGCACCCATGCAGTGTTTTTCTCAGTCGACCAGGCACGTCGACAAAATGGCCAACATTACGGTCGGGATCGCCAAAAATCAGGGGACCGCGTCCTTATCGTATGCCCACATCTGGCGGATCGGCCGCCGTCACAAACTGGGGATTGGCGTAGGCGGGCGGCTGACCTCCTATGTTGCCTCTAATCAATATTATGTCACGGCGCCGGCAAAACTCACGTCTGGCAGCACGAGCCCCCTGATCATTTTCAAAAACAACATCACCGCCAACATTGACAGTTTTCGGATTGCGTCTCCACAGCTGCATTCCCTCAACGCATCCATTCACATCGACTATCAGCTCACGAAACGACTCGGCGCGGGCTTCAACATCGATGCCATTGGCACTTCTTTCGGCGGCACCCGCAACGGGACCTTCATACATGGGTCGGCAACGGCCAGAACAGATGCCCACCCCACCGCTTTCAACATCCTGCTGATCAGCGACAACGACCGCGGTAGCCTCAATTCCGAGTTCTACGTCCGGTATTTTCTCAACGTGCGATGGGGATTAAAAATAGGTGGGCAGTTTTTGTTTACAGAGTACACCACGACCACCAACGTCCAGTCCGTGCCGCAACCGAATGACCGCTTCCGAAACAAGTCGTTATTACTTTGCATCGGGGTCAGTTACAGGGGTGTCTTTTTCCACCGGTCACCGAGACGGATCTGACATCTTGCTGCTCGAAAAAAAGTCAAATCCAGATGCTTACTTCTGTTAATGTCGCGCGACCGACAAACCCAATTAATGACTAATCTGTTTTGAATTAAGTGCGCCTAACTTTGGTTTCTACAACTAATAAATGATTGACACACACGATGGCTAACCAAAATAAAAGGACGAAAAGGAATCTTGTTCACTACGCCATCACGGCGATTCTCGTATTCATTCTCCTTAGCTCCGCGCTTTCCTTTTGGAATCGACATGTGACCTACGATACGAGATCGATTATTGACAACGCAGCACAATGCAAGGCCCTTACCAGTTCCATTCAGGACCAGCTTCTGGATAAAGTTGAATTGTCCGTCACCGCATACATGGCAACCGGTGACCCGCAAAAAGCAGCGCCCTTAAAAACAATGGCCATCAAAAAAGACTCGATTTTTGACCAGCTTACCACGCTCCTCACAAGTCAACATTTTGATGCTTCCGATCTCATTAAAATAAAAACAGCTGTCAACGACTACATTCGCCAAGCAACCGCGATTGTCGGATTGGTAACCAATCATGATTCAGTAGCGGTCAAAGCCGGGATTGCCTCATTTCAATTCAGCGCCCAATCACTATACGAAACTTTTTCAGCGCGCATGAATAAATTCGAAAACGAGCTGGAGGCGCACGCCCATTCAGACTACGAATGGTCGATCACTGACAATGCCATCATTCAAATCATCCTTATTATTCTCAGCGTCCCGATCCTCATCATCACCTCCCGGCGGCTCAAAAATGAGGAAAAGAAAAATGAAGAGCTGATCAAATCCCTGGACGAAAGCAACCGCGAATACTTTTTTCACGAAATACACTCGGAAGAAATTAACGCCCAATCGGTCATTCAAAAATTGATCGGTAATTTCAAAAAGGCCGTTCAATTTGTCGACGAGGTTTCGGCGGGCAACTACCGAAACACAAAGGTCCTTATTCCGGAAAGTTCTCAACATCTCAATCAAAAAACGTTGATGGGAGCGCTCGTCAACATGAGCGCCAAGCTCCAGGCGGCAGAAGCCGAAGACCAAAAACGCCAATGGAGCGCCAATGGGTTAAATCAATTTTATGAAGTACTGCGGAACAACCAGGGTGATTTCGCGACGCTGATTGACAAATCCGTATCCTTCCTGACAAAGTATTTAAGCTCGCTTCAGGGCGCTCTTTTTATTGTCGAGCGAAAAGAAGACCAAGTCTACCTCGAATTAAGAGGCTGCTATGCGTATGATCGAAAGAAGTGGATTGAAAAACGAATTGCCGTAGGCGAAGGCATGGTGGGTCAGGTTTTTTTAGAAAAGGCTACCGTGATGCTCACGGAATTGCCTCCGGGCTACACGTCGATCTCTTCCGGGTTGGGCGAAGCCACACCCAGCTGCTTGCTTTTGGTCCCCTTTCAATTCAATGAAAAGATTGAGGCCATCTTTGAATTGTCAGGTTTTGTGAAGTTTGAAAAGCATCATATTGAATTCATGGAGAAAGCCGGAGAGCTTCTCGCCTCCACCTTACAATATGTGCGCAACAACGAGGAAATGCAGGCGCTCCTGCAACAGTCGAAGGAGCAAGCCGAATCATTGCGCGCACAGGAAGAGGAGCTTCGCCAAAACATGGAAGAATTAGAAGCCACCAATGAGAGTATCAGAAGAAAGGAAATTTTTTAACATGATTAGTGCATTTGAATACGTTACCGTTCTCATTTCGATCGTTCTTGGCTTAGGCATCACACAAATACTCACGGGCATCGCCAACCTGTTTCACAAAATGGAACGGGTAAAGCTTTACTGGCCCCATGTGCTGTGGGTTGGCTTTGTGCTCGTGCTCCACATTCAGGACTGGTGGTTGACGTACGAACTGAAAAGCTACATCCCCTGGCACCTGGGCAGCTTTCTGTTTATCATGTTGTATCCCATCAACCTTTTCATTCTCGCGCGGATGCTGTTCCCATCTAGTCTAAGAGGAAAAGTCATCGACCTCCGCCAATTTTACATGGAGAACTACAAAAAGATATTTTCCCTCTTCGTCATCTCCGCCATATTGTCAATCATCTACAATATTTTCATTCTACATTTGAGCCCACTCACGCAGGCGCTTCAGGCATTACTAATCATCGTCTTTTCCACTGTCGCCTACCGGGGATATCAGCAAGAATGGATTCACCGCACATTGATCGTTGGCGTTACGCTGATTTTCGCGATTGTGGTTGTAATTGAGTGGGATGATTGGCTGATCAGATAAAGCCAGGCCCATGAAATGAAGTTATTGAGGCCCCAACTATTTTAAGGTCTTTCAATCATGGGCTGAGACGGGATCACAACTTCAAAAGTTGTTCCCTTTCCGAAAACAGAGTCCACGGTTACCGTTCCACCGAGCTTCGTGACCGCCTCCTTTAATATATACAACCCAAGCCCCGAACCCTTGGCATGCTCCGACGCCCTGAAAAACATCTCAAAGATGCGATCGACGTACTGTGCCTCAATACCGATGCCGTTGTCTGAGAACCGCAGGATCGCCTTTTCAAAGGTCACCGTCACGGCAATGTGTAAGTAAGATGGCTGCTTCGCCGGATCCTGATACTTGATGGCGTTGGATAAAAGATTGTTGACGATGATCTCCATGCGCGACCGGTCTGAATAAAAGATCGAATCTTCTTTCAGGTCGACGGTTATTTGAAGGGTATCCATGCCTTCCATGGCGGAGACATTCGACCGGAGTTTCTCGATGAGTTCGCGAAAGTAAATCCGTTCGATTCTTGTCGCCGCACGGGAGTTTCGCGAATAGTCGAGAATCTCATTGATGAAGGTCTCCATGCGCTCCGCGCTCTTTCGCATCAGCGCATAATAGTTGGTATTTTGCGTCGGCATGCCCTCCATCTCGATCAGGTTCAGAAGCCCGAGAATGGAAGCCAGTGGCGCACGCAGGTCATGCGACGTGCTATACACAAAACGATCGAGCTCTTGATTCACCTTTTCAAGCTGGGCGAAATGCTTCTTCAAAACCGTCACATCATTGAAAACAACCGCGAAAAATCCTGGCTTCGGACTGTAGGCCACTACGTCATAATACTTGTCAAATTCCTGCGAGTAGTTTTCCAGCCGTAGCGTGACACCCGTTTGAGCTACCCGGCCAAAATTTTCGATCCAATACGGTTCTGTGTTAGGCAACAAGGTTTTCACGGTCTGGCCGACAAACTTAGCCGGATCAATTCCCGTGAGTTTGCCAAAGGCTTTGTTGATGAGCTTGTAGCGATAGTCGATCGGAACATTATTCTCATCACAGATAACCTCATGGAGCGCAAACCCTTGCTCCATGTTTTCAAATAGTTTACGGAACTCCAGTTCGTTTTGCTCCGCCTTGTCCCTGGCCACGGCGGCAGCCTCTGAAAGCTGTCGAAAGCGTTCCTCGCTTTCGCGTAAGGCGTCTTCGTTGTCTTTGCGGTCGGTGATGTCACGCACGATGGCACAATTGTATTCCGTGCCATCATGGACGATCATACTCACCTTGATCTCGACAAAAAATAGACTTTGGTCTCTTCTCCGGTATTGACTCTCAAAGGCCATGGTGCCTCTTTTTCTCAACTCGGACCAATGGGCCGGCCAAAGCTCCCTGGAATAGTGTACGTCGAAGTCGGGGATGGACATGGAAAGCAACTCGTCACGACTGTATCCTAGTTGTGCGCATGCAGCGGGATTGACGTTTACAAGTCTGGCGTTCTCAATGCTCCACAGCATGATGTCCTGCGCATTCTCAATGGCAATCCGGTTGAGCACGGCCTCCTCCTCAGAACTTAAAATGCTTCTCATAGATCAGTCGGCTGAATTCAAGCTACTTTCAAAGTCTTCAAGATTTTGTCAACTGTTAGTATCGCCCGGCCAAGGGCCGACTAATGATTTTCCTTTTGTGCTCATCTCCTCTTGCTTGCAGGTACGGGATTGACTTCGAAAAATACGAATTTGAGTATTGGTTTGAAAATTCGTTATGTAGCCGGTCGAAAGTCGGATGCCCGTCTGGATTTGAAGACATACAAATTATATCTATTTTGTGCTCCAAACCGCAGTGGATGAAGCACGGCCGAAACCTTATTTTACTGTTGCTTATTTCAACTGCCAGCTATGCACAGTGCCTGACAAGCCCCACCAAAATTGAACCCCTTCGATCGGGTTTCAATGATTATACGTCCGCGAAAGTTGCTACCGGCGGCAATTTTATGGTGGTGACCAACCCTGTTGACGACACCACCGGGCTGCCAAAAAGCGGGGCCGCCTACGTTTATCAACGGTCGGCTGCCGGCTGGAATAATGTCGCATTGCTGCACGCTTCCCGTCCCGCATTGAATGCCGAGTTTGGTTATCAGGTATCCATGGATTCGGCTGGCCAAACCATTGCCATTGTTTCTTACGGTTATCTGCAGGCAGCCAGGGTTTATATTTTTCAACAGTCGGGGGCAGGCTGGACGTCCATGACGGAGACGGCAATGTTCAATGTACCGGACACCCTATCACAACGATCAATGGTCAAGCTAAGCGCGGATGGGCTTACGCTTCTGCTCGGTCAATCGTGGACCAATGATAATAACGGCAGGGCGCATCTTTTTCACAGACGGAACCTGTCGCAGATGTTTTCGCCAGCGAGCGGCCACGTATTCGTTCCGCCTGCGCTTTACAATTACTTCGGAAATGATGTGGCCATCAACAAGGACTATGTG
>Ga0209067_10001003_pt1 | contig 17670 bp, 14 predicted proteins | sample ColStrG_CSR_2013_FD_187199 | JGI IMG/M metagenome (GOLD analysis project Ga0209067, IMG submission 187199) | Freshwater sediment microbial communities in response to fracking from Pennsylvania, USA - Cold Stream Run_MetaG_CSR_2013 (SPAdes)... | ecosystem: Environmental > Aquatic > Freshwater >...
GTCGTGGACTGGGTCGAGCGCTCGGAGAGGATGTTGGTCTGCGCGAAGCGTTTCGACTCCTCCATGTGCTGCATCAGCTCGATGGCCCGTTCCCGCGAGTCACCGGCCACGGTCATCTTCAGCGAGAGCTGGTTGTCCTCGTCCAGGCCCGGGCTGATCGAGACCAGGTGCACCCGCGCCGGCATGACCCTCTCCAGATTTTCCAGCACCCGCGTCCAGGAAAACGCTTTGCGCTCGATCAGTTCGTTCAGAAATTGCGAAGTGTCGCGGGTGGTGTGGTTTTCCGGACGATTTAAAAATTCCTCAGCGTTGGCGCGGATCTGGTCGCGCTCGGCGATCAGGGCTCGCTTTTCCGTCATCGCCTTACGATCGCGGCGGGCGTTAAACCAGCCGGTAATCGTCAGCGTGAGCAGCACCAGCGTGAGCACTCCGACGACGCCCACGGCGGTGCCCCAGCGCATCCAAAACTGCCGCGAATCCTCGTACGGCTGGCTCGCGAGATTGATATCAAGACGCATGTTAGGAAACCAAAGCCCCCACTACTCCCGCCATTCTCCAGCGCGGGACCGATCCGCCTGCCGACGCTCCCAGTTGGGACGAAGACACAAGCTCCTGTACCTCGGCGCCCGTCTGCGCCCGCAAGGCTCCCGCGGCTGCAGCGGAGTCCGACAGTCCGGCAACATAAATTTTCTCAATGTTCAGATGGTACGTATCCTGGAAAAAAACGACGGACGGGTAAACTTCCTCAGCCAACTGCTCGCCGGTGATGGTGACCCCGCGCGAATTTTCCAGCGTCCGGAACAATTGCAGCTGATCCTCATTCAGGATCGCGATGCTAGTGGTGTGTGCGTCGACTTTGATTACCAGCGTAGGCCGCTTGGCATCGGCTCCGCCCAGGGCGGCCAGCATGGAGGGCATCACGACGCCGGGACTGAAGCCCGCATCGCGGAATAACGCCTCGTATTCTTCCACCACGCTCGACAGCGCCACCGCGGCGACAACCTTCACTTCATCGGCCAGCTTCTGGGCATGATAGGAAACCTTCGCCTTCTCCACATCGAAGGGCAGCGATTTCTTCAGGCGGAAGCGCACCACCCCGAGCGCCTCCTCATGATCGGAGGGAAGGGTGTCGAATTCGACCAGCATGACGCGCACTGAGGCATCCGGCACAATCGCGATTACGTCCTTGGAACGTCCGGCGACGGCTCCCAGCGCGGCTTCGATGGCCGCGCGCACCGCTTCCCGCTGGCGCAGGTTGTTCTCCACCAGGTCGGGAATCAGGCTGCCGGGCGCCAATTCGCGTGCCGCACAGGCTTCCAGACCGCTGCCGTGGTCGGCGAAGCGGCCAGCCAGCACGCGATCCGCCGCGATTTCACAGGCCAGCTTCGGCTTGGCTACATTGGAATTTGAACTCATAACCTTAGAACGCCCCAACCCGACACTCTTTGCTCTAAATCAGAACGCGTACCGCCAAGAATTGCAATACCTCGAAAGGCACTTGGCCCCTCAGCCACAGGCCCACGCTGGCGGGGGCTGCTTTGATTAGCGCATGGTCTCGATAAACGTGACTTTGTTGATCTCCTTCAGCGTGGTCATACCCAGCCGGACTTTATCCAATGCGGACTCGCGCAGGAAGCGCATGCCTTCTTCGCGGGCCGCACGCCGGATTTCGGACGTTGGCTTCTTGGCCAGAATCATTTCGCGGATGCGGTCGCTCAAGTCGAGCAACTCGTGAATCGCGGTTCGTCCCCGGAAGCCCGTGCCCGCACATTCGATGCATCCCGGGCCTTCGTAGAGCGGAACTTTGCCCCACTGCACCGGATCGAGCCCGCTGGCTTCGAGAATATCGGGGGCGTAATGCACTTCGGTGCGGCAGGAGTCGCAGATCAAACGCACCAGCCGTTGCGCCAGAATGCAGTTCAACGCGGAAACGAAGTTGTAGGGCTCGACGCCCATGTTGAGAAATCGTCCAATCACGTCGACCACGTTGTTGGCGTGGACCGTGGTGAAGACGAGGTGACCGGTCAGAGCGGACTGAATGGCGATTTGCGCGGTCTCGGCGTCGCGGATTTCGCCGACCATGATTTTGTCGGGATCATGGCGGAGGATGGAGCGCAATCCGCGGGCGAAGGTGAGACCCTTCTTCTCGTTCACCGGAATCTGCGTGATCCCGCGGAGCTGATATTCGACCGGATCTTCGATGGTGATGATCTTGTCTTCATCAGTCTTGATCTCGTTGACGGCGGCGTAGAGCGTGGTCGTCTTACCGGAACCAGTCGGTCCCGTCACCAGCACCATGCCGTAGGGCTCTTTGATGTAGCGGCGGAAGCGGCGCAGGTCGTCTTCATCGAAGCCGACTACGTCGAGCGTGAGCGTGCGGAACTTCTCGCTCATCGACTCTTTATCGAGCACGCGGAGCACGGCGTCTTCGCCGTGAATCGAGGGCATGATCGAGACGCGGAAGTCGATGGCGCGGCCGTTGTACTTCACGCGGAAGCGGCCGTCCTGCGGCACGCGTCGCTCGGAGATGTCGAGCTCGCTCATGACCTTGATACGGGAAATGACGGTCGAGTGATGTTCTTTGCCGATCGGCGGCATAGCTTGCGTGAGCACGCCGTCAATGCGGAACTTGATCATCACCGAGTCGTCGCGGGTCTCGATGTGAATATCGGAAGCGCGGCGCTGCAACGCGGTAAAGATGGTGGTATCGACTAAACGGATGATCGGGCTGGTGTCGCTCGCCGCCGTCAGCTTGTCGATGGTGAGCGTTTCTTCGACGCCCGTGGCTTCGTCTTCGCGGATGATGGTGAAGCCTTCGCTGGCTTCTTCGAGCACGCGCTGCGACTGCTCCGTCTTCTTGAGAATGTCGGAGATCTGCTTGAGCGTCGAAACCTTGGTGACGATGCGCTGCTTCAGCAGCAGGCTGATCTCGTCGATCATCATCAACTGGCTGGGATCGGCGATGGCGATGGCCAGGCGGCCGTCTCCGGTTTCTTCCAGCGGAACGAAGTTGTAGCGGAACATCAGCTCGACCGGGATGCGCTTAAAAAGATCGTGATGAAGTTCGTAGTTGGTGAGATCGATGAATTCACAGCGGTACCGGCGCGCCACATCCTGCGCGCGTTCCAGATCGGTCAGCGGATTGCCGGTCGGGCTGATGGGCCCGCCGTTTCCGCCATTGACGAAGACTGATTTCTTTTCTGCCATTGCCATTCACTAAACCCCAGGAGCTATGAGCTGTGAGCAATGAGCGATGAGCGAACATGGATCCGTCGGCTCATCGCGCGTGGCTCATAGCTCACAGCTCGTTGCTCATAGCTCATTGCTAATGCACACCTAACGTGAAGATCGGCAAATAGAGTGAGATCAACACTCCACCAACAAAAATCGCCATAATAATCAGAATGATGGGCTCAATCAGCGCCATGGCTGCTCCCAGCGCGGTCTGCACATCTTCTTCATAGAACTCGGCGACCGAGTTGAGCATGTCCGGAAGTTTGCCGGTCGATTCGCCCACCTCGATCATCTCAACCGCCAGCTCGGGGAAAATCTTCTGCTCTTCCAAGCTGCCCGCCAGACCCTGGCCCTCGCGCACGCGAATCCCGGCTCGCATCACTCCTTTCAGGATGCGACGGCTGCTCATCGAGGAACCTGCCGTCTCCATGGCGGGAACGAGCGGTAATCCGCCTTGCAGCAGAGTGGCGAGCATGCGCGAAAAACTTGCCACCTGGTGCTTCAGCCGGATATCACCCAGCAGCGGCAAACTCAAAACCACGCGGTCAATGCGATCCGCGCCGCGATCGGTGTCTTTCCAGCGCCACAGTACGAATCCCAGAACCACCAGACCGACTATCACAAAGGGCGCGTACTTCTGGGCGCTCTCGCCAACCTGCAGCATGAATACGGTGATAGCCGGCAACTTGGCATCAAGGCTGTTGAATAACTCGGCAAACTTGGGCACCACGTAGGTGAACAGGAACGTCACCATAATCAGCACGACACTGACCAGCAGAGTGGGGTAGATCAGCGAGACAAACAGCTTCTTGCGGAAGGTCATCGCCATGCGCTGGAAGCCGATGTAGCGAGTCAGCACTTCATCGATGGCGCCGCTCTTCTCCCCTGCCAGCAAAGTCGTCGTATAGATTTTCGGAATAATACCCTGCGCCGCGAAGGCATCGGAAAGCAGCTCTCCGCCTTTGACCCGTTCCCGCACGTTCTCCAGAATCTGCTTGAGTTGCGGGTCTTTCTGGCGCTTGATCAGCAATTCGAGCGCTTGTAAGATCGGCATCCCGGCGCGGATCAGGGTCAAAAACTGCTGGTTGAACACCAGGAACGTGGCCTGCTTCAGCTTGCGCCGCTTGCGCAGTCCTCCGGACATCACTCCCTGGGGTTTAATCCAGTAGACGTGATAGCCCTGCTGCAGGAATCGGTCGCGCACCTCGGATTCGGAATACCCTTGTTCGACGTGCTGCTGGACGTTGCCGCGTTCGTCCGCGATTTTGACTACAAATTCCGCCATTTGGCCGTTTTTCTAGCGATTTGCTGGGTTTCGACTTACCTGTCAGTCTACCATTCTCAACTCAGATTCGAAGCCGCCGACTCGTCTCAAACTGCCCTCCACCAGTACCGCAAGTAACCATGATCCGGATGGGGAATACCTCTCCCTTTACGGGCCAACCAGATCCTCGACCGTCTCCGTTCCGGAAGGGGGGCGAAACTCGAATAGCTGGTCGGCCACCGGGACGTCTTCCTTCTGATCGGTAAACCGGTACTCGGTCGACGATCCATCCACCTCGTCGAGGATGATCCGGGAGATCTGGTGCCCCGGTGTGATCTCCAGCACAATTTCGCTGATTTGATCGGCCATGGCCACAGGCACTCCCCGGATCACCATGTCGCCGGGTACGAGCGGAGTTATATCCGGGGCCAGCGATAATCCCTGTAACTCCTTTTCCAGCCTTGCTTTGCCTAGCAAAAATGCAAGTGGAGAACGAACATCGTCTAATTTCTTGGCCGCCATTTTTCTTGCCTGCCGGTCGTCCGGGACGTAAAACCACGCAACTTTCCCGTCGCTGACAAACAGCTTCTGCCTGGGAGAACGATATTCCCAGCGCATCTTGCCAGGTTTTTTCAGCCACAAAGTGCCGGACTCATTCCGCTCCATCCCCGAGCCGCGGTAGAGCTCGGTGAACTGCGCCTCCAGGGAATGGAGGTGGTTGTAGTGGGCGTCGACGGCCGAGGCTTCGGTCTTGACGTCGGCGGCGGAACACACGCCCGCGCCGACCATCAGCAGCCCCGCCACCGGGAACACGAGCATGAGTTTGGGAAGTCGCAATGACTTCATTGTACCGAGTACGTGAACAAGGTGCCCAAGTCACGAGGCTTGCGAACGCGATCAACCTTGGGATGCGACGGTTTTTCCGGTTGAAGCGATGCAACGGCTGTGTGAGAATCGCTGGTCCGAGCCGGACTTCCCCCAGACTTCCGGACGGACCGGGGGAGGGTGCATGACGGGAGTACTCCGCTTCCACCTCGCGTTGGCTTTGGTTTCGGCCGCTTGCTTCGCGCAGTCCGCTAACGAATCCAATCCTGCTCCGACCACCTCGCCGCAGCAGACTGCCTCGTCGGCCAAGGTAGTTGACGGAGCCGCGACTCCGGTCCCAGAGAACAAGGCTGTCGCCGTGACTGCAGCCAACCCGCTGGGAGAAGCGAGGTCTTTCTATCGCAAGGGCGACTTCACGGCCGCTATCGCGAAATACGAGGAAGTTCTAAAAGTGCAGCCGAAATCGCCCGATGCGTATGCCGGGCTGGTGCGCGTGTATCTCAAGCAAAAGAACGTAGAGCAAGCGGCGCAAGTCGTCGAACAGGGACTCGCGCAGTCCGATTCCCCCAGAATTCACGTGGCACGGGGCGAAGTCTGGTTTCGGCAGGGCAAGATTACCGAAGCCGAGGCCGAATGGGTGAAGGTGATCAACGCTGGCTATCCCGAGGCCCGTGCATATCTCGGTCTGGCCAGAGTGCGTCGGGCTCTTGCCATGTATAAGACCGAGAGGGCCATGATTACCAAGGCTCACCAGTTGGATCCGGATGATCCAGAAATTCAACAGCAATGGGCCGGAACACTTGCACGTGAGGAACGCATCAAGTATCTGGAATCATCGATTGCGGGGGACAATAACTGGAACCCCGACGAGAAAGAGAACATTGAGAGTTACATAACGTATCTGAAAGAGTTCGCTAAACGGAACGAGCGCCCCTGCCGACTTGTCAGCGACGTTACCGCCACGACCGCACCGCTGGTTCCACTCCTCAGAGATGCCCATAACCTGCGCGGTTACGGACTTTCGGTGGTTCTGAATGGACACAAGAGCGCGCTCATGCTGGACACGGGTGCGGGGGGAATTCTGGTGACGCGCAGCATTGCGGAGCGCGCCGGAATTTCTAAAATCACTGAGAACAAGGTGGGCGGGATCGGCAGCAAGGGCCGGAGAAATGCCTATATCGGCATCGCGGATTCCATCAAAGTGGGTGATCTGGAATTTCAGAACTGCCCGGTCGAGGTCATGGAAAGCCACTCGGTGGTGGGCCAAGACGGACTGATCGGCGCCGACGTGTTCCAGAAATTTCTTATAGAACTCGACCTGGCAGATAGTCGATTCAAATTGAGCGAGTTACCGAAGCGTCCCGGCGAGGTTGGACAGAAGCCCGTGCTGAAGAGTGAAGACGAGGATTCCGGTGAGGAATCCAGTGAAGATACTGCATCCGACAAGGCGGAAGCGAAATCCGCTGAGGCCAAGACGTCCGCATCTTCGGGCCCGCAGGATCGCTATATCGCTCCTGAGATGCAGTCGTATACGCGCGTCCTGCGCTTCGGCCACGATCTGCTGGTGCCCACCATGATCGGCAACGTTCCTTACAAACTTTTCCTCATGGATACTGGCGCCTTCGGCAATTCCATCTCTCCTGCCGCAGCCCGTGAAGTCACCAAGGTCTCCGGAGACTCCCACATGACCGTTAAAGGCATCAGCGGCAGTGTGGACAAGGTGTACAGCGCGAACAAAGCAGTGCTGCAGTTCGGCCACCTTCGCCAGGAAAACCAGGACATGGTCTCCTTCGATACTACTTCCCTCAGTGATTCCATCGGCACCGAAATTTCCGGTTTTCTCGGTTTTGCGCTGCTGCGCTTTCTAGATATCAAGATTGACTACCGCGACGCACTGGTGGACTTCGAATATGTGGACAAGCCCCGTTGAGCTTACGTTCATCCTTTGGGCAAAGCTGATGCCGTTCAACGCCCGCAACCATTACCGAACAGCGAATACTGGTGAGTTCCAGCCATCTTCTGAAAAGTTGGGAACTCGCTGAACACCTGCTCCAACTGCGGATTGTGGTAGAGCACATACACCGGGCGCGGATGCGCGAGCAAGCTCTGCTCCAGGTTGGCGAGCACGCGCCGCAGGCCGGACTCCGGAAATGGATTGAACAAGTACAGGAGCGTGGGTTCGGCAGGAAAAGGAAAATCCGCAGCGTCGGCGCAAATCGATTCCATGGCGTGGCATTGCTGGGATTCGCTCCGATACTTGCCGAGATTCTCTTGCGCGATCTGGTGAAGCGCGGGCAGCAGCTCCACTCCCACGATGCGGCGAAACGGATAGCCGGCCGCCATCAGCAGCGTGCGCCCCTTGCCGGATCCAAGATCAATAAACGTGGACTGGCGGAAGTCGACGCCCGCAGTTGTCTGCAAAGCATCGAGCATTTCGTGAAACAGCGCGGGCTCAGTCGGCTGGTACGGCGAATGAAAAACTCCCAGCAGCCGCTCGCGCCAGCCCACGGCTGCGCTCGTCGTGTTCACGCGATGGTCCCAGTCGTAGTCGGCATCGCCGTAGCGCTGCCGTAATCGCGCCGGAGTCGAATCGCGGGCAAACTCCCACAGGCTCTGGAGCAGAGCACACGTCGCCGCGAATGAGCCCTCGCGGGCGGCCAGGTCCGTCCACCATTGCCGTGCGGCCGACAGAATTTCCGGGGAAGATTCCTTGGATTGCATAGCCGGGCTTCCACGACACGATACAAGAACGCGGGCGGAAGCGCCCGCGCCCACTGACTCCGCCCTAGCAGGCTGCGGAAAAAGGTCGTCATCAACATCAGAAGCGCCCCTCAGGCGCTAAAGCGCGGACACATTTTGAACGACTTAACGGCACGAGTGGAACTCGTGCCCTTCCCAAGACCGTTCGAATTGGAGTTTTTCTGCAGCCGGCTAGAGCTTGGTGTGGAACTTCGGCAGCGCGGAGGGTTTGTATCCCGTAGGCAGGCCTTTGGTGACGAAAGGAAAATCGTCGGGACGCTCCAGCAGAGGTCGCCCCTCAGCCGTCAGCTTGTAAGGATTGCCGTCGGGATCCAGGGGAATGCCGGGCAAATGTTCGGCATAGGCGAGTTCGTTCATGCTCGCAGGCAGCCGCCCCATGCGCTCGCCGAAACGGGTCACCGCGGATTCCAGGTTGGTCACATCTTCGTCCACACGAATCGCCCGCAGATGTTCGAGGGCGTTCTGCTTGACGTTGGTCTCCCGGCTGGTTTCGAAGGTGGCGGTCCACAGCATACGCGCGGTCTGCAGGTCTCCGGCATGTTGCGCCGTCTGCGCCGCCATGACTCGCATGAAGGGATGCGCCCCCGGAACCTTTGAACCGCGATCGAACGTTTCGGAGGCTTTGCGGTAATCTTTTAGTTCGGTGTAGTAGACGAATCCGAGATCGTAATAGAGTTGCCAATTGTCGGGATTGTTCTGAATGCCATATTCCATCAGGCGAATGGCGCGCTCGGGCTCTCCGGCGCCGTTGGGCGGTTTCGGCGCGAGAAAGCTGGCTCCGAATTGATAGGCCGGCAGCAGATGGGGATCGAGCGCAGTCGTAATCTCCAGCAGCGGCGCCAGTTCGTTGTAGGTGTGTTCCCGGTCGAAATGGCGGTGGCCGAAGTACTGCACGGTGCGCGTCCAGTAGATGCAGGCCATCAGGCCGTTGAAGCCCAGGCTGGCGCGCTTTACCAGCTTGGGCGAATCGATGTAAAGCACATCTTCGATGCTGGCCTTGGGACGGACTTGATCGATGTGCCGGAGCAGAAGGACGCTGCCCGCCAGTGATGCCACAAGGCAAGAGGCAGCAATCAGCGTGGTCCGGCGCCGGGCGGTCATTTCAAGTTCCTGCGCTCGAAGATCAGCACCGCGCCGCTTAAAGCCATCAGGGAATAGAAGAGCGCATATAGCGTGTTCTGCAGGATCAACGGCCCGCTGAGCGATTGCTGATGCGCGACTGCGCTGATGACATTCAGCGCCGAAAAATTCGGCACGAGATACGCGGCCACCGTGGCCACTCCATGCGTGAATCCGTGACTCGACGCAGCAAATCCGCGCAGATCGTCGGCGAAGCTGCCGATCACGAAAAGCGCAAACGCAAAGATCGCCGATTCCAGCGGGGTCGAGAACGAGGAGAACAGCAGGGACAGGGAACAGATGATGAGAAATTCCAGAATGATGAAATAGAGCGCGACCAGGATCGACGCATCCGGCCGGGAAAACTTGTGCGCGACGTAGAGCAGCGCTCCGAAGACGCCGATGGCCATGAAAAACGTATTCACCACCAGCGTGCCCGCCAGCCCGAAGAACTTGCCTACGATGAATTCCCACCGCCGCACCGGCCGCGAGAGCACGGTGTACAGAGTCCGCTTGTCGATCTCTTTCGAGACCAGGCCGATGCCGATAAAGATCGCGATCACCACGCCGAACAATGAAACTGCGGTCAAGCCGAGATTCACCACGACCAGGCGTTCGATGTCGATCGAAATCTGGCCGACCAGAATCGCCGCGCCGGAAAGCAGCAGGGCGAACGCAATCAGGTTGTAAAGTACGCGATCGCGCACGGCTTCGCGGAAGGTGTTGTGAGCGATGTGCAGGATGCGGGCCGTCATGCGCGGACTCCTGCGGTGGTTGCCGCGGCGGTTTGGGAGTGCTGCAACTTCTCGACGAAATATGCTTCCAACGAAGTGCGCAGCGGCGTAATCGCGATCAGCCGAATGCGCTCGCGCCGCAAAGCGTCAATGGCGGCGTCCTGCTGGTTTTCCGCAATCACCGCGCGCACCGTGTCTCCGGTGACGTGGCACTCGGCGGCCAGAGCCTTCAGCGAAGCCGGAATCGCCGTGCCTTGCCAGATCACTTCCACCTTCCCCTGCACATTCGCGGTCAGCTCTTCCACCGCGCCCACCCCGCGCAATTCGCCTTTGTGAATAATGGCGACGCGGTCGCACAGAGCTTCGGCATCGGAGAGGATGTGGGTGGAAAAGAAAACCGTCTTTCCTTCCTGCTTGAGTTGCTCGATCAAATCGCGCACCTCGCGCCGGCCCAGCGGGTCAAGGCCGGACATCGGCTCATCGAGGAACACCAGACGGGGATTGTGGAGAATCGCCTGCGCAATGCCCACGCGCTGCAGCATGCCTTTGGAGAATCTACGCAGTTGCAGCCCTTTGATGTCGGTCAATCCCACGCGCGTGAGAACTTCCTCCACGCGCGGCTTGCGCTGCTTCGCCGGAACTCCCGAAAGCTGCCCGTAGTAGTCGAGCAGTTCATGCGCGGTGAGATGATCGTAGAAATAGGGCTGCTCGGGAAGGAATCCGATTTGCGCTTTGACTTCAGGATCGGTCCAATCGCGGCCCAGGATGCGCGCCCGGCCGGCTGTGGGAAACACCAGCCCCATCAGTATTTTCAAAGTCGTGGTCTTGCCTGCGCCGTTGGGGCCGAGGAATCCGAAGATCTCTCCGTCTTCCACCGTCAGATGCAGCGGATGCAGAGCGCGCTTCGGCCGCTTGTGCCAGAAGCCCACCTTGTAGGTTTTTTCCAGACCTAGGATTTCGATAGCTGCCATGGTTCGCACGTACAAAGAATCTTCGAGAAGATTATAAGCAGGGGAAAGCGTGAGATGAATATCAGTGCGAGTTACGACAGTCACAAGAGGGACGCTGCGCCGCACTCGAACCTGCATGGGTGAAGCACAAAAGTCCGCAGGAGTCTCAATGTGAAATGAGACGAGTGTTTCTTATTGAGTCACCGGAAACGCGAGGCAGGTGGCGAGAGCGTTGACCGGACTGTCACCCGGGCTGCCATTCTGCGACCGCAACACCCCGTCATTGACGGAGCAGAAATCACGGTTCCCGGTGGAGTGTACGGTGATCGGGGCTGCGCCAATGACGTAAGCATCATTGTAGGTAGCACCGCCCGTGATGATGCCGGTGGCCAGGTAATAGTAGCCGCTCTTGCCAGTCCCGCCCGGCGTGGCTGTCGCCAGAAAATTGTCGATAAGGCAGGCCGAGGTAGGGGAAGGCGTGCAGGGGCTGATCCCACCGAGGTGCCCAAGCGTATCCGAATACCCAACCGTAGGATACGTGTTGAAGTAAGTAATTTCCGCGCTCGTAAGAGAGTGCAACGATCCCGCGGCCGAAGCCTCGTTGGCCGCCATGCGCGATTGCAGCAGATTTGGAATCGCGATCGCGGCAATGATGAGGATGATCGCTACCACGATCAGTAACTCGATCAGCGAAAATCCCCTGCTTGAATGCATGAGCCTACCTCGAAATGGCGTTACTTACGATTGCTCACAACTCCCCGTCGTGTATCGAGATGCAGTTATAGCTCCAATCCTCGGCGCCTCGCTCCACTGTCGTAATCCCATATTGCTGCCGTAAATCAACGGTTTAGCGGAGGCGGTCTCCTGAAGCGCGAGGAATTGGCACGAGAGGAACAGTCTCCTTAACAAAAAATGTCAACCACCAAGCTTCCATCCCGAACCAGACAAGACGTTTCGGAGTAGGGGACGGCTCAAACGCCTTACTGGTTGAGCGGGTTAAGCTTCTGGCAAGCGCCTTCGCTGCCAGCCAGGGTACCGGTCGGATCGACGCGAACCACAGCATCTTCGTAGGCGCAGAAGCTGCGGATACCAGTCTGGTTAGCCGTAACTGGAACTGCGGTGGCGTAGTACGTGGTGGCCGGAGGGCCACCAGCGCCGGTCGCAGCAAATTTGTAACCGCTCTTGGTGCCGGCCGAAAGAACGCTGTCGATCAAGCAAGCCTGGGTCGAGAGCGGAGTGCAAGCCGCGCCCGAGGGCGCGCCCAGAGCGGCCAACGTGCCCGCGAAGCCAACCGTCGGATAAGTGGAGTTGTAGGTGACCATACCGGTGTTGATGGTACGGATCGAAGCGACAGCAGACGACTCATTGGCCGCCATGCGGGCGCGCAGCAGGTTCGGAATCGCGATCGCTGCGATGATCAGGATAATTGCCACCACGATCAACAACTCAATCAGCGAAAAACCTTCTTGTTTACGCATCGGAAGTAGATGTCTCCATCGCCGGATTTTCATTTCAGGAGGTGGCCGCCTCTCTTGCCTTCGTTCTCTGCCGATTCCCATACAGGCACCCCTAGGGCCAATATGAGATTTGCCTTAGATACTTCAGTGCTCGCAGAAGTTATTTGTTTTCACGGCCTAGCGGGCGAGTTCGGTCGAGGTGTTGAAGAAAATGCGGAGGCTGGCCCCAGATTGACACTTTTTGTCGAGCCGGGTGCGGTTTTTTGAGAGGATGGAGAAGGCAGTCCTGGCAAAAAAACAAAAGGCAGCGAACTCGCGTTCGCTGCCCCTGGCTTGTACCCTCCCCCAGGTACTTCGCCAATTCGAATCAGATTACTGGTTGAGCGGGTTGAGCTTCTGGCAAGCGCCTTCGCTGCCAGCCAGAGTGCCGGTCGGATCGACGCGAACCACAGCATCTTCGTAAGAGCAGAAGCTGCGGATACCAGTCTGGTTAGCCGTAACCGGGACTGCGGTAGCGTAGTACGTGGTAGCCGGAGGACCACCAGCGCCGGTCGCAGCAAAGGTGTAACCGCTCTTGGTGCCAGCCGAAAGAACGCTATCGATCAAGCAAGCCTGGGTCGAGAGCGGAGTGCAAGCCGCGCCCGCAGGAGCGCCCAGAGCGGCCAACGTGCCCGCGAAGCCAACCGTCGGATAAGTGGAGTTGTAGGTGACCATACCGGTGTTGATGGTACGGATCGAAGCGACAGCAGACGACTCATTGGCCGCCATGCGAGCGCGCAGCAAGTTCGGAATTGCGATCGCTGCGATGATCAGGATGATTGCCACCACGATCAGCAGCTCGATCAGTGAGAAACCCTTTTGTTTCCGCATCTCTTTTTTCCCCTCGTTTTGGTTCTGATTTTCTGGTCAGTGATGACGCAGTCGATCTCGATATTTGCACTTGCCTCGCCAAAGCCCAAGTTACCTCGGTTCCGGCGGCCTTTCGAAGAACAGCTTTCTTTTCAGTAAAGGGCCGCACTTCGGTCTTATGCCGGGTCATTCCTTGGCGGGGATTCATACCCCTAAGCTGGCAAAACACGTCGCTAGACTGACAATTCATGTCACTCAGCAAGAGGCTTCCGCTGCCAATGTGGAATCCCCGAAGCCCTCCATGTCTTGCGTGGGGGCCCGCCGACACTTAGGACCAACACCCGAACATGCAGTCATAAGGGGACTGCAGGCCGGCCATGCGGGGGTAGCAGTAGAGGAAGAATATTCCTGACGCCAGAAGGAGCAGCAGGGTCAAGCGAATGCCGAACAAGCGTTGGGAACGCGCCCGGGCGAGAACGATGACGATAGCAACCCCCAGGAACATAGCTGGCGGAAAGTAGTAGTAGTAGACGAGCCGCTTCTGCGGGATTACCACCCATTGCAGAAGATTGGACGTGTAGAGGAGAGTCACCAGCCCTTCGGCCAGGGGAAACGAGCGCAGGAATCGCCACCCGCAGATCAGTAGGGCAAGGAGTCCTCCCCAGACGACGACGAAATTCCCCATCAAATACGAGAGCGCCCGCTCGGGACTGGCTCGAAAGAACCATCTGTACCATCGCACATCGAGAGCAGGATTGCCGGGGCAATTCACGTGGTAACGCCAGATGAAGGCGTTCATCTCAGCCAACTCCGTAAAGGTGAATGGCCGATGAAAGCGGTGACACAGGGGCCAGTAGGCCAACACGTAGGCTGCAACCGGAACGAAGATCAGAGCGACGCCAAGAGTAGTCACTCCCACTTCCCGCAAACGGTGAGAATTTCTGACGTAAAGAACCGCGGCCACAAGCCCGATGGCACCGAGGCTTACGAGCGCGTTCCACTTGCAGGCTGCACCCAAGCCAAACAATAATCCGGAGGCTCCGAGAAGGACGCGCCGCCGCGCCAAACTTAAGTCAAGCAGGATGGCGGCGCTGAAGGCGAGAACTCCCCACATCACAAACGCAAAGTAAAAGACATCCAACATTGCAACGCGGGACATGACAAACAAGAAATTATTGAAAAGAGTCAGTCCTGCGGCAGTCAGCGCCAGTGTGTAGTCGCGAAGGAGCAGGTATGTCCAGAGGAAAATCGCGATCAGGGTGAGCGCGCCCAGGGCAGCCCCGGCCAGGCGCCAGCCGAATGGATTATCACCGGAAAGCCGCATTCCGCCTGCGATCAGAAACTTAGCCAGCGGCGGATGCTCCGGGTTCAAGTCTTGTGCGCCACTGAGTAGCGAGCGCGCGCCGATCACGTACGAGGATTCGTCAAAGATAGGCGACGGCGAATTTTCGATTCCCGCGAGAAACAGGATCAGAGCGAAAGCGCCGAGTCCAAGTCCGGTGAGCGCGATCCGTTTGCTCATAGCTACCCTGATCTTATCCCCTGGGCGTATGGGTGGTAGCGATGGTGACACGCAAGCTGGATAACTTTGGTCACGATGCGGAGTCTCAGCCCGCCCTACCGTACAATAGTCGGCGCATACCGGTAAAAAGATGACGACATGGAAAGATCCGATTCGGGTCGAGGCTGAAATCGCACGGGCGTGGACGCTGCCGGCGCCTCTCTACACGGAGCCGAGCGTCTTTGCCGCCGAGACAGAAAAGATATTTTCGCGCACCTGGCAAGTGGCCGGACACTTGAGCCAAGTCGCAGCACCCGGGGACTACTTCACCACCGAACTGCTTGGAGAGCCCCTGGTTTTCGTGCGTGGCCTCGATGGCCAGCTGCGGGGCTTCTATAACGTCTGCCGGCATCGTGCCGGCCCCCCGGCAGAAGGGTGCGGATCGCGCAAACTTTTTCGCTGCGGCTATCACGGCTGGACCTACGCCCTGGACGGCGCACTCATCAGCGCGACCGAGATCGAGGGCGTCGAAGGATTTCGCGCCGAAGACTTCGCCCTGGCGCCGGTACGGACCGAAGAATGGTTCAATCTCATCTTCGCCAATCTCGACCCGAATGCGCCGCCGCTGCGCCAGTGCCTGGGAGAGTTGCGGCCGCAGGCCGAGAAATTTGCCTTTGCCGACATGAAGCTGTTTGAGCGGCGGACCTACGACATGAAGTGCAACTGGAAGACGTATGTCGACAACTATCTTGAGGGATATCACCTGCCCAGCGTGCATCCCGGGCTGAATCGCGAACTCGACTACAACGCATACGCAGTTGAGCCGTATGCGCGGCATGTGCGGCAGTTCAGTCCGATTCGAGGGGCACAACCAGGCGACGCGACGCCGCGCCGTTATCAGGAAGCGGCAGAGGATCTGACCACGGATTACTTCTGGATTTTCCCCAACTGGATGCTGAACTGCTATCCCGACAACGTTTCGCTAAACGTCGTTCTGCCGGTCGAGCCGGAGCGGACGCTGGCGATCTTCGAATGGTATTTGCCGGAGAAGGATCACTCCGCGCCAGCCGCCAAGGCGTCGGTCGAGTTCAGCGATCAGATTCAGATCGAAGATGTCGGCATCTGCGAAGCGGTGCAGCGCAATCTGCGCTCACGGAGCTATTCGCGCGGCCGCTACAGCGTGAAGCAGGAGAAGGGCGTTCACGCGTTTCACCGCATGTACGCAGATTTCATGAAAGAGCACTGAGGCGGCCGGATGTATTGGCTTGAGAGCCCCGGCGTTACTGCTTTCGACCATCTTTGAGCAACCCGAGGCGCACCAGACTTTCCCCTGTAGCCACAACCGCGTCCTCGCGTGAACGCGGCGTCCAGCCAAGGACGCGCTGCGCTTTTGCGCTGCTGGCGTTTTTTTTCTTGCCTAGCTCGGGAGTGATCTGTTTCACCGCCGGATCGAAGATTGCCGCGATGCCAACCATCCAATTCGGCAGTTCCCGAGTCGGCACTTTCCTGGCCGATGCACCGAGGCGATTCTTCAACACGTGGGCGATATCAAGCATGGACATGAAATCGCCGGCGACGGCGAGGAAGCGTTCTCCCTGCGCAGCGGGATGAGTCATGGCGCGAAGGTGCAGGTCCACCACATCGCGGACGTCGACGGCACCGAAGTAGAGCCGGGGCAGGCCGGGCATGGCGCCATCCATCATGCGTTGCACGATCAGGATCGAAGTCGCATAGTCCGGCCCCAGCACCGGTCCAAACACGCCTACTGGATTCACGACGGACAGCTCAAGGCCGCCGCCTTCGCGGGCCATGAAATCCCAGGCCGCGCGTTCGGCCAAGGTCTTCGACTTCGTATAAGGAGCGACGTCGGTTCCGCTGAGGTCCGTCCAGGTCGTCTCGTCGAAAGGCGCAGCCTGCGCAGGGTGGCCATAGCCGATGGCAGCGAATGACGAAGTCAGCACCACGCGCTTGACTGTGGCATCGCGGGCAGCCCGCAAGACGCGCAGCGCACCCTCGCGCGCCGGGACAATCAACTCGTCTTCATTCTTAGGGACTGTGGGCGGAAACGGCGAGGCCACGTGCAGCACGTACTCCGAGCCCGCGACCGCCTCGGCCCAGCCTGCGTCTTTCTCAAGATCGGCGGCGAAAAAAGTAAGTCGACCGTCGGTCTCGGCGCCATTTGCTTTTAACAAGGCCCGTACTTCAGTTTCCCGATTGAGATTGCGCACCGTGGTGCGGACCTGATGGCCTGCTGCCAGGAGTTGCAAAATCGCGTGGCTTCCGATGAAACCCGATCCGCCTGTGACCAGAACTGTGCTCATAAGCTTTAGATGAGTGTCGTGGAAAGAAGAACTCTTAGGTATTTTCTGCTTTTAGCAACATACAGGTGACGTCATCGTGTTGCGGAGTGTTGCCGACGAACAAATCGACGGCCCCCATGAGATGCTTGAGCATCTCGGCGGGCGTGGAAGATTTTCCCGCCTCCAATTCGAACAGCAGGCGGCTCTCGCCGTATTCCTGCTGCTGCGCATTTTCCGCTTCGATCAGTCCGTCGGTGAAAATGATCAGCCAGTCTCCGGGCAAGAGCGTGACCGTGGCCGCTTCATATTTCGCCTCGGGCATGATGCCGAAGGGCAGGCCGCCCACGTCGAGGCGCTCGATTTGTCCGCTAGCGCGCCGCAGGATAGGATTGTTGTGGCCGGCGTTGATGTAATAAAACGTACGGCGCGCGGCATCGTACTCGGAGAGAAATGCCGTGGTAAAGCGCAGTCCGCCCTGACTGTTAGAGCAGGCGTACTTGTTCATGTTGGCGGCGAGTTCGGGCAACGCCACCTGCGCCGTGGAAAGCGTCTTCAGGCTCGCTTGAAAGGTCGCCATCAGCATGGCCGCCGGGATACTCTTTCCCGCGACATCGGCCACAGCGAAGACCACCCGATTCTCTTCAGGAGTCTTGCCGGGGCGGGGAAAGACGTCATAG
>Ga0209067_10001004_pt1 | contig 17663 bp, 12 predicted proteins | sample ColStrG_CSR_2013_FD_187199 | JGI IMG/M metagenome (GOLD analysis project Ga0209067, IMG submission 187199) | Freshwater sediment microbial communities in response to fracking from Pennsylvania, USA - Cold Stream Run_MetaG_CSR_2013 (SPAdes)... | ecosystem: Environmental > Aquatic > Freshwater >...
GGTAACGGGCCGCCTCCAGGGACGGCAGGTCGGCCGCGAACTCCCCCGAAGCGCGCCGGTCCGGGTGCAGGTGCCACATCCGATCCAAGTCCGGCATGCGGATCAGAAAGAGGTGCATCAGATGTCCATGATCGGCGATCAGCGGTATGTGCTTCGAGTAAACTGCCCATTGGGGATGCTGCCCGGCGATGCGCAGCACCAGCCGGTTTGCGTCTTCCAGCGTGGTTTCCAGCTTCGGCGAACCGAAGAAACGCGACCAGCCCTGGTAGGCAACGGCCTCGGCGTTCCACCAGTAGCCGCCGCCCGCAACTAAAACCGCAACCGTCAGTGCCGTGGAAAACGCGGTCCAACGAGCCCGCCGGAGGCGGTCTTCCGCGGGAAGAGCGTCCGGCTCCAGGTCTCCGTCGCGCACAAAGGCCGATACGATGGAAACCAGGCCGGCGGACAGAACCAGCATCAGGCCTATGAGGCCGGCTCCCAGGCCCTTTCCCAGCGGAAGCGCTCGCTGGGGAAAACTGTTGAACGGTATCGCCAATTCCGCCTTGCCTCTGGCGCCGTCCAGTCGCACCACGGCTACCAGTGGCCCCCACTCCATGAGCCAGATGGGACAGGAGAAGAATTGCGGATCGGTCCGGCTTGGTTCCGCCAGATCCGGAACCGGCAGCAGTTTGTCGTCGAAGCGCTCGGCTGAGGCCAGGGCGATTTTGATCTCGCGAATATCTCCAGTGCGGCTGCGCAGCTCAATCTGCGCGATGCCCGGAACCGCCAGAGGTTTGCGAATCGTGACAAAGAGATGATACGGCCCGGCATCGCCTTCAAAGAACGCATCGGGGCTGCCTACATGCCCGTAACCGGTGGCTGCCAGCACCAACGAAAGTAGAATCAATCGTCTCATGGATCCTCTAACGGCGCAGGCGGGCCAGGCGTCCGCCGATTGCCATGCCGGTCCCTACGCTGAGGATCGCCAGGCACAGCGCCAATGCCATTCCCATCCAGAATTCCGGAAGAGAGTTTTCTGCCGGATGGAAGCGAAATGGCCACTCAGGGTCGGGCAGCGCGAATTGATAGGGAAAATAGTGCGTGCCGAAAAACCAGTTGCGGGCCGCGGGCAACATCAGGAAACTGGCGAAGGGCCACTCGACAACAACCAGCACGGTCAGGAAGGCCGTCCCACCAATCGCAGCCTGCAGCCAGCGGTGGCGAGGGGTGGAGCGCCTGGCGCGTAAGATATCCAGTGCCAGCGCGGGCGCCACCAGCAGCAAGGGAAAGTCGATAGGGATGAAATGGGTGACTCGATTGTACACCGGCCCCAGTTTAGGATCGGTGGGGAACAAAGGGAAAATCCAGAGCTGGGCCAGCCCGCCGAGCATGTAGATCGCAGCCACGGCGGTACAGGCCCACCGGCGGCCCGAGGCAGTTCCGATTCCAAGGAGGATCAAGGGGACTCCGGCCGAGAGAACCGCGTAGGGCTGCGCGCTGTGAAGCACCGGCCGGCCGGCATATTGTAAAAGGGGGATCATGACGTTGCTGAGAATGATGCCGCCGGCATAGAACACGAGCCAGTCCAGGCCGGCGCGAGCGGGCTCCGGCGCATTCGCCCGAACTTGCAACACTGCCAGCAACGCGCCGCCCTCCACTGCGACGATCCCCAGCAGAAGCAGAATATGCGGTGGGCTCACCACCTTCACATCCAAACCGTAGGCATTGTGCCACCAGTTGTCGAACGGCGCGGAGGTGAGCATGGCGATGCCGCCCCAGGCGCACACGAACGATCCCAGCGGTCCTCGAAAACCCCAGATTCGCGCCGCCACCCGGCGCCGCCCTTGGGCGAGCGGACCGCGGGCAAAGGTTGTGAGAAGGATGGATGCCGCCGCCGCGCCGCCGCCGAACACGGCTCCCAGGTAGATCGCGACGTGGGCCGGAGTCCAGAAACTGTCGCGGCCAATCGATCTGTGCCAGGCCAGGTCCCAATACACACCTACGAGCGTGCAGGTGATGGCTGCCATCAGGCAGCCGATCTCCCAGGCGATGGGGCCGGTCAGGGTTGGGGAGCGCTCGGCCGGCGACTGCGGCGAGTCGAGTTGAATTTGCGGCGACACTTCATATCCTCCACTGTGCCGCGAGGCCCCCCACCAGCAGCGCTAACTCCCGCATGCTGGTAGAACCATGTGTCTCCACCGAAGCTTGGGCGATTCGGTACACGAGCTGGAAGCAAGCGATTCCCGCCGCTGAGCTGGACACGATCCAAGCGCCGAGTCCGACGAGAAAAAGCGGCATATCCGAGACTTCCGTTCTAGTGTTGTTCGTCATGTTTTTTCCTTCTGAGCGTCTTCGAAAGCGAGCCTGTAAGTGCAGCCGGGCTATGAGCGCAGGGCTTCCGCCAGAGCGTTTGTCTGCTTGCATTCCTCGACTAGATCGGCGGCTACTGCCTGGAGTCCTTCATCGATGCCAGGCGGAACAATCCGGCGCACGGCATCCGCCAAGGATTGAGGGTCGTGCGTCGAAACGTTGGTCAGCTCTCTCGCCAAGCGAATCACCGCGCCCCCGAGCGCCGCCTGAAGCAGCAATGTGGGTGAGACCGGACTGGCAGCGCCCGCGGTAGGAACGGAGCACCATGGGTCCGGCAAGGGAAGCGTCAACTGGCGCTGCCGCCATTTCAGCCTGAGATGCGCAAGTAAGGACGAGTAAAGAAGGTTGTCGTTCGTAAACCGGCGCAGCATATTGAGTGCGACAGCTCCGATTTCGAGAACCGCGGGAGGCGGAGAGGAGCGGCGCCTGCTTTTCAGGATCTCGTTGAGTGGATACGAATACCTGCAGAAGAGCACATAGCCCTGAAAACCTGCAATATGCGTCGCGGCGGGCGCCAGCCATATGGCGGTGTTGAGATAATATCGCTTGATATCGCTTAGGGCCAGGCGTCCCTCTGGGGTTGCCTTGAACCCTTGGTTCTTTGGCGGCGGCGCAAGCGGATCGCCGATGAGGTTGATATCGAAGAAATGATGCCACGTGGAATCGACTACCACGCGCCCCCGGTTCACATAGTGGCCATCGTACGCGCCGATGATGCCGAAAGTGCGCGGGTTGCATATGCTGTTGGGATCGCTTTGGTGGATCATCTCACTGGGATCGGTTTCGTGGGCCCAAACCTGTCCTTGCGCAACCAGGCGTGGGAGAAGCTGCTTTCCCGGGGCATCCAGAGGATACTCCACGAACGACTGCCCATTGAAGATGAGCGTCGCATCCGTGGTCCATGGCGTATCAAGCACCTCCCCTTCGTGCATATGATCGGGAAGAACGGTGATGGGCCTGACAAGAGGAAAGTTCCGGACGGCGGGTGAGAAGACCTGTACGCTCAAAACCGGGTGTGGCATCGTCCCAGAGAAGAATTGGGGGGATATGGTTTGCGGATTATCATCCGACTGATTATCGAAGAGGACTGAGGGCGGGTCCGTAATCAACTCTTGCCCCCGGGATAATTGCAGCGTGTCGATCCGGTCCGCGCCCAACGCGGAGGGCGCGGAGGGAGCTCCGTCGGGGTCGGGCTGTCCAAGCCCCGACTCATCGAAATACCACTTTCGCATGGTTCGGACGCGCGGTACCCGGCCGCACATCTGCAGGCCGTGGTCCTCATGATCCCCCGTTGCGAAAACGCCTCCGCCACCATCCATAAATGCGGCGATCTTTTGTAATTCGGAGTCGGTCAGATTCTGGGTGGTGCCGACGTCGGACGCCCCGGCAACGCCGAATAGCCAGATCTCGTCGTAAGCCGAGAGGTCATGCTGATCGAACTGAAACTGCTCGAAGTCCGGTTTGAACGGCGCCAGATTCGGATCTGAGAAGTCGCCTGGGTCCGTTCCCCGATGCGCTTTGGTGACGGTGAATTTCGTGATTGAGGGTGCCGGGGCCGCTTCGTCGAGGCCGCCAGCCAACGTGCGCAAGAATTCGCTCAGACCAAAGTAACCGTCCCCCGTGTCCCCAGGACCAAAGGACGCCGGAGCAATGTCACCCGGGCTGCCGTCCATGACGATCAGGACTTTGATCGTTGTCAGTCGTTCCATCGCGTCGTTAATTGTCGATTTCAAGGCCATGTTTTGAATACTCCTTTATGTTTGTTACTAACAGTTGAGGACCGCGCCTAGCCAAAGCCGATTACTTAGACCCCGGACGCGTTCAATCCTAAGCGGCATGCCGCATCTTCCTCGCGCTTGGTACAGTGACCAAATGCGAAGTCCCCGGGGGACCTCCGTTCCGGATTGGTTCGTTGTTTGATATCCCTCTGCGCGCCGTTCGATAGATACCTGCCGCGGCTGATTTCCCGGTCGCGCCCTCGTCAGGTTCCCCCCTCGAACAGGAGTATGCTGGTTCGAGCAGTTGCGCGTCGTTAGAAAAGCCTCAAAAACTTCTGAAGAATCTCTGAAGTGCTTTATGGCGAAGGAAACAAAGGTCTCTTACGAATTTGGTTCCTACCGGATCGATTCCGGCGACCGGCTTCTCTACCGCGACAACTAGCCCGTTCCCTTACCGCCCAAGGTGATTGACACCTTGCTGGTGCTGGTTCAAAACAGCGGCCACGTGGTGGAAAAGTCTATCCTGATGAAACAGGTCTGGCCGGACGTGACGGTGGAAGAAAACAACCTTACCCAGAACGTTTCTCTGTTGCGAAAGACTCTCGGCGCCTCGGGAGACGACCGGGGATTTATCGAGACCATCCCGCGGCGGGGCTATCGTTTCGTCGCGCCGGTAAAGGCTGTGGCGCAGACCGCGCCAACTCCGCCGGATGTGGAATCCGAGCCGCCCCAACGCGCGGTTCACGACAGCCGGCGTTGGCTCCAAACCGGCGTATTACTGCTCCTGGTGTTGGTTCCGGGCGTCGTGATTGCTTTCAGGTATTTTCCGCAGACGCGGCCGGCGCCCATTCTACGCCAGCTGACCACCAACTCCACGGAACTCCCCCTAGCCACGGGCGCCATTTCCCCGGACGGAAATTACCTGGCTTATGCCGACCCGGCCGGTCTCCACGTGAAGCTCCTGAAAACCCGGGAAACGCATCTGCTGACTTCGCCGCCGGAAGTAAGAATTACCACCGTCCGCTGGTTCGGGGACAGCGCCACGCTGGTGGTCAGCGGTATATCCGAGCGGGATTCGAAATCCGGAATATGGGTCTGCGGCCTGATCAACGAAGCACCGCGCCAGCTTTCGGATAATGGGCTTCAGGCGACCTCTTCTCCGGATGGTTCGCAGATCGCCTTTGTCTCCGCCGATTCCCATGAGCTTTGGCTGATGGATGCCAACGGCCAGGCCCCCCATCGAATCCTCACTGCGAAGCTTGGTGAGAGTTTGGCCGGGCCGCAGTGGATCCCTTCCGGAGAGCGCATTGGGTTTGCTTTTTTCTACGGTACGAGGGATACCTCGGGCAAGACGGCCCTCCAGCTCGATTTGGGGAGCATCGACCGCCAGGGGCAGAACCCGGTTCGGATTCCTTTCGATGCCGGGCTGACAGGCGGTGCCTCGTTGCCGGGCCGGTTCGTGTATGCCTTACGGCGCGCGCCGCTCGCGGACTGGGGCGAAACCACGCTTTGGGAACGCACTATGGATCCGGGCTTCCGGGAGTTTCGCGGCGCAGACCGGCGTATTGCGACGCTCGGCGCCGGCGTCACCGCATTCGACTTCAGCGCCACCGCCGGCGGGCGCCAGCTTGTCTTCCTCAAGGGTGAACCGCAGAGCGACGTCTACATCGCGGAGCTGGAACAGAAGGAGAAACGCCTGTTGAACACCAGACGGCTGACGCTCGACGATCACAATGACATCCTCTCGTCCTGGAGTCTCGATTCGCGCGCGGTGCTCTTCTTTTCGGATCGCAACGGGAACTTCGCCGTGTACCGGCAGTTTATCGACGGGCAGATCGCGCAGCCGATCGTGGCGGGGCCGCGGGATGAGACGGTCGTGAAGGTCAGCCCGGAGGGCGCCTACTATTTTTACGTCGTTCAACCGGACGGATGGAAATCCACCGCCACCCGGCCGATTACGTGGATGAAGATACCGGTGGCGGGAGGGGCGCCACAGCCTGCCCTGCCGGGGCCGGTGGCCGGGGAAATTGACTGCGCGTTGCCGCCCTCGCGGGTGTGCGTTCTGATTGAGTACACGGCCGCCGACACCGAGCTGGTGGTACACGCGTTCGATGCCCAACATGGCAAGGGGAGCGAACTGGGCCGGACGGGCACCGACCGGTGGCACTTTAACGCGCTGTCGCCCGACGGCTCGCGCCTGGCGATCGCTCTGGAGGATCGAGTGCGCATCCTCACCCTGGGCGCGGGTAGCGCCGGGGGCAAGCCTTTCGAGGATGTCACCGCTCCGTCCTGGAAGCCTCTGAAAACGATCAGTTGGGCACCGGATGGAAGTGGTTTCTATGTGACGGCCTTCCGGCCCGCGGGGCGGACGGCGATCCTCTATATGGACTTGCAAGGTCACGCATGGCCGCTCTCCGATGCGCCGGGCGAGTTCGATTCGCCGCTGGTCCCTTCGCCGGATGGGCGGCGCCTTGCCTTCACCCGCTGGAGCTCGGCGAATAATGCGTGGATGCTGGAGAGGTAACGTCTGGCCGTCCGTGACGCTTGTTATCTCAGTTCGAGCGTCCAGGTTCCGTGCCGGTGTGATTCGGCATAACGCTGCCTGGCGACGCGTTTGGAACTCCTACTCCTCTCGCAGTGCCAGAATCGGATCAATATTCATTGCCCTTCGCGCCGGCAGGTAGCTTGCGGCAGATGCCACCGCCAACAGTAGCGCACCCACTGCCAGGAACGTGGGCGGATCGCTCGCCGCTACGCCGTACAGTAACTTCGAGACCACCCGGGTCAACCCCAGCGCCGCTGCCCCACCGAGGGCCATTCCCGCTACGCTCAGAGCGACACCCTGGCCCGCTACCCCCAATAGAATGTCCCGAGGGCTGGCCCCGAGCGCCATTCGAACCCCGATCTCCTGGGTCCTCTGCGAAACCAGATACGCCAGGACGCCGTAGATTCCCAGCGACGCCAGCATCAGCGCGACTGCGGCGAAGATCCCGAGCAACAACACCTGAACGCGGCGCTGGAACACTTCACGATCGAGGATCTCCTCCATGGTTGCCACCTCGGTGATTGGCACGTCCTTGTCCACTGCCCGGATCTCGCGACGAACGGCTTGCGCGAGCCCGCTCGGATCGGCCTTCGTTCGAATCGCTAGGCCAGAGAGCGGCGTCGGATCCTCCAGCGACGGCAGGTACATCTCGGCACTCGAAGGCCGATCGAGACCGGACTGTCGGATGTCGCCGACCACGCCCACCACCGTCACCCACGGCAATGAGGATCCAAACCGGAGCCGTTTCCCAAGTGCATTTTCATTCGGCCAAAACTTCCGCTTCATGGCTTCGTTAATTAACACCACCGGCGGCAAATCCGCCGTGTCGTGGCGATCCAAGTAACGGCCTGCGCGCAACGGGACTCCGATCGTCTGCAAGTAGTCCTCTGTGACAATCCGGTAATTCGCATTGGAAAACGTGTTGCCGCTCAGCTTGGGCTCGCCCTCAATCGTGAACCCGTTGACGTTCCCCTTGACCACCAACGGAATCCCGTTGGTGAATCCGGCGGAAATCACGCCCGGCAGCGATCCCACACGCTCCAGCACCTGCCGATAGAACGCCGTACGCTTCGCCGGATCGCCGTACCAGCGGCCGGATAGGGGCGTCTTCAGGGTGAGAATGTCCGCCGTGCGAAAGCCCGGATCCATGCCGCGCAGGCGCGCGAACGATTGCATGAACAGCGCCGCGCCCACAACCAGGACGAACGTCAGCGCCACTTCCGCAACTACCAGCCCGCGCCGCATGACGCGCGAGCCGGCCGTGGTTCCCTGCCGCGCTCCGCCTTGCTTCAGCATCTGGTGCAAGTCCACGCGAAGCATGTCGTACAGGGGCGCCAACCCGAATGCGAAGCCGGTGAGCAGCGAAACCGCCAACGTGAACCCCAGCACCCGCAGGTCGACCGTCACTGCCGACATCGCGGCAATTCCCGAGGGCAGCATCCTTGCCAGGAACTTCACACCCCACGCCGCAATTCCGAGACCGCAGAGTCCCCCGCCCCCTGCCAGCAACAGATTCTCGATGAGCAGTTGCCGCGCCACCTGTCCGCGGCTTGCGCCGATGGCCGCCCGGATCGCCACCTCACGCCGCCGGTTCGACGCGCGCGAGAGCAGAAGATTCGCGATGTTCGCGCATGCAATCAGCAGCACAAATCCCACCGCGCCGGCAAGCACTGTCAGCACAGAGCGCAGGTCCGCCACAAAGTGATCGCGCAGAGGCGCCACGAACGCTCCCACCTTCGCATTGGTCTGCGGAAATTCCCGTTCCAGGCGGCGCGCAATGGCGGCGATCTCCTGGTTCGCCTGCGCAATACTCATCTCCGGCTTGAGCCGCGCCACAACTACGGCGTTGTGCCGTCCCTTGTTGGGGAACTCGCTGGGGCTGTACGCGCTTCCCAACGGCGCCCAGAGTTCGTTGTTGCTGTCCGGGAAACGAAAGCCCGCTGGCATGACGCCAACGATCCGATACTTCTCATCGTTGATTTCCGCCGTTTGCCCAACGATGCCGGCCTCTCCGCCGAACTCGCGCCGCCACAATCCGTCGCTCAGAATTGCCGTCTTCGCAGTGCCCGGCTGGTCCTCATCCTCGCGAAACAACCGCCCCAGGGTGGGCTGAAGGCCCAACACCTGGAACGCGCTCGCCGATGTGAGACAGCCACGAATCTGCTGCGCCTCACCGGTCCCCGTCAGCCGGAATGTCCGCTGTTCGATTGCTCCCATCTGCTGAAAGACGTGGTTCTGTGCGCGCCACTCCACGTAGTTGCCGATGGCCACTGGGCTATCCTTCAGCCCGAACATGCTGGTGTCCTCCCACACCAGGACCAGCCGCTCCGGCTCGGGAAAGGGCAGGGGCCGCAACAACGCAGCATTGATCAGGGTGAAGATTGCCGAATTGGCGCCGATGCCAAGAGCCAGCGTGAACATCGCTACCACAGTGAACCCGGGGCTCTTCCGCAACGTACGCCATCCGTACCGCAAATCCTGCACCAGCCGGCTCATACGGCTACACCTCTATCATCGGACGAAGGAGTCTGAAATCTGTTAGCACCTTTGCGGCCGGCGCCGGTTATCCCAGCACGCGCGTCCAGCGGACCAGTTTGACCAGCCGCGTCATCCAACGCGCGTGGAGGGCGGCGTCCATGCCGTGCGAGGGCGCAATCGAAAGCAACCGCTGGACTGCCACCGTCTTCGATTCCGTGAACTTGAGAATCCCTCCGGCGCCGTGCCGGGGGTGCAAGCCGGACTCCTTTAACCCGCCCATGGGTGAATCCACCGAGCCCCACACCGCCGCGTAGGCTTCGTTCACATTGACGCTGCCCGCCTGGATCTGCTGCGCCAGCTTCACGCCCCGGCCGGCATCCCGGGTCCAGACGCTGGCGTTCAAGCCGTAGCGGCTGGCGTTGGCCCGCTCGATGGCTTCGGCCTCGGTAGTGAATGGATAAATCGAAACCACGGGACCGAACGTCTCTTCCGCATAGACCCGCATGTCGGCACGGACACCGGCCAAGATGGTGGGCTCATAAAACAACGGCCCCAGATCCGGCCGCCGGTGCCCGCCAGTCACCAGCGTCGCGCCCTTCGCCAGGGCGTCACGGACGTGTTCCTCTACGGTTCGCAGTTGCCGTTCCGAGGTCAGTGAGCCCATGTGCACCGAATAATCCAGTTGCGGGCCGAGCTTCAGACCGCGCGCGCGCTCCGCAAACAGGCTCACGAAAGGCCCGTGCAGAGATTCGTGCACGTAGATCCTCTCGATGGAGATGCAGACCTGGCCCGCGCCCGCGAAGCAGCCGCGGATCGCGCCATCCACAGCCGCCTTCAGGTTCGCATCGGCCAGGACGATCATCGGGTTCTTGCCCCCGAGTTCAAGCGAGCAGCCAATCAGCCGGTCCGCCGCCTGGCGCGCCACCAGTCTGCCTGTCCCGGTGCTACCGGTGAACATGACATAATCCACGTGCGCGCACAGAGCCTGCCCTACGGTTGGTCCGTCTCCCGTGACGACCTGCAGGACATCCGGTGGGAGCCCGGCCTCGCGCAAGAGGGCCAGCGCCCAAAGCGCCGTGAAGCTGGTTTGCTGATCGGGCTTGATGACGGCGGTGTTGCCAGCCAGGAGCGCCGGTACCGCATCGCTGATGGCCAGAGTCAGCGGGAAATTCCAGGGCACGATGAAGCCCACTACCCCCACTGGCGATCTCAATTCCCAGGTCTTGGTGAGCAGCGGCAGTGCACCTTTCCGGCGGCGCGGACGCAACAGCTTCCCGGCGCGCCAGGCGTAATAGCGCGACACGATGGCCGTGTCGAGTACCTCCTCAAACGCGTTGCGGCGAGCCTTGCCGGTTTCGAGCTGAATGAGGTCCAATACCTGGTTCTGACGCTGGAACAACAGGTCGTGAAAGCGCAGGAAGATGCCGCCGCGATCGGAGAAGCTGCGCGCCGCCCACGCAGCTTGCGCGGCGCGCGCGCGCGTTACGGCCAGTTCGACATCGGCTACCCGCGCGGCCGGGACGCTGCCCAGAACGGCTCCCGAGAACGGCGCCCGGACCTCGATTTCTTCACGCGCACCCTCGCCGAGGGCCATCTGGGATGTGAGCTTGCCGAGCAGCGTCGGCTCCATTTGCGGCTCGATGTGCAAGGGCGCCCGATCCACCGGAGTGAATACACCTGAGCGCAGCATACCATGCGGTGGTAATCTCAGGGTGATCCTATGCCAGACCCTAACCCAGTGCTCCATCCCGATCTCCGGGGCCGCGTCGCCTTCGTCACCGGAGCCAGCCGTGGCATCGGCAAAGCGTTGGCCGTTCGGTTGGCCGCCGAGGGCGCAGACGTGGTGGTCGCCGCGAAGAGCGAACAGTCTTCCGAGAAGCTGCCAGGCAGTATTCATGAAACCGCCGATGCCATCCGATCCCTGGGCCGCCGCGCCCTGGCCGTGGCCACGGACGTTCGCGACGAGGACGCCATCCGCAACGCGATCGAGCGCACGGTGGCCGAGTTCGGACGGCTCGACATCCTGGTGAACAACGCGGGCGCGATCTGGACTCAGCCCATTCTGGACACGCCGCCCAAACGCTTCGACCTGATGATGGCCGTGAACGTCCGCGCCGCCTACATCGCGTGTTACTACGCGCTTCCGCACATGGTGAAGCAGCGGTGGGGCCACGTGCTGAACATGTGCCCGCGCCTTTCGGGCGAACCCTCACCCGGGAAGGTGGCCTACATGATTTCGAAACTCGGCATGGCCCGCGTCGCCATCGGGCTGGCCGCCGAGCACCAAAAGGACAACATCGCCGGCAACGCACTATGGCCGCGCACGATCATCGAGAGCCAGGCGTCCATCAACTGGAGGATGGCCGGGCGGTCGCAATGGCGCACGCCGGAAATCCTGTGCGACGCGTCGCTGGCGATCTTCGCCCAGGAGCCGCACACCTCGACCGGGCGGCAATGGATCGACGAGGAAGCGTTGACCGAGCTGGCGGGCATCACCAACTTCGATCACTACTGGTGCGAAGGCAAGCCGCCCGAGCGGCCGATTTATATTGATAAGTGGTGAGGGGGAGGGGAAGAAGCGAACCTGATGGTGTCACAAAAGGCAGTGAAAACGTTTTCGTGGACCTCGGCTACCCGCCGTCCGAGGCGGAGAACCTGCGCCTACGCGTGAAGATGATGATCGCCTTGACCGGTTATATTCAAGACAGAAAAATGAACCAGGCCGCAGCGGCCAAGATCATGGGGGTTCCCAGCCCCGGATCTCAGACCTGGTCCGCGGCAAGATTGGCCTGTTCACAATCGACACGCTGGTAAACATGCTCGCATCGGCCGGCCTCAAGGTAAGCCTGGAAATCAAGCCTGGCCGGCCGAAGCCGAAGAGCAAGCAAGTCAACTAAGTTCTGCTGGTGGGATGGGGATTTATCGTCAGGAACCGCGATCGGGCCCAACCGTTGCTACGAGGCGTGGTTTATTATACTGGCTGAGCTTGAGGTAACAAATGTCTCAGTACGCTGGAACGGTTACGATCAGGGACGGAAAACCAGTCTGTCCTCGGTGTTCGCAGTTGATGCAAGCGACCGGTCTCGAACGGCCGACGAGGGATACGCCGCTCTACCGCTGTGTCCAGTGCAAGACCGAGTTTCCTCCGGCGGAAGCTAGGGCAATTATCAAACCGCAACGGAACACACGCCCGTGGGCATGGCTTCTAATTGCCGCCGTGGTTATAGCAATCCTCATTGCGTTCGTCGCACTCAGCCGATGAGGATTCGAAGACGCGATTATGGCAGCGCGACTCTCCCCGATTTTTAACGCTGTTGAGATCGATGCTTGGGCCTCGATCTCTCCGGAGAGGCTGATCCTGAACCTCGGCCTGGTGGCTGAAGGCAACGCGGGAACTGCAGCCGCAAGAGCGCTGAAGTACTCTCGCGCCGCCGGCGATCTTGCATCATACGACGACATTGGGTTCCGGTTATTGGCGGCCACCCCGAACCGGGGACTGGTGCCTCTCTCCACGGTTCCCATGATGCGGCATACCCGAAACGTCGATGACGTGCGCCGGAAAAACAGCGCTGTGGAAAAAATCGTGTCACAACAGGAGTTCCTGCGGCACCGGCCGATCGACTTGCCCGAGGACCTCGATGGCCGATTCCGGTATGAGATCAAGGGGAAACTGATCCATATTATCCGGCGGCGGCCAGGGTCGAAAGGATCCGGAGACGACGAGGAGTGGGTCTTTCCGCTGGCATCCCCTCCGCAACGTTTGTTGCAAATTACTGAGGATCGCGACGAGCCCCTCATTTTCACGCAAGTCTATCAGGCCAATGTGCCAGGCGCCTTTTGGATACCGGTGTCGCTTGTGGTTGAATCCGGCGGCATTCGCCGCATGCAGGAGTGGCGCGAGAAATTGCAGGGACGAACGGAGCCAGGGAAGTTCTACTGTTTCATCTCTCACCGGTGGCAGACCCCCTCGCACCCGGACCCGGAAGGACTCCAAGCCAGGTTCATCACATGGCAGTTGTTCGCGCATCTGTGTGATGCGGTCAGAGTTGCCCGCGTCCGCGGATTGAATGGGGCACGGAGATTCAGCCCCAGCCTTGGTTTTGCGGTTGGCCGATCGGGCTCGCCGCTGGCTGAGGCGTTGATTGTCAACGTGCTGCGGTTCGCACTGGATGACGAAGTTCTGGGTGCTGCGGAGCGCGAAGCCAGAGGCTGCGAAGAATTCGTACGCGATTACGGAATCAAGGTAGCCCGGCAGGATTTCGATCTGGCGCGTTTGCGCGAAACGCTACAGGGGTTGCCTATTCTGTCCCAACTCATGCAGCGAATCTTCATCTGGTATGACTACGGGGCCATGCCGCAACCACCCCGAACGCCGGAGGAAGACAGTGTGTTCCGTGCCGCGCTAGAGCACCTTACGGCCATACAGATTATGGGCAGAACGGCGATCCTGCTGGATGAAGCGGAGGATTACCTGTCCCGGGGCTGGTGCACTCTTGAGTCGGTGGTCGCAGACACCTTGGCAGGGGTAGAGGATCTTCTGGTAGGTTCGGCGCGCCAGACAATCGAAAGTGGGAGCGTTGAGCACTATTTCGATATGCTGCTTGAAGACCGGCCTCACCTCATCTGGCGCGCCGTTCTGGATACTGAAGTGTTTCGGGTGCAAACGCCTGAAGAATGCTTGTCACGGCTAGGCCTGGCGGTGACCGATCCGGGAGATATTCCATTCATTTATCGAGGGCTCGTTTCACTGAATATCCCGCGAAAGATACATATCGATGACAGCGAAATCGTGACGGGGGTTTTTCCACTTCCGGTTGCCGGGCGGACAGCCTTCATTGCGTCGCGCGCGGGGCGGACGCTGGATGATATCAAACCGCGCGAGGTTTTGAGTCTCGACTGGACCGGTGCGTGTTGGGTTCGAGACAACTGGGGTCCGTCTGACAAAGCGGAGACGTTGCCTGCCTGGCTCCCACTCCAACAGGCCGGGCCGGGCGAGCGATCCTGCCACGTTGCGGTTGTGGCGTCTTGTGAAGGCGAGGCCGTGCTCGTGACGAAGTGGATACACGGCCGGCTTCCGGAGTTGGAGAGCCTAATAAAGACCCGGGTGGCTTCCATTTCGTGGCTGGCTACTGATATCGCGCCGGTCGGGCACCTGGTGGATGGCACATTGCGCGGGGTTCCGGTGGAAGCGGACGTCTGGGTTCTGGCGGCGCAGGGCGGGCGTTTCGTGAATTGTTCCACGACATCGACATTGCAGCAGAGCATCGCGGCGTCTAAGGTGACGTACTTCGAACTGAGTCTGGACTCCGAGAAAGATAACCTGTGCCAAAGAACACCGCCTCCGGCGCGCAAGTCGGCGACAGGGGATGAGGACTCGGTCCTGGCTCTGGATCTCGACAGATTGAAGCTGACCGGCTACGTGGGAGGGCTGTTCAGGCACGACCTGCTAAAGAACCTGATTTCGCTGGCCGATGACCGGGGGAAGCGATGAGGGTTCGCGAGTTGCTTGGCGGGCTGTTTGGCGCGTCTAAGGGTTCGTCTCCCTCTCCGAACGATCCAACACGAATCCTCTATCGCGTGCAGCGCTGGGGACCGATACTCGCTTCGGCGAACCAACTTGTGGACTCGGGCGGTTACGACGAGGCGGTGCAACTCCTTGAGGGAATCCTCAACGAAATGGAGGGCGTTTCGGGTCCTATCGTAGAGGATCTCCGCCCCAAAGCCACGGGGCTGCTGGGCATCGCGCAGTTCCGCAAGGGGAACTTGGGTCCAGCGCGACGGTTTACGGAAGAGGCGCTTGCGGAGTGCCGAAAGATCGGCGACGCGGAGGGGATTCGCATCTACACAGAACACTTAGAAATCATTGCCCTGTCGTCCGGCCTCGCCGCCGCGGACGAGAGTGTCATGGAAATCCGCGCGAGGATCGTGGAGGCTCAGAAACTGAGCGACGAAGGCTGGCACGACACGAGTAATGAAGTGCTCATGGGCATCCTCGGCACGGTGGAAGAAGAGGCGGATTTGGAGTATCGAGGCAAAATATATGGCTTGTTGGGGCTCAACTGGTTCAGGCTCTCGGACACAGAGAAGGCGCAGCGCTATACGGAGCTCGCCTTAGCCGAGTGCACGAGCAAATCCGACGAGGAAGGAGTTCGGATTTACAGCGTGAATCTTGGTTTGATTCGACGGGGTCGAGTACGCAACTCCGAGGCGACCTGACGACCGTTGGCGTCCGAGGAGTGCCAAGCTCTGTTAGATCTATGTTCTGACTATTCCGCGGTGCTTTGTAATTAAGAGAGCGGCGTTGACCGGCCTCGAGATCGGTTCTGCGTGTGCCGACCGTTAACCCAGATGGTTCCCGTTGACAGCACAGGGCCTTTTGGTGTGCCTTAAAATTCCTTCTCTTTTTGTGTGCCCGACATGAACAACCTGGAACATGAGTGACAGCATTAGTTCCCGTTATAGGGGCCCCAACGAGAATTTTGTTCTCGTTGCGTCGGATTAAGCAGCGATCTTGAGACCGACGGCGCGCAGGAGCGCATCCAGACCATCAGATATGGATTGGCACAAACGGTCGAGTTGGCAGCGCTTCTCCTGGGCCAGGATGCGGTCGCCGCGAAATGGCGCCAGCAGGCCGGCGGTGAGAGGTGCGTAGACCTTTTCGAAGAGCTTAAGGAAGACCAGGCAAATCGAGTAGCCCTTGCCGACCAATCGATAGCGGCGGGAGTGCGGGACCTTTTCGAGCAGACCTTTGGCGCGCAACTTGGCAAGGTCATAGCGCAACGCAGCCAACGAGTATTGGGATTCTTTCAGGCCCAGCGCATCCAGCGTTGGGGCGTAGAGGTCAGCGGTCGTGACGTCGCCACCGGCAGCAATATTGGCGAAGCGTACGAGGGAATGCATGACTGCCAGTTGTCGCGGGTGATCGAGCTTGAGCCCTGGGATGCGCTTTCCGTTGGGCAGGATAGTTGGCTCGGCGAGTTTCCGCAGTTGCCCGCGGTCGACGAAGGTCTCCAGGATGTCCTGTTGCACGCTGTGGTAGTTATCGATGATGCTGGACATCCGCTCGCGCAGTTTGGGAAGGTTCTCCACGTCTTTGTTGACGCCGTAGTCGTACACGTTGTTGGTGGCAGGCTCGGTTCTCAGCAATCGGTCGTCACGAACGTACTGCTTGGCAAAGCCATGCCCGTAATGACTGCGGATCACCGGATTAGGCAGATCGAGATCTTCGATCACGGTCTGCAGCTTGCCCTTGTACTCTTTGGTCACCTTGCGTCCGTAGATCATGGTGATCTTCTTGGGCTGTCCGATATTTCGATTCAGGTCCAGCAGTCGCTCCTCGAGTTCGTCCACCGCCGCGCGACGATGGAAGATGAGGTTGTCGCAATACTCCACCTGCGAGAAGAAGAGACGATGCTGACACCCAGCCTGCTTACGTTCTTTGTCGGTGAAGAATGGGGTGAAGGCGGCTAGCCACTTCTGGCCGCACTTCAGCAGATCCTGTGCCGTGAGCGAGTCGGCCAGTTCTTGCAGGCGCGTCGGATTGCCGCACTTCAGGAAAGCGTTGGTGCACTGCTGAAAATCGATGCCCTCTTCCTGCATCCGGATCGCCAGCCAGTTGTGTTGGTTCAAGCATACCCGTGCCGAAAACGGAAAATAGGGACACATGCGGACGAACATCCGGCCCCAGTGTGGGTCATTCAGGTAGAAGTTGAATTGGTTCACCCAACGATGCTTGTACTCCAGATGGGGGCTGTCGTTGTCCTTCTCGCCAATGGCAACCAGGATGCGGGCTGGCTCGCGGGCTTTCAGGATCGCCACCACCTGGTTGGGTTTTGCGTCCTTGAAATATGACTCCACGAACTTGTTTCGCCGGCTCTCGTCGGCATCGCCTTCGGGAGGTTCGAGAATCGGAGCGCCCCATTTCTCGGATCGATTCTTCAGCCAATACGGAAACTGATCGGCGATTTCTGTGAGGGTCCGCTTGGTCACCCTTTTCCCTCCGCGGTAGAAATTGAAAAAGCCGAGCACGCGCTCGGGTTGTTGGAACGGTTGAATCAATCCGTTGAGCAGTAAACGATCGAAGCATCGATAGCCAAACCGGATGCTATCCTTGTGGTGTTCGAAAAAGGCGTTCATGGAAACCTCCAGTGTGGTCAGATACCTGGAGCATACACCCATGGACGCCTACTGCTTTATGCCTCCACCGAGACCCGCCGCCCGCAGCTTTCGCGACCTGTTGGTGTGGCGCAAAGCCCACGAGTTCGTGCTGGCCGTCTATGGACTCACCGCGAGCTTTCCCCGGCAAGAGACCTATGGCTTGGCGCTCCAAATGCGGCGCGCGGCGGTCTCGGTACCGGCCAATATTGCGGAGGGATTCCGGCGGCGCGGCAAGACCGACAAAGCACGCTTCATGAATCTGGCGGAAGGCTCGCTGGAGGAATGCCGCTATTACCTCATCTTGGTGCAGGATCTGGGATACGGCGACACCACCAAGCTCTCCGCTACCGCCGAAGAAGTCAGTCGCCTGCTCAACGCCTACGCCGCCGCGATTCTGACTTCTGCCTCCTGACTCC
>Ga0209067_10001005_pt1 | contig 17660 bp, 14 predicted proteins | sample ColStrG_CSR_2013_FD_187199 | JGI IMG/M metagenome (GOLD analysis project Ga0209067, IMG submission 187199) | Freshwater sediment microbial communities in response to fracking from Pennsylvania, USA - Cold Stream Run_MetaG_CSR_2013 (SPAdes)... | ecosystem: Environmental > Aquatic > Freshwater >...
CCGTTTTCACTGTGCTATGCAACTGAATTGACGGGGCGTCCAGTTCCTGTGGGGGATGATCGTGCGCAGCAGACGGCATCCTTGCCTGCACAAGCCACTTCTGCTCAAGCTCAAGTGCCAGCAGCGCAAGCGGACTCCTCTGTCCGCGCGGTGTCATCAGTCGCAAGCGCAGCGTCGGTGGTATCTACGGCAGCGAATGAGCCGGCCGCGCCTGCTGAGCCTCAGATTGCAGAACCACCAGAATCTGTTGGTCAAGCGGGGTTAGATCATGCGATGGAAGAATTTGTTGAGCACAATGTGAATCACAATTTTGCGCCCATGATGAGCCCGGATGTGATTGTACCTATAGTTGCAATGACACTACTGTTTGGCGGGCCGATTATTTTGGTTATTGTGTTGGTGTTGTTAAGTTATCGTGCCAAAGCGCGTCGCCAGCAAGATATTAATAGAAATATCGATAAATTATTGGCGGCCGGTCGCGATATTCCTGTGGAGCTTTTGCGTGGCGACGATGAGAGTTTCCAAACGCCAGAAAATAATCTCGCACTCACAAAAGGCATCAAAAATATTTGTGTGGGCATAGGTTTGCTGATTTTTCTCACGATTTTATGTGGAATAAAAATTGGAGCGGTAGGTTTTATTGTGATCAGTGTTGGGATATCGCAACTACTGATTTGGAAATTATCAAAGCCAATCAACACTCATGCTGTAACGTCTAGTGCGACATCACAGGATTAATCACGGTGTCTTTATCCGATAAGGAATTAATTGCGCGCGTAGTCGCAAAAAAAGACCAGCATGCGTTTGCGCAGTTGGTGTTGCGCTACCAATCGCAATTGCGGCTCTGGACCCGCCGACTGTGTGACGGAGATGCGCACTTGGCCGATGATCTCGCGCAAGAAACGTTTATGAAAGCCTATGGTGCATTAGGCGCTTTTCGCGCAGAAGCAAAATTTTCTACCTGGCTTTATCGCATTGCGTTTAATATCGCGGCCAACCGCTGGCGCAGCAAAAAAATGGAATTGTGTGCATTGGAAGACGATGAGGATATAGAATCGGAATTGTGTGAGCTTAAACAATTTGATGCAAGACGTGATGTGGAGGCGGCAATGCAACAACTTTCTGCTGTCCAGCAGTTAGCCATCAGACTTTGTTTTGAGGATGGATTTTCTCATGATGAGGCAGCCACTATAATGGGCGTACCTCTGGGTACACTCAAAACCCATGTCAATCGCGGCAAACAAAAATTGCAATTGTTGTTGGCTTCTTGGAGTCAGGTAGCATGATGAATCAACACCCGAATCAATTCAGTGATGATGATTTTGAGCGAATGTTAAGCGCTAGATTGCAGCAGGCGCAACCCTATTTAATGGATGATGATTTTACCGCTAACGTGATGGCTAAATTGCCCGCGCCAAAAAAATTGAGTCGCTTGCAGGAATGTTTAATCGTTGCTGTACCTGCATTCATTATTGGTTTTTTGATCCTAAGTCAAATGTCTTTATTTGCCACGGCGATAAAATTATGGGCGTGGCTAATGCTTGTCAATGTGAGCACACTCTTTGAAGTTGGATTATTGCTTAGCCTTTGCTCCAGCGCCGGCGTGGCTTTTTGGGTGGCCAAGCAACACCGCCTATTTTAGCGGTGCGCAAAAAGAGTTAACCCTGCTAGCCTGCATTTGCAGGCTTTTTTAGTTCTGGTGTACAGCTTTATTTTTTCAACCCTTTTCCTGTTGCCGCCCAATAAATGCCACCGTAGACATGCTCTAAAAATAAGGCGTCACTGTAGTCTGCCGCAGTGTGGCCGAGTGCAGTGTAAAATGAGCGGCCACCATCGAAATCGTGATACCACGCCATAGGGTGAAATTTGCCCATGCCAGTACCTTTTTTGCTGCCCCAATCGGCTACTGGGTCATAGCTTTTTTCATCGACCGCTAAAATATAATTCAGCCCCTTGGTATTTTCTGGGCCAAATTCATACCATTCTTCCGTCCATAAAAAACGTTCGGGTAGGCGTTCAAGGCCGGGAAATTTGCGGTCGATGACTTGCAGTTCTGCGGTTTGAATAACAGGGTGAATATGGAAACTACGTCCAACTAATTGAGTGTACCAATTCCATTGATATTCGGTATCAGATGCACTGTGAATACCCACAAACCCCTTGCCGGATTTGATAAAGCGCTCCATGGCCGCCTTTTGTTCTGGGTTGAGAATATCGCCGGTGGTTGATAGAAAAACGATTACTTGAAACTTCTTTAAATTCTCATCATTAAAGACCGCGGGATCCTCTTGCCAATCCAAGGTAAAAAAATGCTTTTGTGCCATAGTGCGCATGGCTGCCACACCTTCCAATTGTGATTGGTGGTGGTAGCCTTGAGTCATGGTGAAGAGTAAAACATTAAATTGTTCGGCATAACTACTCAGCGTAATTGCAAGCAAGCCGCTAAAAAGTGCAAGTTTGAACTTTATCGTTTTTAACATGATGAGCCCCGTTATTGTTTTCTGGCGTGTGGTAAACCGAGAAGACTATAACAAGTGACTACTGAGTGCGGATAATTTTTGTTAAGCAGTGCTGTGGAATGTATAGTGCTTGATGTCGGCGAACCATGAGGTTCGCCGAATTCCAGGATTACTCCAGAAAAACCACTTCGCCCGAAATAGACACGCCAGATTTCAGCACGCCAGAATCACACACGTAAATTTCTTGGCTGGTGCTGGCTTTGCCTTTCGCGTTAGATTTGATGTTAATAACCGCGGTTGCCCCTTCTTTTTTCGCGGCTTCGCGCAGCTCTTTTAATGCAGCTACCAAGGCGGCATTGCAGCCAGAGATTTGCGATTTCAGCGATGCATTGATTTCGCGATCAAAGGTAAATGTTCCTGCAGATTTAGATACATTTCCTTCGGGTTTGGCGTCGCCAAAATAAAATTTAATGTCATCGGGTAAGCCCAGTTTTGCATCGTCAGAGGCGAGTGCGTCCTGAATGGAAATGTTTTTCAGGTTGCTGGCTTGGGCGTGAAACGTCACTGCACACAGGGTGGCGATACAACCAATCAATAGCTTTTTCATAAATACCTCAATGGTTAAGTAAAAAAGTCGGCCTAAGCTTACTTCTTCTTCATGGCTTGCTGCAATAAGGCACCCAAGCTGCCGGTGGATGCAGGTGACGGATTATTGCGTTGCGCATTGCGCTGTTGCTGTTGCGATGGTGGACGCTCACCCCCTTTTTTACCTTCTACTTTTTCACCGGGGGTATCATCCAGCCGCAGCGAAAGGGCGATACGCTTGCGCGGCACATCCACCTCCATTACTTTGGCTTTCACAATATCGCCGGCTTTTACGGCTTCACGTGGGTCTTTAATAAAGGTATGCGATAGCGCAGAAATGTGTACTAAGCCGTCCTGATGCACGCCAATATCCACGAAGGCGCCAAAGTTGGTCACATTGGTGACAGTGCCCTCCAAAATCATACCGAGTACGAGATCGGTGATTTCGTTAACGCCGTCTTGGAAGGTGGCCGTTTTAAATTCGGGTCGTGGGTCACGCCCCGGCTTGTCCAGCTCTTTGATAATATCGGTTACGGTGGGAACACCAAATTTTTCATCGGTGTAATCCACGGCTTTTAGTCCCCGCAAGAAAGGCGAGTCGCCGATCAAGCCTTTAATGTCGCGTGTATTTTTTTCAGCAATTTTTTCTACCACGGAATAGGATTCAGGGTGAACCGCCGAAGCGTCGAGTGGGTTTTCGCCATTGGCGACACGCAAAAAACCGGCGGCTTGTTCAAAGGTTTTGTCGCCAAAGCGCGGTACTTTTTTCAACGCTGCGCGCGAGGTAAAGATGCCGTTTTGATTGCGGAATTCCACAATGTTATTGGCCAATGTGGTGTTTAAACCCGATACGCGCGCGAGTAGAGCTGCCGATGCCGTATTCACTTCTACGCCTACAGCGTTAACGCAATCCTCAACCACCGCGTCCAGCGAGCGCGCTAATTGTGATTGCGACACATCGTGTTGGTATTGGCCTACACCAATGGATTTGGGGTCAATTTTTACCAATTCTGCGAGTGGATCTTGCAGGCGGCGTGCGATAGAAATGGCGCCGCGAATGGTGACATCCAAATCGGGGAATTCTTTGGCCGCGAACTCAGAGGCGGAGTAAACTGATGCGCCCGCTTCGCTCACAATAACGGTTGTTGCCTGAATGTCTTTGTGGGCTTTCAATACATCTTTCGCAAATTTTTCGGTTTCTCGTGAGGCGGTACCGTTGCCAATCGCAATTAACCCGACGTTATGTTTTTTGCACAGGGCGACCAACATGGCTTCAGATTCGGCGATTTTGTTCAGCGGCGGTGTAGGGTACATAACGCCGTGATCCAGTACTTTGCCTGTGGCATCTACCACCGCGACTTTAACGCCAGTGCGCATGCCGGGGTCGAGCCCGATGGTGGCTTTTTGGCCAGCGGGAGCGGCTAGCAGTAAATCTTTTAAGTTAGAGGCAAACACTTTAATCGCCTCTTCTTCAGCTTTTTCACGCAGCTCGCTGAGTAAATCGGTTTCCAAATGAGTAAGCAACTTGACTCGCCATGTCCAGCGCACTACCTCCGCCAGCCAGCCATCCGCGGCGCGGCCTTGGTCTTGAATCTGCCAGTGTTCGGCAATCATGCTCTCGCACGGGTGCCCAGTGCCCGGTAGCTCATCGCCCACTTTAATGGCGAGCGTGAGGACGCCTTCGTTGCGCCCGCGAAACATAGCCAGTGCGCGGTGTGACGGAACTGATTTGAGCGGTTCATCGTGTTCGAAATAATCGCGAAACTTTTGTACTTCTTGCGATGTATCGGCTTCTTTGCCCGCAACGTTGCGTGAGCTGAGTGTGCCTTCATGGGTTAAGAAGCTGCGCAAGCGGCCAAGCAGTTCAGCATCTTCACTGAACTTTTCCATCAAAATATATTTGGCGCCATCGAGCGCTGCTTTCACATCATTAATATTATGTTCGGCATTAAAGTATTTTACGGCTTCTAGCTCTGGCGCGAGGCTGGGGTCGGCCATTAAGGCTTCAGCCAAAGGCTCTAAGCCTGCTTCTTTGGCGATTTGACCCTTGGTGCGGCGCTTAGGCTTGTACGGTAAGTACAAATCTTCTAAGCGGTTTTTGGTGTCAGCTAAGAGTAGATCGCGCTCCAGCTCGGGGGTTAGCTTGTCCTGTTCAGCGATGGATTTTAGGATAGCCGCACGGCGGTCTTCTAATTCGCGCAGATAGCGAAGACGCTCTTCTAAAGTGCGCATTTGGCTATCGTCCAGCCCGCCGGTAACTTCTTTACGATAGCGAGAGATAAAGGGCACAGTGGCGCCTTCGTCTAATAGCCCTACGGCGGCGCTCACTTGTTGTTCTTGAACGTTTAATTCATCGGCAATGCGCTTGGAAATACTGGGAATGCTGATCATAAAGCTAACTCGTGCTGCGGGATAAGAATGAAAGCCTGCCATTATCCCCAAATCAGCCGTGCCCGCCAGTCTTGTATTTGCAAATTTTATAAGATCGAATATTTCGCAGGGGGTGAATCCAGCCAGAGATAATCTGTGTCATACAAGTAGATTGTTGACTATTTCCGCACAAAGGAATTTTTGTATGAAGAATCGTGTATTTTTTGTCTTTTTGGCCAGTTTAAGTCTGGTTGTGTCGCGCGGTGTTGTGGCGGATGCTGTTGTTGCCAGAGCCTACGATATTAAAGATGTTGCAGAAGTGGTAGTAACGGGTGGCGGCCAGTTAAAACTAACGCAAGGTGATACGGAATCTTTAAGGGTTGAGGCCAGCGCTGATGTGATCGATAAGGTAAGTGTTGATTTAAGTGGGCATAAGTTGCGCTTGTCGGTAAAAAATAATGTGGGGCGCGGATTCAATATTTTTAATTGGTTTCAGAGCGGTGATTCGGGTTACCCAGTTACCTATGTTCTACAAGTGAAAAATTTACAGATGTTGGATTTGTCGGGCGGTACGCGCTCGAAGGTGGGGGATCTCACCGTAAAAAATTTTGAATTACATTGCAGTGGTGCTGCTGTAGTCGATTTTAGTCATGTGAACTTTAATGACTTTTTTGTGGAGCAAAGTGGCGCGAGTCAATTGCACATTCCCGTGATGACGGGCACGAATGTTAAATTTCAATTGTCGGGCGCTTCGAATACCGATATTGAGCAGCCAAGTAGCACAAAATTTTTAGTGGTGGGTGCAAGTGGTGCGAGTAACTTTCGTGCGAAACCGCTAGTGACATCACAAACGGAAGCGGATGCGAGTGGTGCTTCTACTATAACCGTACAAGTCACTGACTTTCTTAAAGCGGGGGCGAGCGGTGCATCCAATATCTATTATTCGGGGAAAGCGAAAGTACAAAGCCAATCAAATGGTGCAAGCCATATAAACTCCCTTAATTAAACCTCTATTTTTTCACGCTTGTTATTCGGCCTCAGCTTATGCGTGAGGCCATTTTTTATCGGAATATTAATGCCGATTGGCTGCTTGTTCCGGGTCAATGCTCGCTGCTATAGTTGGCGCCTCTATTGATTAAAGGCTAATTACCCGTGTCCATAAAAATTTCTCCTTGGTTATTGGTGTTCTTTTGTGCATTAAATTCAGCGCTAGTGGCGGGCCAAGAAAATACTCCCGCACCAAGTGATGAGGTGGAAGAGGTCTTGGTGGTTGGTGAACAGCCGGGCCCCGGTGTGTGGAAAATTTCCAAGGGTGAGCATGTGCTCTGGGTGATGGGAACCTTATCGCCATTACCTAAAAATATACAATGGCGCTCTGGCCAAGTAGAAACACTGTTGGCAAATTCGCAAGAATTATTAATGCCGGCTGAGGTAAAAATGCAAATCAGTTTTTGGGGAAAGGTTGGAGTTTTACCTGCATTAATTGGTGTGAAAAATAATCCGGATGGAAAGACCTTGGCGGAAATTTTGCCTGCCAATTTGTATCAGCGCTGGGAGCATCTACAACAAAAATATATGGAGCACGATAAATCTATCGAAAAACAGCGCCCCATTTTTGTCGCGCATGAATTATTTAACAAAGCAACGGAAAAGTCTGGATTGGTGCCGAATGATTTTGTGCGTTGGCGTATCGAACAAATCGTGCGCGATAATAAAATTGCTACGGTGCGCCCATTGGTTGAGCGTGAATTAAAAAATCCAAGCAGCTTCGTTAAAAAATTTAAAAAATCATCGCTGGATGATACTGAGTGTTTTGCAAAAACGCTTGAGCGTTTAGAAACTGACTTGGATTCCATGCGCGCTCGCGCAAACGCATGGGCTACGGGCGATATTGACGCGCTGCGCAAACTCCCCTATGCCGATAACGCGGGCGCCTGCAGTGCGGCAATTATTGATTCAAGTTTCGCACAAGCGGAAGGTCTGAGCGATTTGAATATTGAGCTTCGCACCGCTTGGTTGGGTGCGGCAGAACTCGCGCTGACCAATAACGCATCCACTTTTGCCCTACTTCCTATGAGCGAGCTGCTCTCACCTGATGGCTTGGTCGCCAAGTTACAGGCCAAAGGTTATAGCTTGGACATAAACCCCTAAGTCTGCTGTGAATCCCTTCGCGCACCTTTCATAAAAATCTACGCACTGCCTTGTTTTTCATATTTATAGTGATATAGTGATATAGTTATGTATAACAGTGTTTCGGTGGTCAGGTAGTTAGAATTTTATACATAACGTGAAGGGAGATAATGGCAATGAAAGTGGTGATAAGTTTTCTATGTTTAGTATTTGCATCGGGTGTCTGGGCAGATGAATCTTGTCGTGTGGAACTGCAAAGCGGCGCTCGCATTACCCCAAGTGCAATTGAGTTTACGGATCAAGATAAGCCGCAATACAAAATCCTGAATGATCAAACCTTGTGGATTAATGACCGCAAGTTGCCGCTAGACTCCAAACAGCAGGCTTTAGTCAATCAATATTCCACGAGTTTGCGTGCTTTGGTGCCCGAGGTGCGCGACCTAACCTTAGCAGTAGTGGACTTGGCGACAGATACTACGAGCATGGTCTTTGACGAATTTTTAGCTGCAGACAATACAGCATTACAAGCTGCACGTGATGAGTTTGGTTTATTAAAGCGTGAAATTGCCAAAAAATTTGCCGAAGGTGAGCCCATTTCGATCAATCAGAAGGGCATGCAGAGTAACAATTTCGCCATAGAGGATTTTGATGAGCGCCTGCGTGCCATTGGCGACAATATTGGTAAAGAATTCGCGTGGACCATGATTAAAAATATTGGTTTGGCTGCGCTGTCTTCTGACGGGTCCAATAGTTTTGATGCGCATATGAAATCCTTCGATCAAAAAATCAAGGAAGCTGTGGAGAGAAAATCTCAAAACATTGAGTACCACGCACAAATCTTGTGTGTATCGATTATGGCGGTTGATGCTAAGGAAGAAGCCTTGAAAGCGTCAGTAAAAGAGCTTAGCCAATTTAATTTTATTCAGCTTAAAAAAACGTCAATCTAGAATTTAGCCATGATCAAAGCAAAAAAATGCTTGGGTTTTATTGCTTGGGCCAGCGGCTTGGCTGCGCTTATGTATCGCTAAAATTGAATTGTAATTTGAATTACCTGAAGGTAACTATGAGTATTTCTTGGAATGACGATCAGCCCATTTATCGCCAGTTGCGCGAAAAAATTGTGGGTTTGATTTTAACGGGCACCTTTAAAGAAGGCGATGCTCTGCCATCCGTAAGGCAGGTTGCGAGTGATTACCAAATTAATCATTTAACGGTGAGTAAGGCTTATCAGGAGTTGGTGGATATGCAACTAGTTGAAGTGCGGCGCGGTATGGGTATGTACGTCATGCCCGGTGCGCAAGAAAAGTTACACACAATTGAAAAAGAAAAATTTCTGTCTGCTGAGTTGCCAGCGTTGCTGACGCGCATCACTCACTTGGGAATAAGTGCAGAAGAACTGTGTGCGGCCATTATGAACAATAAACAGGAGCAATAAATGGAAACCATTATTCACGCCAAAGGACTTTGTAAAAAATACGGCCAAAAAATGGCGCTTGATAATATTTGCCTAGAAATTCCCGCAGGGCGCATTGTTGGTTTGATTGGCCCTAATGGTGCAGGTAAAACCACGTTGCTGAAAGGTATTTTAGGGTTATCGGCGATTGAAGGTGATTTGCGTGTGCTAGGGCTTGACCCTAATAAAGAGCGTGTAGCCTTGCTACAAGATATTTCCTTTATTGCCGATACCGCGATTTTGCCCAGTTGGATTAAGGTCAGTGAATTATTGGATTACGTAGAAGGCGTGCATCCAAAATTTAGCCGCGAAAAAGCGCAAGGTTTTTTAGCAAAAACCAACATTGCACCCAAGAGTAAAGTGAAAAGTCTTTCTAAGGGCATGGTAACGCAATTGCATCTGGCATTGATTATGGCCATAGATAGCAAATTACTCGTGCTTGATGAACCTACGTTGGGTTTGGATATTATCTACCGTAAACAATTTTACGAATCCTTGCTCAATGATTATTACGATGCGCACAAAACCATTATTATCACCACGCATCAGGTAGAGGAAATTGAAGGCATATTGACCGATTTAATTTTTATTAATGATGGAAAAATTATCTTGGAAACTGCAATGGATAATGTGCCTAATACATTCACTGAATTGCGGGTTGATGCCGAGCACAAAGACGTTGCACTTGCGCACCAGCCAATACATATGCGAACCATATTGGGTGGCTTCAGTATGATCTATGAAAATGTGGCTAGTGAAAAGTTGGAGGGGCTAGGGCGTTTGATGGTGCCTAGTATTGCCGATTTATTTGTAGCAAAAATGCAACCACTATCGATCAATTAAAGGAGTGATAAAAATGAACTTTACGTTGTATTTTACTCAGTTTAAGCGTGAATTATGGGAGCATCGCGTTAGATTTATATATGTGCCCTTGTTGGTAACTTTTCTGATTTCAATTGTGTTAGTGTTTTTTTGCACAAATACCTTCAATGCTGCGATGACCTTGGTAAGCACTATAAGTATGCCGAATGTCATAGGTAATGGAGTTAAGACGCAAATGCAAATATTGAATCAAGACTTACCTAAAATATTGAATGCGGCTGTTCAAGGAAAGTTTGATATATATGCAGGTGCCACTCAATTAGCCTGCATCTTTAACAGTACCTTTCTCGATACACTTCTGTTTATACTTATATTGTTTTATGCACACAATAGCCTGTTTGATGATAGAAAAAGCCGTGAAATACTTTTTTGGCGATCAATGCCTGTAAGTGAAATGGTTAATGTTATGGTTAAGCTGTTTGTCATTATTTTTTTCTTTCCGTTTGTGGTTTTGTTATTGAATATTGCAGTAACCATTCTGTCAGCTCTGCTGGTATCGGCTCTTTTAATATATTATGGAGTGTCAAAGTATTTAATTATGACTTCTTTGGTCGGTAGTCATTTTTTGAGTGTGCCTTTTGTAAATTATATTGGCTGTCAGTTATTAATCATTTTAGCGTTGCCTGTAATTGGTTTTATGCTGATGTGTTCCGCTTATGCCAGAAAATCACCGTTTCTATTGAGTACATTGATTCCTGTAATGTTAATTGGCTTGGATAAGATTTTTCAAATAATCTTGGGTATTAAGCTTTATGCGATAGATGTTTTTTCTACTTATGTGGATATTTTAATTAATGCAAAGGCAATGTTTTTTACAGGCGATATTCAATGGCTTCATCATTCAAGTATTAATATAATGCTAATTTTTGCGGTTGGCATTGCCTTTATTGTCTCTACCATTTGGTTGCGCAATAACCGCTATGAAATATAAATGCGCAGTCTTATTGATTGCGTTTAAAGCTCAATATTCGCGCTATAAAAATCCCTAAAAATTCAATGCAGGTGTTTGCGATGGCTTTGGCGAAGGAGTGTCATTGTCCTCGCAGATAGAGGTGGGCTGCGCTCATAGCTCTTTTCATGGACGGTTGTTGGTGAACTACTGGTTCGTGAAGGAACAGTACCTAACATGAGTGACTGAACTGTGAAGGCAATGCCTGTGAATAACGGCAGCTAACCGTTGAAGAATCTGTATGTAAAAAGGGGCTTAATTTTTAACGTATAGAGCGCAACACGAGGGAACTAAATCTTCTTTGTTGCGTTCTATAGGCAACCTAAAGCCGAATAAAATTTGCATAAGTTTAATCAGCACGATAAATTCCATTCTTTTCCACGCATGCCTTCTTTCATAAGGAAACTTTAATGAAAAACAATAAAGCACAATGGCTCCTGACCTTGGCCATTTCGGGGGTGTTATTAACCGCCTGTCAGCATCAAATTGCTAAAGCTCCTGTTGCCACGCTTGATTCTGCTGCTATTGCAGCAGTCAATAATGCAGTCATACAAAAAAGCCCCAATGATGACCGTACCTACGCAGCGCTGTTGCTACCGAATAGTTTGCAGGTAATATTAGTGTCAGACCCAACGCTGGAGAACTCAGCAGCTTCTTTGGCGGTGGGTGTAGGTAGCGCACAAGACCCGCAAAACCAATTGGGCTTGGCACATTATTTAGAGCACATGTTGTTTTTAGGCACCACAAAATACCCCGAGCCAGATGGCTTTATGAAATACACACAATCTAATGGCGGTATGACTAACGCCTTCACCGCCTTTGATAGAACCAATTTTTTATTTCAAATAAATGCCACCAAGTATGATGAGGCGTTGGATCGCTTTAGCGATTATTTTAAAGAGCCAACCTTTGATGTGAACTATGCAGACAAAGAGCGCAATGCAATTAACAATGAATGGTCACTACAAAAAGCCCAAGATGCGTGGAATTTGCAAGCGCTTGATGGCATAACCGGCAATCCACAAAATCCTCACAGCCAATTCAGTATTGGCAATTTAGAGACGTTAGTGGATAAGCCCAACACCAAACTAAATGATGATTTGAAAGCATTTTATAATCGCTACTATTCCGCTAACACCATGCGTTTAACCTTAGTGGGCAAGCAATCCATTCCTGAATTAAAAGCCTTGGCGGAAAAATATTTTGCATCCATTCCTAATAAAAATGTGACCTTGCCAGCAGTCACTGTCCCCGGTATCAGCGATGCACAAACGGCAAAAGATATTTATTACAAATCCATCAAAGATTTAAAAACGCTTTATGTGGATTTTCCCATGAAATCCAATAAAGCTCAGTGGCGTTTGAAGCCTAATGAATATGTACTTAATTTAATAACCTCAGAAGAGCCCGGCACGTTGGGTGAGCAAATGCGCAAAAAGGGGCTTGCCACGGATGTAACGGCCTACGTAGAAAATGAAGTATATGGTTCCGATGGTTATTTGCGCGTAAAAGTTGAGTTGACAGATGCTGGATTAAAAAATCAAGATGAGATTATCGCCAGTGTTTTTTCTTATGTTGATTTAGTGAAGCAAAAAGGTCTCAACGCAAATTATTATCGTGAATTGCAGGCGATGCGTGCTAAAGATTTTCAAAATACCACTAAGCCGAATCCGCTACAGCAAGCGGTGCAGCTCAGCATGATGCAATACGATATCCCCGTCGCTAATTTATTAAATGAAGAATTTACCTACGAAAGCTACGATGAGCCCTCTATTAAAACTGTGCTTGATCAATTGGATACGCACAAAGTAAGGGTGTGGCATATCAGCAATCAGGAACGTGCAGATCAAGAAATTCCTTATTTTGAGGGCAAATATGCGGTAAAAGATATATCAGCAGAGGAGTTCTCACGCTGGGATAATCAGAAAAAATCGATTGCGTTTAATTTGCCACCGCTGAACAATTTATTTACCGATAAGCCCGCAGATATTGTTGAAAATACCTATCTTAAACCGCATCAAGTGGTGAGTCAGCCTGGTGTAGAGGCGTTTGTACAGCAACCAGAATTTTACCGTGAAGATAAAGGTCAGCTCTCCGTTGAAATTAACTCAACTTTTTCGCAGGCATCTGCTAAAAATATTGTGTTGTCGAATGTATTGAATGATGTTTATAAAAAGCAAAATCTTACGCTGATTGACCGCGCTGCTCGTGCGTCCTTGGGCGTTAACTTGGCTGCAAGTGGGCCTAACTCTCAAGCGATTTATCTTTCCGGTTATACCACCAAGCATAGTTTGTTGTTAGATGAACTCTTGCATAGTTTTGTCGACTTGAAAATTACGGATCAAATTTTCGGTGAAGCATTAGTGAGTTATAAACAAGGTTTGGATAACGCCAATAAAGACCAGGTGTTCCGTCAAATGCAAGGTCAACTTGCGCGTTTAACGCATAAAGTACAATGGAAAAATGAAGAGTTATTGGCCGCCGCGAATAAAGTAACCTTGAAAGATGTAGTGGCTTATCATAAAGCGGTGCTGAGTAATCCGCTCCTTCGTGTGCTGGCTGTAGGTAATTATTCTGAATCTGATGTGAAGACTATGGCGTTAGCGGCCAATAAAATTATTCCCGGCAAGCGCTTACCAGAAGCGCGCACCCTTACACATTTTATAACGCCCAAAAAAGGCCAAAAAGTAGATTATAAAGAATCGCTCAATTTGGCGGATAGCGCGGTTCTACAGGCGTGGTTTCGCGATTCTATATCGGATGATGAACAGGCGAGTTTAGCTGTGCTTAACGCCTTGTTTGGCAATGCATTTTTCATGCAGTTGCGCACCAATGAGCAACTTGGTTATGTGGTAACGAGCGGCCCCTATCCCGTAGATGATGTGCCCGGTTTTGTTATGTTGGTACAAAGTTCTAATGCCGATGTGCAAAAAATTAAAGCCAGAATGGATAAGTTCAGAACAGAATATTTGGCGACCTTATGGTCAACGAATCCAGCCGATATTGAGCGTGTGAAACAATCTATTCTCGCTAATGTTACGCAAAAGCCGACTAACTTCTATCAAGAAGCCGGCCGTTACGCCGGTGAGTTTTGGAATGCGAAATATAAATTTGATAGCCGAGATAGATTTATCGCCAGTCTTAATAAGGTTAATTTGGATTCCATTGTTCGTCTGTATCAAGATATGCTGCTGAATAATCAAACCGGTCAGGTGCTTATCCAAATGCGCGGCACCAATTTCAAAGACAGCCCCTTTGCTCAGCCATAAATAGCTACTGTAAATAGCTACAAACAGAGCCTCTGTTTCTGGATCTCTGTTTGTAGTTCACTGCTGTTCACGCGTAAACTAGTCGCAATCAATTAATACTGAAGATGTAAGGTGAGTTATGGCAGCAACAGAAGATGACCAGTTTTGGGATTTGGTGGATGCGTTTATCGAGCAAGCTAATAATGCGTGTGAGGCAGCTGATCCAGGTATGGTAAGCGCGGCGTTGCTGAATGCGGCTGCACGCTTTAATGCCTTTGTGGTGGCCAGTGCATCCTTGGATCGCAAGGAATACATTGACGAAATTGAAAGTGCGCAAAAATATTTAACGGGACGCTATGCCGAGTTGGTGCGCGATCACCTAGATGATTATCGCGATAATTATAAAACCTATATCCGCGCCGATGATCCTGAAGATGAATGATCTGTTAGGAATGATAACGTTTACAAAACCAGCTTCGGCTGGTTTTTTTATGCCCTAAGAGCGTAAACTTTTATTAACTTGTATACAAGAATTGCTGGTTTGGTTCAAAATCTCAACTAGTCTTATAACAACCATAAGAGGAGAGTGTTATGAAGTTCACAAAAATGTGTGTGTGCATTGGATTGGTTGCCGCGATTAACACGGCATGGGCCGATGTAAAATTGCCACGCTTGGTCAGCGATGGATTGATTCTTCAGCGCGACAAACCCATTAATCTTTGGGGTTGGGCAGACGATGGTGAAAATGTCAGTCTCAGCTTGGGTAAACAAACGGTAAAAACCCAAGCGCATAACGGGCGTTGGCAAGTGAAGTTAAAGCCGCTGGCTGCAGGCGGCCCTTATACGCTGGACATTCAAGGTAAAAATCATCTCACTGTAAATAATATTTTAATGGGCGATGTATGGATTGCGGCAGGTCAATCGAATATGGAGTTGCCGATTAATCGCGTTAAATACCAATACCCTGATTTAATTGCTTCCACACATCTTCCTGATGTGCGTGAATTCGCAGTGCCCATCGCTTATGCGTTTAAAGGCCCATTGGATGATTTTGCACAGGGTCAATGGAAAGCGGCACAGCCAGAAAACTTACCTAATTTTTCAGCAGTTGGTTTTTTCTTTGCGCGGAAACTACATGAAAAATTACAAGTGCCTATTGGTTTAATTACGATTCCTGTTGGCGGCTCGCCTATTGAGGCTTGGGTCAGTGAAGATGTTTTGAAAAAATACCCGCAGTATCTTGAGCAATTAAAACCGTTTAAAGATGATGCGTTTGTTGCAGCCACGATTGCCAAAGATAAAAAATCCAGCAGTGATTGGTACACTAATCTTGGTGCTCAAGATGAAGGTTTAAAAGCGCAGTGGTCGAGCGTGGTGATAAAAACTAATGATTGGCAAAATTTCAATGTCCCCGGATTTTTGCGCGAGCAGGGCAGTGATTTTTCCAATGGTGCGGTATGGTTTCGCAAAACATTTGACTTAACAACGGCACAAGCTGCAAAAGCCGCTACTTTGTGGTTGGGTGCTATCGTGGATGGCGATGAAGTATTTGTAAATGGTAAAGAAGTTGGGCAAACCGGTTATCAATATCCGCCACGAATTTACTCTGTTCCCGCCGGATTGTTAGTTGCCGGTAAAAATATCATTAGTATTCGTGTCACCAGTTATTCTGGAAATGCTGGTTTTGTGAAGGATAAACGCTATGCGTTAGATTTAGGTAATGAGGCTATTTCACTCGCAGGTGAATGGCAATATAAAATTGGCGCACGTGCTGGCAATATGGAAAAAACCACCACGTTACATTATCAACCCGGTTCGCTTTTCAATGCGAAATTGGCACCGACTTTCGGCTTTGGTATGAAAGGTGTTATTTGGTTTCAAGGTGAATCCAACACCACCCGTGCTGCAGAATACGCAAACATATTCCCCGATTTAATCGCTGACTGGCGCAAGCAATTTCATCAAGGCGATTTCCCGTTCCTTTATGTGCAATTGGCCAATTTTATGGCCGCAAAAACAGAGCCGGGTGAGAGTGATTGGGCGGCCTTACGTGAAGCGCAGCGCACAACACTACGGGTAAAAAATACCGGTATGGCCGTTGCTATAGACGCGGGAGAGTGGAACGATATTCACCCGCAAAAGAAACAAATTGTCGGCGATCGTTTGGCCTTAGCCGCACAAAAAATTGCCTATGGTGATAAGAGCGTCGTTGCATCTGGCCCTGCTCCAGTGTCTGTAAAACGTGTAAAAGACGGCTTGCTCATAAGCTTTGAGAAAGCGACCAATGATTTGGTTTTTGCCAACGATGCCGTTCTGCATCAAATCGCAATAGCAGGCGCCGATAAAAAATATGTATGGGCTAAGGCCAGTATTCAGGGTAAGAATTTGCTTGTGTGGAGCGATGCTGTTGCTGAACCTACCAGTGTGCGTTACGCATGGGCAGATAACCCTGAGGGCGCAAACCTGTATAATAAGGCTGGTTTGCCTGCGTCTCCCTTTGAACTATCGGTTAAGAAATAAACCCTCAACGGAGCAGGCATTAATTCAACGTGGATAAATGCCTTGGCTCAACTCAACTCATCCAATCAACGCGCGCGGGTTGCCATTATTGGTGGTGGCCCAGCGGGTTTAATGGCCGCTGAAATTATTGCGCAAGCAGGATTTTGTGTGGCACTTTACGATGCCATGCCCTCCGTTGGGCGCAAATTTTTATTGGCCGGTGTGGGTGGAATGAATATCACGCATTCTGAGCCGCACGCGCAATTATTGCAGCGCTATGTTCATGCCGCCCCGGCTTTTAAACATTCGTTGGATCAATTCACCGCAACAGATTTGCGTGAATGGATTCATGGTTTAGGTATAGCAACGTTTGTGGGAAGTTCTGGGCGCGTATTTCCGGCGGATATGAAAGCCGCGCCTCTGTTACGCGCTTGGTTGCACCGCTTGCGTGAACTAGGTGTAGAAATTTTTCCGCGCCACCGCTGGCATGGTTGGTCTGATGATGGTTCCTTGATTATCGTTGAACAAAAGAATGATCAGTCTATCTCGCACACAATTCACACTGATGCAGTGGTGCTCGCTCTCGGCGGCGCCAGTTGGCAGCGCTTGGGTTCCAATGGCGCATGGGTAATGTTGTTGCGTGAAAAACATATTCACGTAAATGACTTGTTGCCGAGTAACTGCGGCTTCGAATGCGCATGGAGCGATACTTTTCAGCAAGAATTTTCCGGTGCGCCGCTGCAAACCATTAGCTTAACCGCGGTGGACAATCAGGGTGAGTTGCACTCTGTGCGCGGTGAAGCCATGATTGCGCGTACAGGCATTGAAGGAACCAGCGTCTATGCGCTCTCGTCTTTATTGCGTGATGCAATTCGTGCTTGTGGTTCGGCTGAACTTTCAATCGATTTATTGCCTGATCTTAGTTGTGAAACAATTATTCATCGGATTAATCTGCCGCGCGGAAAAAATTCTATGAGCAATTTTTTGCGTAAACAATTAAATCTTGCACCTGTAAAAATGGCGCTCTTGCGTGAGCTAACAACGAAAGATGTATGGCTGCAACCTGAGTTGTTGGCGAGTTCGCT
>Ga0209067_10001007_pt1 | contig 17635 bp, 16 predicted proteins | sample ColStrG_CSR_2013_FD_187199 | JGI IMG/M metagenome (GOLD analysis project Ga0209067, IMG submission 187199) | Freshwater sediment microbial communities in response to fracking from Pennsylvania, USA - Cold Stream Run_MetaG_CSR_2013 (SPAdes)... | ecosystem: Environmental > Aquatic > Freshwater >...
CTTCGCCTTTGGCTTTCATTCGTTCAATCGTGTCTTGTGCGCGCTCAACCAAACGATAGCTTTTGCGTGTTTGCTCATCTGCCAAAGCCATATAATCATTGTTAGATTTAATATTCTGAATGCGCGTTATTAGATCATCACGTCGTTGTTGCAAGTCAGCTTGCTTTTGCTGTAAAGATTGTTGCGCAAGTTGCTGCTCTTTTTGCTGACGCCACGTTTGTTTCTGTTGTAATAAATCACCATAGGCCACCAATTTTGGCTGCCAATCCTGCAATAATTTCTGTAGCTTCAATAAATCGCGCAAATCTAAAACATCCGATTGAAACTCATTTTGTGCAAAAAGCTCACGTAAATAAATAGAGCGGGTTTTAATCACACTCGTACCACTGAGCTTGAGCCAGTTTTGTCCATCATCGGTAATTAAAGCCGTCAATGTGCCAGGTTCATTTTTCTTTTCCAGAGCATCCAGTTCTGCAGCAGAGACGGGTTTGCCGCTTACCAAAGTTAATAACTCACCTGGCGTGAGTGTAGCGCGCATATCGCGCACCAAATTTATTTCGTTATCCAATAATTTTTCAGCATTTTCGTATTCGCGCAAGGCATCTCCAGGCGCGTTGAGTTTTTCGTAGGCAAAAGGCAAGGCTAAGAGTGCCTCTTGGGCAGCGGGATATAACAAACTGCGCTTCTGCAATACCTGCCAAGGTTTGATGGCCTCAGCATATTTTTGTTGCGCTATAGCCGCCCATCCATAACCCAACAACGCTTGATTGGATTCAATGCCATCCAAACGCACTTTGCGAAATTCTTCGATAGCAGCAAGATAGCTTTTATCATGTAAATACGTATAACCCACGGCTGTGTGAGCTTTATCAACTAAGGTTAAATATTCACTGCGCGATTGAGTGCTGCCATCAAACGAGATGCTCATTAATTCGTTAAAAAATTCTTTGGCGCTTTTCATGTCGCCATTGCGCGCATTCGCTGCACCTAAATTATAAAGTGCGTAAGGCGTCCATTGAGCGAGTTTATCTTGCTCGATTTGTTTGATGCTGAAAGGAGCCAGTGCATTTTGTTTGATTTGCAAATTAATTTGCAGCGCGTGCATTTCGGCCAGCAAATCCGCATTAAATTTTTCGCTCACGCGACTAAAGCTCGTGGCTGCACCAGTCCAATCAGAGCGCGCGTATTGCAATTTACCCAAATAAAACCACGCCGCATCACGTACATTTTGTGGACGGCTATTATCTTGTAATAAATGAGAAAATAACTGCTCGGCATGATTTTGCATGCCAAATGCCAAACTCAAACCTCCTGCAATCAACTCAGGGTTATTGCCATGGCCGTGAATACCGTCACGTGCATCAGCCACCATCAATTCGGCAATTGCAGGAATATAGTCTTGTTGATAATAGTGATAAAGCGCTACACCGTAACGCAAGTCGGCCACTTCTGTTTTGGGCTTCTCGGCAGCGCTTGCACTAGTTGTGGATAATGCCAGTAGCAAACTGGCGATCCACAGTTTGGACGTGCCGCTAAACCATTCCACGGGGGATTGCATCATGGCTAGTCAGCTTTCCATTCTTTAATAGTAAATGTAGGCTGGTATTGCGCCGTGGAGTCGATTATTTTTAATTCTAACACCAATGGACTTTGCGTTTTGTTAACCACTAACTTAGCGCCGCGTTTGTAATCCTGTTGCGGTCCACGACCAGTAAAAAAGGCGCTGATTTCATGCTGCCCAGCTTTTAAATTACCGATGTATAACCGCTGTACGCCGCCGCGAAACAAGGCGTTGATTTGCTTGTCAGTATACAGCTCACTGGCAACAAGCTTGTTGTCGATCTCAACTCTCACAGCATCCAAACTGAAAAACTGACCGAGATCCATCGACAGATACACAGCGACTTGATTGCTGGGGGGATAGAGTAACTCCTCCTCCAGTATCAGCAAATCGCGATTGAGATTCAGCACAGACTCTTTGAGATTTTCCACTTGGGGGGTGACGGCAGCTTGCGCTACCGACTCGGTGACGGGCATTGCTGGTTTGGGCGCGTCGGATTCGGCAGAAGCCACGCTAGCGCAGCAGGCCAGAATTAATCCTATGAGCGGTAAGTTTACCGATTTATTGAACATGCGCGCGCTCCGTCTAATGTCGTATTAATTTGCCTAATTCTAGAAGCACCACCCGTTATTGGGTGTGACTCTCTCCACACTTAATCCACAGACTGTGATGGTTTATGAAAAACTTGGGTGTTTTGCCCATTTTCGTCTAGTTTGCACGTTGCTTATGAAATTCTACCAAGGGTTTAGAATAGCCGTAGATTCAACACTGACGTTGACTGACGCAGATTAATTCTTCATTTCGTGATCAAGGTGGCGTTAGTCCATTGCTGTAGAGAACCTTACCGCTTTCGGTAATTACCACGGCATCAAAACCAGGCAAGCTATTAATGAGCGCCAAGCCTTTTTCCGCGCCCATCACAAAAATGGTTTTTGTCAAAGGATCCGTATCAAACCCATGAGGACCAATCACACTGACACTGATAATACCGTGTGGCGATTTACCGGTACGCGGGTTGATGATGTGATGTACACGCTCGCCATCTTTATCGATAAAGAAACGCTCGTAATCGCCGGAAGTGGAAATAGCACAATTTTCCAAGGGTAAGGTAATTGCTACGGCATTTTTATCGTCTGCACGAGGGTTGCGAATGCCCACTAGCCACGGCTTACCAAATTTGTCGCCCAGAACGCGACTATCGCCACCGGCACTGATATTGGCATGGGTCACACCGTACTGACGAAGAATTTCAGCGCCACGATCCACAGAATAGCCCTTGGCAATACCACCAAAATCAATATAAACCTTGGGGTGATCGAACCACACCGTATTATTTTTGGTATCGAGATGAATAAATTTGTAATTAATCTGTGGCACCAACTCTTTGAATTGGGCATCGGTAGGCTTGAGTCCTTTGCGATAATCGTAATAGCGCCCGAGCGAGGCAAAGGTCACATCAAAAGCCCCATTGCTGAGCTGGCTGTAGTGTTCAGCTTGCTTGAGGATGGTGGCCATTTCGGCAGAGATGGGCAGGGGATGCTCAGCAGTGGCTTTGGGAGCCAGTTCGTTAACACGGGACAATTCGCTGGTGGGAATATAGGGGCTGTATTGCTGATCTATGCGGCGCATTTCATCCATAACGGCCGCAATAGCAGCCTCGGCTTTGGCGTCATCCTCATGCCAAAGCGTAACATTAATAACGGTGCCCATAATATTCTGGGTATCGCCATGCCAACCGGCGAGGGCCGGTAAACTTAACATTAACAAGCAACCGGCAATTACTGTTTTCACAACAGCTCCTCAATACAAGTCTTTAAAAGGTTAAATCGACCGAATAAGCCACGTTGGCGGGGTCGCTACTGGACTGTTGAGTCGCAAACATAGAGAGCCACGCAGCAGCGTTATTTTCACGGAAGAATGCTTCTGGCATGGTTACCCCCCCCTTAACGGTGACGCCACTGGGGTAGAGCAAATGACCTAGAATATCCAAATGCGCAGGGCTACTGACATCAAACAAATGAATATCCATACCCTTTTGGCCATCGTCGGTCAGTTCGGAGCCCAGCACCCCCAAGGTCATCCAATTTCCACCATTGAAGATTTTGGCACCCGCCCAACTCGCTTTGGCGTGCAGTTTTTGGAGCTGGCCTTGCTGCATTTCCCACCAAGCGATATTCAACATAAATTGTCCGTCAATTTGTAGCGGATGAAATGGCTGAAGCAAAGGAGCCGGCAGACTTATCGAGGCATCTTTAAGGATAAAACCGCCACGCTTCACGCAGGCAACACCATCAAACTGCTGATTGTCCATACTGGTGGTAATTTTGGCGCAGGGTTTTAGGGTAAAGAATGAGAGCAAATCTAGCTTCCACGTAAGCTGGCCGAGTGAGTGATCCATTCCTTTGACCTTTACACTGGCCAAGCTAGCACTACCATTCCATAGAGTGCCGGATACCCCGCTCATCGCCACAACACCCGTAGCTCGGCTAACAACATAGGCAGCCCAAACCGCTGGAATACTGCTGATAACAAAATACAACCACAAGCAAACGCCCAAACTAATCCAGAAATTTTTGCCCAGATTCATGGCCGGTAAAACAGGGAATTTCGCGCGCATGGACGGAGTAACCTTATGCATTAGGGCTTAAATAAACGAACATTAACCGACACTTGGCCGGGGTCGTTGGTCGCGGTGATAGAAAGTTCACGCACGGCTATATGGTATTTGTTTTCCAAGTCGTACAACCATTGTATCAGCGGCTCAGATCCCGCCTTGTCGATTCGCACACGAACTTCGCCGCCAGTGCCGGGAATAAAACTACTCATAGCCAGACCATTTTCACGCAAACTGGCATCTATAGTACCGCTGAGGTTATCGCTGCCCACGCTGGATTGATTAGTCTGTTGTGCCTGCTGCTCAATTTGACGTGCCAGCAATTGCACTCGACCTAATGATTGTTCGGTATTGATGTTAGTTTGCAACAACATGTCGCGCTTGTGTTTAAGCGGCGACAGCACCGCCATCCACAAAATGTAAAGTGCGATGACAAGTGCACCTGCCAACAACATGGTTTGCTCGCGACGATTAAACTGTGAAAGAGAACTGAATAATTTTTCCATTATTGTAGTGTCCACCCTTAATGTGCAGGCTTAGTAATTTTTAGACGACCGGTATTGAGATCGCCTTGCGCGTTAGCGGTCAGCAATTCAGCCGTGTAACCTTGCCCTGCAATAGCCTGCCGCAGGCTATCAATAGAATTGAACGAGTGCGCTTGAACATTGATAGACATTTCGCCCGTATCGGCAGAGTAAGAAATCACCTTTACCGTCACATCCGAGTTAGCCGCAATTAAAGGCATAACGCCAGCCATCAAACTCACCACGCTGTCCGTTTGGTTTTTAGGCGTCAGGTCTTTCAGTTTGATGCGCAAGCGCTTTTCAGGATCATCCGACTGGCCATGAGGTACTACGCTGCGATACACCGCCTCCATCTGCTGGCGCAGTTGTAGATTTTGTTTGTTGAGTTTGTGGATGTGAAAAACCAGCACACCGACATAAACCAGTAGCGTTACCAAAGCCAAAATACCAATACTACGCCAGAGCTTCCACCAGCGTTCCAAGGGTAACCGTTGAGAGAATTCTGCTTGGCAAAGATCGATTGCTGAGCCGGTAAAGTCTAGCTGCCAAGGGTCGGCCAAGGTCTGAGCCTGAACACATACTGTCAAATTATCCGGCAAAGCACTTAAAAGGCTATCTAACTCTGACTGGCTGTTGGCACGCAATACCAAGCGGGGAAGGTTATTTTGCAGTTTTTGCTCGTCCACCAACAGCGTCAATGCCGTACAGACTAAGGCGTGAGGCACACTAAAACCTTGCTGTTCACCATGGCGAATATTTACCACACCTTGCGCCGCCGCTAGTACCCAAGTGGTCGCTGGTTTACCGGCCAAACCTTCTAGGGTTTCATCCTCGCCAAGAAGGGGCTCTACTGGTGCAACGTCAGTTTGTAAAGGCAGCAAGAGTGGTGCTGACCAGCAGCGGGTAATTTCAACACCGATACTGGCGAGCTGAGCAAAAATCGCTTTGAGCCAGCTTTTATCTGTATAGGCCAAGGCGACTTTACCATTGGCAGCATTACCCAAAGCCACATGCAATTCGTCGATATCCCCCACCACCGATTCTTCCAGTTGAAAGGGCAGCAAACTGCGCAAGTGCTTCTTTTCTTTTTCGCCATACTCCAATTCGCGCGTTACCACTTTGGCGCCAGGCAGCAACAGCCACGCCTGCAGGCTAACCTGACCAATTACCGCTTGCAGGGCTTCCAAATTGCCGGAAGCCTCGTCCTGTGCGAGGCCATCATTCAACCAGCACCAGCAAAAATGCTCAGGGGCGCTGTTATCAATGGAAAGTACAAGTTGTTGAGACATGCGCATTACTCTTGTTTATTTTGTCGGGATAGTCCCGCTTGGCACTTATAAATATACGTAAAGCTCAGATTAAGCCCGTCATCACCACATGAAATCCGCTATAGCCTCTGGCAAGTAGCACCTACTTACTAATAACGACAGGACTAGACGCCATACACTTGGAAGCATCCTCCTCACGCCGAACCACCTGAAACAGGGGATTACCGCGTTGTAACAGACTACAACCTACGCGGCGCTGATCGCCAATCTGTACGACCGTCGTCAGCCAGAAGAAATTCGTTTTCACCGTTAAATCCTTATCGATAGCACCTGCAGTACCAACGGCTTTTGTCCAAGCGGTATCAAAATCACTCATATTGACATAGTGCCCAGCACTGGGGACTTCTTTGCGCAAGGTTTCCGCTTGGCTTTCACTGAGTGGCGTTAATTCGCTGCTAAGGTTAACCGTTCGATAAAAAATCGGCGCCATGGTATTGATATTCAACCGTTCATTGGGCTCCAGCACCGTAATGTAGGGCCGCAAAACCCGCATTAAATCCGGCGTGACACCGCGCACCATCTGCAACTCATCCACACTGCGAAATGGCATATTCGCCGCTTGGTAGGGATCAGGCTGACTCAGGTAGTAATCGTTTTCCGCTCCATTGGCGCCCGACGGGTTACTGTCTGGATCCGTCCAGTCAACAATGGCTTCCACTATCGCGGCAGCTTGATCTGGGCTATTCAGCAACGGCGTTCCAGGCTCATTAGGATTGGGCAAGGATTGCAACAACCGCATAAACATGCGCTGGGGAATAGTGTAGCGATTAGCTTCCAACGCGCCTTTAGCAGGATCTAAGGTTCCCACCAAACTGTTCAAATTAAACTTGCTGTTAGCGTCAACCATTTGCAACAACACTTGCCCTGCACCATCGGGCAGGGTTATGGGAACCGGCTGTGCCCAAAGTTCGTCAAGATAGTCAGACGCAGGATCATCGGTAGCCAAAAATTTAATGGCCGCACCTTCACCGCTAAACAAATAGGCGCGCGCTTGAGCACCGTACCAACGCGCTTCTGCGCGAGCCAAACCAAATTCGTAATCGCCCGCAAATTTAATGCTTAAACCCGCTACTAAAGCCACGATCAGCAGTACCATAATCAGTACAGCGCCGGCTTGTGAGTGTCGCCGAGGCTTATTTTTGAGGGATTTCAAAGAGACGCACACTGCGACCTACCCCCTCAACGTCAATGCTAATCTCAATGGCAATAGGCATGACACCCGCACCAGCACCTTCTAATGGCGGCCAGAACTGATCCCAATCATTACTGTAATCGCTGCCTTCCAACACACTTTTGCCATTAGCTTTGATGCGCGCTCCCGAAAGAAAGCGCAGCTGAACATCTGTGACATTATCAAGCAACAACTGATGCAGTGAATCGCGCTCAAAATCGATAGTCTCTAGCGGAATATTGCGCTCTGGCAAGTAATCGCGCCAAAGTTTGCCCTCCGCTATGCGGTAATTCACCTGTTGTAGATCGCTGCGCAGTCGCCCCAACGGGTTCATCCAGCCGCGTCGCGCAAACAGCATAATTAACTGAAAACTGTTCTTGCCTTTGCTTTTTAAGCTCGCGCCAGCAAACTTTACTTGCGTACTGGGTACCTGTGGATTTACCGGCAATACATTGCGCATGTCTTGGCCAATCAGTTGCCAAGCCTTATCTAATTGATTGATATCGTTCAGCACATCGCGTGTGCGAGCGGCGTTGCGACTGGCCGCATCAAAGGACTCAAAGGCCATAATCGCCACCACCGCGGTCAACGCCACGGCGATAATCATTTCCAACAGGGTAAAACCCCGTTGCGGCTGGCAGCTACTCACTGACATACCCCGTTAAGCTGGCGATAGGATCTACCTTCTCCATGACTTTTGAGCCTTTGTAACCACTTTCGGCCACGCCCAAAATCGCCACACCTAAATCCAGCCGCACTATACCTTTCATACCGATGGTTTCATCGGCACTGGTTGCGTAATTCCATTGCCATTCCAAGCCCATCATTTCGGTTTTGCCGGAATCTTTCTCCGCAAATTTGAAGTTGGGAAATAGCTCTTTGTTATTCAATAAAGTCAAACGTGTGAGCTGATTTTCCGCAATCCACATGCCGTAAGTTTTGTTGCGGATATGCGCCGCACCGTCTACCTGCGCCATGACCAAGGTGATCAATGCGGGCAGCGCCATGGCAACAATGACCAAGGCCACCATTACCTCAACCAAGGTAAAACCCCGAGCGCCGTGCAACAGTTTGTTCAACTTATGGCTCATGGCGTTTTACTCATTCCTTCTTTAGAGGCTCCGTCTTTAGTGGCCTCATCTTCATTGCGCCAATGGCTGTTACCCATTAAATCCAAATCTATGTGCTGCGCTTCAACGGTAGCGCCCTGTTCAAAAATCGCCATCTCCGCCGCGGTTGTTTCACCGCTGGGAGAAAAAAGCAAAATGGGCGGTTGATGCTCCAGACTGGGGTCATAGCTGTAAGGTTTACCCTCAATGGATAAGTCCCACTGCACACCTTCGGCCATACAATGCTCAGGCAAGGCGTCATCCGGCAACGCATCCCATAGATTATCGCGCTGCCGCTTCCAGCGATAACACCATTGCGGGCCAAGTGTATTTTCTGCATCGCGCTGGAAAATAAACAGCGCCATCAACTCGCCATTGAGCACCGCATATTCGGCCGCAAAACCCATGGTTTGCATCAATAGTTGAGCCTCAGTGCGCGGTGCGCTTTCGCTTTTTTTATCGCCTAAAGTGAGCGCAATCACGCCACTAATGAGGCCGATAAACAAGACCACAATAAGGATCTCTATGAGGGTAAATCCCTGCTCACGAAACTGCTGACGCCCACCGAAATCCACCACGAGACCCGTAAATTACTCAGATTTTTCGGGTTGTTGCCACACATGAATATCGGCGTTGGGGCCTTCGCCACCGCTCACCCCATCTGCACCCAAGGTGTAGATATCATACTCATGGCCTTCGCCAGGACTCATATACAAATAGGGGTGTCCCCATGGATCGAGCTGCAAGGTCTCTATATAACCACCGGCCTTCCAATTGCGTGGCACAGGTGCCAAGGTCGGTTTGGTGACTAAAGCTTCAAGGCCTTGATCGCTGGTGGGGTAAGTAAAGTTATCAATACGATAAAGCTTGAGTGCCGTTTGCAGGGCTTTAAAGTCAGCCTGTACTTTCTTCACACGGGATTCATCCACGCGGTCGAGCACCGTAGGCACGGCAATACTAGCGAGCAGGCCAATGATGATGACCACCACCATGATTTCAATCAAGGTGAAACCGCTCTCGCGGGTGATGTGGCATGAAGGGCTACCAAAACTAGGGTTACGCATATTAACTCCTGGGAAAAACCCGATTAGACAAGTGTGTTCATTTGGAAAATCGGCTGCAGAATTGCCATCACAATCAAGCACACCGAGAACCCCATAAAAACGATAGTGAGCGGCTCCAGCAGCCCCATGGCCATCCCCAACACCATCTCCAACTCACGCTCCTGATCTTTTGCCGCATTATCCAACTGCTGTGATAAGGTGCCATTGGTCTCGCCGCTGGAGACTAATTGGACTAACAGCGGTGGAAAAGTGCCCGCGTTTTCCATGGCTCGCGCCAAACTGCTACCTTCGCGCACCGCATTCACTACCTGCTCGCAGGAGTCTTGCAATATACGATTGGTCATTACCTGACCGGCGATGGTGAGCGCCTGTAACAAAGGTACACCGCTGGATGACAACAAGCTGAGCGTAGCGGCAAAACGCGCCGCATTGATTTGACTGACCAGATCGCCCAGCACGGGTAAGCGCAGCTGAATGCGGTGCCAAGTGCGCAGATTAGCTTCAACTTTTAATAGCTTACGTACACCAATCACGACACCCACAATACCCACCAAAAGAAAGACGCCGTAGTGAACAATAAAATCGCTCACCGCAATCATGCCGCGTGTAAGTGCAGGTAATTCATGGTGACTATGGGCGAAAATACCGACCAATTTGGGCACAACAAAGGCCATAAGTGCAGTGATAACGCCCAAGCTGATCAGCAGCAAAACAATGGGGTAAATCATCGCCATTTTGATGCGCGCCTGCACTTGTTGGCTGCTTTGGGTGTAATCCGCCAAACGCTCTAATACAGGGCCGAGATAACCAGAGCTTTCGCCCGCACGCACCAGCGCGCGGTACATATCGTTAAAGGCCACAGGGTTTTCACCCAAGGCTTGTGCCAAACTGAAACCTTCCAGTACTTTGGTTCGCACTCCCAGCACAACACGTTTAATGTGCGGTTTGTGCGCCTGCTTGGCTGTGGCATGAAGCGCTTCGTCCAGCGGCAATCCGGAGCGCACCAAGGAGGCAAGCTGGCGAGTAATGATGCTCAAATCACGCGAACTCAGGCGGCTCGCCATACGCTGGCGCCAACCGGAGAGGTTCATTCCTTCCTCACTGACCTTATCTGCCTTACCGTGCGCGCTTTCTACTTCCAACGGCTTGAGTTTTTTAGCGCGCAGTTGACTGCGGATATGGCGCTCCGAGTCGCCCTCCATAATCCCCTTAACGGTTTTACCTTCTTCGTTAAGTGCCTTGTAGCTGTATGCGCCCATCCAATATCACCTTAAAGCTGCGTGGTTACACGCAGTACTTCTTCCATACTGGTAATGCCATCCAGCACGCACTGGCGGCCGTCATCACTAATGGAAAGACTGTGTTTGCGCGCTTCGGCCAACAATTCTTGCTCGCCGGCTTGTTCATGGATGAGATGGCGCAAACGCTCATTAATTTCAATCAACTCGTAAATCCCCTTACGCCCGCGATAGCCTTGGTTGTTGCAGTGATGACAACCTTTAGCGCGGAAGATGGGGGTATTTTCGGGAATACGCAGCATTTCGCGCTCGGAATCCACGGGGTAATAAGATTCTTTACAATGGTTGCACAGCAGACGCACCAAACGCTGCGCCATAACGACTTCTAGACTGGAAGCCAACAAGAAGGGCTCTACACCCATATCTTTCAAACGCAATACCGCACCAATGGCGGTATTGGTATGCAGTGTCGATAACACCAAGTGGCCGGTCAGCGATGCCTGAATGGCAATTTCAGCCGTTTCACCGTCGCGAATCTCACCTACCATGACCACATCTGGGTCTTGGCGGAGAATAGCGCGCAAACCACGCGCAAAGGTCATTTCCACCTTGGGGTTAACCTGCGTTTGGCCAATACCGGGCAGCAGATATTCCACCGGGTCTTCAATTGTCAAAATATTGCGACTGCGACTGTTGATATGGCTTAAACCAGAGTAAAGCGTCGTGGTTTTACCCGAACCTGTGGGGCCGGTAACCAGAATAATACCGTGAGGCTTGAGTAACGCACGGCTGAGGCGATCTTGCACTTGCTTCGGCATCATCAGTTGGTCGAGCGACAACTGGCCCGCAGATTGGTCGAGCAGACGCAATACGATGCGCTCACCAAAAGCCGACGGAATGGTAGATACGCGAATATCCACCGCATGCCCTGCCAAACGCACCGTGATACGACCATCTTGCGGCAAGCGTTTTTCAGCGATGTCCAAACGCGCCATCACCTTCAACCGCGATACCAGTACTGGCGCCAACTCAGGCTTGGGCGATAAAACTTCATTGAGCACACCATCAATACGGAAACGCACAGATACGCGATCTTCAAAAGGCTCCAAGTGTATGTCCGATGCGCCTTCGCGCACGGCTTGGGAGAGAATGGCGTTAATCAAGCGGATAATCGGCGCATCGTCATCACCGGCCAACAAGTCAGTACGCTCAGCCAAATCTTCGGCCATGGATGACAAATCAAACTCAGCACCCAAGTCATCTACGGCGCGCTGGGCGGCGCCATCACCGCTCTGATAATCTTTAGTGAGGCGTTTTTGGAAGTCTTCAACTGACATTTCTTCTAGCGTAAAGCCATCGCCCAGATAACGCTGAAGCTCTAGCATCACCTCTAGGCTTAAGCCGGGACGGTGCAACACACGTTTGCTTTCTGCATCAGCCAACATCACCCCGTGGGTGGAGGCAAAACTGAATGGCAAACGAAAAGCCTCGGGCTGACCTTCGACGTCAGCCTCTGCCAGGGGTATATTCAACACCAGCTCAGCCTGTGATTCATTCAACTCGGCCACCGCTATTCGCTCTTGCTAGTCGCTGACGCATCAGGTGTGGCAGGCTTTTTATCGCTGTTATCCTGCTTTTTAGACGCTTGTGCAGCATTTGGCTGCGCCATCGTAGGATCCGTTGATAACCCCTTCCACTCAGGCAATACCTGAATCGCGGATGAGCCGTCCTGATGCTTTGCATCTAGCTGCAAGTCGCGGATTTTTTTGTACTTTTCAGCCGTCGCTCCTTCCATTACTTGATCGTCACGAATAATGGTAGAACGGATAAATACCAATAGGTTGGTCTTTACTTTGGTGTTGGTTTGGGTGCGGAATAGATTCCCTAGCAATGGAATACTGCCCAAGACCGGCACACGGGTAGAGCCCACTTGCACATCGTCTTTAATCAAACCCCCTAAAACCACGGTTTGACCATCAGCGGTCAAAATTTGAGTGTCAATTTTGCGCTCATCGGTAATAGGGCCATCAGGGTTGTTCTTATCGGATATACCCGACACTTCCTGCTTAATGTCCAAAATCATGCTATCGCCCTCATTAATATGGGGCGTTACTTCAAGCTTGATACCAACAGATTCACGCTGAATAGTGTTAAAGGGATTTGAGAACGTACTAGTCCCTGTCGACGTACCTGTTGTGGTGCCCGAATAAGACCCCGTTTTAAAAGGGACTTTTTGACCAACCGAAATACTGGCTTTAGTGTTGTCGGTGGTTAACAAATTAGGTGTGGAAAGTACGTTGGTATCGCTTTTCGTTTGCAGCATTTGAAGCAAACCAAGAAAGTTAGTGCTATTCCCCAAACGACCTATGCCAAATGTCTGTCCACTAATTTTCGATAAGCCCCCGGCAAGATCCTGTAATCCTTGATCTTGCACAGCCTGAGTGTTGTTGGGGCGCATTTCCAGTGCCCCCAGACCTAAAGTGCCCAAGGTGCCAGAACCATCCGTTGAGCTACCAAAACCATTTTTGGTATTGGTATACATCCACTGCACACCCAACTGTTTCGTGCCGCTGTCCTGTACCTCTACGATAATCGCCTCAACCAACACCTGTGCCCGGCGAATATCCAAGCTATCCACTACCGTTAAGAGATTTTGCATAGTGTCGCTATCGGCGGTAATTAGAATAGCGTTGGTAGAAACATCAGCCTGAATATTAACAGGCGAATTAACGCCGCCACCTTCACCTGCTTTAGCCGCTTGCCCCTGTTGCCCCTGCTGCATGCCCGTCAGCACCTTGGCGACATCTTCCGCCTTGGCGTATTTAAGGTAAACCACACGGACGTTGGAGTTTTTGGTCTGTGGGCGATCAAGGTTTTCCACTACGCCTTTAATACGCTGGCGTGACATTTCATCGCCACTCACAATCACCGCGTTGATACGCTTGTCTGCTACAACAATGGGTGGCGATGTAGTTACACCGCGATTGGGATCAGGCTTTTCCAACTGAGTGATCATATTCACCACATCAGCCGCCTGTGCATAATGCAATTGAATAACATCTGTCGCCAGAATAGCTGCTTTATCCATTTGCATAATCAAGTCATTAATACGAGCGATGTTGGCGCGCGTATCGGCAATAATCAGTGCATTGCTCGGTTCATAAGCGGTTAAGTGGCCATAAGGCGGAACCAAAGGACGCAAAGCAGCTAGCACTTTAGCGGCGCTAATGTTGTTGAGCTGGATAATCTGCGTGATATAGCCGTCATCTTTGGAGTGAATCGATTGCTCAGTTGGAATGGGCAAATTACGCGCATCTCGGTTGGCGACAACGCGGACGACACCATCGCTTTCAAACGCGGTAAAACCGTGAACATCCAGTACCGCCAGAAACAAATCGTAGAGTTCTTTTTTGTTCAGGCCTTTGTTAGATATAACCCGAATAGGGCCACGTACCTTGGGGTCTACAATAATGGGCTTGCCTGTAACTTCTTGTACAAACTTGACGACTTCGGTTATGTCTACATCTTTAAAATTGACCGTCCAGGTTTGCTCAGGCACTACCGGCTTGGGCTCGGCAGCCATCAGCTGGCCACCCAAGGCAAGCATGGCTAACACCAGAACGCTCTTTACAAATTTAGCTTTCACCGCACAACCTCACTCTACTGAAGCACCACATCAACTGTTATAACACCACCACCCCGCTTGATTTCGAGACTTGCGGAGGTTGCATTACCCATACTTTTATACACTTCCATAATCTTGGCCGGGTTAGTCAATGGCATGCCATTGATAGCCGTGACTATGTCATCCGTTTCCAAACCCAGCGCCTTGAATTTTTCAGCATCGCGACCCGGTTTAATTTTATAACCCACCACTTCACCATTCTCGCGATAAATACTCATCGACATTACGTCGTTAAGATTGCGCGTCACCTGCGCCAAGGCGGGATCATTGACAGAGGGGCCATCAGGTGTTTGCTGGATAGGGCCATTGGGCCCGGGGCGTCCAGGTGCCTGAACCCACGCTTGCGGAGTACCGCCACCAACCGATGGAGGGGGCGGAGGCGCGACCAATTGGGAAATTTTGCTGGAAGGATCATTCTGATAAAGCCAGAGCGATTCATACTGACCATTGTTATTGATAATCACGCGGTCAGGCATCACTTTGGAAAGACTCACACCATTGCCTACAGGGATGGCATCGCCAACTGCATAGACATCTTGCTTGTCACCCGAAGCAATAATCGCGCGCCCCGATTTTTCATCGGAACTACTAATAACGCCAACCAACACTAAATTTAGATGGGTTTCTACCGCTTGGCTTTCAATGACGGCGGGGGCATCTTGCTTGGGTGCTTCCGCCTTTCCAAACACATGTAAGGTTTTTAGTTGGGCGATATTAACCCCGCTGCCCGCGCTATCCAGGTGATTAATCGCCTGTGGGATTGCAATGGCTGCAGGAGGAATTGCCGGAGTAGGAAAAATTAACCAAAAAAAATGCGCCAAACTCAAGCTCAAGCTCAAAATAAGCAAGCAGCGCACTACAAATTGCCAACGATTCAGCGGCACAGCCGCAAGCATGGCCAAACAGCGGGAAAAAAGCTCTTCCCATTCGGCGCGGGTCTGCGGGAACGCAAATCGACTAATAGCTGAACGATTCACTAACATAAAACCTGAATTTAATCCTATGCGATAAATCGCTTGAGAGTTCAATGAGCTGCGGAAAGATGTGCACTGAACCATTTAATTATCGTTGTAGCGCTGGATTCTACTCTATCCAAACAACAAAAGCTAAAACCAAACCACTAAACGCAACTTGGCTATGACACCCAATTACACACTTGGTTTTGCAGTAACAAAAATCTCTTTAAATTTGCACAAACACCCCGGAAGGGGTTCAGTCACATCCATAGAAATGACTTACAAAAAGCGCGGCATTAGCCGCGCTTTTTGCGTTACAAGCCGCCCTACATCATTTTTTCTCGCGCAGTAAATCACGGATTTCTGTCAACAAGATTTCCTGTGCTGTAGGTCCAGCAGGAGGGGGATTTTCTTTTAACTTCAATTTATTTAAGCCCTTTATTACCATAAAGATAGCGAAAGCCACTATGGTGAAATCCAACACCGCTTGTAAAAACTTACCGTAAGCAATAACAACCGCAGGAACTTTTCCATCCGCGGCCTTCAGCGTAATAACCAAATCACTAAAGTCTACACCGCCAATTAATAAACCAATCGGCGGCATAATCACATCACCCACAATAGAAGTCACAATTTTGCCAAAAGCAGCGCCGATAATAATACCCACCGCCATATCAACCACATTACCCTTTACAGCAAAGTCTTTAAATTCTTTTAGAATGCTCATCAATATCACCTTGCGCTAAAAATTTTCATCACTCAATTGGGGCAAATCGCCGTAGACTTTTATACAGGATTAAATCGCAAAAACCTAGCCAGAAGACTTAACTGTCGATGCCTAACGAACTCCACATTTCATCAACACGGGCTTTGACAGACTCATCCATTGCAATAGGAACACCCCATTCGCGGGTAGTTTCACCAGGCCATTTATTGGTTGCATCAAAGCCTATTTTGGAGCCTAAACCCGAAACCGGTGAGGCAAAATCCAAGTAGTCGATAGGCGTATTTTCAATCATTAAGGTGTCGCGCGCAGGATCCATGCGTGTAGTCATCGCCCAAATGACATCGTTCCAATCCCGCGCATTAACATCATCGTCGGTCACTATGACAAATTTGGTGTACATAAATTGCCGAAGAAAACTCCATACCCCCATCATCACACGCTTAGCGTGACCCGGATATTGTTTTTTCATGGTGACAACCGCCATCCGATAAGAACACCCTTCAGGCGGCAAATAAAAATCCACGATCTCCGGAAATTGTTTTTGTAGGATCGGCACAAAGACTTCGTTCAGCGCCACACCAAGAATCGCCGGTTCATCGGGCGGACGCCCCGTATAAGTACTGTGGTAAATAGGGTTGCGGCGATGCGTGATGCGCTCAACGGTGAATACCGGAAAATTATCCACCTCATTGTAATAACCCGTGTGATCGCCAAAAGGGCCTTCGGGTGCCATATCTTGGGGGGCAATATAGCCCTCCAAAATAAATTCCGCCGATGCGGGCACCTGTAAATCATTGCCCAGACATTTGACCACTTCAGTTTTATCACCGCGCAACAAACCCGCAAAGGCGTATTCAGAAAGCGTATCGGGTACCGGTGTTACAGCGCCGAGAATAGTGGCGGGATCGGCGCCCAGCGCAACGGCTACGGGGAAATTTTTACCAGGGTGCTGCAATTGAAATTCGCGAAAGTCTAAGGCTCCACCGCGATGAGAAAGCCAGCGCATAATCAATCGATTTTTGCCGATTTTTTGCATGCGGTAAATACCGAGATTTTGCCGCTCCTTGTGCGGCCCGCGCGTCACCACCAAGGGCCACGTCACTAAAGGCCCCGCATCTCCCGGCCAACAGGTTTGAATCGGTAACTTGTCCAAATCCACATCATCGCCGTCCAAAACATATTCTTGACTCGGCGCTTTGCTTAACACTTTAGGAGCCATGTTCAACACTTGTTTGAATATGGGCAATTTATCCCAGGCATCTTTAAAACCTTTGGGTGGCTCCGGCTCCTTTAAAAAGGCGAGCAATTTACCAACTTCGCGCAATGCTGAAACCGATTCCTGCCCCATACCTAAAGCCACGCGTTCAGGCGTACCAAATAAATTAGCAAGCACTGGAATGGCATAACCTTTGGGATTTTCAAACAATAACGCAGGGCCACCAGCACGCAAGGTGCGATCGCAAATTTCGGTCATTTCGAGATGCGGATCAATTTCTTGCGTAATGCGCTTGAGCTGGCCTCGCGCCTCAAGTAACGCGATAAAATCGCGCAGATCGTTATATTTCATTGACAAGATTCCTAATACGTTAAAACAAAAACGCCCTCTGCCGGTCTGAATGGCGGAGGGCGTTTTCGGTATTCAGCCAAATTCAGCGATA
>Ga0209067_10001008_pt1 | contig 17630 bp, 11 predicted proteins | sample ColStrG_CSR_2013_FD_187199 | JGI IMG/M metagenome (GOLD analysis project Ga0209067, IMG submission 187199) | Freshwater sediment microbial communities in response to fracking from Pennsylvania, USA - Cold Stream Run_MetaG_CSR_2013 (SPAdes)... | ecosystem: Environmental > Aquatic > Freshwater >...
TATTTATATTGCAAAAAATACATCTGCAATATAGTGGCCGACAAACTCAGAGACTTTTCCGTGGAAGGAGCATTTCATGATGGAGCGGCCCCTGCGCCACTCACTTTCGAATCATGCGCAACACGTTAACAACCGCGTCTTGTTGCTGGTGTGTAATTCCGACCCAAAGCGGCAAGCGAATCAGTCGCTCGGACTGGCGGTCTGTTTGTTCCATGGTTCCATGCACGCGTCCGAACCGGATGCCTGCCGGTGAAGAGTGCAGCGGCACGTAATGAAAAACGCTAAGTATTTGATGACTCTTGAGCGCCGCGAGTACATCCTGACGGCTTACCTCAGGCGCCAACAGCACGTAGTACATATGTGCGTTGTGTTTGCAATCGGGTGGCACGATCGGGCGGCGGATGAATCCTTGAAATTCCAGTTGTTCCAGTGCCCCATGGTAGTACTGCCAACTCTCTAAACGCAGTTGGGTAATACTCTGCGCCTCTTCCAGCTGGGCCCAAAGAAATGCGGCGATCAACTCTCCCGGCAAAAACGAAGAGCCCACATCTTGCCATGTGTATTTGTCCACCTCGCCCCGAAAGAAGCGACTGCGATCAGTGCCCTTTTCCCGTATTACCTCCGCACGTAAAACCATTTCCGGATCATTCACCAGCAAGGCACCGCCTTCGCCAGAAATGACATTTTTGGTCTCGTGAAAGCTGAATGCGCCAAGGTCACCGAGGCTGCCCAGTGCGCGACCCTTGTAAGTTGACATGACGCCTTGAGCCGCATCTTCCACGACGCTCAGTCCGTGTTTGCGCGCGATGGCAACAATCGTATCCATCTCGCAGGACACCCCAGCGTAGTGCACCACGGCGATGGCCTTGGTCCGTGGCGTGATTGCGGCCTCGATCAGCCGCTCATCTATGTTCAATGTATCTTCCCGGATATCTACAAACACAGGCACGCCGCCCCGCAATACAAATGCATTGGCGGTAGATACAAAGGTGTAGGAAGGCATGATGATTTCGTCGCCCTCCCGTATATCCAGCAACAGGGCGCACATCTCCAAAGCTGCTGTGCAGGAGTGCGTCAACAATGCTTTTTTGCAATTTGCTGATTGCTCAATCCACGCATGGCAGCGTTTTGTAAATGGACCGTCGCCTGCCAAGCTGCCATTGAAATGGGCCTGCGCAATGTAGTACAGCTCTTTACCGGTCATGTGAGGCCGGTTGAATGGAATTCGCTGGTTCATAGTCATCTCGGGGATATGCGATGGGTGCCTGGAATGATGAAGTTGTCCGGAATAATCGCGCTTTCACCCAAGCTCGCCATGGAATGCCTCTTGTCATAATCAGCCCGCGCCATTTTGGCTTGCGCCCGCAAAATTTCAGGAGTCAGACTTTGGAAAACACTTTTCAACTGTTCTAACGCGTACCAACGCAAACAGTCCTCGTAACAGTAGTGCGACGAGCTTCTTACCGGGTTTTGAGTGTCTTCAAACACAAGTACCGGAATACCGCAGCCTTTTGTCTCCACGATTCCTTTCGGGCCGCAAACAGGAAATGAAGAGATACATAGTTGAATCGGGCTCTCTTTTAAGTACTTCCATAAGCTTTCAACCAAACCAACATAGACAAACCTCTTCGCATCCAGTCCGCTGTCCGAAATCCGTCGAGCAATCGCTAGCAGACGTTCCTCGCTCAAATCCCCGATGTGGTAGTGATCACCCGGCAGCAGAGAAAGTCGCTCAACCACTATTTCCTCATAGTCAATTACATTCTTACCCTCGAACTTTCGCGCACTACCATGGCTGCAGGTATGTATAGCTTCGCCAATCAACCACTCGCGCCAGGGTCTCACCCCAAAGTCTTGCGCCGCAAGCGGCCAATAGAACATTCCACGCCCTGTCGCCTTCGCAACTGTCTGGGCTGAGAAATAATTCAAACCAACCAGGACGTACCAGGGAATATGCAAGCCCAGCGTAAAGGTATCTGCGTGATGAACGTTGATAATTTGCGGGGCACAGTCCGCAGTGAGGGCGCAATAGACAACCGTGTCGTATTGGTGCGTGACGAGAATAATCCGGTGGGGTTTGCGGTTCTGTATATAGCTACGCAATATCAAGACTTTTTCGAGCAGTGTCGCGGCCTGAAGCGGATGAACCGGTACATTTTCTGGCAGGGCTTGCGTCAGCTTGTTAAAGAATTCGGGAGTCTGGGCGCCACCCCCAATCAAAGTTAAAAGAAGTTCTTTGCGCTCAGAGCGGTCTACATGGATGAGGTCCATCAACAATGGGGTGTGACCGCCATGCCCCCAATAGAGGTCCGTTGCTATGTACAGGGTCAATCCTTTGTCCACCGGTTCCGCGGGTGTTGCGCTTGGATAGGCCATTGCAATGGCTGCAGCAGCTTTGGCACAAACAGTGTCCAACGCCGCATTGCCCATCAAATTGCCCTGATCCGCAGCATCGCCCGAACGTGCAATCGCATCCACCGCCAGCGCGTTCAAGACAGCCTCGAACTGTTGCTCGTCCAGCGCTTTTTGCAGCGAAGGTAAAAAAGTGGTGAGGTCGTTCATAGATCAACCCCCGCATTCTTCAGCAAATCAACCCTCGCCTGCCGGGTTTGTATGTCCGGCGCCGGATGCCGCCTGTAGAGATCAATCATCACCGAAGCAGTCAAATCGTGGCGAGAATTCCCGCGCCGCATATTCTCTGGCGCATCCGCCAGGCTTTTGTGGATATTGACGGTAGCGCCGGTTACATGCACGAGGTTGTGCTTGTCCAGGCACTGCAACAAAAAGTCCCAATCCTCATAAATCTCCAACGTCGTATCAAACCGCAGACCCTTCACTACATCGCGGTGGTACACAAGGCAGCTGTTGGGTATGCGGTTGAGCACATATACGCTTTCGCGCGTGACTGGCTGTAGCGATATGGACTCACTCGACAACAACTTGGGTGGCGTGACGGTGCGGTCTTCGTTGACCACATTGAAGTCGCAAAACAGCAGCGGCACAGCGCCGAGCGAGAGCCGCTGCGCCATCGCTTCCAGGTGGTTGGGCGCCAGTGTGTCATCGTCGTCGAGAAACATCAGATAGTCGGTGGCCAGCAGATCCAATGCAAGGTTGCGGCTGGGTGCCGGCCCACTGCCCGCAGCACCGTCACTGCGGATCACAAAGGTGTATTTGCCCTGCAAATTGGCGAGGTCGGGATACGGGGGAATGTAAGAGGCGGCATCGTCCACCACGATGACCTTGAAATTCCGGTAGGTCTGAGCCACCAAGGACTGCAACGCCCGGCTCAGCAGCGTCGGGCGTTTGTGGGTAGGAATAATGACGGTAAACACCCTTTTAGTATCCAATATCTGCGGTACCCGTATGGGTGGGGAAAACTCCGGAATTGCCCTTATCTTTGGCCTTTGGACACTTTCCAGACAGTTATGCTCCGGCGTCACGTCAGGATATTCAAACCATGGACAACAGTGCAGGCCAGATGAAATCGCTTTGGGTGCAAGGATGGGTGGGCATCAACCACTCCTACGCGATGGTCAACCAGTACCAGTTGCTGGCGCTCACGCAAATGCCGCAGGTGCAACTGTTTTACTCGGAACTCCCCGCCTACGACCCACGATGGACCAAGGCCGCGCTGGGCGCAGGCTTTAGCCCGGCAGAGCAAGCCCTGCTGGCAGGCATACAGCAGCGTCAGGAGGAGCCGGTTTCGGCGATTTACCGTATTCACACGCCCAACACCCTGCAATTGAGCAACCGCAAAATCATCACCTTCATGGTGACCGAATTCGGACTGGACGAGCGCTGGTTCACGCCGGACGCCAACATCAAAGCTTACGTGGATGCCGGCAACCTGATCGCCACACCCTCGCATTGGAGCCGCGACCGGATCGTGGAATACGGCTTCGACGAATCCAGCGTTTATGTGGTGCCGCATGGCGTGGATGGCCAGCGCTTCAGGCCCATGGGGACGAACGAGCGCACCCAAGCGCGCGAGGCCCTGGGCTATACCGCCGACGATGTGGTGTTCCTTAACGTTGGCGCACCGATGTGGAACAAGGGGATGGACCTGGTGTTTGAAGCCTTCTTCAAAATCCGGCACAAGCACAAAAATGCAAAGCTGCTGGTAAAAGATCAGCAAGCCTTGTATGGATTCTCAGCGGTCACCATGGTGCAAAACCTGGCTTCAACCGGCAAGGTCAGGATAGACGGCGATGACGTGGCAGCAGTGCGCCTGATTCCCACCACACTGAGTTTGGAGCAATTGCGCAGTCTGTATTGCGTCGCCGACTATTACGTCTCGCCCTACCGCGCCGAAGGGTTCAACTTGCCGGTGATCGAGGCGATTGCCAGCGGCACCAAAGTGATCGTGACCAACGGTGGCTCCACCGACGACTTCTGTGATGAAAATACCGCCATCAAGATTCCCGCCAGCCTGCACCGCCATACAGAGATGCAAGGCCAACATCTGAACGCGCACCTGCAGCCTGACATGGACGCTTTGGTGGAAATCATGGATAAATGCATGTCAGAGAGAGCAAGTACTTCGGAACGATTTGCTTTTGGACGAACCGACTTGCTGGAAAAATTCACATGGGCGCGCGCCTCAAGGCTGATTGCGGCTTTGGCCTGACGATCTGCCGGCGGAAAATCACTATGGCTGAATTTGGCGCTGGCCGGTTCTGTTGCGAAGACAGACAAATGGAAATGCCCGGTTAAATTGCCCCGCGGCAAACAGCTCCGGATGTACGGTTTCATGCAGGTAGCTGATGGAGTGTCCAAAGTTCATCGTTTTGAGTAGCAAGGTAAAAATTGCCTGATCATGCCGATGCTCCACGAACCCGTCCAGATTGGCCGAGACGGAAGGGCTGTCATCGATCAAATGGTAGTTTTGATCAGCGGCTACCAGTGACCAGTAACGGAAAAAATTCAGGGTTAAATCATTTTTTTTGACCACTATCAATCCGCCGGCAACCTGGTTGGCATTCACGATGGACGGGTTGTCCCTCACAGAAAAGTAATCGATCAAATCACCTTTGGTCCAATTCTTGACAGGCAAATGGATATGGGTTGCCAGTAATTCGTGCTGCAGCGCCATCTCGACATAGTCATCAAACCGCTTTTGGCCGTAGGCGCTTATCTCAAATCCCGCGTCCGCATAAACCAGTATTGAACCGTCCGCAAGACGCCGCAGCATTTCATAAACAAGAAAAGGCTTCCAGAACCAGTATCCAAAACCTCGTGAATGGGAGAGCAAGAATTTTTGGTGTTGCTCAAACCACGGTTCCGACAACTGGCGCAAATTGTCGCAATGCAGCGCATGCACGGTGTCAAACCAGCCGGTTTCCTGCGCCTGCAAAGCCAGCCTTTGCGCGGCGCCTCTGTACGTCTCAGATCCGTCTGCAAAAGTAAGAAAAGACTTGATCATTTGGCGTGATGGGTCTTATGCGGTTTTCGCCAGTTTGAAAAAGATGAACCGCAACAGCGCGTCAATCGAACGTTCCCAGGAAAACTCTTTGCGAATCGTGTGCGCCGCGTGCAGTGCGTCGGGCTGACCGTCACGCTCAACGGCTTGCAACATGAGCCCGGCCAGCACACCGGGGTCAATCTGGGCCCATTCACCCCAATCGCCATCGGACTGCGGATACCAGCTTTTCCACTGCGCACAACCAATCGGTCCCAGCGTATAGGGAATCGCTGAAAAATGGCCGTCGATCGCCTCCAGGAATTCACTTTGACCGCCGTAGGTGCAGGCAATCGCCGGAACACCACTGGCAATAGCTTCAATCAACGGGAGCCCCCAGCCTTCACACATCGACGGAAACAGAAAGCAACTGGCCTCGCGGTACAGCAGTTTCATCTGTTCAATACTCAGAATGCCGTGCACCAAGGAAATTGGCAACCCGGCATAGGCTTGGCTGATGCGTGCGAACTGGACGTGCATTTGTGACTGCACGCCATCAATCCAGTCCGGCTTGAGCCACAGCTCCATCTGCGGGTTTTGCGCATGGGCCAGTGCAAATGCCTCCAGCGCCACTTCATAACCTTTGCGCGTCTCGTACTTCCCGACCATCAAAAATCGCGCGACCTGCTTTTTTTGCCGCACATGGTAGGGGTGATATACCCAGGGATCGACCCCCTCTGGAATAACGGCAATCCGGTCTGCCGGGGCACCCCAGCGCACCATGCATTCCTGCCCCCACCGGCTTGGTGAAAGCACATAGTCAAAGGTATCAAACCAATGCAGGAAGCCGGGTGGTGGACGGCTGGACTCAAACACGGCCCACAGCAACTTCTTTCCCTTGAGAAGCGCGGCTGCATCATCCGGGAAGAAATGGATACTGATGTCATCTGCCGAGGTGGTCTGGACCGCCCGGTGCACTTGGTCGGCGTCAATATGGGAAATGGCTTCCACCGTCAATTCAGACGATTGAACCCTTTGCAAAAAATCCAGCACATTCTTCGCATGGGTTCCAACGCCGGTCTGGGTGAACGGTGCAAAGATGCGGATTCGCATGGCAACTTTCCTTATTCGGCGTTGAAACCGGGTAGCTTCACCGTTGTCTGCTGCAGGATTTCAGTCAGCGCGGCAATGCGGCCTTGCACCTGCAAGCAGCGCAAGGTCTCCCGATACAGGTCCAGATAATTCTGGCGCAAACACGCGACCATGAAATTGAGCATGAACAAGGGGCGTGGTGTACGAATACAAATTTCCTCCGCGCACGGCAGCAACTCTGCTTCTTGCAAAAAGAGGGGCATATTGAAAACACCGTGAAATCCAAACGTGGCATGCGTATGCACGTTTTCGACAGCGAAAAGCTGCGCCAAAGGCAAGGGTGCAAAACGGCACTCCAGCGCCTCAATGGCCGAGCGATAGGTTTTACAAATCAGATGGTCTTCCACATCGCCGTCTGGCTGCCCGCTGTCACACCGGATTTTCAAGTGGCGCAGCTTTTCGCGCAAACGCGGTGAGCGAAGGCTGAAGCCACCGTTGCCGACTGCTTTGCCATCGTCCACCTCGGACCACGGCGCGCCGATGTAGTCCCAGTCCAGAAACGCGTTCTGCCATCGGCTCGCATCCTTGGGCATGCCATCCCACTGAATAACCAGCACAGGTCGGTCCGGAATTTCGTAAGGAATGATGTTGAGCAAATAGTGGCTGTAGTCTGCCGTCGATCGGACTGGCGCAATGCAATGGAATTCTTCACCCGGATAGATGGGCTGCGATGCGTAGGTGTGCACGCGCCCGACAAGGCCGGTTTGTACGGATTTTTCTATCGCCAGTAGCGCCGACCGCTGCGAGGCATAGCTGTCAACAATGACGACATCAAACTTTTTCACAATCAATGCAGCCGCTGAAGAGCCATGTCCATCAAGTCACTACTGTGGCGACACATCACAACATTCTTCCCGAAATCAATGCTTTCATGATCATTGAGAATGATTTTGAAGGCATGCTTTTCCTGATTGAAGACGTTCATCGATGGCCACATCGCACCCGTGCACACAGCGATGAAATACCGAACGCTCAAGGAAATATTGGCGATATCGGTAACGCTGTAGTGCATCTCCTGGGTGCAATCAAAACCAGGGATTTTTTCCGTGCTGATCAGCGTCAAGCCTCTGGCTTGTAGGGCATGGGCGAGTTGAAAAAAATCCTCTTCCCGATAGCTCTTGAACTGCTCGGAGAGCGGCCGGGAATTGATAAGCAGCACGTCATAACGCGCTGCTATGTTTTTGTTTGCAATAGCCGGGTAATCGAACAGCAAGTCATCGGCTGATTTGAAGGGCGATGACAATCCCATCTGGCCAGCGAGTTTACGAAACAGGTCAAGGTAAAGGGTGCCGAATTCCAGCTTGCGGGGATGGGCAAAAAAGAATCCCTCAGCGCCCTTCCACGCGTTGATGCCAGTCGGCGCCTGGCCTTCGACGAGTGGTACCAGTTCAATACTTTGCAGGTCTTGCACTACCTCCTGACACTGGGCCATATACGTCTGGCGCAAGGCATGGCGAAAGCGCAGTTCGGGGTACTTTTCGCTCAGCTTGCGAAGAAAATGCAAGTGGATCAGGTTATCCCCGAGGTGCCATTCCATATAGGTTTGCACCGCATTCCCGTGGCGCGGGGACGCTGCTTCGTTTTGAGGCGGCGGTTCCCCAATACCCGAGCGTTGCCGCGCCAAGGCCAGTAACTGCAATGTCTGCGGGTGGTCCGCGATGATGGTGAGCGCTTTTTCCAAGTACAAACTGGCTTCGTAACACCGCTGTTCATTGATCAGATGGGCTGCGAGGTTGTAGTGCAGCACGAACATATTGCTGTCGCGCTGGCCTTTTGCCATTGCGTTTTCAATCGCCTTTTTTCCCAGCGCAATGGCTGCCGATTTGCGTCCTTCGTTGTAAAGCGTTGAAAAATGTCCGATGCAGTCTGCGAGCGTTAGTGCGCCGGATTGCAACATGCGTTCAAAACTACTTTGCGCAATGAACGCGATTTCAGCCGCCGGACGCCCCAGAGGCACCATAGGCGCATGGCTTCCAAAAAGACGCGCCATGTTTTGAAAGGTCGATCCGCTAAAACCGACAATGGAGCTGTGCGCCAGTATCAGCATGTCGATCACGGCATCGATGACCGAGTCCGCGTTGCGATCAATGTTGCTGTGGTACACGCGACCGTCGTCGTCAGCGGTTAACGCCATCCAGTCGCCCTGGGCGTTACGCTTTCCAACGTATGCCGTTTTGTCGCGCCGGAAGACGTTCGGATGCACTGCGGCCAATGCTTCTGCAACCGGGTCATCGGAACATACAAAAAAAGTATCGTTCGGGTGCCGGCGGACGATATCCTGCACTTCTTCGTCGCTGTACCCGACATTGAGGTCGGTACGCCGCAAGTGCAGGCCGTAAAACGGCTTACCTATGGTCGCTCCGACAAACTCAACCACAGTGTCGCGAACCGCGTCCTGATAGACGCAACTTTGCAAGGCAGTGACCACGTGCTCCATTGGCAGCCACGGTGGAATCAGCGCGGGGTAGAAAAATACGGGTCTGCCGTTGGCGATTACTCGCTGTTCAAAATCAGCCAGGGAATCATAGGCATAGGCCGACTGAAATCCGACCTTCAGTGTTTCGGAGCCCAAGGTATCGTGCAGCAGTACCACGCTGCTGTCGAGCGTACCGGCCAAATCCGTGAGTGAACTTGTCGAAACCTCCAGCGTTGAATTGAATATTTGTCCGAATGCGGCCTGGCACCAATTATTGCGGGGCCAGAAAACAACAGGCTTCAAATCAAACAGGTTTGCGACTGCGAGGCCCGAGATCAGGGTGTTGAGGCGATTGCCAAAACCACCGTCGCAGAAGATCGAAATGACTTGTTTGTTGGACATGAGCGCGTGCCGATGGGCACATTCTAGGGTTCGCGCCCTGCCTCATTGAGGCCCTTCAAGATCGGCCAGGCAAGATAGGAGATCACCGACCGCTTGCCGACCACGACTTCGGCATTCAGCGTCATTCCGGGCAGCAGTCGTGATTTGTCCACCATGTTCTTCAGAGCCGTGCTGCCCAGTGTGACGCGTGACACATAGTAAACATTGCCGACCGCCTTGTTGGCTGAATCCCGCCGGAAGGAATCTTCACTGATGGTACGCACGGTACCTTCCAGCGTTCCATGGCGTTGAAATGGAAAGGCTTCGATTTTCAGGTGCACCGGCGCACCCACCTTGATATAGCCGACGTCTACCGCGTCAATCTGCACCTCGGCCTCCAGCGCAACATTGATGGGGACCAGTGTAAAAAACGTTTCGGCCTCACGCACGATTGAACCCGGTGACAGCTTGATGATGTCGAGCACTACAGAGTCTTCGGGCGCAGTCAGCGTAATGAGCCGGCTGCGTTTATCGGCCTTCTGGATTTGCTCGCGCAGCGCGTCACGCTCGCGGGTCACTGACAGCAATTCCTCCATCGCCTTTTGCCGCCAACCGCGCTCAAAAGCTGTCTTGTCTGCCTCATAGGCGGCAAGGTCGCGCAAAATCTCCTGCTCGTGGTTCACCACCTGCGCCAGTTCTCGTTCCACTTCCTTGCTGCGGATTTGGGCTTCCATCAATTGCAGGGGGGCACCCAGTTTTTGGGCAACCAGCTTCTCCTGGATGCCCTCAATTTCTTTCAACTGGCGCAGCCGGGCCGACGCCAGTTGCTGGTCGTGACGGTTGGCGCTCAGCGCTGCATGGAGCTTGCCAATCGATTCGTCGATTTTGAGCTTTTGCGCCCTGTAGTTGGCCCGCCGCTCGGACAAGAGGTTGGCCTGCAACTCACCGTCCGCGCTGCTGGCCGGCTTGCTCTGCAAATCCTGGCCGGCAAGTTCCTGCTCCAGTCCTGTGGCCTGGGTTTCCAGACTGTCGAGTCGCAGCTTCAGCTGGTTTTCGTCTGACCGTATGAACGTTGCGTCCAGCACGGCCAGCGTGTCACCTTTTTTTACGAGCTGACCGGGACGCACATTGATGCTCTGGATGATGGAAGTCTCCAGAGGCTGCACCACGATGTTGGGCAAAGGATTGACCAGGCTTCCCTGTGCCGTGACCACCATGTCAAGCTTGGAAAAGACCGCCCAACAGATGAAAACCACCAGCGACACCGCCAGAAGCTGTAAGGTGAATTGCGCGAAGCGCGGCGGAGGGCTCTGCTCCAGAGCATCCGCATCCGGCAAATATTCAACCGCCGGCGCGGGTTTGCCCGCCTTGCCACCGGACTTCCAGAATAGCCACTTGCTACTCATAGGTGGCTGGCCTGCTGTTTCCACAAGTGCTGATAAGGCTCGCACCGGGTCAAGAGTTCGGCATGGCGCCCGCTATCGAGCAGCTTGCCCTGTTGCATCACCAAAATGGCATTGGCATTGACCAGCGTCGAGAGCCGGTGCGAAATCATGATGACAGTTCGCCCGACCGCGATACGCGACAGGTTGTTGATAAAAATCGCCTCGCTTTCCGGGTCGAGCGCGCTGGCCGCTTCGTCCAGAATGAGAATGCGCGGCTTGGTCAACAAGGTTCGGGCAATCGAGAGGCGCTGCTTTTGCCCGCCCGACAAATTGGTGGCGCCCTCTTCGAGCAGGGTGTTGTAGCCCTGCGGTAAGCGCTCGATGAATTCCGATGCTCCGGCTGCATCGGCGGCCGCCACAATGTCCTCAAACGTTGCCTCTGGCCGCGCCGACGTGATGTTGTCACGAATGCTGCCGCGAAACAGGAAGTTCTCCTGCAGGACGACCCCAATCTGGCGCCGCAAGTGGGCGAGCTCAATTTCGCGCGCATCCACGCGGTCGAAGCGGACTATGCCTTCCTGGATGTTGTAGAGACCCTGAATGACTTTGGTCAGCGTCGTCTTGCCCGAGCCGCTGCGACCCACGATTCCGATGACTGTGCCCGCGGGAATCGTCAGGTTGGTTTTGTCCAGTGCGTTGACGGCCGAACCGGGATAGCGGAAGGTCACGTCTTCGAAGGATATTTCGCCCGCCAGTTCCGGTCGCAAGCCACCTGCACCGGCCCGGCCTTCTGGAGCGCGGTTCATGACGTCGCCGACCATTTCCATGGAAAGCAGCACATCCTGGTATTCATTCGCGAGCCCGACGATGGACAGCAAGGGCGCCATCACGCGACCCGACATCATCTGGAATCCGATCAACGCGCCCACCGTCATGGACTGGTCGAACACGTCCTGCGCACCCACGATGATGATCAGAATCGGTAGCAACTTGCCCAGGAAGTCGGTGATGGAATTGCCGATGATCGCCAGTTGCCCCACCCGGAAATGCAAATTGATGGACTGCGCAGAGCGTTGATCCCACATGCGGCGCTGGGCAGGCTCAATGGCCATTGCCTTGATGGTGCGTATGCCGTGGATCGATTCAACCATCATCGATTGGCGGGAGCCCTCTGCAATCGACAAGTCCTTTAGACGACGCTGATAAATGGGCACCATGGCGGCAACGATGCCGCCGATCACCAACGTGAACGTCAGCGTGATGATGGCCAATTTGGGTGAGTACGAGAACAGAATGGGCGTATAGATAAACAGCGCCGTGGAATCGAGCGCTGTAAAAAACATGCGTCCGGTCAAAAAGCCACGTATCTTTTCCACCTGCTGCATATTGCGCGTGATCACACCCGCGGTGTTGGTCTCAAAGTAGTCAATCGGCAGCGACAGCAAGTGCGCGAACGTTCGACGTGAGAGGCGAATGTCGATTTTGTTGGTGGCTGCCATCGTCAGGATCTGCCGCAAGAATCCAAACAGGCTTTCGACGACGGTAGCTAGCACCACGCCTACCCCCAACGCCATCAGAGTGGATGAACTTTGGTGCACCAGCACCTTGTCAATCACCAGCTGCGAAAACATGGGCGACGCCAGACTCAGAAACTGCATCGCGATTGCAGCAATGGCAATGTCCCGGAATGATGCCTTTTGCTTGAGAATTTCGGGAATGAACCAGCGAAATCCAAACGGCCGGTTGACTTCAGCGGCACTGAAAATGCGCTTCATCAGGAAGACATCACCCTTCCACAGCGTGCAGAACTGCGTCTTGCCCAGGTACAAAATGCTTTTGGGGTCGGTCGCCAGCGGATTGAGCACCGCAATTTGTCCACCCTCTTTGTCAGACGCAGAGATGACGATGACGCAGTTCCCATCGCTCATGCGCGCGATGAGGGGAAACACACCACTTTGCGCGAGCAGCACTTCCCAACTGAATTTGTCCGCCTTGGCTTTCAGGCCGATGTCACTCGCAATGTGCAGCAGTGCGGCAATCGACGGTTCCTCGGCGCCCAACGCATAGTCGTCAATCAGCCGCTCAGGATTCACCGCTAGCCGATGGTGCTGGGCTATGGCGGCGAGGCACTGAATGGAGGTATGCGCAAAGCGTTCGGACATGGTTGAAATCCTCTTGCAAGGAAGAAGTATTTCAACATGGCCGATGCGTTGTGATTCCGATGTATAGGGGGTTTTAGCCCCTCATTTAGCCAGATTTGCCGCTTGCCAAAACGACTGATGCGCCAGCGTTTTGCACGGATGCGCTGATGACCGGCGCGCTCGAACTGGCGCCGATATTCGCAGGGAAGCTCAGTGGGCTGCCGTTGATGTCGAACTGCTTCATGGCACTTACCATTCCGGATACGGCCAGGGTGGTTGACGCAACCGAAGTGTTTGTTGCGATGGCTCGGCTGCTACTGATCGTGGCATTGCTGGTGCCGGCGGGTGCCATCGCCATATCGGCGAATGTGCCGATAGCCTGCGCCATCACACTCACTTTGGTGCTCAGACCAGCACTGGCGGTTGCCATCACGGCCGTGGTCGATTGCGACTGTGCTGTGGGCAACGCGGGTGCCGTGGTCTGCACCGCCATTGGGATTGGCGCAGGCGGCAAAGCCTGCGGGAAGCTCAGGCTGATGGGCGGCGCAGCGCTGGTTTGGAACCACACGTCCGCTGATTCATGGGTCGCACCGTCCGATGTCTGGTAGGTCGACGTCAACCCAATCAGGTTTCCATTGTTGGTGGCGGTGCTGGCCTGGGCGAACAGATTGATGCTGGTAATGCCCAGCGATGCCAGCGACTCCAGATCGCCAGTCGGCGTACCGTTGGCGGTTTCCCCGGTAACGACCCACAATTTGAGTTGCGAGAAAATGGCGTCCTGCCCGTTGATCACACCGTCGTGGTTGGTGTCGTACTGGGCCAATGCCTGGTAACCGTTGATTGCATCAAGTCCATCAGGCAGTTTGGTGGCCGTTCCAAACATCTCGGAGCCGTTGGTAATCGTTCCGTCATTGTTGCGATCCAGTACCAAGAAACCCTCGCCGACGGCGGCCCAACCTGTGTTGACAGCCGTGCCAGTGTCAGCAATGTCAAATTTCACACCTGCGTTGATGCTTTGCGTCTGGATCCCGGTGCCCTTCAGATCAAAAACGATGGGTGACGCATAGGCAGGTGGAAAGTTCAGCACCTGATACTGCGCGGTAGTCATCGCGTGCACCTGGTCGCTTGCGAGTGCCATCACCTGTGAGGTTCCCAAAGCTGCCGTCTGGACCGTGGAGAGCGCCAAAATTTGGCGTGTCGACAACGCTAATACGTCCTGCGTCGTAATCGCCTGTATTTGATCGGTTGAAAAGGCAACGATATCGGCAGTCCCCAGCGCAACGATCTGGGCGGTGGAAATAGAAGCCACTTGATCAGTACTGAGTGCCGATATCTGCGCTGTATTCAAGGCAGCTATCTGCGCCGTACTCAGTTGAGGAATGGAAAGCGGCAATGCGGACAACTGCATCGTGGTGAGCGCGGCGTATTGCCCGGGGGTAAACGCTGCAACTTGACTGGCCGTCAAAGAATGCAACTCTGCGGTGGTGAGCGCCCTCACCTGAGAGGTCTGCAACGCAGAAATACTGAAGGTCTGAAGGGAGACAATTTGGTTGGTACTTAAAGCAGCGATATCAGCCGTCGGCAGAGCCGACACTTGCGCCGTCGAAAGTGCTTGCACGTCATCCGTACTCAGGCCCGGCAATTGACCGGTGGTGAGCCCGGCAATTGCATTGCTGCCAAGCGCCGTGACCTGAAGCGTTGTCAACGCAACGATCTGATCGGTCGTGAGCGCCCTGACCTGTGCAGAGTTCAATGTGCCAAGTTGGTCTGTCGTTAAAACAACGATCTGATCCGTCGTCAGTACAGGAATATCCAGGGTTGGCAAGGGCGGGATTTGCGCGGTCGTGAGTGCTTGGATATCCGCAGTGCTCAGACTTTGTACTTGCGCGGTGGTCAGTGCGCCGACGGCGGCGCCTGGCAGCGCGGTTACTTGCTGGGTTGTCAAAGCGGCAAGTTGGCTGGTGCCCAAGGCTTGCACCTCCCCGCCCGTCAAAGCCCCAATCTGCGTGGAATTCAAAACTTGCAGCTGATCCGATGTCAACACAACAATTTGACTGGTCGTAAACGCCTGAATCTGCGCCGTCGACAGGGAGGCAATGACGTCGGTGGTCAAGGCCACAATCTGGTCCGTCGTGCTTCCGACCGGCGGCGACAGCGTCGGGCTTGGCGTGGGAGTCGGTGTAGGTGTAGGTGTAGGTGTAGGTGTAGGTGTAGGTGTAGGTGTAGGTGTAGGCGTTGGCGTTGGCGTGGGCACTGCTAACGTTGCGCTCGACCCTCCGCCAAACAGGTTACCCAGCCAATCGAAGCTGAAAAAACGCTTGAAGAACGAGTCGCCGTTCGAGTCAGACGCAACCGCCTGACCGAACAGTGCCCCGAATAAAACCGTTATGTACCACATGGTGCATGCATTCTGAGGTACTGGCTAGGTGGACGAACTTGGAAAAAGAGGTGCTTAAGCTCCCGTTTTCCCTTGCTGACCCCTAGCCAATCTCCGTCTTAAGGCATGTGCAGTACATCTCAGGTCTTGCCTCCGCTGGCCAATATATTGTTGGCATTCGGATTTTGCACGCTCTGGCCTACCAGGGCGGTTGTCGCAGTGGGTGCTGCTGCAGCCGATGTCGTTGCGGCTTGGCCGTTGGCATTGAATTGCTGCATGGTGCTCACCATACCCGCGACTGCCAGGGTCGCCGGCGCACTCGCCGCAGTGCCTCCATTGGTCACAGCCGCTGTTGAGGTCGATGCCGACGACGCGCTCGCTTCCGTAAAGCTTCCAATCGCCTGCGCCAGAGAACTCACATTGCTGGTCAGGGCACTCGCCACCGGCTGCACCTGGGTTGCCGGCGCACTGGGGCTACTCGTCTGGAACCATACGTCTGCCGACTCGTGCGTTGTGCCATCCGAAGTCTGGTACGTCGAGGTCAAACCGATCAGGTTTCCATTGTTGACAGTGTTACTGACTTGGGCGTTCAGATTGATGCTGCTAATGCCCAGTGATGTCAGCGACTCCAGATTGCCCGTGGGCGTACCGTCCGCGTTTTCTCCAGTAACGACCCACACCTTGAGTTGCGAGTAAATGGCGTCCTGGCTGTTGATCACACCATCGTTATTGGTGTCGTACTGGGCCAAAGCCTGGTAGCCATTGACCGCATCAAGGCCGTTCGGCAATTTGGTTGCAGTACCGAACATCTCCGAGCCGTTGGTAATCGATCCATCGTTATTGCGATCAAGTACAAGGAAGCCCTCACCGACCGCGGCCCAACCGGTTTGTACGGCTGTTCCGTTATCGAACAGGTCAAACTTCGCACCTGCATTGATGCTTTGGGTTTGTACGCCTTGTCCGGTCAGATCGAAGACGATTGGATCACCAGCCTTCAAATACTGGTACTGCGTCGTACCTATGGCGGCGACTTGCGTCGTGGTCAGCGCCTGAACCTGTGTCGTCGTCAATGCCGAGGCATAGGTTGTGGTGAAGGCCTTGATCTGCGCTGTTGTCAACGCTGCGATTTCCGCCGTCTGAATGGCGACAACCTGCGAAGTAGTCAGCGCGGTCAACGACGCGGTTGAAAGGGCCGCAGCTTCATTGGTTGTCAATGCAACGATGCTGTCCGTCGTCAGCGCCCGAATCTGCGTAGTCTGCAGCGCTGCGATTCCCGACGTGCTGATCGACTGAATTTGATCTGTCGTCAGGCTTGCGATATCCGTCGTGCTAATCGCCTGCACCTGGCGCGTGCTCAGGCCGGTGACCTGCGCCGTGTTCAGGGCCACGATCTGGTCCGTGGTGAGCGCGGCTACGTCGTTCGTGTTCAGGCTGTTGAGCTGGTTGGTTGCCAGCACACCGATCTGGTCGGACGTCAGGGCCTGCAGGGCGCTTGTTCCCAAACCAGAGAGCTGGCCGGTGGTGAGCGCCTTCACATCGCTGGTGCCAATGACCTGCACTTGTGCGGTCAGAAGCGTGTTGATGCCCGATGTGGTCAAGTTCGAGACCTGCGCGGTGGTCAGCGCGATGATCTGATCCGTCGTCAAGGCCTGCAGGTTGCTGCTTGAGAGCGCCAATGCATTGACCTGGCCTGTCGAGAGCGCCTGCACGTCGTTGGTCACAATCGCCGCAATCTGGCTGGTCGTGAGCGCCGTCAAGGTCGCAGTCGTGAGGCTGCCGGCTTGCGTGGTGGTGAGCGAGACGATCTGGTCGGTCGTCAAGGCCCGCACGTTGGCCGTCGCAATCGCTGCCAGGTCTGCCGAGTTCAGCACCCGGATCTGGTCCGTGGAGAGCGTGGTCAGGTCTGTGGTGCTGATCGCCTGCACCTGGCGGGTACTCAGGCCCGTCACCTGTGCCGTGTTCAGGGCCACGATCTGGTCGGTGGTGAGCGCGGCTACATCATTCGTGTTCAGGCTGTTGAGCTGGTTGGTTGCCAGCACACCGATCTGGTCCGAGGTCAGAGCCTGCAGGGCACTTGTTCCCAGGCCGCTTAGCTGTGCGGTCGTCAAAGACTTCACATCACTGGTGCCGATGACCTGCACTTGTGCCGTGAGCAAGGTGTTGATGCCCGATGTCGTCAGGTTCGAGACCTGCGCGGTGGTCAGCGCAATGATCTGGTCGGTCGTGAGCGCTTGCAGGTTGCTGCTCGAGAGCGCCAATGCATTGACTTGACTCGTCGACAAGGCCTGCACGTCGTTGGTCACAATCGCCGCAATCTGGCTTGTGGTGAGCGCTGTGAGCGTGGCTGTGGTCAGGCTGCCGGCTTGCGTGGTGGTGAGCG
>Ga0209067_10001009_pt1 | contig 17611 bp, 17 predicted proteins | sample ColStrG_CSR_2013_FD_187199 | JGI IMG/M metagenome (GOLD analysis project Ga0209067, IMG submission 187199) | Freshwater sediment microbial communities in response to fracking from Pennsylvania, USA - Cold Stream Run_MetaG_CSR_2013 (SPAdes)... | ecosystem: Environmental > Aquatic > Freshwater >...
AGCGTGGTTTTGCCATGGTCAACGTGAGCGATGATCGCGATATTGCGTAGCGACGTCATTGGGATTCTCGATGTTAGGAGTTGAGTTGCCGCGCCCCTAGCGGAGTTTGTGCGTTGCGGCAAGGGTGGGGAGCGGGGGGCCGAATCGCTTTGCACGGACGCTCGGGCGGAGTAAGCCAATGCGATGATCTACATTCTCCACAATATCGTGGCGATATCGCTCGCCACCGTTGCCGCCTTCTTCCTGGGTGGTCTCATTTATCCGCCACCGCGCGCTGACGGTAGCCCTGCGCAGACTCACCCGGGGGAAGCTGGCATCGCCATTCTCGCGGAATTTTGGTTGTGCGCCATTCTCGCGGGTGCGCTCATCCTTGCGCCGCTAAAGGCCAATGCGTGGGTGATGGCGCTGATGACCCCGCTCATCATCTGGATCGGCTTTGTCGCCCCCACGATGATCGTGACGCAACGCGCGCGCGGCATGGGTTGGCGCGCGGTTGGGCTTGATTGCGGCCATTGGTTGCTCGTGATGCTGGTGCAGGCCGTGGTGCTTAAGTTGGTGGGGCTGGTGGCACCGGGCGGCTAGTGGTTCGATTCTGACATTTGCTTGCCCTCACAGCACAGAGCCGAGCAAATGTCAGAATCATAAGAACCACTAGAGAGATTTAAGAACCACTAGAGAGATTAAGGTTCTCGTGGAGCTTGTGAATTTGACATTTGAGACTGGGGTTCCTCCAAACGGGACTCAAATGTCAAATTCGCTCCACGAGTTACGCCGCGCGCTTGAGCTTCGCCACTTTCTTCATCAGCATATCGCGCTTGAGCTTCGAGAGGTGATCGACGAAGAGAATGCCCTCCAGATGATCCATCTCGTGCTGGAGGCAGGTGGAGAGCAGGCCATCGAGGTCGCGCTCATGCGCCGTGCCATGCTCATCGAGCCAGCGCGCCTTCACGCGCAACGGGCGCTCAACATCGGCATATTGCTCGGGCACCGACAGGCAGCCCTCGTTGTAAAAGCCGGTTTCTTCCGAATGCTCAAGGATTTCGGGGTTGATGAACACCTGCGGCGCGCGGATTGTCTCGCCCGTCTCCTCGTCCTTCTCCTGCAGATCAATGACGAGGATGCGGTCAGGCACGCCCACCTGAATCGCCGCCAAGCCAATCCCCGGCGCGTCATACATCGTCTCGAACATATCGGCGATCAGCGTACGCGTCGCATCGGTCACCGCCTCAACGGGCTTGGAAATAATGCGCAGCCGCGCGTCGGGCGCTTCGATGATCGGGAGAATGGCCATGGGATTCAGGTATGTCGCACCGACGGATTCGTCAAGATTACACCATCAACCGACGAGGTGCCTAGGCCGACTCGTATGTTGCCCCACACTTATTGCACATCCATGATCTGAGCCAAGTCTGATACAGGCCCGGCCATACATGATTGTTATATATTGACATTTTGTAACACAGATAACCTGCACCGCCAGCTAAACCAACGCCGAATAAAATACCTCCGATACTGCCGGAGGAAATTCCAACTAGGAGTACAACGAACGCTATCAACGCCAAAAAAATCCATTTTTTCTTAATCGGTGGTGCAGCCTTTACAGCCATCGTCGTCCGAGAAACACCGGATGTTTTGGTCACAGCAGCACCGCCGCCCAAACCGCGAGCCAAGCCCACCCCAGAAGTAACCCCTGTCGTATTTATATTTGAAGTGCCAGAGTCATAAATAACTTCAAGCCGTTGTGTATTATCAGAACCACAATTTGGACAAATCATAAATCACCTCCAGACCACAATCGAGTAAATAAATATTTGATTCGCGTCAAGACTACACCACGGGTCTTCTTGCCCGCAGCGCCTGCGCCAGTGTCCCATCATCGAGATAATCGAGCTCGCCGCCCACCGGCAGGCCATGCGCGAGTTGCGTCAGCCGGATCGGGAAGCTCTCGATCCGCTCGGCGATGTAGTGCGCTGTGGTCTGGCCCTCCAGCGTCGCGTTCATGGCGAGCACGACCTCATCAATCCCGCCCGCCGCGATCCGGCTCACCAGCGCGTCGATGCTGAGTTCATTGGGGCCGATGCCATCCAATGCGCTTAGTCGCCCGCCGAGCACATGAAACCGCCCGGGGAAGAGTCGCGAGCGCTCCAGCGCCCACAAATCCGCCACATCTTCGACGACACAGAGCGACCGCGCATCGCGGCGCGGATCAGCGCAGATGCCACACGGCGAGCGCGTATCGACATTGCCGCAGGTGGTGCATGTGGCGAGCGTATCGGCCACATTCTCCAGCGCGCGGAGCAAGGGCACCAGCGCCGTCTCGCGCTTTTTGAGCAGATGCAGCACCGCGCGCCGCGCCGAGCGGGGCCCAAGGCCGGGGAGCCGGGCGAGCGCTTGGGAGAGGGCATCGAGTTCGGGAGAGGCCATGCCCCCCCTCCTAATGATAGTGTTTGTCAATCGCCACCCCCTCGTCATCCCCGCGAAAGCGGGGATCCATTTTTCAACCATCACTGACGAAATGGGATGGATTCCCGCTTTCGCGGGAATGACGAAAAACGGATAGGGGCTTGCAATAAACCACCACGCACGATTGAAGGCAGCATGAAGATTATTTTTATGGGAACGCCCGATTTCGCGGTGCCATCGCTGGGCGCGCTGGCAGCGGCGGGGCACGAGATCATTGCGGTCTACAGCCAGCCGCCACGCCGCAGCGGAAGGGGAAAGGCATTGACGCCGACGCCTGTGCATGTCGCGGCGGAGGCGATGGGCGTGCCCGTGTTTACGCCCGTGTCGCTCAAAGGCGCCGAGGAGCAAGCGGCGTTTGCCGCGCTGGGCGCGGATGTCGCGGTGGTGGCCGCCTATGGCTTGATCCTGCCACGCGCGGTGCTCGATGCGCCGAAGCATGGCTGCATCAATGTCCATGCCTCGCTGTTGCCGCGATGGCGCGGGGCCGCTCCCATTCAGCGCGCGATCTTGGGGGGTGATGCGGAGACCGGCGTCACGATCATGCAGATGGAGGCAGGACTCGATACGGGGCCGATGTTGGCTGATGTGCGGACGCCAGTTTCGAGCAAAACGGCGGGCGAATTGACCGAGGAGTTGGCGCTGCTGGGCGCGGAGTTGCTCGTGCGGGTGTTGGATGATTTGCCCGCATATCCGCCCATGCGGCAGCCCGCCGACGGCATCACTTACGCCGCGAAGATCGACAAAGCCGAGGCGCGGCTAAATTTTCTTATTAGTGCCCCCCAAGTTGAGCGGCAAATCCGTTCTTTCCATCCGACCGCATATTTTGAGGTGAATGGCGAGCGCGGCCCCGAGCGCGTGCGCGTTCTGGCGGCGGAAGTTGTGGGATTGGAGGAAATCGCCAATCTCAGATCCGTTCGCCCTGTCTCCCAACGGGTCGATGTTGAAGGGCTGCCTTCTTGCTCAGATATCAATGATAAGAAATACAGTCCTTCGACAGGCTCAGGACAAACGGACAATACACAACCAGCCACCATGGTCGACGGCGCACTCACCATCGCTTGCAATCCCGGCGCGATCCGGCCGACGCTCGTCCAGCGGGCGGGCGGGCGCGCAATGTCAACCGAAGAATTCCTGCGCGGCTTCCCGATCCCAGCAGGCACCAAGCTCGGATGACCCGCTTCAAGCTGATCGTCGAATTTGATGGCCGCCCGTTCATGGGCTGGCAGCGGCAGGCGCACGGGCCAAGCGTGCAGGCGGCGATTGAGCAGGCGGTGTTCGACATCAGCGGCGGGCCGGCGACGCTCCATGCGGCGGGGCGCACCGATGCGGGGGTTCATGCGCGCGCGATGGCGGCACATGTTGAGATCGCCAAGCCCTTCACGCCGTTCCGGCTGCGCGAGGCGCTCAACGCGCGGCTGCGCCCGCATCCCGTGGCGATCCTGTCGGTGGAGGTCGTGCCCGAAGATTGGCATGCGCGCTTTTCCTGCGTCGGGCGCGCCTATGAATACCGCGTCATCAACCGCCGCGCGCCGCTCACGTTCGACAAGGGGCTGGCATGGCAGGTGCCCAACGTGCTAGATGCGCAAGCGATGCACAAGGCCGCGCAAATCCTTGTCGGGCTGCACGATTTCACCACCTTTCGCTCGGTGCATTGTCAGAGTGCCTCGCCGGTGAAGACACTCGATCGGCTTGATGTGGAGCGCGAGGGCGACCTGATCAGGATCCAAGCCGATGCGCGCTCGTTCCTCCACCACCAAGTGCGCTCGATGGTGGGCTGCCTGATGCTCGTCGGACGCGGAAGCTGGAGCGCCGAAGACCTCCGCGCAGCACTCGAAGCCAAAGATCGCGCAGCGCTCGGCTTCAACGCACCGCCCGACGGGCTGTATTTTGTCGGAGCGCGGTATTGATCAGGCGGCCAACATCGCCTTGACGTGCTCGGCATTCAGCGGAAAACGGCGCGCGGGTTTGCCCGTGGCGTCGAAGAACGCCGCCGCAATCGCGGGCGCGGCGAGCGCATTGGCGCTCTCCGATCCTTGACCGTAAACCCCCGCTTCGGTGTGCGGTGCGAGCACAACCTTGATGTCCGGCATCTCGGCCATCGTCAAGATCGGATAACCTGTCCAGTCAGCTGCCGTGATCGCGCCTTCATCAAAAGTCAGTTCCTCGTGCAACGCGATGCTCACGCCCATCATGCAGCCCGCTTGCACCTGCCGCTTGAGTTGGAGCGGGTTCACAACAATGCCGGTGTCCACCACGATGGTCAGCCTTTCGACCCTCACCTCGCCCGACGACGGCGTGACGGCGATGTGGCACGCGCAGGCCCAATAACCATTGTCGCGCAACATGATCGAGACGCCTCGGCCTTTTACAACCGCATCGCCACTGGCCTTGGCCCCCTTTGCAGGTGACGGCCGCGTCTCCCAGCCCGATTCCTCACGCAACCGCGTCAGGATCATTTTGAAGCGCGGGTTATCAACATGATCAAGCCGGAACTGGATCGGGTCTGCCCCCGCGAGCGCCGCCGCCTCGCTGATCGCCACTTCGCGCGGGAAATTCTGCTGAAACTGAATGGGCGTGCGCATCGAGTGGTCGCGGAGCCCCACACCAATAGGCGATTCCTTTTGGCCGATTTGCGTGCAGCCAAAGCCCTGCTCCTGCACATTGGCAATGGTGCCATAGACCCATGTGTCCGCAATGTTGATTTCGGCGGCGTGGATGCCATCGGGATTAGCTGCGCGCGGCGGATCAATCGTCGGCAAACCGGCAAGGATGGCGCCAATTGGCCGATCATCCTGCATCGGCGGGCCGCGATGTTTAGCATCATAAGATGCAATCCGGCCCTTGTCATCGAGCCCAATGCTGATCTGCGCGAGCATCGCGGACGATTGTGTTGACCATTGCATGTCGTCGGCGCGCATCCATTGCACACGCACGGGGCGGCCCAGCTTTTGTGAGAGCAGCACCGCCTCGTCTTCCGAGCCCGCATTGCCGCCGTTGGAGCGGCCAAAATGCCCCGGCCCCGCATAGGTGCGCACCACCACTTTGGTTTCCGATGTGCGCAACATCTTCGCGATCAACATCCGCAGATATTGCGGGTTCTGGCTGTGCGTGTGGAGCATGACCGAGCCATCGGGCTTCACATCGGCGAGTGAGACGGTGGGGCCGATGGGGGCATGTTTGAGAAACGGCACCTGATATTCGGCTTGATGCTGCTTGGGCGGCTTGGGTGTGAGCGCCGCCACATCGCCCTTATTGAAGCGCCCCTTCTTGGTGGGAATAGCACTCCAGTCCACCTTATCACGCAGATGGTCACGCAGCTTATCATGGCCGGGAAGCCCCTTCCATGCGCTCCATTTGGTGTCCGCCGCCACCTGCTGCGCGGCCTGCACCGCCTCCCACTCATTGGGCGACACGACGGCGACGAGATTGCCGATGACAACGACTTTCGCGTTCGGGAAGGCCTTAGAATCCAGCTTGCCCGCCGAGATTAGCTTAGAGCCGAGCGTGGCTGGGTGGATCGGGCGCGCGTGGAGCATATTGGGGAGTTTTACATCGCCCACCCACATCGTTTCGCCCGAGATTTTTGGGCGCAGGATCGGGTTCTTCACCGGCTGGCCGACGATGGTATAGTCCGAAACCGCCTTGAGCGGCGGATTCCCCGTGACGGTCAGCCCACCAAATGCGGTGGCTTCGCCCGACACCGGGATGGTGAGGTTGAGGTTCTGCCCCGCGACCAGTTCGCCGTAGCGCGCAGACTTGCCGCCGCCCGAAATCACGCCATCTTTGATGGTCAGGCTCGCCTTCGCCACGCCAAATTTCTGCGCGGCGAGTTCGAGCACTGCCTCGCGCGTATAAGCCGCCGCCTTGCGCAGATTGAGCACATTGGTGCGCAACAGGCCGAAGGTGCCGCCGCCATCTGGCGTGCGGTCGGTGTCACCCGAGATCACCGTCGTCATCGCCTCAATCGGCACACTCAGCTCTTCAGCGACGATCTGGCGATAGGCGGTATAGATTGAACTTTGGCCGAAATCGCATTTGCCAGTGCGGATGAGCACGGTGTTGTCAGCGTGGATTTCGATCCATGAGGTCGGCGCACTGGCATCAAGCGAATGGGTCGCTTCGGTCGCGAGCGCGGGCGCAATCGGCAGGCTGGTCGCGACAATCAGCGCGCCGCCTGTGGCGAGGAAACCACGGCGGCTAAGCTGTGCACCATGAATGTTGAATGTGGAGACGCTCATGCGGCTGCTCCCTTCGCCATCAACTTGGCGGCGCGGTGCGCGCCATCGAGGATCGCGGCATAGCTGCCACATCGGCATAAATGCGGCGAAGGGCCAGATGTGGTGAGCGCCTCCTTGATGTCCTTGTCGCTCGGTGATGGGTTATGCTCCAGCAGTTCGGTGATCTTGATCATCATCCCGAACTGACAAATCCCGCACTGGGGCACCTGCTCCTCAATCCACGCTTCCTGCACCGGATGGAGTTGCTTGGCGGCTTCCGCAGGCGAGAGGTTGCGCTGCTTGGCCCAGCGCGCGGCGAGGCCGTCAACCGTGGTCACGTCCTTGCCCACCGCGTCCGCCACCGGAGTGATGCACGAGCGCACCTCCTTGCCATCGAGCAGCACCGAACACGCACCACACTGTGCGAGGCCGCAACCGAATTTGGGCGTCATCACATTAAGTTCGTTGCGCAGGACATAAAGCAAGGGCGTGTCGGGCTTCGCCGCCACCCGCCGCGCTTTGCCATTGACCAAAAGGTTCGTCATTTTGGGCTCTCCCATCGCGTTTGCGTCGCGTCCGTCAGATTGTTTTATAGCGCGCTCATGCCGCCGACGCCAGCACTCAAATGCTCACTGTCACGCCGTCGCGGGCACCAACCAAGGCTGACTTTGCGCAAGTTTCGCTTCATGCGCGCCAATCTGCCGGTCCATCGCCATTGTCATGCCGACCTCGTCGAGGCCATTGAGCAGACAATGCTTGCGGAACGGATCGATCTCGAAAGTGAAGCGATCCTGGAATTTGGTGGTGACGGTTTGGTTTTCCAGATCGATATGGATCGGGTCAGTCTTCGCCACCTCCATCAGCCGATCAATCGCCGCTTGCGGCAGCACCACGGTGAGGATGCCATTCTTGAACGCGTTGCCCGAAAAAATGTCCGAGTAAGACGGCGCGATGACGGCGGTAACGCCCATATCATTGAGCGCCCAGGCCGCATGCTCGCGCGAGGAGCCACAGCCGAAATTATCGCCCGCGATGATGATGCTGGCGCCCGCATATTCGGGATCATCGAACACATTGCCCGGCTCCGCGCGCACCGTCTCAAACGCGCCCTTGCCAAGCCCGAGGCGCGAGATGGTTTTCAGATACGCGGCGGGGATGATGACGTCAGTATCAACATTCTTGCGCCCCAGCGGATACGCGCGGCCTTCGATGGTGGAAATGGGGGTCATTGGGATTCCATTATGCTCTGGTTTCAGACTGTGTTTCGTATTTATGTTCATGCCCACAATGTTCACACCTCATGTGCTGCCAATACTTTCTCACATTATATAAGACTTGCTTCTCTACTTTGTGTCCATTGATCGTCTTAGATTCTGTCCTGGCTTTCACATGATGACCAATATCGGTCTGTCCATTCTCCGTTATGGCGAATGGGGTTTTGCAGGACGGACACGTTGATTCGCTCTTCGCTGCAAAATAACCGATGGGCAACGATACGACTGACAAAATCCCACATGAATACCAAAAGCTATTGTGAATTGATTCGTAAACATCTTTCCATATGAAATACGCAACGACGCTCGCTATAAAGCCTAACATGACAGACCATTTAACCATATTCCCGAAGTCTCTAGCTCTCATAATCACTCCATAAGTCAGAAACCCAAGGCCCAAGGGGTCGGTTTCAATTTCGCCGGAAGATACAAAGGATGTGACGGTTCGCCAATGCTCGTCATGCGCAAATAATGTGGTTTATTCAATAATTGAGCCACCTTCTTACTGCGGCCCAGAAACCTCCCCTTATTACCCCACGCGGCAACGGTTAGATTCGCTGACTTCTGAAGTTTGTCCAACCATTCATCATTAGCATCACCTATAGGATTTTCGGATTCCATCAGGTCGTCGGGCGATGGAGTTCGGAAAGCAAAAAGATTGCCTACCACAAGGGATCCGTAATCCCATGATTTCGCGAACGAAATACACCTGCCAATAGTTGGATCGTCCTCGTTCGCGTCGGCGGTCGAAGGATTAAGCATGACAAAGAGAACGCTTGGCCCCTCCGCCCATTTACGCGTAAGAGAGTAGCGGTAATTGCCGCAAATTACTGCCGTCTTTTCCATCACCGCACAACCTCCCGCACATCACTCAGCCGCCCCGTGATCGCCGCCGCTGCGGCCATTGCAGGCGAGACGAGGTGCGTCCGCGCGCCTGGCCCTTGCCGCCCGACAAAGTTGCGGTTGCTGGTGGAGGCGCAGCGTTGCCCCGGCGGCACCTTGTCGGGGTTCATGCCAAGGCACATTGAGCAGCCCGGCTCGCGCCATTCAAAGCCTGCTTTGATGAAGATCTGATCCAGTCCCTCTGCCTCAGCCTGCGCTTTCACCAGCCCGGAGCCGGGCACGACGAGCGCCTGCTTGATATTCGGCGCAATCTTCCGCGTGCCAACCACTGCCGCCGCCGCGCGCAAATCCTCGATCCGCGAATTGGTGCAACTGCCGATGAAGATGTTGTCCACCGCCACGTCCACCATCCGTGTGCCCGGCGTCAGCCCCATATAAGCGAGCGACTTCGCCGCCGCCTCCTGCTTGTTCGGATCGGCGAAAGAGGCGGGATCAGGCACGACGCCGGTGATCGCGACCGTATCTTCAGGCGATGTGCCCCAGGTCACGGTTGGCGCAATGTCCTCGGCGCGGATGTGCACCGATTTGTCATAGGTTGCGCCCGCATCGGTGGCGAGGCTGCGCCAATACGCCACTGCCGCCTCCCACGCCGCATCCGTTGGTGCCATCGGGCGGCCTTTGAGATAGGCGAAAGTCGTGTCATCAGGCGCGATCAGCCCAGCGCGTGCACCGCCCTCGATCGACATGTTGCTAACGGTCAGCCGCCCTTCGATGCTCATCTCGCGGAACACGTTGCCGGTGTATTCGATCACCGCGCCATTGCCGCCCGCCGCGCCGATCACGCCGATGATGTGGAGAATCACGTCTTTGGGCGTGATGCCGGGGCCAAGTTGGCCGTTGACCGCCACTTCCACGCTGGCGGACTGTTTGAGCAGCAATGTTTGCGTGGCGAGCACATGTTCGACCTCGGAGGTGCCGATGCCGAACGCGAGCGCGCCTAAGCCGCCGTGGCAGGCGGTGTGGCTGTCGCCGCACACAATCGTGGTGCCGGGCAGCGAGAAGCCCTGCTCAGGCCCGACGACATGGACGATGCCCTGGTTGCGGTCGGTTGCGCCAATGTATTTGACGCCGAACGCGGCGGTGTTTGCCTCCAACGCAGCAAGCTGCTGCGCGCTCTCGGCATCTTTAATCGGCAGGCGCTGGCCCGCCGCATCCACACGTGCCGTCGTTGGCAAATTGTGATCAGGTACCGCGAGCGTCAGATCAGGCCGCCGCACCTTGCGTCCGGCAAGCCGCAGGGCTTCAAAGGCTTGGGGGCTGGTGACTTCGTGCACCAGATGGCGGTCGATATAGATGAGCGCGGTGCCATCATCGCGCTGTTCAACAACATGGGCATCCCAGATTTTCTGGTAGAGCGTGCGGGGCTTGCTGGTGTGAGTCATAGTTTTTCCCCTAGCCACGCCTTGGCGCGAGGGAAAGTGCAATCATTCGGTCATATAATGACTCGTTTGGTCGTATTTTTGTGCGTTTTGTTCACATGTTAAATTGACATTAACCTTATCGCTGCACAATACAGCCTCACAAAGCGCGAAAAACAGCGCTTATGGGTCGTTCAGAGAGAGGCTGCCTCGCCTTGTATGTGCGCAATGATCAAGGCTTGGAATTGAATGGCTCTGCTGCCGCACTGTCGCTGCGCCATGCAGTTGACGGGGCCGACGGCGCACCGAGTTGGCGCGATATTTGGCATGACCGCCTAATCCACCTCGATCTCACACCCGATCTTGGGGCTGACATTGGCTCGCTCGTCTGGTGGCGGGGGATGATCACGCTTTTGACGTTGCTGTCGGGCGCGGTGCTGCTCCGCCCAACGATTATTCCGTTTATCGCAGAGGTGCCCGCTCCGCCAACCGGGCAAGCGCTTGAAGCTGAGCGCGCGCAGGCGGTCACGCCGCTCGCATGGGGCGCAGAGACGGGCACACGAATGGGGGCGACGCACGCCGTCACGCGGCTGACCGGCACCCCTGAGCGCCCACAGATCGATGTCATGGCGACGTTGGGCGCAGGCGATGGGCTGGCGCACGCGATTGAACGTGCAGGTGGCGACGCTCATGAAGCGCGCGCTGCGGCCAATGCGGTGGCTAAGATCGTCGACTCGAGTGACATCAAGCCAGGCACGCTTCTCGCGTTGACGCTCGGTCGCCATGCCAGCAAGGATGATCCCCGGCCGCTTGAACGGCTCGCTTTTCGGGCGCGGCTCGACCTGAAGCTTGAACTCACGCGGACTGCGGACGGGTTCGCGGTGACGCGTATTCCGATCGCTGTCGATTACACGCCGCTGCGGGTGCAGGGCCAGGTCGGCGGCAGCTTCTATCGTGCCGCGCGTGCCGCCGGAATTCCCATGGAGTCGATCGAAGAAGCCATTCATGTGCTCCAGAACAAGATTGGTTTCGATAATATCGATTCGGACGCGCGCTTCGATTTGGTGGTCGAGCAGGCGCGCGCCGCGACAGGTGAGGTTGAGCACGGCAAGCTGCTCTATATCGGGCTGGAGCGCGGTGATCAGGAAACCAAGATGATTCAATGGACGATTGACGGCCATACGGACTGGTATGACCTTGCCGGTGTCGCCGAAAAACGCGCCGGGGCCACGCTTCCTGTTGCCAACGCGCACAAGACCTCAGGGTTTGGTATGCGGTTCCACCCCATTCTCGGCTATTCGCGGATGCACCAAGGCGTTGATTATGGCGCGGCTTATGGCAGCCAAATTCACGCTATTGCCGATGGAAAAGTGGTATATGCCGGCTGGCACGGAGGGCATGGAAACTTTGTGAAACTCAATCACGCCTATGGCATGGGCTCAGGCTATGGCCATATGAGCCGCATCGCCGTGGCGATCGGACAATATGTCAGCCAAGGTCAGATCATCGGCTATGTAGGTTCGACCGGGCTTTCCACCGGCCCGCATCTCCACTTCGAGACCTATCGCAATGGTGCGGTGGTCGATCCGCGAACGGTCAAATTTGCCGCTACCTCGCTGCTTGAGGGCAAACAACTCGCGGCCTTCAAAGCGAAAGTGGCGGAATATACAGGGTTGCGCTGAGGAAGCGCTTTGATGGCGTTAATGCCCCGCGTTCGTATCGCTCCCGATTGACAGCATAGGCTTGCCAACGCTCGGGTCGGCTTGGCCGAACGGCACAGGTTTTGCTGAGCCATCGACCACGTCGGACGGTCTGTCGGAACGGGCTTGCGAGCTTGATTCTTGCGCATAAGCTCTGTTGACCGTGTCTTGTTGCTCTTTGGCTTGGGCCGCGCTTTCCTCATCCATGCGCTTGCGGATGGCCCCCATGTTCGTCGCCATCGCCGCACCGAGATAGGGGTAGATTGCGCTGACATCGTAAGCACGATGTTCGAGCGTCGAACTGACGCGCTCTTGCATCGCGGCCTTATACATCGCGAGTACCGAAGCAAAATTATCAAGCGCCTTCGGATCGCCTCCGGTTTTACCCTCGGTGATCGCGTGCGCTTCCACCAAAACACGGGTGGATTTGTCATCGACCGACGTGAGCGTCGCGTCATACTCTATCAAATCGTTGCCATCGCGCGCAACGGTCCAACTGATTTTGTTCGGTTGATTGTCGGTGACCTTGAACTGGATGCCCTCGGACGCGAAGACAAGCGGCGGTATATCCATTTCCTGCAATGCGTGGTGTGCATCATCAATCGCAACGTTATAGACTTTGCCGGTGTCTGCGCTGCACGCAGCGAGCAAGAGCGCGGCGGCCAAGGTAAATGCTTTACGGATCATTTGCGATTCCTCACATTAACGCTGCGGATTGGGTCCCAATTCGACCGGATCGTTGACGCTGAAATGCCCAGTGCCGGTTTGCAGCGCCTCATGCTGCATATTGCAGACCCCGTCTGAACTTTCGTCCGGCTTCTTTATTCCCGGCTCGGGCGCAGCGTTCCACACATGATCGCCGTCAAATTTGCGCCCTTCGAGTGTTGAATTGATAAGCTCGCGAATAGCTGGGCGCACCGGTTGATTGACTGCGGGGCGCCTGAACTTCGCCGAGGAATAATCTGTGGTGGTCGAACCGTCATAATCCTCGTTGCCGTTCGCATCCTTTGAAACCGAAATATCAATCTGAGTCTCGTTGGGGCTGATTGGTGTCAGGTTTGCCGAGAAACTGAGTTGCTCGCGGTCTTCGCTGGTGACATGCCATGTCACCGAAGTTTCTGGCGTCGGGTCGACACGAAGATGGATGAGAATGCCGCATTGGCGGTTGAACTTAAAGTCTGTCGGGTCGGCGGCCACCAGCCGCTCATAGGCGTCATGCGCACTGATCGCATAGCGATTGACGGCAGCGGGCGGCGCTGTGCTGCATCCCAACACTGGGAGCGATGCCATCAAGATAATCGCTAGTCGAACGTGCATACATGTTCCCCACAACTTAGGTGTTAAATAACCACTGCACCTTAAAACTTAGTTTAGTTTGACCGGGACTGTATTAAAATGTGCGCAACAGACCGAAGCGCACCCGAGCCCGCTCGCTGTCATACAGGGCGTAGTTTGACGCATTGCGGTTATACGTGACGGCGATTGAAGGCGAAAAGCCCGCAACATGCACCGAGCGCAGACCGACATAAAATCGCGCGTTGAGCCGCCAATCGCGACGCGGTGAGCTGGAAAAGAGCGGCACACCATTGACTGCAATCGGGCCATCATACCCGGCATGGCTCACGCCGCCTGAAATGCCCGCGTTGATCCCGTGCGACAACTCTCCGCCCACGCCAACATTGCCGCCAAATTCGAGACTGGCGTAGCCGGGATCGTTGAGTGCATCGCGCCGGACGAACAACGAAGCCGAAGCAATTAATGACCGCATCACCACCCGATCATAACTCAAATAGCCTGCGAATTGCGAACCGCTATAATTGTCCGAAAAGCCAGATACCGTGCGCCGCGCGTCGAGCGTAAGGCCGATGCGTTGGCTGTTCTGAAGGTTCCGTTGGTACGTCGCACGCACGCCTTCAGCGGTTGCGGCGCTGACACCACCGTAAAGATGCTCGTTGCCGAGTGCCTCAACCGAGAGCGAGCTTGCGGTAGACAGCCGAAATTCGGGGCCGACCGCAATCTGCGCGGTCAGATCGTTGAAGTTCGCATTGTCATAGCGGGTGAAGCTGCTGTCGGCCTCAATGAGCAGCTTGGTCTTGCCGTGCAGGGGAAGCCGCAGCGTCGCCGATGCCGAGGCCTGTTCGCCAATTCCGGTCTGTGCCGTTTGTTGGTTGCTGAGCGTGAGGGGGATCGTGGTGCCGCCCAGATTGGCGTCGATTGTTTCAACCGTGCTGCCGTTGTTGATGTTGCTGTCTGGCGCGATGCCGAGATCGAGCGAGAAGCTCCACACCCGCCGGTCACGCAGCAAGTTGCGCGATGTGGTGATTGTTGCCGCAATCTCTGGCGGCAAGTTCTTATCCTGCGCGGCAAGGCGGAAATGATGTTCGGCTGCCGCATCCTTGCCAAGGATGAGATACGCGCGCGCCAGTTCGAGCCGCACGCGCGTCTGTTCGGGATGGGTGACGAGGATTTGACGAAATATTTTGATTGCTGTCGCGTATTCGCCTTCCTCAACCGCGATATAACCGCGCATGAAATTCACTTGCAGCGCGTATTTCGGCAATATCGCCAGCGCACCGAGCAGCGGTTTCGCTTCACTGAACTGACGCGCAAGGACGAGCTGTTCGGCCTGTTTGACCATTTGTGCGGGGGTGAGCGTGACCGAACAGACGGCAAAGCCGCAGGCCGTTCTGACCACCGGTTGCGCCGCCAGTTCGTTTGACGAAGGGTCGGCGGCCTGCGCCGTCATCGGCGCAAGCAGGGCGGTGGCCAGCGAGACGCTGGCGATAAGGTGCCGCCGTTTCACAGATTTACTTTCCGGTAAACGCGCCGACAATATCGACCCGTTGGTTAGGAACACCGCCGACAACACGGAAGCCGCCGCCAATTTCTTGCGCGGCCGGGCCATAGAAAGTGCCGGTGAGCGTTGAGCCCGCAATCGGCGTGATTGTCGTCACAGCACCCGGTGTGACCACGCCTGCCGCACTCGTGGTCGATGGCGCGGTCAATGTGGCGGTGGCGACATTGCCGGAGAATCCGCCGGTCGATGTTGCGTTGATCGTCGCGGAACCTGAAGCCTTAAACACCGAACCTGCCGCGATCGCCGATCCACCGGGCTGATACGTTGAGGGCAGCGGCGATTGTAAGAGCGCGTTCTGTGCCGCCGCCGCCTGCACCTGTGCGGCGGAATAGGCCGTGCCTTGCGGGTTGTAGAGCACGATAGGCGCGGGTGGCGCATTAGGCGAAATCAGCGTGCCGCCAGCAGCGGCTGCGGTTGCAACCTGTGCCGGGGTGTAGGCGACGCCCTGCGAATTATACAGCGTGATCGTTGATGATTGCGAGGCCGCAAGCACTTGTGCGGTCGAGTAATATGCTGTTTGCGGTACATAAGATGCTGCGGCTGCCTGCACCTCTGCCGGTGTGTAAAACACAGCGTTGTCGATTTGCGGTGCGGAAACAGTGCCGGTCAGAGACACACCAACGGTGTTCGAGGCGAAGTTGACACTCGCCTGCGCCGAGCCGGTGATCCATTGAAAATAGGTTGGATTGCCGCCGCCAAGCGTTGGGTTTTGGTTATACACCATCGTCGCCAGCAAATTGCCGTTATAGGTGGCACTCCCTGTAGTGGGCACAGCACTCGCGGGGGTCACTTCGCCGAAAGCGAATGCGCCGCGCTCGAGCGATGCGACGGTTAGGTCATATGCGGCAGTGGTTGCGGTGGCGCCAACATAGGAGAAGCTGAGGTTGTTGCGCAGATAGCCCGCGAGCGTGACATATTGCGTTGTCGTGCCGGGCGTTTGCACAAAAAGGCTGGCCGATTCATATGATGTCGAATTGCCGGGAACAACATAAGGGATGATAGAGTTCGTTCCACCCGCCAATGTGCCCGAACCGCTCACGAGATAGGGCGAAATTGGGTTGCCGTCGCCCGCTTGATAATATTGGAATCCTGGAAGTGGCGTTGGCACGGTTGACAGGTTGGGCGTGCCCCATTGCGGGTTTCCGCCAGCGAATGAAATCAACGACGCAGGATCCTGAAACTTGGTGTTGGTCGCCGCCGCCGTCGCAGCATCCGTGACCGTCAGCGTGTAAGTCGCCGCGGCAGGATCAAAACTGATCGAGATTGCACTGTTGCGGATGCTGCTGGTGTTTCCAGCATAGGTCTGCTGGGTTTGGGTGACAAAGGCTGCGCCGGGGTTCGGCGGGAGTGTGTTGGCGAAATCAAGTGCCAACTGGCCGTTGGGGAAAGTGATGGCGTTGGTGTCGGCGGTCAACGAGGTTTGGGTTGTGTATTTGTATACCTGCTCGCCACCAACGCCGACATAGGTATGCGCGCTCGTCGGTTTCAGCAATTGGCTATAGTCGACGCCATTGCTCGTCGTTCCCGAGCTTGAACTCGATGATGAACTCGACCCAGATGACCCGACTGAAGCTACGCCGCCGCTGTCGCTCCCGCCACACGCTGCGAGCGCCGTGGTTGCCAGCAATACCAAAATGATGCGCATGGGTTCGTTCTCCGTCAGAGCTAATCTCATGGCGCAAGGCTTACGGTTGAATGGTTAACAGCGCGTAAACCTTGTTTGGAAATATCTGAAAATTGTCCTCCCGCCGTGCCATCGGGCTTGACTCGATGTGGCGGGCTGCGATGATGCCCTCGGGATTCTTAGTCTTATCGATCTGTTGTGTTGGGCGAAGTCGCGTCCGGGTGCGTTCGTCATTTGGCACAATTCAAAACAGATGGAGCGGGCAATGTTTGGATCGGTGGTTCTCGAAGTCGGCATCGGGTTGGTGATGACCTTCTTGATGTTCAGCGTTATTCTGACTTCGGTGCGCGAGGGTGTGGAATCGTTTTTCAAGCAGCGTGCCAAAGACCTTGAAGCAACCATTCTGCAACTGCTGCTCCCCAACGGAAATGCAAACGATAAGACGCAGGCGCTTGAAGCATTTTATAACCATCCGCTCATTTTTCCGCTGTTCCCTGGAGAATATAGTCCCCGTCCCGACGACAGTGACACATCGAAAAAGGTCATCAATGCGGTTTTGGGCTTGCGTCGTCGCCTGCCCACTTATGTGTCGCGTGAACATTTCGCGGCAGCGGTGTCGGATTTGACAACGGCAGGGTGCGCGTTGGTCAACCAATTGCCGACAGAAGCCCAAACGCACATCGATCAAGTTGTGGCGAGCGCCCATGCGTGGGGCGTCAGCAAAGAGCAGGTGATCGCAAATTGGTATGATGCGACGATGGATCGGCTCTCGGGACAATTTGCGCGCAAGACGCAGTTGTGGCTGTTTTTGATCGGCTTTTTGATCGCGGCTGTCGCCAATATCAATCCGATCATCATTGGCAATCGCCTGACACGCGAGGCGGCGTTGCGCGCCGATCTGGTTGCGCTGGCTCCGCAGATCAAGACCGACGTCGAAAATGGAACCATACCCGCGAGCGGCTGCCAATCCGACGACAACCCCACAGGCCAGCCCTGCACGCCTAACAAGGCCCTGGCGATTTCGATTGAGCGCCAAGTGACTGGGGCAGGATTACCCATTGGTTGGAGCGCAGATGTGATTGGGCGTGAAGTGCATTTCGCTCCGACCTGCGCGTGGCTGCCCTTTTCGCTTTATGCCGAGTTGCTGCTCGGCTGGCTGATCACAGCATTTGCGGGGATGCTCGGTGCGCCGTTCTGGTTTGATATTCTCAAAAG
>Ga0209067_10001011_pt1 | contig 17594 bp, 9 predicted proteins | sample ColStrG_CSR_2013_FD_187199 | JGI IMG/M metagenome (GOLD analysis project Ga0209067, IMG submission 187199) | Freshwater sediment microbial communities in response to fracking from Pennsylvania, USA - Cold Stream Run_MetaG_CSR_2013 (SPAdes)... | ecosystem: Environmental > Aquatic > Freshwater >...
ATCGAGAAGTTTTTTAAAATCATCGGGAACAATCGGATCCATGAAACCCGTTTGGCGTTCCAATCGATTATTCATGTCTAGAAATCGCAAACTAATGATGTCACCCTGATCGTTCTTAACGGTAAGATGATTTTGATTTAGCCCTTTATATCCTTTGAAAACTTCTTTTACATTATCCAGATCAACTTTGCGCAGGTGGGATACGGGAACGATTTCAATTTTACCTCCTGCCAGCACGGACAAAGCAATAACGGGATGGGTTACACATCCCCATTTTTGAATTAGATCTCCGTTGTGGGTAACAATATGATCACGGGGGATCGGACCTACAATTGCAATTCGTTTCATGTGCTAATATTTATTTTTTAACGGTCACACGGGCCATGACTATCACCCCGCTAGGTTTAGTGAATCGTAATGACCATTTCATGTGTTAATCATTGATAGGCATTTCATGCATAACTATTTTCTGGAGATTATTACTCTCTACATTCAAAAACGATCGCCTCCCAGGGTCTCAACCTATTTTCAAATTCCCCTTCATCGTAATTTCCAATCACCTTTTTCAGACCCCCAATAGGTAAAGGAAAGTTAACTGCTATTGTTGAAAAATTAAGAGCAACAAGCAATTTTTCTCCTGGTTTTTCTCGAAAAAAAAGAAAAATTTCTTTGCTCTGGCTGTCTAGGGGCTTGTAGTCGCCTTCGACAAGAGCGGAATAGGATTTTTTGACTTTAACCATTCGTCTGAAGTAGTTCAAAATTGAATTTGAATCCTTCTCCTGGTCACTAACGTTTATGGCGCTATAATTGGGGTTGATCGGCATCCAGGGACTGGCTGAGGAGAACCCGGCCCCCTGTCCAGCACTCCATTGCACGGGTGTACGGGCATTATCGCGGCCAGCATAGTTTGCTTTTCTTAAAAATTCATCCTCCGATTCGCCACGTTTCTGCGCTTGGCGCCATCCATTCATCGTCTCGACATCTTTAGATTCAGCAATGGACTTTAATGAAAAATTCGTCATCCCGATTTCATCGCCTTGAAAAATAAAGGGGGTTCCGCGCATGGAAAGCAGCAAGGTGATGAGCAGTTTCGATGATTGTTCTCTATACTCTTTATCATTTCCCCACCTTGACACCATTCGCGCAAAATCGTGATTGCCAAGAAAAACGCTTCCCCACCCTTGTTTTGAAAAAGTGGTGTCCCATAATTGAAATATTCTTTTGAACTCATCCAAAGACCATGGCTTGGGATCAAAGCGCCCGCCCGGTCCCTGGTCCATAAACATATGACCAAAGTGAAAAATCATCGAAAGACCACCTTGTTCATCCAAATAATCAAGTGCATTCTCCGGTGTAATACCCGGACCTTCTCCAATGGTGATCGTTTGATATTCATTCCATACATCACGTCTCATTTCCGCTAGGAACTCCTTTAATCTTGGGCCATTGGCATAATATTTTCGGATCGTTTCATTAAAATCAGGGGTATCCGTATCAGGAAAATCAATTCGCTTGCTGATGGCCGAGATCACATCCAGCCTTAGGGCATCCACTCCTTTCTCCAACCAAAATCGTACTATTTTCTTTAGCTCTTTCCGCAGCCGTGGGCTTTCCCAATTCAGGTCGGGTTGTTTTCGCGAAAAGAGATGCAAATAATATTCATTGGTAGTGGCATCATGTTGCCATGCACTTCCTCCAAAAAAGGAAGGCCAGTTGTTGGGTGGCCCTCCATTCTTGCCGGGTTTCCAAAAATAAAATTCTCGATGAGGGTTGTCTTTCGATGTTTTCGATTCCTGAAACCAGGAATGTTCATCCGAAGAATGATTAAGTACTACGTCCAGGATTAACTTTATTCCACGATGATGAAGCGCTCTGAGTAATTCATCAAAATCTTCCATTGCTCCAAACTCCGGTTGAATGGAATAATAATCACTGATATCATAGCCGCCATCATCGTTGGGAGATTTGAAGATGGGATTGATCCAAACGGCATTTACTCCCAAGGTTTGGATGTAATCCAATTTTTCGATAATGCCTCGCAGGTCACCAACTCCATCGCCATTGCTGTCCTTGAAACTACGCGGGTAGATTTGATAAACAATCGCTTCTTTGTGCCAGGATACCATGATCATTCCTATCGTTAGCCTGGAGATTCTTCACTTTTAATTCGGGCCGTCAGGGCAGCGGCAATGACTAGCAAAACGCCAGCAAACATGATCGCCTTGCCGGGGTCGTTACCCAGAAATTCTTTATACACATACCCGAAGGAGAGTGTCTGTAAAATCATTGGCACGACAATCATCATGTTGATAATCCCCATATACACCCCATACCGTTCTTTGGGAATACTGCCCACCACCATGATATAAGGAACGCCCATCATGCTCGCCCAAGCAATGCCAAAACCAATCATGGGAGCAAAAAGTAAAAATTTATTTTCGATGTGCGGAATAATAAACAACGAGATGGAGGCAAGAACCAGGCAAATCATATGGACATTCTTCGCTGTTAATTTTTTTACCAGCCACACTAAAACAAATGCTGATAAAAAAGTAATGATATTATAGAATCCATTCACTAAACCCGTCCATCCAACGGCTTGTTCGTACAATGCTTGGTTCTCGAAAGTCGCATGCCATACCGATTTGGCAATGCTGTGCGAAATGAATTGCCAATAACAAAACATAGCATACCACTGAAATAAATAAATCAGCGCAAGGCGCCACAAATTTTTTGGCATATCAGCAAGGGCAGACCCAATTTCCTTGAATGGCGAGAAAACATTTAACGATTCCGCTTTTAAGGCCTTTAATTCCTCCGTCGTTGGCGGAATCTCAGGGGTGGTATAGACCGACCAACCGACAGAAAGAATAGAACAGATGGCACCCACAAAAAAGGAGCCAAACACCCAGTAGGGAATTCCTGTTTGTCCGTCATCGGTATGGGTTGTGCCCGTAATAAGTTGCTGAAAAAAATAGAGGGAAAGGTTCGCCAAGGTGATCCCCAAGCCGGTAAAAAAACTTTGGGTAAGAAAACCCGTGGCTCGTTGCTGTTCAGGAAGTTTGTCAGCAATGAACGCACGATAGGGTTCCATGGCAGTATTATTTGCCGCATCTAAAATCCATAGTAATCCTACGGCCATCCATAGTGCTCGGCTGAAGGGAAATAGAAACAGGCAAAGACTGCAAAAGATTGCGCCTAGTAAAAAGTAGGGTTTTCTTCTGCCCCATCGTGGATGCCACGTTTTGTCGCTCAGGGCACCAATGATGGGTTGAATTAATAACCCCGTCATCGGTCCTGCTAAATTTAAAAGCGGAAGATCTTCAGGTCTGGCATGAAGAAAAGTATAAAGAGGGTTGACGGCTGATTGCTGGAGTCCGAAACTATACTGAATACCAAAGAACCCCACGTTCATGTTAATGATTTGCCAGAAGGTAAGGGTGGGTTTGGGGTTTAGGGCCTGCATCTTTTAGAATGAAAGGTACTAAAAATTAGAAGAGGTTTTTAGAGCAATGGTATCACCGCATATGAATTTTCTTAATGGTGTATCCAGAATAATTTCGTGTGGGCGATTTGAATTGATAGGTTTCAACTCTTTGGAAGCATCGTAGAGGGCACAAAACCGTCCGCAATTAAATTCGGGCAAAATGATCGAAGTGACGGCGAATTTCTTCATTGCCAAAATGGAGGGGGGGTGAGAGAAGAATTCGCATACGAAGTGCACGGCTCGGGTATTTCTGCCGGCAGCACGTTATAGGGAACATCACTTTTCTGGATAAAAATAGATTTGCTCTTAATCGATGTTGCCCAGAAAATGCCAACGACCGACTCGGTTGAATTTACGGCCGTCATATTTCCTTGGATTTGTGCCGGTAGCGGTTGAAATAAATTGGATGCATTTACTTTTTGAGCGCGGATCAGACTGAAAAAATCAAACGCTGTTTTGGTCAGGCTCATCTGATCAACTTCTACTAAATATTTCTCGGTAAAGGTCACTCCATTGATGGGAATTTCGCCAACTTTCACATTTCGATATTGGTTGTTCCTGATGAGTTGACCATCTGAAACAGTGGGCACCGATTCAAATTGATTAACCCAGCAAATGCAGCAGGTGCATGGACCTACTTGGGTAAGAGGCCCTGGCTCGGCAATCCAGCCGCTGCATGGATAGGGATCAGGAATAGTATTGGGTGGTGGGGTAGTAAAGACAATGACATGGAGTTCTGGATGGGTTACCACCTTGTAGGTGCCCGTGAAGCGCCACCGAACATAATTGCTGCTCTCAAGACCGCCATTGGCATTCACCGATACGTTGAACACATCGGCAGCGGTCTCCACGTTATTTACTTGAACGGTGCGGGCTTCATAGGAATAGTTGATCTGCTCAATCTCTCCCACCGGGTGGATTACATCGGGGGCAGACTTAAATATTTTTCCTTCTTGGGTTTCCATAACAATATAGTATGCATGCCCTATTTTGCCTTGGATAACATTCCCCGATACGTACACCCCTGGCGTAGTTTCTGAAAAATCGTCGGAGCTCCCTTCGTCATCATAGAGCGTGATCTTCGCTTTTCGCACTGGATTGCTAAAAGAGGTGTCCGCCAGGATGGTAAGGCCATTTGAAACTTTGACCGTGTATGGTCCGGGCCCATCGTTAATCATTCCCTCCACCACCATTAATGACTGTGCAGAAGGAAGGTTAAGATCAAGTCGGTCCACGCAAGCACACAAACCGGCAAAAGCTACCCACCACTTGATTGGCCATTTTGCAATGGTTGTTTTCATCCGTGTTTAAATTTAAAACTTCTGGATGGCAATGCAATTCGTAAAATGGAAAGTCGATCAGCTTGACCAACTCCAACCGAGTTAAAAAACCGTAGACATTCTGCCCTTCCATAAAACTGGTCATGAAAATCACCCCAGTGTTCGCTGAGGGTCAACATCAATTGCCTTTTTGGAGAGTTCCCCTTGAGAGCCAGGCTGAAACGAAAGGCTGAGAAAGAAATGGAATTGACACAATCGGCGAAAAAAAACGGTCCCTGTTCTTGTTCTCTCAACAAAAAAGCCGTTTGTACTGGTAACCCTCGGATGATACTCGAAGCAAACCCTGATCCTTCACTGCCCACCTTCGAGAGAACCCATACAATCACCTCCATACCATGCCCCAAAATATCTCTACGTCAGGTCTTTTACCGCTTGCGTCCAAGGGTGATCACAGCCGTTTAGGTGATCGGAGGGTCACCACTTTCTCCCTCACAAATTCCCCTACTTCTCTTCCTTGCACTTTTCCATTTTCACACGCCGGGATGTAATGAATTCCTCCATACACCCTGCTGACCGCCGCTTCTTGTGATGCCTGAATGAATGATTTAAAACTTCGAGGTGCCATTCCAAATTCAACTTCCGTTGAATCGGTAAAGGCAAAGTTATCTCCGAATAGGCCTGTGAGTGCGGTTGCCGCTGAGGTCGATATCACACTATGCCCACTGGTGTATTCGGGGAAGGGTGGTGTTTGAAGCAACGGCACCCAATCTTCATTGATGTTTTGGTTAATATAGGTTTCCGGCCGTACTAATTTCGATCTGTACTTTTCATCCCAGCAAACAATAAACCCATCGGCCAACGCTAATGCCACCCGCACATAGGCTTCCGCCGACTTTACCATATCTGCCTTGGTCATGGTACAGGCCAGGCGGGTGATGTTAATCCAATGACCACCCGGAGAAATCTTCTTGGTGGCGAACATCACATGACCTTTTACATTCATGACAAAAGGATTGCAATCCCAAAAGCTGGCGATCGCTTTTTGCTCTTCGGTCAGATCTTTCCCTAGCTGGTACACGTAAAATGCTTCTTTATAAAACTGACTGTTTTTATCTTTCGAGAAGGGAGTGGGTGGAACCGGTTTAAATTGCTGGGCTGAATCAATCACAAACGTCCTGATTTCATTCCAATGCGGTTCGACCGCGTCCATGTAAGCCGGTGGTGTGGGTTGCCAGGTCGCTGGATCGCGTTGGATCGAGTACTTTGAAAAAGAACGCGACTGCTTGTAATTGTCTTTCGAAGACCAGGTCATCACGTGCTTTGCCACGCTGTCGCCGAAAGCGATCGATCGTTCAAACACCTCATCGGGGACACCCGCATCTCTAAATTTTTGCATTTCGAGGGCGTAAAATTTATCCAAATCATCTTCTGAAAAAATCAAGGCCCTACCAACTTTAAGCATCGCTTCGGTGGCGGCTAAGGGATAACAATATTGTTGTGTAGAGTCCGGTTGCGGAAATTCTTTCAATCCATTAAGCTGACCCGCTAAGGTTCGGTAATTTTTATCCTGATGGATGATTGCTTCGTATCCCGCCACGGTGGCATAAGCGTAAATGCGGCTTGCCACGGGTGGTGAAAAAATATCATGCACAATCCGGTCAGTAATCTCCTTCATGGACCGGTGGAAATATTCGGGATTCTGCACCTTCGCTTTGTACGAATCTGATTTATCCTGGCACGAAACAAAAAATAAAATACCAACTGCTACGAGAAGAATCCTGATCATAATTTAACGCTTAATTTTTGACAATTTATTTTACACTAAAATCCTGATGATTAACTCCCGCATTTTTTATTTTCAAACCACTCCAGTTTTTAGGCAATCCACTTTTATTTTGAATTATACCGGTATCGGTTATTTGCACCCCCCCAAATCCAAATATTACAGCTTGTAAGAAACCACCCGCTCCGGTTGCAAAATAAGGATTGGAGCCTCCTGCTGTTTCGGCCAGAACACCAAACGGTGGCACCTGATTGGGCCTATAGCTTTTATTGAATAGATCATAAGCCTTCTCGGTTTTACCAAGCTTGCAGTACAACGTAGCTAATGCTGAATTGCCCATCGCCGGGCCGTTGGGCGACATGCGAGGTTCATAATATTTTAAGTCTTTTTCGATTTGCACAGGGTCGGTGATTACATCAAGGGGATAAGCCAACAAATTGACATCGGCTTGTTTGATCTCAACCCCGTCATAGGATTCATTTTCCTTTGTTGTGCCATCCGGGAATTTTAATATCGGGATATTTTGTGCCACCACCTCCCAATCAGCATTAGGAGAAATCGCCAGTTCTTTGGCCGCCTGGGTTGCATAACGCAAAACTTTTATGGCCATGCCATTGGTAAAGGCATTGTTGTCAATATTTTCCTGCCATTCGTTGGCCCCGATAACATTGTTGATTTCAAAACGACCTGGCCCTTTTCTCTCCACCCGGCTTGCCCAAAAATCAGCGACTTCCTTGAGAATCGGATAGCCCCTTTCTTTCAACCAAATTTTATCATGCGTCACTTGGTAATATTTCCAAAAGGCCCAGCCGACGCAACCGGTGATGTGTTGTTGAAATGGTCCAGTGAGTGCCCATACCGGAGTATCTTCCGTTCCCTCTGCAGAAGACTCCCAAGGAAACATCGCCCCTTGATACCCGTGAGAAAATGCATTTTTCTTTGCTGCCTCCAATCGCTGGAAACGATATTCCAACAGCGACTTCGCCATTTCCGGATGCATCACCAGCAGCGGAGGATACATCCATAACTCGGTGTCCCAAAATACATGACCGTTATAACCTAAGCCCGAAAGTCCCATGGGAGAAAGACTGTAGGCTGTGCCTTCGCGTGCGAACGAATATAAATGATATAAGGCAAAACGGACATCGCGCTGTGTTTGGGCATCACCCTCAATCACTAAATCACTTTTCCAAAGATCATCCCAGGCCGCCATATGACGATCCAGCAATCGCTTGGTGCCTTCCAGCTTAGCGAAGATGGTGAAGCGCTCTGCTTCATTCATTGGATCATTGTATTGGGATGAGCAAGTTGCCGATGACACGACAGCAAATCGGTACGTCTCCCCCGCTTTTAATTGCTTGGTGAATTTTGCCAGGTGCATGTTGTAATCCCAATCTTCATGAATGAGGCGTGGCTCTTGCCCGTGCGGTTCATCAAAAATAAAACTGTTGCTCACGGCCACCGTTAATTTTCCGGATGGGCTTTTACCCACCGATGTCAATAACGGAATGACCACATGCGGCCGATCAATTTCACTAAAATAATTTCTGACATCGCTGAGGTGATCGGGCGCTTCAATGACACTCATCGGCGTAATCCGGACATCCTTCTTTGCTTTTATTTCAACAATGGTGAGCGCGGTGTAAGGCAAATGACGGAGCGCCATTAACGTATGGGATACGGCAACTTTATCCTGAACATCAAACGTGGTGGTGAGCGAAGCGTGCTTCATGTCAAGTGCCTGCCGGTAGTTGGAAATACTAGATTGCGAAATTCGTTGCCCATCTACCTCCAGGTTCATGTTTACATGATTGAACGTCTTGAGAATATTGGACACCCGGCCTCGCTGATAATAATCGTAGGCACCATTGAGTACGACGTCCTTTACCTTCATCGGATCGGGAGAAGAAACCAAACCCACCATGCCATTGGCAACCGTTACCCCGAAATAGTTTTTAGGGTCTATGTTTTTGGCTTCTATGATCCAAGGGTCTTGGGACTGCGCAGCTTCCAAACGAAATAGCAACAGGATGGCAAAGATGATTTTTTTCATACGGGTATCACTTTCTAAATCCAATTAAGGAATCATTATTTCTTGAAACTAAATAAAACCGCTCGTTTTTTAAAGTTTTAACCGACTTAATACCTCGTGCCTCTCCCTTCACTATAAATCCTGAATTCATCGGCTGAACCGCATTAAAGTCTCCCTTCCCATTGCCTAATAAAATAAGCCCAAGACCGGCGTCATAAGGCCCCAGCTCAGTTTGAACAGCGCCCAAATTCCCGGCCAGGAGAATGTCCAAAAATCCGTCGTTGTTCACATCCTCGGGGTGAATGGCCTGAAGGGGAGAAATCTGCGCTTCCACCGGCATTGCCTTAATCGAAAACTGATTAGCCCGATTCATGAGGATGACACTTTGCAACTCATTGATCTGCAATTCGGTTGTCTGATTTCGCAAGGCAGGAGAAACAATATCTTCCACTTTCACATCACGGTAGTCTTTGTATTTCAAAAACTTCTTCTTCAGATACGGTAATTGCTTTACCAACTGATCGCGGGAAGCAAAAGGGTAACTCTTCTCCCCGTTAAAATAAACAATGATATGATCGGAACTTCCATTACCATCCAAGTCGCCCAAAATCATTTTCAGGGGTTTCGTTTCGGAAGCTTTCAAGCGCGAATTGAGTCCCAGGTTTCCAATGGCAAAATCAATGTATCCATCCTTATCAAAGTCACCGGCAGCAACGGTATTCCACATCCCGCTTGTTTTGTCAAGTCCCCACTCCTTGGTTTGATTTAGGAAAGTATGATTTCTTTGCTGCAAAAGGATGGTGATGGGCATCCACTCACCCACTAAAACAAGATCCGCAAGCCCGTCCTTATTTATATCCGCCCAGGCTGCGTCCTTGACCATCCCGGGCCTATTGGGAGGAAGATTTTTGAATTGCGAATTACCAAGCCAACCCATGGAGGGCTTAAAGTTTCCATACCCATCATTCACTAATAAAAAACTGAGCGGGCTCATTCCATAGAGCAAAGGCATGGTACTGGCGCCAATAAATAGATCCAGATCGCCATCCAAATCAAAATCATTCGCCTTCACACAGGAAGCGTTCAAATAAATCCGATCAAGATCACTTCCGGTTTTTGCCAAGAATGAACCAGTTCCATTGTTAAGATATAACTTGGGGTGAAGCAGTGATTTGTTGGTAAAGCTTTCTTGCCCGCCAAATACTACCATCAAGTCTTTGTCTCCGTCCCTGTCGGCATCAAAGAACGTGGCATCAACGGCTTCTGCCTCTTTATTATCGTTAAAAATAACACCATTGGAAGAAATGAATTTTCCGTCTTTCGTTTGAAGAAATAATTCAGACGACTGCCCCTTTGCTCCTCCCACAAATACATCATCAAGCCCATCACCGTTGACATCAGCCACGTCCATGGCCGGTCCTTCTGTGGAAAGCATTTGGGGCATCAGATTCTCAAAGTTGAAGGCATTGTAGTCATTCTCTTGATGACGGAATGGCGGGAGGTGGTCTGCTGTCACCTCATGCAGTATGGGGTCGACCTTCATGAAGTCAGAAAATGAAAAATTACCTGTCGCGTCTTCTTGTTTTATGGTTATTTCTCTATTTAAAGCCACCGTTTTGAGGACTTGATATTTACCATTGGGCCAGATCACCTTGAGTGAATCAAGAATTTTATGGTTGCCCAGACCAAGGTTAGGCCGCGTGTCAACTGAAGAGCAGAACGCTCGTGAACTATTTACTTCATAATAAAAATTGTCTTTGCCCGCATAGGCGATAATTTTTACACCGAGACCAAAATTGTTTCCCGAAAATCCCTTGGGTATCACTTTCAAGAATGACTGACCCGTGGTATTGTTTCTGTACACAAATGCATTTTCATTTAGGTTATTAATAACCAAGTCAAGGTCCCCATCGTTATCTAAATCAGCGTAAATCGCCCCATCTGAAAATGAAGGTCGGTTCATTCCCCAGGCATCCGTTTTATCTTCAAATCGCAGCTGGCCGGCATTGCGATAAATAAAATTAGAAATTTTACCCTCCGGCATCAGGTGGAGAACATCAAGGTCGTTCTTATTTCCAGTCTGAAGGTTATTTTGAATAGATTGATTGGAAATAAAACTAATATAATCCATATCATTGGGCCTTCTCATGATGCCATTGGAAATGAAAAGATCTTTGTGTCCATCGTTGTCAAAATCGGCAAGCAGGGGTGACCAACTCCAATCGGTAGCCTCTACGCCCGCCTGGATGGCGACATCGCTAAAGTAGACGGAGGAGTCCGTCACGAGTTGATTAAGCTGAAGGCAATTTCGCGCCGTTTGATAATAAAACCCGCTACTGAGTTTGAATTTATAAATTTCATAAGGGTCATCGCCAGCCGAAGTTTTAATGACCGCTTCATCCCGCGGAAGCATATCCAGGGTAATAATGTCGGGTCGTAAATCATTATTGAAATCCGCCACATCGTTTCCCATGGAGAAGCGGCTGCTATGGCCCATTGATTTCTCCAGTACTTGTTTAAATTTTCCATTCCTTGTATTGAGGTACAAGTAATCGTTCTCTTGAAAATCATTTGATACGTATAGGTCTGGATAGCCATCCATATTGAAATCGGATGTGGCAACGCCGAGGCCATAGCCTAGCCTGCTGCTAAAGATCCCGGCCTCTCTGGAAACATCAACAAAAGTTGGTTTTCCCGTATTTACTCCATTTGCAATTAAATCATTTCGATAAAGCCGGTCGCCAGCCAAGGAATCCACATTCTTCCTTTCTTTCGAGGTGCCTAAAGATCGGGTGTTGTGTACGGAATGATTGAGCAAATAACAATCCAAATCGCCGTCCAAATCATAGTCAAAAAATGCAGCTTGTGTCGAAAGTCCGGTAAACGCCAGGCCGTATTCTTCACTCCTCTCGGTGAAGGTCAAATCGCCATTGTTAATGAACAATTGATTCTTGGAGTTGAATTTTTTGTATTGACCCACGCCACAAGAATAGATATCCAACAATCCGTCCCCATTGACATCGGCCATAGTCACCCCGGTTTTCCAATTTCCGATTCCTTGTGTCTTGGATTTTTCGGTGATATCCTCAAACTTAAAATTGCCTTTGTTGAGATAAAGCTTACTGGACCGTTGATTGGAAGAAAAGTACAAATCAATCAAGCCATCATTATTAATATCTCCCGCCGCTACGCCAGCTCCATTATAGAAATAGAGGTATTCAATGATGTTAAAGACGGAATCTTCTGTTAAGTCATTTGAAAAATCGATGCCGGTCTCCGCCGATTGGAGCAGCGAAAACAATTTTTCCTGGGGTTTCTCTTGGCAAGTGATCACCAGCAGCAGGAGCGTCACCGAAAGGGAGCACCTGACAATTTTTTTTGAAAAAAAAAGAATGGAATCAAGCATCGTCTAGCGGTTGACTTTAAAAACAACCGGGGTGTCGTTATTTCGGGCCACCATGATATATCTTGATGCCCCTAGGGCTATTTCCTGGATATCACGTACTTCGCCATCCACAAAAAAACCAGAGTCTTTTGGCTTTATGGAAACGAATTTTCCTTTGCCATCTCCTTTTAAAAACACGCCGAAGCTTGCATCGTATCTCCCCACTTCCGGTTTTACTTTATAAAAATTACCGCCCATTAGCACATCGATATTTCCGTCGCCATCGTAATCGCCGGCGCAAATGCCAAACATGGGTGAAAACTGCGCTTCCATCGGCAATTGTTTTACTTCGAATTTTCCCTTTCCATCATTGATCAACAAGGAGGAAGAAAACACAAATGCCTCCAACTCCAAGGCTCCTTTCATTTGCTCAGGGGTAAAGATGTCGGTGATGGTCGCCTCTTTATAACTATCGTATTTTAAAAACTTCTTTTTCAAGGAAGGAATTTGTGAAATCAAATCATGGCGCAGTGCCATCGGATAACTCTTCTCTCCATTGTAGGTACAAATGATCTGTTCAATCGATCCATTCCTATCGAAATCATTTACATACATCGTGGTGGGTTTCTCCAGCGAAGCGCGGAACCGGGAGTTGAGGCCGTGATTTCCCACGATAAAGTCAATGTCTCCGTCATGATCAATATCGACCGACTTGACGGCATTCCACCAACCATTTGTTTTTGATAATCCCAACGTTGCTGTTCCATTGGTGAACTTACCCTTTTCATTGAGAAAAATGGTAATGGGCATCCACTCGCCAACCACCAGCAAATCCAAATCCTGATCTCCATCGACATCGGCCCAGGAGGCATCGCAAATCATTCCTAACTTATGCAGGCCTGGAGCAATGCGGTCGGCCACGTTGGTAAAATGCCCTTTGCCATCATTGTTGAGAATATAGCCGTTCATTTGAGCACCGTAACGAAAGGGCTCCAGTCTGACGCCGACAAATAAATCGATGTCACCGTCGCCATCATAATCGGCAGCCCGCACGCAGGAGGTGCTTTCAAATTTGCCCGCCGGCAGCAGCTGGTTGGACTTCTTGAAATTTCCTTTGCCATCATTCAAATAAAGTCGGTCCACCAAAGCCGAGGAACTGGTAGAAAACTCGTTTCCTCCACTGCATACATATAAGTCTACGTCACCATCGCCATCAGCATCAAAGAACGCACTCCCAATATCTTCCGAAATCTTATCCGTATTAAAAAGTTTTTGGTTCGTGCTTTTAAACACGCCGTTCTTCTGCATCAATAATTCCCCCGCCTGGTCTTTGGCACCACCAATATAAAAATCCTGAAACCCATCGTTGTTAATATCGGCAACACTTATTTTAGGGCCTTCCGTACTCAACATGTGATAGGTGAGGCGATCTCGATCAAAATCAACAAACGCGTTCTCCGTGTGTTTGAAATCAATGCCCATCGCCACATTGGCTTGCAGTTCAAACAGTTTTTTCTTCTTTTCCAATTTCAGGGGCACCTCTGTTTTTCCACTCTTCTGATTTATCACCAAGGTCTGGTTGGTCCTAACCGAATCAAGCTCCGTTACTTTTCCGTCGGGCCAGGTAATTCTTACTTTGTCCACCATCGCAATTGAACCCAATCCAAAGTTTGGCCTATTATCCACTGTACTTTCAAAACCTCGCATGGGCATTTGCTCTAAATAGAACGTTTGATCTTTAGACGCTATGGTGATTTGGGTTCCCAAGGCGGACACATTTCCCCCTTCGCCTTGGAGGACAAATTTCAAATAATGATTTTGCGGGTAAAGCTTATTGGTCTCATTGCGATAAATGAAGGAGGGCATATTAACGTTATTGACAACCAGGTCCAGATCGCCATCGTTATCCAAATCGCCATAGGCGCTGCCATTAGAAAAACCAGGCTCATCGGTTCCCCACTCTTTAGAAAAATCTGAAAATTCATAACCGCCGGAGTTCTTAAAAAAGAAATTGGGGACCGGATTGGATGGAATAATATCAATAAGCTTCTTAAAATCTACCACTTTTCGAGTGACCACCGACCGTACAAATTCTTCGCTGCTGGCATACTGCAAAAAATCCTGGTTGGTGAGATCCTGATAAATGCCATTGGCAACAAAAATATCTTTCAGACCGTCATTGTTGGCGTCGAACATCAAGGCTCCCCAGCTCCAATCGGTGGCTTCCACTTTCGTAAGCCGACCAATTTCACTAAATGTATTGTCTCCATTATTTAGCTGGAGCATGTTGCGAGTGAATTGATGATAGTAGTTGTTGGTGACATTGTATTGGTAACGGTCCCAGTTTTCAAAAGTAGTCACCGTCTTGACCCGCGCATTTTCATGAGGAAGCATTTCTGTAACAAACAGATCGGGGTAGGTATCATTATTGATATCCGCCAGATCAGCCCCCATGGATGCTCCACTGATGCTTTTCATTTGCTGCGGCAGATCTTCCTTGAAGGTGCCGTCATGATTATTAAGGTAGAGATAATCACGCTCAAAAAAATCATTGGAGACATAAATATCCAGCCATCCATCTTTGTTAATATCGCCCACGGTTACACCAAGGCCAAAGGCAATCACGCTTCCATAAATTCCCGCCTTCTCGCTAACATCTACAAAATGACCATGATCATTGCGTAAGAGTTTATGGCCTCCGAGTGGATCCCGTTTATTACGTTCGTTCTTCTGCAGATTAAAGCTACCAATGGCCTGGTAAGAGTTATTCAGTATGTACAGATCAAGGTCACCATCTTTGTCGTAATCAAAAAATACAGCATGGGTCGTATATCCTTTGTCGGCAACGCCATATTCTTGGCCACGCTCGGTAAAGGTGAGGTCACCATTATTAATAAAAAGCTCATTCTCCTTATCATCTCCCTGAACACTCCCCGAGTTGCAAACATAAATATCAAGCCATCCATCTCCATTCACATCGGCCATACTCACCCCCGTTGACCAGGCTCGGGTGCCAGCCACACCAGCCTTTTCCGTGACATCTTCAAAAACAAAATTCCCTTTATTGATATACAATTTATTGGGGCCTTGATTGGCTGAAAAATAGATATCCACTAGTCCATCATTGTTCACGTCACCCAAAGCAACACCCCCTCCATTATAAAAATTACGGTAGGTATAAATATTGAATTTAGAATCATAGGTCAAATCGTTTCGAAAGGTAATGTGCGAACTGTCTGGTGGGACTTTAAAAAAAAGAGAGGGGTGATCCTGCCGCAGCGTCTTGTTTGGTTGGCAGGCCAGTACTAAAAACAGCAGGGCCGCACTACCCATTGTAGTTAGAATAAAATTTACCTGCCACCTTGGTTTCATTATTTTCTTCATCACTTTTACTTGATTGTATCGTTAAATTTAGGATGAAGAATGTCTTGCACTTTTACGACAACGGTCTGGGGCTCATCTTCATAAATCAAAATTCTTCTATTGCCATCCACTTTCACTGGAATTTGGCTTCCTTCTGAATGCGCAATAACAAATTTGTTTCCTTTATACCACCGTTCCAACAGCTCAATAACCTTAACTTTCAAACTATCCGATTGATACTGACGGTTCCACGGCGCCCATCCCGGATAACTGAACTTCATATCCATATCCGTAATCATATCATTTTTATCAAAGCCGGGCTGAAAAAGCAATCGAATCGTCGTCGGCTTTTTATGAACAGTGGAATCCGATATGAAATACTGGACGTAATAACCAGGACCTTCCATGGTCAGGTGTTGTCTATTTAAGGCAAAACATTTGTCACGGAATATTTTTTGAGAATCTCCAAAATGGATACCCAATAAAATGGAGTCGTGTCGAACCCCTTTTGCTAATTCCGTTTTTACCAACTTGGTATATTCCGACTGAACACAACTGGCCAGGAGAAAACACAAAACAAAAAAACTACCTAGGGATCTGGTAAACTTCCAATTCGTCATCATACTTCGCAAAAAAAATGTACCGTAATTTATTTATTTCTACTAATTCAATACCCCTGATTTGTCCCATCACCTGAAGATCAACTCCAGGGCTAAAAGAAAATTGACCATTTACCTTTTGCCCTTTGAACAGCCACCCGCTGGAAGCATCGTATCGGCCAAACTGGGGTTTGACCTGATACTGGTTTCCGCCGGCTATTAAATCCTGAACGCCGTCTTTATCAAAATCCATTACTAAAAAACTATAGAGCGGCGAAAACTGAGCCTCCAAGGGCAATTGAATCTTTTCGTATCCTTTTTCACTCGACATCAACACGATGGAGGATAGAAGATTGACTTCAAATACCTTTGAACTTTTAAGAATCGCCTCCGGAAAAAGTTCATCGATGGATTTTTTGCTGTAATCTTTATAATACAACAGTGATTTCTTTAGCGATGGAAGTTGAGAAAGCAATTCATCTTTATCGACTACCGGATAATATTTTTCACCAATCTTAGTGCAAAATAATTGCTCCACTGAACCATTACGATCAAAATCGTTTAGGTACATTCGATCCCCAGGCTTAAAGAAAGAATTCAACCCGTGATTTCCGACCACAAAGTCAGGCTTGCCATCATTATTAAAATCAGCGGCCTTTATAGCATGCCACCACCCTTGCGTCTCATTCAATCCCAACGCTTTGGAAGCATCAACAAAATGGCTTTTATTATTCCTTAAAATGGTAATATTCATCCAGTCCCCCACCAAAACCATATCCTTCCACCCATCATTATCAACGTCTGCAAGGGTGGCATCGGTAATCATTCCAATGGCCGGGAGCATAGAGGCATATTGCTGTGTAACATCCCTGAATAGACCTTTACCGTTATTTTCAAGCAAGTATCCCCTTCCCCCAATTCCATAATAAAAGGTTTCACCTCGATCGCCAACAAGCAAATCAACGTCCCCATCGTTATCAAAATCAAGCGGCAGCGCAACACTGGTAGAGAAAAGCTCGGTAAAGGGCAACGCACGAGGAGATTCCGTAAAATTTCCCTTCCCGTCATTGATAAATATTCTATCCATCAGTGCCGTGGATGATTTAGAGAAAAAACGACCTCCTGTGGCCATATAAAAATCCAAATCCCCATCATTGTCGGCGTCAAAGAAAGCCCCCTTGGTCTCCTCTGACAATTTATATTTGTCAAAGGTAGGAGCTGAGGACGCAACAAATTTTCCTGCTTTGTAATGAATAAAATCTCCCGGTTGATCTTTTCCGCCACCAATGTATAGTTCATCCACGCCATCCTTATCAATATCTCCCTTGATGAGGGAAGGTTCTTCATTGCTGTACATCATCGGTAACAATCGCTCTCTATTAAAATCGACCAGGCCACTTCCATTATGCTTAAACAAGTGGCTAGCAATGGGATGGAGCTGAACGTCCTCCATTTTGCAATTTTCAATTTGATAGGAGGTTTTTCCAATTGAATCCTGATTAACTCTTAGAAGCTGATTTACCGGAACCTCACGAAGAACAGAGTATCCTTTATCGGGCCACTGAATAAGAATTGAATCAATTTTTCGAACCTGCTTGCCCAGTCCAATGTGCATGCGGGGTTGCACCGAACTTTGATAACCCCGGGTTACATAGTTATCCGCTG